>Ga0172379_10001222_pt1 | contig 53431 bp, 52 predicted proteins | sample GrowelOW334metaG_FD_119756 | JGI IMG/M metagenome (GOLD analysis project Ga0172379, IMG submission 119756) | Groundwater microbial communities from an aquifer near a municipal landfill in Southern Ontario, Canada - Groundwater well OW334 metaG | ecosystem: Environmental > Aquatic > Deep... | reverse complement strand
GCTTCGCGCAATATCCTGACGATCTGCTCTTCGCTGTACCTGCTCTTCTTCATGCCAACTCCTCGTCTGAGGAGCCATTATCTCCAGATCAGGCTGGTCCGAGAATCCCAGGGCAGGTCAGCAGGTCAAGCCCATAGAAGCGTGTGAAATCTGACCTAGTTTTTGCCCGAGTCTTGAGCCATACTGATTTCTGTTTTTTGCCCTCGGAGGGAATCATGAAGAGTCTTTTTGCTTTGATACTTGCGGCCACTTTCCTGGCCAGTTCCGCATTTGCGGCCGACACAACGTCCAAAGCGGGCTATGACGCTGCGAAAAAGGCTGCTTCTACGCGTTATGCCGAGGACAAGAAACTCTGCGCCGACGAATCTTCTTCCAGCGCCCGTATGCAATGCCTGCGTGACGCCAAGGCCGAATACAACGCCGCGCTGGCCAAAGCCAAGAGCGAGCATGGTAGCGCCTCGGCCAGCAGCGAAAAGGTCTGCGCAGGTTGTGGCAAGGTGCTATCGGTAAAGGTGGTAGAGAAGGAAGGCGAGGGCGGGCCCATGGGCATGGTCGCCGGCGGAGTCGCTGGCGCCCTGCTCGGCAATCAGGTCGGGAAAGGCACTGGCCGGACGGTTGCTACCGTTGCGGGTGCCGCGGGCGGCGCCTATGCCGGGCACAAAATCGAACAGAAAATAAGGACCGTCAAGAAGTGGGAGGTTGCGGTGCGTTTCGATAACGGGGAAGAAAAGACATACAGCTTCGATAAAGACCCTGGCTTCGCCTCCGGCGCCGCCGTGAAGGCCAGCAACGGTAGTATCGTTCACCGTTGATGCCGGACAGGAAGTAAAGGACTCAAAGCTGCCTCCGCCGCCGGGGGCGCGGACCCGGCGGTGCATCGAGTGATGGCTGCGCTTACGCAGAGGGTACGGGCCGGTCCAAACCCGCGGCGGCTAATGACACGACCTTACTCCAGTCGTTCACCAGCAAATACCCATAAGGTCCAAGCCAATAGTTGCTAGGGGAATATTTCTCCGGTGCGGACTGCGCTACCGCGCTCGAGCGACAGAAAGTTTATTACTCCAATTCCGTCGACTATTCGCCGGTTTCCCAGGATCACGAATGGAGCGATCAGGGTATTCGGATGGCCCGCTGCGCCGGATATCGTCGGACGTGGCATGACAGTCGGCGCTGGCGTGACGGTGATCCATCCCTGCTGCTCGCCCGCACCAGAAAAGAAACCGGCTCGCATCACTGCAAGCCGGTTGAATACGGGCTCCTCGACACGGACTCGAACCAGGAGTCCACGAATAAAGACTTATGTGATGATCAGTGCGACGCCGTCATTACGGCGATGATCAAGGCCAGGACCAACAGCGCCAATGGAGGGAAAAGTTTCGGTGAACTGGGTACGATTTTTCCCTTCTCTTTCTCGACCTTTTTGCCCAGGCCTTTCATTCGGACATAGATTTCCGCTACGCACCCAACGCTCAGGAAAAGAGAGAAGTAAAAGATGATCGATTGGTACTCCATGTCGAATCCCCCAGGTTAGCTGCAGACATCATAGTTCAACTGCAGCGAAGTGCACCAGCGGCGGCGGATGCGTGCGGCTATTCCGGACTTAGCAGAACGCCAGGGCAAGCATGGCCGGATCGTCCAGTATGGTCAGCATGAAGAATGCCGCGAGTCGGTAGATCAACGGCTCAGCGGATTCGGTCAGTTGCCTCAGCAGGTCGGGAAAGGTCTCGCTCATGCGGATGGCGCCGATCGATCCTAGCCCGTTGCCAGCAATCGCTCGGCATTTAGCCTGGCCTTGATGCGCGCCTGATTTTCAGACTTGTTGATCATGGTGACGGTTTTGCCGAAAGCATCACGCTGACTGCTGTTCTTCTTTGTGGCCTCGATGGACTTGATGCAACGCCACTTTTTCCCGCCCTTGGTGTCGATCCGGCGCATTTCACCGCTGGGGTGCTGTCGGCCGCAGTGGTAGCAGTAGATATTTTCAGAAGAGGACATGGCGATAGTGGGGAAAGAGAGTGTGGGGGTGGAAGGGGCTGAAGAGCCTACACGGAACTCCAGTGCTCGATTGCGAGTCCCGAAAGGCAAAAGATATAGGGCCGGTGGCGGCTGGCAAGATTATTTTCCCGCGTCAGCAGGCCGGCTTTCCTTGGGGGGTGAAATTGCCGGGACGGCAGCTTGGACGATGTCAATCTTGGCTTTCGCCTTCAGGTCATCGAGCAGCTTTTTCACGTTCTGCTGTTGTACTTGCTGGCGCAGCATTGGCGTGACTTGATCCAATGGCGGAAAGGTTTTCGGACGGGAATCTTCCAGCAAGATGACGTGATAACCGAATTGCGATTTGACCGGCTCTTCAGTGAACTTGCCCTTAGCCAGCTTTGCCAGTGCCGCACCGAATTCCGGCACCATGCCACTGGGATCGAACCAGCCCAGATCGCCACCGTTGGCTTTGGAGCCAGGGTCTTTGGATCTTTCCCGTGCCAAGGGTGCAAAGGCTTTGGGGTCTTTCCTCAGCTTGGCGATGATGTCCTTTGCTTCGGCTTCTTGCCGCACCAGAATATGACGTGCCTTGTATTCGCTGCCGGTCATTTGGCCTTTGATTTTTTCGTATTCGGCTTTCACCATGTCTTCGCTGACGGGATTGTTCTTTAGGTAATCCTGAACGAAAGCATTGGCCAGGATCGATTGCTGGGTGAAATCAAGTTGATCCGCTACTTCAGGCGTCTTGTCCAAGCCTTTCTTGATGGCTTCTTGGGAAAGGAGCAGTTGCAGCGCCAGATTGTCGATGATTCCTTGGCGCAACTCAGGGCCACCTGGTTGTCCTTGCGCAGTCTGTTGCTTGGCCAATATGTCTACCCGTTTTTCGCTGATGGCGGTGCCGTTTACAGTGGCTGCAACGGCATCCTTGGAGGGGGCTGCCGCTTTCGAGGGGTCGGTGGGATTGCATGCGCCCAGGATCAGCATGGATACGGCGCTGGCCAACAGAATGCGGGATTTGAACAACATCATATAAGATCCTTTAGGGGACAATTTCAATCAAGAATACGCAGCGATACCTTTGTATTGACCTCAAATACCTACTCCGGAGAAGCCCGTACCACCGCTCCCTATACCGGCCTCCGAACTTTCTGTACAGCGATCCACGAAATGCAAAAAGCCCAACCGCGATGGATGGGCTAAGTCCAGGAACCACAACAAGAATTTACTAACTCCTCGACCTGGGCTCGAACCAGGGACCTAGAGATTAACGGCTCGAGAAAAGTGTAATTACATCAATGCGTTGGCCCGCCTTCACTCACCAATGCTCGCTAAGACGCTCCACAACTGAGTATTTTAACATCCCTCGCACTCCGAATCAGTTCTTCTGCGGACGGAAGCTTCCCCTTATCTAACTTTCCGCTTTCAATAATTGTTGCCGTGCAATCGGCATCGACCATCTTCTGTGACTTGCGCTGATCATCCTTTATGCACCTCACCATCACAGAATTTCGGCGGTGTCCATTTCAGAAGCTCAGCCAACCTGAGAATGACCCACCGAGATTCAGCTTCGGTGAAGTCCGATGCATCAGCCTGTAATCCTTGATGGCAACGCACAAGAACTTCCTGTTCCGTGAAGTCTTCCTTGAACGCCAGTGTTTGTGCATGTTCGGTCAGCATGCAGGCCATGTCTTCGCACTGCTCATAGCGAGCCAAGACTGCCTCTTGAGTCGCGTTTGGTCTGCTGTGCCCCGGGGCGACGTACATGGCCATGAACGACTGCGGAATTTCGATCTGGTTATCGACAGACATGGGTATCAGTGACCCGATCGTTGCCGGGGTGGAATCAGAATGTCGCTCAGTCTGTTGTGATCGATCTCATGCATCAAGGCTAGGAGCCGGGCAATCTCTCCTTGGAGGAAGCCTTCACGGGTGAATCCGTCAAGGTAGTTCCCGGCCAGATCGGCGATCAGCCGCCCCTTGTGCTTGCCAAAGGGCATCTCGCGCCTGACCAGCAACTCCAAATCCTGGGGCTTCATCCCGGGCAGATACCGCTTACTTCACCTCGGTCACAAACTGATCACGAGGCTTCCTGACCTTTTTCAGATCAACCAGCCAGTCTTTGTCGGTTTCTCTATAACCCAGGGGCATGATCGCTACACTCTTGAGACCTTTGGCTGACAGATTCAGGATGTCATCCAGTGCCTTATTGTCGAACCCCTCCATGGGAGTGCTATCCACTTCCTCAAATGCGGCCGCAACCAGCGCCACGCCTAACCCGATGTAGGCTTGTCTTGCAGCATGTTGGAAGTTCTGCTCTGCGCTGCGAGGCGGGTAGGTATCCAGCAGCATCTTGCGGTAGTTCTCCCAGCCTTCGTTTGTCGAACCACGTTCTTGGTTGGTCAGATCAAACATCATGTTGATACGATCTGCCGTGTAGTTGTCCCATGCAGCGAAAACCAGCAAATGTGAGCAATCGGTAATTTGCGATTGATTCCATGCGATGGGTCTGATTTTCGCTCGCACTTCGGGGTTGGTGACTACGATGATCTCAAAGGGCTGCAAGCCACTGGATGTAGGGGCTAAACGCACAGCTTCCAAGATGCGGTCTACCTTCTCCTGCGGAACTGCCTTCTGAGCAGCCATCTTTTTTGCTGCGTAGCGCCACTTCAGTTTCTGAATTAGGTCCATCGTGCTTCCTTGGGTTCGTTAGAGTGAGTTTCTTGGAGATTTCAATTCGCCAACATGTTAGCGAACTCGGGCATAACTACGGAATTGAGCAGCTACTGCCCAAGCGGATCGCGCGGCAAGGCATTTTTCGTTCTCACGCGGTATTCCGCTACAACGATGGCCTCTCCGTCGATTACCTCGCCGTCAGGGGCTTGCTCCTGCATTGCCCGACGGAACTTCCGTGTCTTCCACCACAAGTAGCCCCATCCCGCCAGACCGAGCACGGCGATGACGGCAAGGACCACCACCGAGAACATGAATCCCAGGATCAGCAGGATCGCACCGGTAAGAAGTGCAAGTACGTTTTTAAACACCTGACGGCATTCCGGTAATTAGGGTAAGGGTGCTCATTCGCTGGTTCCGGTGTTGACGCTTCCATGTCGACTGGTGATACCGATGATTGGAGTGTCGATACGCAAGCGCTCGACCTCGGCTACTGGTCGATGCCCACGACGTCATCAGCTTCGAATTCGTCCGGCACAGTGCCGTCTCCAATGCCAGTAACCATGGCGGCCAGAGCGTCGCTCTGCTTCACGAAGTACTCTGCGCTGATCGGGTCATAGAAACGCTGGCCAAGCGCAACATCGCTGAATTTGATACGGTGAAGGATAGGATGAGATGTCATACGGAATCGATTAGAAAGTTAACAGATAGGGGCAACTCGTCGAAATTCCAGCCGGCCCCGGAAAGGTACCCAATACCGACCGCCGGACTTTCGCAATTGCGATCCCCCGGAATGCTCCAAAATGCAAAAAGCCCAACCGCGATGGCTGGGCTAAGCGCATGAACCGCAACACAAATGCGTTGGCTCCTCGACCTGGGCTCGAACCAGGGACCTACGGATTAACAGTCCGGCGCTCTACCAACTGAGCTATCGAGGAATATCAAGAGGCGCGGATTATAGCCGTGCGGCTTTTCGCCTGCAATGGTTTTGTCACTTCTTCAGGACGGCGGCGATGGCCTCCGCGACGTAGTCGATATTCTTGCTGTTCAGGGCCGCGACGCAGATGCGGCCGGTGCTGACCGCGTACACGCCGAAATCGGTCTTGAGCTTTTCGACCTGCGCGACGGTGAGGCCGGTATAGGAGAACATGCCGCGCTGCTTGACGATGAAGCTGAAGTCCTGTGCGACACCCTTGGCTTTGAGCTTGTCCGCCAGCGCGATGCGCATGGCGCGGATGCGCTCGCGCATGCCGGTCAACTCGTCTTCCCACTGCTTGCGCAGTTCTGGGCTGGCGAGGACGGCGGCGACGATTGCGCCACCGTGAGTGGGCGGGTTGGAGTAGTTGGTGCGGATCACGCGCTTGACCTGCGACATCACGCGGGCGGCTTCCTCGCGGCTGGCCGCGACCATGGTCAATGCGCCGACGCGTTCACCGTACAGCGAGAACGACTTGGAGAAGCTGCTGGAGACGAAAAACTGCAGGCCGGAGGCGGTGAACAGGTCGAGTGCCACTGCATCCTGCTTGATGCCGTCGGCGAAGCCCTGGTAGGCCATGTCGATGAAGGCAATCAGGTTGCGGGCGCGAACGACGTCCACCACTTCTTTCCACTGTTCGGCGCTGATGTCGGCGCCGGTCGGGTTGTGACAGCAGGCATGCAGCACGATGATGGAATCGGCGGGCAGGCCGGCGAGGCAGGCTTTCATTCCGGCGAAATTGACGCCGCGCGTGGCTTCATCGTAGTAGGGGTAGCTCTCCACGGTGAATCCGGCGGATTCAAACAGCGCGCGGTGGTTTTCCCAACTCGGGTCGCTGATGTAAACCTTCGCGGCGGGATACAGGCGCTTGAGGAAGTCGGCGCCGACCTTGAGCGCGCCGGTTCCGCCGAGGGCTTCGATGGTAACGAGGCGGCCGTCCTTGATCAGGGGGGAATCGGCGCCGAACATCAGGGTCTGCACCGCCTGGTTGTAGGCAGCGAGGCCATCGATGGGCTGGTAGCCTCGCGCGGGCGCGGCTTCAATGCGGGCTTTTTCGGCGGCGCGGACGGCTCCCAGCAGGGGAACCTTGCCGTTGTCGTCGTAATACACGCCGACGCCGAGGTTGACCTTGGCGGCGTGGTTGTCGGCGTTGAAGCCTTCGGTGAGGCCTAGGATGGGATCGCGGGGTGCCATTTCGACGGCGGCAAAGATTGATGCAGTCATGAAAACTCCAGAGAGGAAGGCAAGGGCGGAAAGCTGTAAAACAAGCAATAATACCCCATCGCCGGGGGGCTTCGATCAGGTCTTGCGCCCGGTTTCCACAAGTGGACAGACAGGTTAGCCAGTGGCCGAGATTCATGAGTTGAAAGGGAGGGTAATCGAGTTTCCGGGAAGTCCCTGGCGCCTGCATCAGCCGTTTCTGCCGGCCGGCGATCAGCCCGAGGCGATTCGCCTGCTGACCGAAGGAATCAACGACGGACTTTCATTCCAGACCTTGCTGGGGGTAACGGGCTCGGGCAAGACCTTCACCATGGCCAACGTCATCGCGCGGCTGGGCCGCCCGGCCCTGGTGCTGGCGCCGAACAAGACCCTGGCGGCGCAGCTGTATTCGGAATTCCGCGAGTTCTTTCCGGAGAATGCGGTCGAGTATTTCGTTTCCTACTACGACTACTACCAGCCGGAAGCCTATGTGCCGTCGCGCGACCTGTTCATCGAGAAGGATTCGTCGATCAACGAGCACATCGAGCAGATGCGCCTGTCGGCGACCAAGAGCCTGCTGGAGCGGCGCGACGTGGTGATCGTGTGTACCGTGTCGGCGATCTACGGCATCGGCGACCCGGTCGATTACCACAGCATGATCCTGCACCTGCGCACGGGCGAGAAGATCGGCCAGCGCGAGATCATTCGCCGCCTGACGGAAATGCAGTACGAGCGCAACGAAGTCGACTTCAAGCGCGGCGTATATCGCGTGCGCGGCGACGTCATCGATGTGTTCCCGGCCGAGAATGCCGAGAGCGCGGTGCGCATCACGCTGTTCGACGACGAAATCGAGACCCTGACGGTTTTCGATCCGCTCACCGGGCATACCCGGCAGAAGCTCGGCCGCTTCACGGTGTTTCCGTCGAGCCATTACGTCACGCCGCGCGCCACGGTGCTCAAGGCCGTCGAGGCGATCAAGGCGGAACTGCGCGAGCGCATCGAGTTCTTTCAGACGCACCAGAAACTGGTCGAGTGCCAGCGCATTGAGCAGCGGACCCGCTTCGACCTCGAAATGCTCGACCAGTTGGGCTTCTGCAAGGGCATCGAAAATTACTCGCGGCACCTGTCGGGGCGCCAGCCCGGCGAGCCGCCGCCGACGCTCTACGATTACCTGCCGGGCGATGCGATCATGTTCGTGGACGAATCGCATGTGACGATTCCGCAAGTGGGCGGCATGTACAAGGGCGACCGATCGCGCAAGGAAAACCTGGTCGATTACGGCTTCCGCCTGCCATCGGCGCTGGACAACCGGCCGCTGAAGTTCGATGAGTTCGAGAAGCTGATGCCGCAAACGGTGTTCGTCTCGGCGACACCCTCTGCCTATGAGGAAGCCCACCAGGGGCAGGTGGTCGAACAACTGGTGCGGCCGACCGGGCTGGTCGATCCGGTGGTCGAAGTGCGGCCGGCGAGCACCCAGGTCGATGACCTGCTCGCCGAATGCAAGACGCGCATCGCCGTTGGTGAGCGGGTACTGGTGACGACGCTGACCAAGCGGCTCGCCGAGCAGCTGACCGAGTATCTCAACGACAACGGCATCAAGGTGCGCTATCTGCATTCCGACATCGATACCGTGGAACGGGTCGAGATCATCCGCGATCTGCGCCTCGGCGTGTTCGATGTGCTGGTCGGCATCAACTTGTTGCGCGAAGGCCTGGATATTCCCGAGGTGTCGCTGGTGACGATCCTCGATGCCGACAAGGAGGGCTTCCTGCGCTCGACGCGCTCACTGATCCAGACCATGGGCCGCGCCGCCAGGCATCTCAACGGCAAGGCGATTCTCTATGCCGACCGGATCACCGATTCGATGCAGCGGGCGATGGGCGAGACCGCGCGGCGCCGGGCCAAGCAGCTGGCGCACAACGAGGCCATGGGCATCACCCCGATCGGCGTCAAGAAGCGCATCAAGGATATGATCGACGGCGTATATGACTCGGACACCGCGGTGCGGGAACTCAAGGCCGCGCAGGAAGCGGCGCGTTACGAGGTGATGAGCGCGAAGGATCTGTCGCGCGAAATCAGGCGGCTGGAGAAGGCCATGCAGGAGCATGCGAAGAATCTGGAATTCGAAGAGGCCGCCGCTGCTCGCGATGAACTGTTCCGCATCCAGCACCTGGCTTTTGGCGGCGAGGCGCATGATGCACCAGGGGACGCAGCGTGACGCGGCATAAGGTCCTGTTCGTGTGCACCGGAAATATTTGTCGTTCGCCTACCGCAGAGGGCGTGGCGCGAAGCCTGGCGCAGATGATGGGTGTGGAGCAGTTGTTCGAGTTCGATTCGGCGGGCACCCACGGCTATCACATCGGCGAGCCGCCCGATTCGCGCACAGTCGCGGCGGCCTTGCGCCGCGGCTATGATCTGGCGCCCTTGCGCGCGCGGCGGGTGACGGAGTTCGATTTCATCCGCTTCGATCATCTGCTGGCAATGGATCGCGATCATCTGGACCTGCTACAGCGTGCCTGTCCACAACCGCATCAAAAAAAGCTCGGGCTGTTTCTGGATTTCAGCGAACGCTTCGACGAAGACGAGGTTCCAGATCCCTATTACGGCGGTACGCAGGGATTTGAACATGTGCTCGATCTGGTGGAGGACGCAGCAACCCAGCTCATATTGAAACTGAGCGCGAATCGCCGGGATACCGTCCCCGGCGTATCGCCGGAGACATGATGAACAACGGGCGCCATGCTTTCGCAGGGCGCCCGTTGCTTTTCCTGATTACGAGCGTCAGTCGTTTTTGGTTTCCACCATCTGCAGGGGTTCGTTGACGACCACCGGCGCTGGTTTCGGCTTGCGGCCGAGGGGCTGTGCCGGTGCAAAGGCGTCAGCGGCCGGTGTCGCATGGCTGGTTTCAATCATGACCAGACCCGCCTGTTGCAGCGATCCCGAAAGATCCACCGGAGCGGGTTTCGGCGCCGGCGGAACAATGATCGGTTCGGCAACGGGAGTTACCGGCTGAGGCGGCGCCGCGACGAATTGCGGGGCAGGCTCGGCGGCGGGGGCCGGCGCGGGAGCTGCGACGGGCAGCGGAATCGGCTCTGCGACCACTACGGCGGTCGGGGCGACCGGTTCGGCAGCGACCGGTACCGGCTCTACACGGGCCACAGGGGCAACAACTACCTCGGCGACGGGGGCTGCTGCCATCGGCTCGACGGCCGGCGCGTGGGTTGGCTGCGGGGCAGCGGCTTCCGTCGCGACAGGGGCGAACTCGTTGGTTTGATCCGCGACGAGTCCGCCTGCTGCGGCTTCTGGTGTGCTGCCTTCTTCGCTGCGACCTCGTCCACGACCGCGACCACGAGTTCGGCGTCCGCTGCGGGCTTCACCGTCCTGGCTGGTGGCTGGACCGTTTTCGTGGCCAGGAGTCGGCGCTGGCGACACGGCGTTTTGTACGGCGTTTGCATCGCCGCGCGGTGCGCGTGGTTCTCTCGGCTCTCTCGGCTCCTTGGGTTCGCGCGGGGGACGCGGTTCACGCGCCTCCCTAGGCTCGCGGACTTCCTTCGGCTCGCGTGCTTCTCTCGGCTCGCGCGGTTCGTTGCGACCATCGCGTGGGCGGCGGTTGCTGCCTTCGGCTTGTGTTTCGTCGCGCTTGCCCTGAGGGCGCGGCGTCTGCTCGCTGCGTTCCTTGCGTTCGCCGCCTTCGCGAGTATCGCGCCCGTCGCGGCGACTGTTGCGGTCGCGTCCACCGCGACCACCTTCGCGATTGCCATCCCGGTTGCGGTCGCGTCCACCTTCACGGCGCGGCGGCTTGTCCGTTTTTTCAGCACTGGCGACAGGTGCTGCCGCCTTCTCATCTCCCAGGAAGAAGGCGACAACCCGGGCGAAGAAGCCGCCTTTGTTTGCCGCTGCGGGCTGGATCAGGAGCGGAGCTGCCTTGGGCTCGACGATCGGCGCCGGCTGATCGGGAGTGATGCCCTTCACCGCGGCTTCAATCCGCACCGGCTTCGCTTCGGTTTGCGTGGAAGGTGGCTGGTAGGCTTCTTCAACCGGTTTTTCCGCCATCTGGTAGCTGGCGAGGGCGATGCCCTCGGCGTTCAACTGATCATGGCGCAGGCGAACGATTTCATGCGCCGGCGTCTCGAGGTGGCGGTTGGGCACGATCACCAGATTGACGCGGTGGCGCATCTCGATGCGGGAGATATCGACGCGCTTCTCATTGAGCAGGAAGGTGGCCACATCGACCGGAACCTGGCAGTGCAGCGCGCCGGTGTTTTCCTTCATGGCTTCCTCTTCGAGGATGCGCAGGATGTGCAGCGCGGCGGATTCGGTGCTGCGGATGTGGCCGGTGCCGGTACAGCGCGGGCAGGTGATGTAGCTGGTTTCGGCGAGCGCCGGACGCAGGCGCTGGCGTGACAGTTCGAGCAGGCCGAAACGGCTGATCTTGCCGGTCTGGACCCGGGCGCGGTCGAAATGCAGGGCGTCGCGCAGGCGATTCTCCACTTCACGCTGGTTCTTGGCCGATTCCATGTCGATGAAGTCGATTACGATCAGACCGCCGAGGTCGCGCAAGCGCAACTGGCGGGCGATTTCGTCGGCGGCTTCGCAGTTGGTGCGCAATGCCGTTTCCTCGATATCGCTGCCCTTGGTGGCACGGCCAGAGTTGACGTCGACCGACACCAGCGCTTCGGTATGGTCGATGACGATCGCACCACCCGAGGGCAGTGTGACCTGCCGCGAGTAGGCCGATTCGATCTGGTGTTCGATCTGGAAACGCGAGAACAGTGGCACGTCGTCGTGGTAACGCTTGACGCGATTCACAGTTCCCGGCATCACATGCGCCATGAACTGCTGCGCCTGTTCGAAGATTTCATCGGTATCAATCAGAATTTCGCCGATCTCCGAATGGAAGTAGTCGCGGATGGCGCGGATGACGAGGCTGGATTCCTGATAGATGAGGAAAGCGCCGTTCTGTGCTTTGGACGCACCATCGATGGCGGCCCAGAGTTGCAGCAGGTAGTTCAGGTCCCACTGCAGTTCTTCCAGTCCGCGGCCAATGCCTGCGGTACGGGCGATCAAGCTGGTTCCGGCCGGAACGATCAGTTGGTCCATGATTTCGCGCAGTTCCTGCCGGTCATCACCCTCGACGCGACGCGAGACGCCGCCGCCACGCGGGTTGTTCGGCATCAGCACCAGGTAGCGGCCGGCCAGCGAAACATAGGTGGTCAGCGCAGCGCCCTTGTTGCCGCGCTCGTCCTTTTCGACCTGGACGATGAGTTCCTGGCCATTGCTGAGGACGTCCTGGATGCGCGCCTTACCGGCGTCGACGCCGGGCTTGAAATAGGTGCGGGAAATCTCCTTGAACGGCAGAAAGCCATGGCGCTCGGCGCCATAGTCTACAAAAGCGGCTTCGAGACTCGGCTCGATGCGCGTGATGACGGCCTTGTAGATGTTGCTCTTGCGTTGTTCCTTGTTGGCTGATTCGATGTCGAGGTCAATCAGTTTCTGACCATCAACGATCGCGACGCGGAGTTCCTCAGCCTGCGTCGCATTGAAAAGCATGCGTTTCATGTGTGCTCCCGCGCGCATTCACTGGCAGGCGGGCACGACAAGTCGCACACTGCGGGCGTCAGGACGCGGGCAGTGTGCCTCGGGTTTGCGGTTGGTTCGGCGTTTTCATGGTGCCTATGGTGTAGCGTGGCAAACGGGTTAAATGACTTGTCTTCGGTAAGGCGGCTGTTGACTCATGGTCAGCGGCCGGCAATCTGTGCCCAATTCTGTGCGTGTGTAGCGCGCAATCAAGTAGTATCGCTCTTTCGGGCGAGCGAAACACCCTGTGGTCGGCTGGTCGCGTTACCGGTCGGAGTTGTGAAGTCCGGCGGCTGTCTTCTGCTGCTTTCGCGCCCTTGTTGCCTCCATGCATTCGATCGCTGACAAGCGACACTGCAATGGCGGCAACAACACCCCGGGATCCGTGCCACCGACGCCACTTCGGGCCGCCGGGCACACCGTCTCGGGACGGCTAACCAAGTCATCAGTATATTGCAAATGAAGGACTTAAGCAAAGATTCGGTTACATGGCTTGAGGTCGGCGAGGAGTCCGAAGGCCAGCGCCTCGACAATTTCCTGCTGCGCATCGCCAAGGGCGTGCCGAAGAGCCACATCTATCGCATCGTGCGTAGCGGCGAGGTGCGGGTGAATAAGGGCCGCGTGCAGGCCGAGTATCGGCTTCAGCTCGGCGACCGGGTGCGGGTGCCGCCCATGCGAACCGCCGAGCGGCCGTCGCAAGCCGCTGTTCCAGCGAGAGATTTCAACATCGCGTTTGAAGATGAGGCGCTCATCGTAATCGACAAGCCGGCCGGCGTAGCGGTGCATGGCGGCAGCGGCGTTTCCTTCGGGGTCATCGAGCAGTTGCGCCGCGCGCGGCCGCTGGCCAAGTTTCTGGAACTGGCGCACCGACTGGATCGGGATACCTCGGGCCTTCTCGTGGTGGCCAAGAAGCGCATGGCGCTGACCAAACTGCACGACCAGTTTCGCGACGGCGGTATCAGCAAGCGTTATCTGGCGCTGGTCAAGGGCCGTTGGCGCAACGAACTGCAACATGTTCGCCTGCCCTTGCACAAATACCTGACGGCGGAGGGCGAACGACGGGTCAGCGTCAATCCCGAGGGCAAGGCGTCGCATTCCATCGTGCGGCTGGTGGCGCGCTGGGAGAACTTCAGTCTGGTCGAGGTGGAGCTGAAGACGGGGCGGACGCACCAGATTCGCGTACACCTTGCGCATCTGGGCTTCCCGATCGCCGGCGATGACAAGTATGGCGATTTTCCGTTGAACAAGGCCTTGCAGAAGACCGGGCTCGGCCGCATGTTCCTGCATGCGGCGAAGCTTGCGCTGCCGCATCCGCTGTCCGGGGCGCCCGTGGAACTCGAATCGCCGCTGCCGGTGGAATTGCGCAGCTTTACCGAAAAGCTCGATAGAAACGAGAAAAGGGATTATGGCCAAGCGTTTTGAACTGATCGTCTTCGACTGGGACGGTACTCTCATGGATTCGACGGGTGCCATCGTCGCCAGCATCCAGGCGGCGGCGCGGGATCTGGGTATTCCGGAGCCATCCGACGAGCGCGCGCAGCACATCATCGGTCTCGGCCTGATCGATGCCTTGCGCCACGCCTTGCCTGACCTGCCGACGGCACAGTACAAAGAGGTCGCAGAGCGTTATCGTCATCACTATCTGTCGCGCGATCAGGATCTGCTGTTGTTCGCTGGCGCCGAGGCGCTGATCGACGAGTTGGCAGCGGCCGGTCACCATCTGGCCGTAGCGACCGGCAAGACACGCAAAGGTCTGGATCGGGCCTTCGCGGTCAGCGGGCTGGGTCCGCGCTTCCATGCCTCGCGCTGCGCGGACGAATGTCATTCCAAGCCGCATCCGCAGATGCTCGAGGAACTGATGGCGGAGTTCGGCGTGGAGCCGGATGCAACCCTGATGATCGGCGATACCACGCATGATCTGCTGATGGCCCGCAACGCCGGTGTGGCCGCGCTGGGCGTGGCCTACGGCGCTCATCCGCGCGTGGCACTGGAGGCGGAAGCCCCTATTTATTGTGCGGCCAATGTGGCCGAATTGGCGGCGTGGCTGCGACAAGAGGCTTGAAGCAGCACCTGATCTGCGCCAGCGCGGAATTGGTCGAGGGCGGACCCGGCGTACGTTTCACGGCGGAGCGCCACGGAGTTAGCGAACCGGCCTTTGTCGTGCGTTTTCGCGGCCGGGTTCATGCCTATCTGAACCGCTGCGCCCATGTGCCGGTAGAAATGGACTGGCAACAAGGCGAGTTCTTCGATCATTCAGGCTTATACTTGATTTGCGCTACACACGGCGCGTTGTATGCGCCGGAATCAGGGCGTTGTCTAGGTGGGCGTTGCAATGGCAAAGGCCTCACCGCCTTGTCTGTGATTGAGAATGACGGGCAAATCTTATTGATTGAGGAAGGTCAGGAAAGTGTCGGATAGCAATGATACGCAGTGGGAACGCAAGGTTCTCGAGAAGCTTGCGCTTGAAGCCCTCACCGAGCAGCGGCGCGGTCGCCGCTGGGGCATCTTTTTCAAGTTGCTCGGGTTCGGCTATGTGGCGGTGATTCTTGGTTTCGTGGTGGACTGGGGACAGGCCGACAAACTCGCCGATGGAGCCAAATTCACCGCTTTGGTGAGTCTGAACGGTGTCATCAAGGCCAAGGGTGACGCCAATGCCGAGCATATCGTCAGCGGCCTGCAGGCGGCCTTCGAGGACAAGCATACGGCGGGGGTGATTCTGCGCATCAACAGTCCAGGCGGCAGCCCGGTCCAGTCAGGAATCATCAACGACGAAATGCGTCGCTTGCGCGCAGCGCATCCGGACATTCCGCTTCACGTCGTGGTCGAGGATGTCTGCGCTTCCGGCGGCTACTACGTTGCGGCGGCAGCGGACAAGATCTTCGTGGACAAGGCAAGCATCATTGGCTCCATCGGCGTGCTGATGGATGGCTTTGGTTTTACCGGCACCATGGAAAAGCTTGGCGTCGAGCGGCGGCTGCTGACTGCGGGAGAGAGTAAGGGCTTTCTCGATCCTTTTTCGCCGCAAAATGAACAACACAAGGATCATGCCAAGCAGATGCTGAGCGAAGTCCACGCGCAATTCATCGATGTGGTGAGAAAAGGCCGCGGCAAGAGGCTCAAGGAAACGCCCGACATGTTTTCCGGCCTGATGTGGACCGGCGCCAAGAGCATCGAAATGGGTCTGGCCGACGGTTACGGCACTGTCGATAGCGTCGCGCGCGATGTTTTCAAGGCGAGCGATGTGCGTGATTTCAGCGTCAAGCAGAACCTTGCCGAAAAGTTTGCCAAACAGTTCGGCGTGGACATGGCCGAGAGCATGGCAAACGTTCTGACGGGCTTTACGTTACGCTGATGGCGCTGACGCCCATGTCGGCCATCAGGAGTTCCTGAGCGCAGATGCGCCTGCGTCGCGTCGGCTTGATCCGGTATTCGCCGTTGCCGTTCATTTCCCAGGCCTGACAGTTGTCGGCGAGATAGGGTTTGAGCCCTTCCTTGAGCACCCGCCGCTTGAGTTTGGGTTCGAGCACCGGGAAGCTGATCTCGATGCGGCGGAAGAAATTGCGTTCCATCCAGTCGGCGCTGGAAAGGTAGATGTTCTGCTTGCCGTTGGCGTGGAAATAGAAAATGCGGTGATGCTCAAGAAAGCGCCCGATCACCGAGCGAACCCGGATGTTTTCCGAGAGGCCTTTCACTCCGGGCCGTAGCGAGCAAACGCCGCGGATGATCAGGTCGACGGTGACGCCAGCCGCGCTGGCCTCATACAAGGCCGCAATGATCTCAGGTTCGAGCAGGGCGTTCATTTTGGCGATGATGCGCGCCGGCTTGCCCGCACTGGCTGCCTCGGTCTCGGCGCGGATCGCCGCCAGCATCTTCGGATGGAGGGAAAACGGCGCCTGCCACAGGTGCTTCAGGGCGCTGGCCTTGCCCAGGCCGGTAAGCTGCTTGAATACCTCGTTGACGTCGTTCCCGATCTCCGGGTTGGCGGTCATCAGGCCAAAGTCCGTATAGAAGCGCGTGGTGCGCGGATGGTAGTTGCCGGTGCCGAGGTGTATGTAGCGGCGGTAGCCCTGATCTTCGCGCCGCAATACCATCAGCATCTTGGCATGGGTCTTGTAGCCGACCACGCCGTAGACCACATGGGCCCCCACTTCTTCCAGCCGCGCCGCGATGGAAAGATTGGCTTCCTCCTCGAAGCGTGCCATCAGTTCCACCACCACCGTGACTTCCTTGCCTGTCTCCGCAGCGCGCAGCAGATGTTCCATGAGTACCGAGTCGGTGCCGGTGCGATACACGGTCATTTTGATCGCCACCACCTGAGGGTCGTCCGCCGCCTGCTGCAACAGCTGGATGACCGGGGTGAAAGACTGAAACGGGTGATGCATCAGGATGTCTTGTCTGCGGATGCTGGCGAAAATGTCGTAACGCTTGGTCAGCACTTTGGGCAGGCCGGGCTGGAACAGCGGATACATGAGATCGGGGCGATCCACCTGATCGGGTACCGACATCAGCCGCACCAGATTGACGATGCCCGGCACGCGATAGAGGTCGTTGCGCGCCAGGCCGAACTGCTGCAGCAGAAAGTCGGTCATGATCTCCGAACAATTGTCGGCCACTTCCAGGCGTACGGCATCACCAAAGTGGCGTTGCGGCAGTTCGCCCTGCAACGCGATGCGCAGGTTCTTCACTTCCTCGTCATCGACAAACAGATCGGAATTGCGCGTAACGCGGAACTGATAGCAGCCGAGAACGTTCATGCCGGCGAACATTTCGCCGACGTATTCATGGACCACCGATGACAGAAAGACAAAACCGTAATCGACCCCGCAAAGTTCCTTGGGTACCTGAATGACTCGCGGCAGCGCGCGTGGCGCCTGAACAATGGCGGCGCCCGAACTGCGGCCGAAGGCGTCGGTTCCTTCCAGTTCAACGGCAAAGTTGAGGCTCTTGTTCAGCACGCGCGGGAAAGGATGGGAGGGATCGAGTCCGATCGGGGTCAGCACCGGCATCACTTCCTTGACGAAGAATTCGCGTATCCAGGCGCGTTGAGCGTCGTTCCAAAGGCTGCGCCGAAAGAACGCGATGCCCTCCTTTTCAAGTGCCGGGAGTATCGCTTCGTTCAGCAGTGCGTACTGCTCGGCGATCAGTTGGTGCGCCTGTTCGGTCAGGCGGCGAAACACATCCAGTGGTGGCAGGCCGTCCGCGCCGGCGGCGTGGCTGCCCAGCTTGATCTGTTCCTTGAGGCCGGCGACGCGGATTTCGAAGAACTCGTCAAGATTGGAGGAGACGATGCACAGAAAGCGCAGCCGCTCCAGCAACGGTACCCGGCTGTCGGCGGCCTGGGCGAGAACGCGCCGGTTGAAGGCGAGCAGGGATAGCTCGCGATTGAGGAACTGTTCGTTGCGAAATCGGCGCGAGTTCGGCATGACGTCTTTCAGACGATTCGAATTGGATAATTATGTGTCACTTTTGTTGCCACATCATGACACGAATCAAAGCTGGAGCAGGAGGTAGAATCAATCCATGGCCTACGAACTGATTGCTGCGGTCGATCTCGGCTCCAACAGCTTTCGCCTCCAGGTGGGGCGGATTGTGGCCAACCAGATCTATCCTCTGGACGGGCTCAAGGAGTCGGTAAGACTGGCTGCGGGTTTGACCCCCGACAAGCGGCTCGACACGGCGGCCCAGCAGCGCGGCGTCGAGGCGCTGTCGCGTTTTGGCGAGCGCCTGCGTGATTTCGACCAAGGGGCTGTGCGCGCGGTCGCGACCAACACCTTGCGCGTGGCGAAGAATGCCTCGCAGTTCCTGGAAAAGGCCGAGGCCGCCCTGGGTTTCCCCATCGAAGTGATTGCCGGGCGTGAAGAAGCGCGTTTGATCTATCTCGGCGTTGCCCACACCCTGGCCAACCCGCAGACGCGCCAGTTGGTCGTCGATATCGGCGGCGGCTCGACCGAATTCATCATCGGCCAGAACATCGATCCGATTCAATTGGAATCGCTCTACATGGGCTGTGTCAGCTACAGCCTGCGCTTCTTTCCGGAAGGGCGCGTCGACAAGCGTTCCTTCAAGGAAGCCGAACTCGCGGCGCGCCGCGAGTTGCAGACCATCGTCCACGCCTACCGTGAGACAGGTTGGGACGAGGCCATCGGCTCGTCCGGCACGGCCAAGGCGATTGTCGATCTGCTCGAGTTGAACGGCTTCTCCGATCATGGCCTTACCCGCGACGGACTGGACAAGTTGCGTGACGAACTCCTGCACGCTGGTGAGGCGTCGCGCATGAAGTTGCAGGGGCTGAGGGCCGACCGGATTCCGGTACTGCCGGGCGGCCTGGCGATCATGTCGGCCGTATTCAAGGAGTTCGGCCTGGAGCGGATGGCCTTTTCAGAAGGCGCCCTGCGTCTTGGCGTGCTGTATGACCAGCTTGGTCGCTATCACCATGACGATCTGCGCGAAGCTACGGTGAATCGCTTCATGCAGCGCTATGAAGTGGACCGGAAGCAGGCGGCGCGCGTCACTCAGACTGCTCTCGGCCTGTTCAATCAGATGGTCCCGGCTAACCGGGAGGCGGAGCATCCGGACGCGCAATTCCTGGTCTGGGCCGCCCGTCTGCACGAGGTCGGAATTTCCGTCGCGCACTCGAGCTATCACAAGCACAGTGCCTACATCCTTGCCAATGCCGACATGCCGGGGTTTTCGCGGCGCGATCAGACGCGTCTCTCGCGGCTGGTGCTGGCGCATCGGGGCAAGTTGGAGCGGGCCCAGCCCTTGCGCGGAGAAGCTCCGCAATGGACACTGATTCTTTGTCTGCGGGTGGCTGTCTTGCTGCATCGCTCGCGCGATGACCAGCCCTTGCCGCCGCTTGCCATCGAAGCCACCCGCAACGGATTTCAGCTGAAGCTGGATGATTCGGGGCTGGAGGCATTGCCGCTCACTGCCGCGACGCTGGAGGATGAAGCACAGCAATGGGCCGGCATTGGCAGCGAACTTCGGATTCAGCGCGACGCCTGATATCGCGGGACATGAGGCGTGGCTATAATCAGGCTCATCTCATCCCCCCAACGCAAGCATCTGCCCGATGTCCGCCGCGCGCATTGAAGTGATCGTTCGCGAAGGCGGACGCGTTGTCAGGCTCTCCGGGCGGTGGACGGTGGCGACCACTTCGCGGCGTGCTGTGGGACTGGCCGACGAACTGAGTCGCGTTGCCGATCCGACCAGCAGCTGGGACTGCCTCGACCTTGAGGCGATTGACAGCGCCGGCGCCATATTGCTTTGGCGCGCCTGGGGTCGGGCCTTGCCGCTCCAGTTGTCGATCAAACCGGAGCATTGGCGGGTCTTTGAGCGCATTGAGACCGCCGATCACGAGCCGCGGGCGGCGATCGTGCCGGTTTCACCCCTGCATGGCGTGATGTTCCTCGGCACGGTGGTGATCGGCATTGGTCGCCATCTGGTCGATTTTGTAGCCCTGGTGGGTCAATTCGGCTTGGATCTGGCGCATGTCCTGCGCAACCCCGCCGATCTGCCGCGCCGGGAGATTTCGGCCAACCTGTACAAGAGCGGGGTACGCGCGATGCCGGTTACCGCGCTGGTCGGCTTTCTGATCGGCGTCGTGCTTTCCTACCTGTCGGCCCTTCAGCTCAAACAGTTCGGGGCGGATATTTTTATCGTGAATATCATCGGCCTCGGCATTATCCGGGAGCTCGGACCGGTTCTGGTCGCGATTCTGGTTGCCGGGCGCTCCGGTTCTGCGATGACGGCGCAACTTGGCGTGATGCGCGTCACCGAGGAAATAGACGCGCTGGCGACGATGGGCGTGCCGCGCGGATTGCGGCTGATTTTCCCCAAGGTGGTGGCGCTGACCATCGCCATGCCCCTGCTGGTCTTGTGGAGCACCGCGATAGCGCTGGTCGGCGGCATGCTCTCGGCACAGTTGCAGCTTGACATCTCCTACGGGTTCTTCTTCCAGACCTTGCCGCGCGTGGTGCCAGCGGCCAACCTGTGGATCGGGCTGATCAAGGGAACGGTATTCGGCATGTTCGTTGCGTTGATAGCCTGCCACTTCGGTCTCAGGGTACGACCCAACACGGAAAGCCTGTCGAGCAACACGACGGCTTCGGTGGTTTCGGCAATCACGGTCGTGATCGTGATCGATGCCCTGTTTGCCGTCGCCACCCGTAGCATCGGCCTGCCGGGATGAAAGCCCTGCCATGACAACGCCCGTCATCCGCATTCGTGATCTGTCCACCCGCTTCGGTGAGGTGTGGATTCACAAGGGGCTCGACCTCGATATCGAGCGCGGCGAACTGGTTTCGCTGGTGGGCGGTTCCGGCAGTGGCAAGACCACGCTGCTGCGCATGGTGGTCGGCTTGCTCCTGCCTGCCAGCGGCAGCATCGAAATTTTCGGCGAGCCCTTGTTTGGCGGCGGCGTTGCCCGCGAACGCGAGTTGCGGCAGCGCTTCGGCGTGCTGTTTCAGCAGGGTGCGCTGTTTTCGGCGTTCAACGTGTTCGACAACATCGCATTCCCCCTGCGCGAACTGAACCGCTACGACGAGGAAGCCATTCACGACCTGGTGATGCTCAAGCTGTCCATGGTCGAACTGCTGCCGCGCCACGGCAAGCTGATGCCGGCCGAGCTTTCCGGCGGCATGATCAAGCGCGTCGCACTGGCGCGCGCACTGGCGCTCGAGCCGGAACTGCTGCTGCTCGACGAGCCGACCGCCGGCCTCGATCCGGACCGTTCCGACAGTTTCGTGCGCCTGATCCGCATGCTGGGCCAGGAACTGGGCCTCACCGTCATGCTGGTCACGCATGACCTCGATACACTGGCGGCACTCTCCACCCGCGTCGCGGTGCTCGCCGAGCAGCGCATCCTGGCCTATGGCACGACAGAGGAAATCATGCAGATTGACCACCCTTTTATTCGCAACTTCTTCCTTTCCGAGCGCAGCGTGCGGGCCCTGCAGAATTCAGGGCTCGCGGCCGCGCCACACTGAAAGCGCCGAACCATGGAAAACCGATCCCACGCGCTGGCCGCCGGAATTTTCACCCTCCTGCTGGGCCTTGCCTCCGCCGTTGCCATCTGGTGGCTGGGGCAGAGCGACGAGTCGACCACGACCTATGTTCTGGAAACGCGGCGCAACGTGACCGGACTCAACGTCCAGGCGCAGGTGCGCTATCGCGGCATTCGGGCCGGCAAGGTGTCAGCCATCGAGCCGGACGCAGCCGATCCGCGGGTGATCCTGGTGCGCATCAACGTCGACAGCCGCTTCAAGCTGACCAAGGGAAGCACTGCCCAACTCGGCTACCAGGGTGTTACGGGCCTAGCCTATGTGCAGATCGAGGATGACGGCACTTCAATCGAGCCGCTGGTCGGGAAGGACGGCGAACCGCCGCGGATTGCCCTGCGGCCGACGCTGTTCGACACGCTGGGTGAGAAGGCGGGCGACATCGTGGACCAGATCAGCGTGGCCTCCCTGCGGCTGGGCAAGGTGCTGGATGAGAAGAACGTGCAGAATTTTTCGCGCGCAGTGGACAATGTGGCTGCCGCGTCGGACGGCCTGCGCGAGATGCCTGCCATACTGGCGTCGCTGCGCGAAGCCCTTTCCGAGAGCAATCTGCGCAACCTGCGGCAGATTCTGGTGCACGTCGAAAAGACAGCCGGAGAGAGCGCGCCGCTTACCGCGGAAATACGCGAATTGGTCAAGTCGATGAGTGCCCTGTCGCACCGCTTCGACCAGCTTGCAAGCGGGGCCGGTGATGAGCTGACGACCGTCACGCTGCCGCGCGCCAATGCTTTGATGCGCGAGTTGGCGACCAATTCGCGGCAGCTGTCGCGCGTTCTCGACGGCCTTGAAAGCAACCCGCAGATGCTGCTTTTCGGCCGCGGCGCGGCAGTGCCCGGGCCCGGTGAGGCTGGATTTTCTGCCCCGGTAAAACAGGGAGGAGAACGATGATGAAGCGAGCAGTCTCAATTCTTGCAGGCTTGCTGCTGGCGGCCTGCGGCGGCAATGTGCGAACGGCCGAAGTGGTTCGCTACGACTTCGGCAGTCTGGCGGCGAAGGTGACAGAGTCGTGGACGGGGTCGCGCGTCCCTGTGGCGACGGTCGAGGTGCAGGCGTCATCGTGGCTCGCGGGGCCGGACATGCATTTTCGTCTGGTCTATGCAGAACCCCTGAGCCGCCGCAGCTATGCCGAAAGCCGCTGGGCGGCACCGCCCGCAGAATTGCTGGAAGCTTTTCTGAAGCGCCGGATCGTGTTCGGACAGCCCGACTTCGGCGGCGCCGGCTGTCGCCTGCAACTGGTTCTCGACGAACTGGAGCAGCGCTACGATGATCCGCAAGGCAGCAAACAGGTGCTCGAAGTTCGCGCGCGGTTGACGCCCTTGCGCGGCGCAGAGACGATTTCCAGGCGGACTTTCCTGATCCAGAAACCGGCGGCAAGCGCGACTGCAGGAGGTGGAGCGGCTGCAACGCGCGATGCGGTACAGGCTCTGGCTGACGATCTGGGAACATGGTTGGAAACAGCAGGCCGCGAGAAGCCTGCTATCGTCGAGCGTTGCCGTACTTACTAACCCACTCTGAGAGGGAAACCCCATGAGCAATCCCTATGCCACCGGACTGGACAAGAATCCGGCCAACTACGTACCGCTGACACCGCTGACCTTCATCGAGCGTTCGGCTTACATTTATCCCGAGCGGGTGGCGACGATCCACGGCCAGCGTCGCTTTACCTGGGGCCAGGAGTACGAGCGCAGCCGGCGCCTGGCGTCCGCACTGGCGGCGCACGGAGTCGGTGCTGGCGATACGGTGGCGGCGATGCTCAACAATACGCCGGAGATGTTCGAGTGCCATTTCGGCGTGCCGATGTGTGGCGCCGTGCTCAACACGCTGAACACGCGACTCGATGCCGAGTCGATTGCCTTCATGCTCAACCATGGCGAGGCCAAGGTACTGATCGCCGACCGCGAGTATTCGCCGATGGTGAAGAAAGCCCTGGCCGACCTGGGGCGCGAGATACTCGTCATCGATGTCGATGATCCCGAGTACACCGGCCCCGGCGAGCGTGTCGGCAACATCGACTATGAAACCTTGCTGGCCGGCGGTCATCCCGACTATGCGTGGAAGACGCCGGCAGACGAGTGGGAGGCGATATCGCTCAACTACACCTCCGGCACCACCGGCAATCCCAAGGGCGTCGTGTATCACCACCGCGGCGCCTATCTCAATGCCCTGTCCAACATTGTCTCCTGGGGCATGCCGCCGCAATCGGTATATCTATGGACTCTGCCGATGTTCCACTGCAACGGCTGGTGCTTCCCGTGGACCGTGGCGGCCAATTCCGGCACCAACGTCTGCCTGCGCCGCGTCGATCCCAAGCTCATTCTCGATGCGATCCGCGAGCACAAGGTCAGCCACTACTGCGGTGCCCCGATCGTGCATTCGATGCTGATCAGCGCGCCGGCAGCGTGGCGCGAAGGCATCAACCACAAGGTTTCGGCACTGGTCGCCGCCGCGCCGCCGCCGGCCGCGGTGATCGAAGGCATGGGTCAGATCGGCTTCAACATCACCCATGTCTATGGCCTGACCGAAACCTACGGCCCGGCCGCCGTCTGCGCCAAGCACGAGGACTGGCTGGATCTGCCGCTGGACGAACAGGTGCGCCTCAACGGCCGCCAGGGCGTGCGCTACCACTGCCAGGAGGGCATCACCGTGATGGATCCCGAGACCATGCAGCCGGTGCCCTGGGACGACCAGACCATGGGCGAAATCATGTTCCGCGGCAACATCGTGATGAAGGGCTACCTGAAGAACCCGACGGCAACGGCGGAGGCGTTTCATGGCGGCTGGTATCACACCGGCGATCTGGCCGTGATGCAGCCCGACGGCTACATCAAGATCAAGGACCGCAGCAAGGACGTCATCATCTCCGGCGGTGAGAACATTTCGTCGATCGAGGTCGAGGACACGCTGTATCGCCACCCGGCGGTGATGGGCGCGGCGGTGGTGGCGACGCCCGATGCGAAATGGGGCGAAGTGCCCTGTGCCTTCATCGAGTTGCGTGAAGGCGCCGACGTGACGGCCGAGGAACTGACGGAGTTCTGCCGCCAGCGCATGGCGCGCTTCAAGGTGCCCAAACATTTCATTTTCGAGGCCTTGCCGAAAACCTCGACCGGCAAGATCCAGAAATTCGTGCTGCGCCAGAAGGCCAAGTCGGCTCTTTCCTTCGAGTAGGTTCCGCTACCGATGATCTGGATGCCCCGCGTCGCCGCGGCGCTCCCGACATTTCTGGTCGCCGTCGGCGATTCGCCGCTGTGGGGCAGGGGCGAGCAAAAATTGGTACTTCAGGGCCGCTCTGCGGCAAAATGAGCCCATCGAACACCGCAAGGAGACAGCGCCATGAATTCACCCGGGGAAACCACATTACCGATCCTGATGCGCGAAGACAGGGATGGCGTCACGACCCTGACGCTCAACCGTCCGGCGCAGTTCAACTCGCTTTCGGAAGAAATGCTGAGTGAGTTGCAGGCCGCACTCGATGGCATCGCCAGGGACAAGGCCGTCCGTGCCGTGGTCATAGCCGGTGCCGGCAAGGCTTTCTGCGCCGGCCATGACCTCAAGCAGATGCGCGCCAACCACAGCAAGGCCTACATGCAGCAACTGTTCAAGGCTTGCGGCAAGGTCATGATGACTATTGTCGAAATGCCGCAGCCGGTGATCGCGCGGATTCACGGGATTGCTACGGCAGCCGGTTGCCAACTGGTCGCCATGTGCGACCTGGCGGTGGCGGCTGAGGGAGCGCGGTTTGCGGTTTCCGGCATCAACGTCGGCCTCTTCTGCTCCACGCCCTCGGTCGCGCTGGGTCGCGCCATGGGCCGCAAGGAGGCGATGGAAATGCTGCTGACCGGCGATTTCATCGATGCCGCCGAGGCGCAGCGGCGCGGCCTGATCAATCGGGTGGTGCCGCTGGAGCAGCTCGATGCCGAGGTGAAGAAGCTCACCGACTCGATCTGTGCCAAGTCGGCGCTAGCCGTTGGAATGGGCAAGCAGATGTTCTACAAGCAGCTCGAAATGGGCCTCGACGGCGCCTATCAGCTGGCCTCGGAGACCATGGCCTGCAACATGATGGCAGCCGATGCGGCGGAAGGCATCGATGCCTTCATGCAGAAGCGCAAGCCGGAATGGAAGGGCTGCTAAAAGGTCGGCGCTGGCTCGCTCTGCGTGCCTGGGATGCCGCTTCGCGGGCAGGCAACGGCGGCTGAAGGGGTGGAGCCGGTTCCCACGCTCGATCAAGCGGCGCAACTGCTGTCCATCGTAGACAGGCTGGTGGCTGAAGTGCGCCCTGGCGGGCGCTCGAAGGCCGGGCTCGACAGTACGCTGGAGCGGGATCTGGGGCTGGACAGTCTGGCGCGGGTGGAGCTGCTGGCGCGCATCGAGCAGGCCTTCGGCGTGCGCTTGAGCGACGAGGTGCTGGGCTCGGCCGAGACGCCGCGCGACTTGCTCAGGGCCGTCGCGGCCAGTGCGCCGGCGGCGGCGGAAGGCGCCAGCGCTCCGACGCCGTGGGTCGCTCCGGGCGCGGAAGAGGGCAGCCCGGACAGCGCCGCTACACTGGTGGAGGTATTGCAATGGCATGCCCGCCGCCATCCGCAGCGGCCGCATGTCCTCTTTCAACGCAGCGCGACGGAAACCGACACGCTCGACTACGGGCAGTTGCTGGCAACGGCACGGCAGGTGGCCGCCGGCCTGCGCCAGATTGGAATCGCCCCGGGCCAGTGCGTGGCCCTGATGCTGCCGACGGGGCTCGAATTTTTCCACAGCTTCTTCGGCATCCTGCTCGCCGGCGCGGTGCCGGTGCCGATCTACCCGCCGACGCGACCCGGCCAGATCGAGGATCATCTGCGTCGCCAGGCCGGCATTCTGCAGAACTGCGAAGCCGCGGCCCTGATCAGCTTCGATGCGGCGCGGCTGGTGGCGCGGATCCTTTCGGGCCTGGTGCCGAGCCTGCGCGAGGTGACGACGCCGCATGAATTGCGCGACGCGGGCAAGTCGGCGGCGCCGGCGGCGGATCATCATGCCGGCGCTAACGACATCGCGCTGCTGCAATACACCTCCGGCTCCACCGGCAATCCCAAGGGCGTGACGCTGGATCACGGCAACCTGCTGGCCAACATCCGCGCCTGGGGCCAGGCGGTGCAGGTGATGCCATCGGACGTGGTGGTCAGCTGGCTGCCGCTGTATCACGACATGGGCCTGATCGGCGCCTGGCTGGGCAGCCTCTACCATGCCTGCCCGCTGGTGCTAATGTCGCCGCTGGATTTTCTGGCGCGCCCCGAGCGCTGGCTGTGGGCCATCCATCAGCACCGCGGCACCGTCACCGCAGCGCCCAACTTTGCCTTTGAGCTCTGCCTGCGACATCTCGATCCAGCCCGGCTGCAAGGTCTCGACCTGAGTTCCTGGCGCTACGCCGCCAATGGCGCCGAACCGGTGGCGGCCGAAGCGCTGGCCCGCTTTGCTGCCGCATTCAGGCCTTACGGCTTTCGCGCCGAAGCGCTGGCGCCGGTTTATGGGCTGGCCGAGTGCACCGTTGGTCTCGCCGTGTCGCCGCCCGGACGCGGGCCGCTGATCGACCATGTGCGGCGCGAGCCACTGGCCGCTGGCGAGGCTCTGCCGGCGGCGGTCGACGATGTCCATGCGCTGCATCTGGTGGCCTGCGGCCGGCCGCTGCCGGGTCATGAAGTGCGCATCGTCGATGAGGCCGGCGGCGAACTGCCGCCGCGCCGCGTCGGCCGCCTCGAGTTCCGCGGTCCGTCGGCGACGCGCGGCTACTATCGCAATGCAGAGGCCAGCAGCCAGCTGATCCGCGACGGCTGGCTCGACTCCGGCGATCTGGCTTATCTTGCCGAGGGTGACATCGTCATCACCGGACGCATCAAGGACACCATCATCCGCGGCGGGCGCAATCTCTATCCCTACGAACTGGAAGAGGCCGTCGGCGCGATTCCCGGCGTGCGTCGCGGCTGCGTCGCGGTGTTCGGCGTGGCGGTGGCGGGGCAGGGCACCGAGAAACTGGTGGTGGTGGCCGAAAGCCGCGAGGCGGATGCCGCGGCGCGGCAGGACCTGATCCGCCGCATCAATGCCCTGGCTGTCGATCTGCTCGGCACGCCGCCGGACGACGTGGTGCTGGTGCCGCCCCACGGCGTGCTCAAGACCTCAAGCGGCAAGATTCGGCGCTCGGCGACACGGGATGTCTATTGCGGCGAGGGATTTGCCACTCGCAGTCACGCGCTCTGGCTGCAGGTCGCCCGACTTGGCCTGGCTGGCTTTTGGCAGGCTGCGCGTGCTGGCCTGCGTCGCGGTGGGGAACTGCTCTATGGCGGCTATGCCTGGAGCGTGTATGGTTTTCTGGTGCTGCCTGCCGTGGCGGGCATTCTGCTGCTGCCAAGCGTCATGCTGCGTTGGCGGTTTGCGGCTGCCCTGGCGCGAACTTGCGTACGGCTGTGCGGTATCCGCCTGCGCGTCGATGGACTGGATCAACTGCCAAAGGAGGCTTCGGTGCTGGTCGCCAACCACGCCAGTTATGTGGATGGCATTGCGTTGGCGGCGGCGCTGCCGATTCCCGTCAGTTTTGTCGCCAAGCAGGAACTGGCCGCGCATCCGCTCGCCGGTCGCCTGCTGCGCAATCTCGGTGCGGTGTTCGTCGAGCGCTTCGACGCCCGACAGGGAGTCGATGACGTGCGTCGCCTGGCGGAGGTTGCCGGCAAGCAACCCTTGTTCTTCTTCGCCGAGGGCACCTTCACGCGCCAGCCGGGCTTGCGGCCGTTCCGTCTTGGGGCTTTCCAGATCGCGATCCAGAACGGCCTGGCCGTGACGCCGGTGGTCCTGGCTGGTACCCGCGAGGTCTTGCGCGACGAATCATGGCTGCCACGGCGCGGCGAGGTTCGCGTCACCGTCTGCGCGCCGATTGTCGCGGCCGGCGATGGATGGCAGGCTGCACTGCAGATGCGCGATGCGGTGCGGACGGAAATCCTGAAGTATTGTGGCGAACCCGATCTGGAAAGGCGCGCGCCATGAGCCGGAAAATTCTCGCCGACGGCGTCAAGACACGTGAGGTCTGGGCCTGGGCCATGTATGACTTCGCCAATTCGGCCTACACGACCACGGTGGTGACGGCGATTTTCAACGCCTATTTCGTTGCCGTGGTGGCTGCCGGTGCGCCTTGGGCGACGCTGGCCTGGACTACGACGCAGGCCATCGCCAGTCTCGCCATCATGCTGACTGCCGCCAGCGTCGGGGCCTACGCCGACCGCCATGGCGCCAAGAAGAAGTTGCTGGCTGTCACCACGCTCGGCTGCGTGGCGGGCACTGCCGCTTTGTTCTGGGTCGGCCCCGGCGACGTCGTGCTGGCGATGACCCTGGTGGCGATAGCCAGCTTTTTTTTCGGCAGCGGCGAAAACATCATTGCCGCCTTTTTGCCCGAACTGGCGGGCGAGGAGGATCTGGGCAAGGTCTCCGGCTGGGGCTGGAGCTGGGGCTATCTGGGCGGCATGGCCTGCCTCGGTTTGTGCCTGGCCTGGATCGTCGCCGCCAAGGGTCGCGGCGAGGGAGCCGACAGTTTCGTGCCCGCCACCATGCTGATTACTGCCGCCTTTTTCGCCGTCGCGTCAGCGCCGACTTTCCTGCTGCTGCGCGAGCGGGTACAGGCAAGGCCAGTCGCGGAAATCGGGGCGGAGTTCTCCGCGCTGGCGCAGCGGCTGTTGCGCACCGCGCACGAGGCACGCCGCTTTCCGGACATGGCGCGCTTCATGGTCTGCCTGTTGTTCTATCAATCCGGGGTATTCGCCGCCATCGCGCTGGCGGCCATCTACGCGCAGGAGGCGATCGGCTTCACGGCGGAAGACAACATCAAACTGTTCTTCGTGGTCAACGGCACGGCGGCGATCGGCGCTTTCGCGTTCGGCTATTTGCAGGACCGGCTGGGTCACGTGCACACCATCGCATTGACGCTGGTGGGCTGGCTGTTGATGACTGCCATCGCCCTGAGTTCCGACAGCCGCGAGCAGTTCTGGGTGGCGGCGAATATCGCCGGCTTGTGTCTGGGCTCCAGTCAGTCGGCCGCGCGCGCGCTGGTGGGCCTGTTCGCGCCGCAGCAGCGGCGGGCCGAGTTTTTCGGCCTCTGGGGTCTGGCCATGAAGTTTGCCGCCATCGCCGGCCCCATGACCTATGGCATGACGACCTGGCTATCCGGCGGCAATCACCGACTGGCTTTGGGTGTGACGGGGCTCTATTTTGTCGCCGGTCTGGTTCTGCTGATCGGCATTGATGCAAAGCGCGGCCGCGAGGCTGCGCTGGGAGGCTGATCGTCTTGCTCGATCAGCGACAGGAGGCAGCCACCTTGCGCATCCTCTCCAGCACGGTCAACGCCTCTTCCACGCTTGTGACCGGGATCCTGGCTTCGTGGCCGCTGCCGAAGCTTCCGGCCCCGTATGCGATCTTCAGGTCGGTGCGGGTCGCCTCAATATACTGCACGATGCCGAGATTGATCCAGCGTCGCTTGCCAGTTTCATCGGTAGGAATTTCATATGGGCAAAACGCGATTGATCCCGCTACAACGGGTTGGGCGAATGTCGCCCGCGCTCCGGTCAGCGCAAGTGTGGCCGCGCCGAGCAGGATGATGGCAGCAGGTCGGATCATGGCGATTCCCCCAACTCATGGTATTTTAGTTTAGCGCAATAGGCAGAATTTCACGACAGTTTGCAGCGCGGCTTGCCGGAGATTTGTGGTCTCAATATTTCTATCCTCAATCGCTTGCACAAAGCGAAGGCCCCCCGCATAATCATCGGCAACAGAGTAGAGGCACTGATCGTCGGCGCCCTGATGACATGACATGAAATGAGCTTGATGGCAGAAGATTGCGTTCTCGAGACCAGTGGTCTCGTCAAGGAATTCCGTGGCTTCGTCGCGGTCAATGGCGTGGACCTGAAAGTCAGGCGCGGCCACATTCATGCGCTGATCGGTCCCAACGGGGCCGGCAAAACCACGTTTTTCAATCTGCTGACCAAGTTTCTTGAGCCGACGCGAGGCGAGATCCGCTTCAATGGCATCGACATAACCCGCGAGGCTCCCGAGAAAATAGCGCGCCGCGGGGTTGTCCGTTCTTTTCAGATTTCCGCCGTATTTCCGCACCTGACCGTGCTGGAAAATGTCCGCATTGCCCTGCAAAGAAAGCTGGGCACCAGCTTCCATTTCTGGAAATCCGACCGCAGCCTCAATCTGCTCAATGACCGCACCATGGAATTGCTGACATCGGTCGGCCTGGAAGACTGTGCCGACATGATGACGGTGGAAATGCCGTACGGCCGCAAGCGTGCGCTGGAAATTGCCACCACGCTGGCGCTTGACCCCGAACTCATGCTGCTCGATGAGCCCACCCAGGGCATGGGCCATGAAGATGTGCACCGCGTGATGGAACTGATCAAGCAGGTTTCGGCCAACCGCACCATCCTCATGGTGGAACACAACATGAAGGTGGTCGCCGGAATTTCCGACACCCTGACTGTGCTTGCACGCGGCTCGGTGCTGGCCGAAGGTCCCTACGCCGAGGTCGCCGCCAATCCGCTGGTCATTGAGGCCTATATGGGCACCGAAGTCGACGAACTGGCTTCGCCGGCAGGACACTGAAATGAGCACCACCGAATTCCTGCGAGTATCGGATCTCCACGCCTTCTATGGCGAATCGCATGTGCTGCACGGCATGGATTTCACCGTGCGGCGCGGGGAGTGCATCTCGCTCCTGGGCCGCAATGGCGCCGGCCGCACCACCACCCTGCGCGCCATCCTCGGCCTGACCGGCAGGCGCACCGGATCGATCATGCTCAACGGCCGCGAAGTCATCAATTTGCCGTCGCACCGGATTGCCCAACTCGGCGTCGGCTACTGCCCGGAGGAAAGAGGCATCTATGCCAACCTTAGTTGCGAGGAAAATCTGCTGCTGCCGCCTCAGGTGGGTAGCGGCGGATTGAGCCTGGATGAACTTTACGACATGTTTCCCAATCTCAAGGAGCGTCGTAACAGCCAGGGTACGAGGCTCTCCGGCGGCGAGCAGCAGATGCTGGCGATGGCGCGTATCCTTCGTACCGGCGCCAGACTGCTGTTGCTCGACGAGATATCGGAAGGGTTGGCCCCGGTAATCGTGCAGAAACTGGGTGAGGTCATCAGGAAGCTCAAGGAGCGCGACTACACCATCATTCTGGTGGAACAGAATTTCCGTTTTGCCGCGCCGCTGGCCGACCGCATGTTCATCGTCGAACACGGTCAGGTAGCGGCGGAAATTCAGCGGCATGAGATTGCGGAGAAGCAGGAAATGTTAAAGGAGTATCTCGGTGTCTGAGGTTTGCGCAGTCGGACCAGCGAGAGCAAAAAATAGCTGCGCTTTTATAAGAGGAGACGACATGAAAGAGAAGATACTAGTAGGCCTGACAGCAATGGCGCTGGCCACATTAGGCACGCAGGGGGCATTCGCACAAGCGGCAAAAGCCAAGACCGGCAAGCTTTCGGGCGACATGGTCAAAATCGGCGTGATGAACGACATGGCCGGCGTATATGCCGACATTGGCGGTCCCGGTTCGGTCGAGGCGGCGAAGATGGCGGTCGCCGATTTCGGCGGCAAGATGTTCGGCAAGCCGATCGAAGTCGTATTTGCCGACCACCAGAACAAGCCGGACGTTGGCGCCTCCAAGGCCCGCGAGTGGTTCGACGTCCAGGGCGTCGACATGATTACCGATGTACCGACTTCCTCGGTCGCCATCGCGATCGCCAAAGTGGCCAATGAGAAGAAGCGCGTCTATATGAACACCGGAGCGGCGACCAAGGCGCTGACCAATGAGGAATGCAGCCCCTACACGGTACATTACGCCTACGACACTTATGCGCTGGCTAACGGCACCGGCAAGGCCATCGTGCAGACGGGCGGCAAGACCTGGTTCTTCATCACCGCCGACTACGCGTTCGGTCATGCCCTCGAAGCCGATACGGCGGCAGTCGTGAAAGCTTCAGGCGGCGAGGTGAAAGGCGCCGTGCGCCATCCGCTGTCGGCTTCGGACTTCTCTTCCTTCCTGCTGCAGGCGCAGGCCTCCAAGGCGCAGATCATCGGTTTGGCCAATGCCGGTGGCGATACCATCAACTCGGTCAAGGCGGCCAATGAATTTGGCCTGACCAAGAACCAGACCCTGGCCGGCCTGCTGATGTTCATCTCCGACGTGCACAGCCTGGGCCTGAAGACGGCGCAGGGCATGATGCTGACCGATGCCTGGTACTGGGATACGAACGACGAGACCCGCAAGTTCGGACGGCGCTTCTTCGCAAAGATGAAGCGCATGCCGTCCTTCGACCAGGCGGCGGTGTACTCGGCGACGCTGACCTACCTCAAGGCGGTGCAGGAAGCAGGCACGGACGATGCCGACGCGGTGATGAAGGTGCTCAAGAAAACCAAGATCAACGACGTGTTCGCCAAAGGTGGATATGTTCGCGCCGACGGCCGCATGGTCCATGACATGTACCTGATGCAGGTGAAGAAGCCGGAAGATTCGAAATACCCGTGGGACTATTACCAGTTGAAGAAAGTGATTCCGGCCGAAGAGGCGTTCCAGCCTCTGGCATTGTCGACGTGCCCGATGTTGAAGAAGAAGTAGACTGCCTCGGGCGGCACGAACCTCGTGCCGCCCTCATGACAGCATAGCCCGGAGTCATGCAGCAAAAATCATGAGCGAGATATTCGGTATTCCCATCCAGGCCTTCATGGGCCAATTGATGCTGGGCCTGGTCAACGGTTCCTTCTACGCCATGCTGAGTCTGGGTCTGGCGGTGATTTTCGGCATGCTGAACATCATCAACTTTGCTCACGGTGCGCTGTACATGGTCGGTGCCTTCATGGCCTGGCTGGGCCTCACCTATCTGGACATTGGTTATTGGCAGGCGCTGCTGCTCGCTCCCCTGTGCGTCGGCGTCTTTGGCGTGCTGATCGAGCGAACCATGCTGCAATGGCTGTACAAGCTCGATCACCTCTACGGTCTGCTGCTGACATTCGGCCTGGCCCTGGTGCTCGAAGGTTTGTTCATCAACATATTCGGCGTCTCCGGTCAGCCTTATTCGATTCCGGATGAGCTCTCGGGCGCTTTCAACCTGGGTTTCATGTTCCTGCCGAAATACCGCGCCTGGGTGATCGTCAGCTCGCTGGGTGTCTGTTTTGCCACCTGGTACGTTATTGAAAAGACCCAGCTCGGCGCCTACCTGCGTGCCGCAACGGAGAATCCCAAGCTGACGCAGGCTTTCGGCATCAATGTGCCGCTGATGGTGATGCTGACCTACGGCTTCGGCGCGGCGCTGGCCGGCTTTGCGGGGGTGCTGGCAGCTCCGGCGATCCAGGTCAGTCCGCTGATGGGCTCGAACCTGATCATCGTCGTCTTCGCCGTGGTGGTGATCGGCGGCATGGGTTCCATCCTCGGCTCGATTCTCACCGGCATCGGCCTCGGGGTGATCGAGGGCCTGACCAAGGTGTTCTGGCCGGAGGCCAGCGCGACCGTGGTTTTCATCATCATGGCTATCGTGCTGATGATCCGACCGGCCGGATTGTTCGGAAGAGAAACATGAGCAGAAGCGCAATCGGCTACATCGCATTGCTGGCTTTCGGCCTGGCTGCGCCCTTTTTCATCTACCCGGTGCTGGTAATGAAGGTGCTGTGCTTCGCGCTGTTCGCCTGCGCCTTCAATCTGCTGCTGGGCTATACGGGTCTGCTGTCCTTTGGTCACGCGGTTTTCCTGGGCACGGCGGGCTACGTCACGGGGCATGCCTTGAAGGTATGGGAATTGCCGACACTGGTCGGCTTGCTGGCGGGCGCCGGAGCAGCTGCGGTGCTGGGCTGGGTGATCGGCAGCCTGGCGATTCGTCGCCAGGGCATCTATTTCGCCATGGTGACCTTGGCACTGGCGCAGATGATGTTCTTCTTCTTTTTGCAGGCATCCTTCACCGGCGGCGAGGATGGCTTGCAGGGCATACCGCGCGGTACCCTGTTCGGCATCGATCTTGCCGATGACATGAATCTCTACTACCTGGTCCTGGCGATCTTCGCCGCTTCCTTCTGGCTGATCCAGCGCGTCATCCATTCCCCCTTCGGCCAGATCCTCAAGGCCATCCGCGAAAACGAGCCGCGCGCGATTTCGCTGGGCTACGACGTGGCGAAATACAAGCTGCTGGCCTTCGTTCTTTCCGCCGGGCTGGCGGGGCTGGCCGGCGCGACCAAGGCGCTGGTGTTCAAGTTCGCCACCCTGAGCGACGCCCACTGGCACACCTCGGGCGAGGTGGTGCTGATGACGCTGCTGGGCGGCATGGGAACGGTATTCGGACCGCTGGTGGGGGCGAGTGTCATTGTGACTTTGCAGAACGAACTGGCGGACAAGGTCGGCTCGCTGGTCACGGTGATCATGGGTGCGATTTTCGTGGTCTGCGTGCTGGCGTTCAGGCGCGGCATCGTCGGCGAGTCGCTGGCGCTGTATCGCCGCATGATTGGCCAGAAGCCCTAGGCGCGAACTCAAGAGTCGGCGCTGGCGGGACGGTGAAGCGCATGAAAATGGAAATGTCGGTCCGCCGGGGCAGAACCGGCAGCCTCGAGGTCGCTGTGTCTTTGGCAGCACGCGAATACCAGGCCGGGTCGACCACCGTAGGGGAAATCATGCTTGCTCTGTCATTGTCATGAGACTGGCTGCAATCGCCCTGGCTTGGCTCGGCTATTTCGCGCTGCATTCGGTACTGGCGGCGTTGAGCGTCAAGGCCTGGGTGGGTGGCCGCTGGCCCCAATTCATGCCCGGCTACCGGATCGTGTTCAATGTCGTGTCCACGGTTACGCTGATCCCGGTGCTCTGGCTGGTCCATGGCGTCGAGAGCGACTGGCTCTGGCAATGGCGGGGCGCGTGGGCCTGGCTGAGCAACGGTGTTGCGCTGACGGCAATCTTGTGTCTCCTTGTTGCGGGCCGCAGCTATGACATGGGCGAGTTCCTCGGGCTGCGTCAACTGAGCGGGCACGGCAACGATCAGCCGGAGAACTTTACCGTTTCAACCCTGCATCGCTTTGTCCGGCATCCCTGGTATTGCATCGGCCTGGTCCTGATCTGGACCCGCGACATGAACGGGCCGCTGCTGGTCTCCGCGCTAATGATCACCGCCTACTTTGTCGTCGGCTCGAAGCTGGAGGAAGGCAAGCTGGTTGCCATCTACGGAGAGACCTACCGCAGGTACATGGCAAAGGTGCCGGGGTTGATCCCGCTGCCCTGGAAGCACCTGACTGCCGCCGAGGCTGTCGATCTGATGCATCGCGCCGAGACTCACTGACACTGCAAGACTGCTGCCTTGCCAGCGGCGCATCGGCGAGTCCGGCTAGTTTCTGCGCAGCAGCGCAATCACCATCGCAATCGTCATCGACGTGAATGCGATCAGCGACCACTCGGCAATCGACAGACCGAGAAACTTCCAGCCGGCCTCGGAGCACAAACCCGAGGCTTCGAACATCAGCGGCCACTGGCTGCCGGCCCAATTCACCAGACTCTCCCACCACGGCTGGTCGGCCGTGCAACTTACGCCCTTGGCAAAGCGCTGCAACCAAGTCTGATACGCCGCAACGCCGACACCGGTAAGCGTGGTGGCGATCATGAGGAGCGCTGCTGCCCGCCTCTGCAGCGCGGCTCCGGCCAGTATCCACGCTGCAATCGCTTCGAGCGCCAGCAGCAGGTAGAGCATGCGCTGCAGAATGCACAGCGGACAGGCGGCGAGATTCATCGTTTGTTGCAGATACACGCCGCCTGCAACCAGACCGACGGCTGCAAGACCGGTGGCGGCGAACAGGCCGCGCGGGGTGAATAGCTGGCGGAGAAAGTTCATCCGCTATTTACCCGCACGTTCCTTGCGGGCTTTGGCAATCACGCTGTCGGTGAGTTTCAGCAGTTCTTCGAAATTGTTTGCCGCCTCGTTGATGACGAGGAACTTGCCGTCCACTGCCAGCGCAGGTACGCCGGAAATGCGTGCGGCCGTCGCTTCCTGATCGGCGCGCTGCACCTTGCTCTGCATCGAGAAGGAAGCCAGCGCGTCACCGAATTTCTTGCCGTCGGCGCCCTTGCTCACCGCCCAGGCGACCACGGCTTCATCGGTCTTGAACGTCATACGCTGCGCATGGATGGCCTGAAAGACTGCGGCATCGAGTTTCGCCAAATCGCCTGTGGCTTCCAGCGCGAAGTAGATCCTGGACAGACGCGCCCACTCAGGACGATTGAAGCTGACCGGGACGCGGCGGAAACTGACGTCCTTGGGCAACTTGGCCGCCCATTGGCTGATCATGGGATGAAAGTCGCTGCAATGCGGACAGCCATAGGAGAAGAATTCGACCACCTCGATTTTCCCCTTGGAGCTTGCCAGTGGCGGATTGATCGACGCGAAGTCACGGCCGACTTGCAGTTCTGCAGCAAGGCTGGTGCTTGACGCTGCGAACGAGGAAATGAGGGTGGCAAACAGCAAGGCAATCAGTTTCTTCATGAAAATCTCCGTGGAAAGGGGCTTTGAGTGGAATTGTATGACAGCGTTCCCCATACAATGTCCGAATATGGAAATTTTAGCGTCGGCTGCTGCGCTTGACGCCGATAGAACCGGCGTTAGCCTGCGCTGAAACTTGGTTTTGTGACGGGGCAATGTATCCATGGATCGATTGACGGCAATGCAGACTTTCGTGCGAGTGGCCGAGGCGGGCAGCTTTACCGCCGTGGCCGAGCAGATGAATGTCGCGCGCTCGGCCGTGACGCGCCAGATTGCCGCGCTGGAAGCGCATCTCGGGGTCAAGTTGATCGCCCGCAGTACGCGACGGCTGTCGCTCACCTCGGCAGGCGCGGCGTATATCGAGCAATGTCGCGACATCCTCGACCGGATCGACGAAGCAGAGGGAAATCTCGTCGGGGAGCGCCAAACCCTGCGCGGCGAGATCCGCACCAGCGTGCCCATGACCTTCGGCCTGCTGCATCTGACGCGGCTGATTCTGGAGTTTTCCAAGGATCACCCCGATATTCGCATCGATCTCGACTTCAATGACCGGCGGGTGAACCTGATCGAAGAGGGCATGGATTTCGCGTTGCGCATCACCGATCGATTGCCCGAAACCACGGTAGCGCGGCGCCTGACGACCTGTCGCTCGGTGGTCGTGGCCTCGCCCGACTATCTGCAGCGCCATGGCGAGCCAAAGCACCCCGATGAACTGACGCAGCGCGCCTGCCTGGCCTATTCGCTGACCTCGCGGTCGAGTTGGCCCTTCATCATCGACGGCGCGCAGCATTGGGTCGATATCCGCGGGCCGATCACCGCCAATAACGGCAATGCCTTGCAGGAAGCCGCCCTGCAGGGCATGGGGATTGTCTATGAGCCCACCTTCATTGCCGCCGAGGCGATCCGGCAGGGCAAGCTGGTGCCGATCCTGAAAAATTTCCCGACGCCGATCCTGTACATGTTCGCCGTGTTTCCCGGCAACCGCTTCGTGCCGCAGCGCGTGCGCGCATTTGTCGATTTTCTTGCTGCGCGCCTCGGCCCCGATCCTTACTGGGACAGTGGTCTTTCGCTGGGAGACTCATGATGGACATGCCGAAAAACAGCTTCAAGCAGAGGCTGCGGCAGAGACAGATGCAGGTCGGGCTCTTCGTCGGCCTGGCCAATGCCTATAGCATGGAGATCCTCGCCACCGCGGGATTCGACTGGCTGCTGGTCGATGGCGAGCACGCGCCGAACAATCCGGCCAGCGTCCTGGCGCAGTTGCAGGCGGCAGCGCCTTATCCGGTGCAGCTGCTGGTGCGCCCGGTGAATCACGACGCCGCCCTGATCAAGCAGTATCTCGACATCGGGGCACAGACGCTGCTGGTGCCGATGGTCGACAACGCCGCGCAGGCGCAGGACCTGGTGCGCGCGGTTCGCTATCCGCCGCAGGGCATCCGCGGCGTCGCCACGTCGCTGGCGCGCGCCGCGCACTGGGGCGGCGTCAAGGACTACGCCATGCACGCCAATGACGAGATCTGCCTGATCGTGCAGATCGAATCCCGGCAGGGGCTGGCGAATCTGGACGCGATCATGGCGGTCGATGGCGTCGACGCCGCGTTCATCGGCCCGGCCGACCTCGCGGCCTCCATGGGCTACCTCGGCCAGTCGGGGCAACCGGAAGTAACGGCCGCCATCGAGGATGCCCTGAGGCGCATTGCGGCCACCGGCAAGGCGGCCGGCGTGTTCGTCACCGAACCGTCGCTGGCGAAGCACTATCGGGAATGCGGCGCAAGTTTCATCGCTGTCGGCGGCGATACCTCGCTGCTGCGCAATGCTGCTGTGAACTTGGCATCGTCCTTCCGCGACAGCGAGGCAGAATCCGGTGCTGTTTCCTGAATCCAAAAGTACGCATCGGCGTCGATGTCGCGCCGCCTAGCATTCGGAATTTGGAAAGTCGGCGCTGGCGGAACGGCGAGGCATCAAATGATGAATGGTTCAGGAGCGTAGCGTGAAAAACAATCCGAGCACGGCCCCTCTTAATCCGCTGATCGCATGATTAGGCCAGAGCGGAATTGAACCACCAGCACTCAAGCTGCCGCCGTAGTCGTGGTGTGTCGTCAACAAATTGTGGCGAGAGGACGACTGACAACTCAAGTTGCGGAGTTGTTTCAGGTGAATCTTCCTTTTTCTGGAAGGTGTCCAAAGGAGCGCCGCACGTGGAGCACAGGGGCTGGATATATCGGTAAAACTCTTCGGTGAATTTGGACGACTTAGCTTTTCTGACTTCAAAGTTCAAATACAGACCGTGTTCAGCAAGCTGAGCCAGCACGCTCTTGGAGCGCAGAAGGCTCGGCTTATCGTTAAAGTCAGACAAGGGGAGACGTGGGTTTCTGTGACTTGGAAGAACACGAGCAACGTCCAGTTCCATTTCAGCCAGCATGGGGGTTTGGTGCCCCCTCCTGCAACGGGTCTGCTTTACACGTCCTATCACCGGCACTGTGAGTCCTATAGCGGGGGTCCACTTCAATTGCCCAGATAGGGCACCCTTAATGAATGAAGACAGGTCAGCGGTTTGAAATACCTCCGTGGCTTTCTGGTAGCCGTTACCGTCTCGCCATACGTCCACCTCAAAGGAGTTGTTTCCCGTTGGTGTAAGCCGAAAGGCGGGAATGTCTTTTGATAGCGGATACAGCGCCTGCTTGAAAAGCCACATAGCCCGAATACCAGCTTTGGCATAAGCAGCATGGCGCTGGTAGGTCTCTTCCATTGTCTGCCTGGACCATTGGACCTCAAAGGCTATACGCACGCTACCTTTGGTAGCCAGCACGTCCGCTACCAAACCGTGGGGACGCAAAGCAGCTTCCGTCTCAGCATGCCAGCCAGCTTCTAAGACTGTTCGAGCCACCAAGTCCTTTACCAGCAGGTGGGCGTCTGATTCATGCGGACAGTAGGTGCCTTCCCTTCTAGCGTGGGCAAAGAACTGTGTCCCGCAATGGCTGGTCTTGACGATTGCCGACCTACCGCAGCACGGCATGACAAGGTGCTTGTCTTTTCTGTTCTCCTCGGCAAGCCGCTTCCACTCAACACGGCTAAAGACGAAGGCATGGATAGGTTCACCAGTATCGGAAACACACCGCAACGGCATGTCTTGCTCCTAGGTTATACGATTGTCGTAACTAAATGGGTCAGGCTCAAATATCATTAATCATGCCGCCTGCGCCAATGCCATGCGAATCTCGATGGCATCGAAGGGAACGGTCACCGTGTCGTCATCGGTGCGTTCGATCAGCCCCAGTTCGACGAGACGGCCAACATCGGCATGGACATTCGAATAATTGCGTCCGGCCGTCTTCGCCAAAGCATAGATGCTCGCCGGGCCCAGTCCGCGCAGGGTGTTGAGCAGGTCCAGGCGGGCTGGCGTCAACTCGGCAAACAGCATGCGCGCCGACTCGAAGGAAAGGCGGTAGTCCGGCGCCCTCCCACGCTCCTTTCGCGCGACTTGTTCCCGCACGGCCTTGAATACGGCTCCCTTGCCGCCTACTTCAACGATGGCTTTCATCTGTCTTTCCTCCAGTTCGTCACGTCGCGTTCGAAGTCGGCCAGCAGCGCATCGAGATCCTTGAAGTTGTAAAGCGTCTCGACGCTGCCGGCGTGCCGATGGTCGCCTTTGCCTGTTTCATTGTCGTAGCGCACGAAACACTCGCCGGATGTGCCAAAAAACAGCCGATACTTGTAGCGGTGCGCGCAAGGTGGCAAGGGCCTGGCCAGTTCCCAGACCACGATCTCGACGATCGATCCATCGTCGCGCACTTCCTTGGCCTGGGCGATCAGGGTCGCTTTCATATGTTGCATGATAGCAATATATTGTGTATATGCAATAGGTCGTGGATCACATGACCAGCCGGGCGCCCACTTTTCACCGCAATGCGGCAGAATCCGGCTCTGCCCACCGATATCGAAAGCGACCCATGAAGAACTCTGAACTCCTGCGCAACACCTGCCTGATCAATGGCGAATGGCTGGCGGCCACCGGCGCCAGCATCGAAGTCCGCAACCCGGCCAACGGTGAACTGGTCGGCTCCGTCCCCAGCTTCGGCGCGGCCGAAACCCGCCGCGCGATCGATGCGGCGCAGGCCGCGTTTCACCCGTGGCGGGCGAAGACGGCGGCCGAGCGGGCGAAGATACTGCGGCGCTGGTTCGAACTGATGATGGAGAACCAGGAAGACCTGGCGCGCTTGATGACGCTGGAGCAGGGCAAGCCGCTGGCGGAAGCGCGCGGCGAAATCGCCTACGCTGCATCGTTCATCGAGTGGTTCGCCGAGGAAGCGCGGCGCGTGTATGGCGAAATCATTCCCTCGCCGCTAGCGGACCGCCGCCTGATCGTGCTGAAGCAGCCGGTCGGGGTCTGCGCCGCCATCACGCCGTGGAATTTCCCGTCGGCGATGATCACGCGCAAAGTGGCGCCGGCACTGGCCGCCGGCTGCACCATGGTGGTCAAGCCGGCCGAGCAGACGCCCCTGTCGGCACTGGCGCTGGCCTGGCTGGGGCAGCAGGCGGGCATTCCGCCCGGTGTGCTCAACATCGTGACCGGTGAACCGGTGCCAATCGGCGGCGAACTCACTTCGAATCCGAAAGTGCTGAAGCTGTCCTTCACCGGCTCGACCGAAGTCGGCCGGCTGCTGATGGCCCAGTGCGCGCCGACGATCAAGAAAATGTCGCTGGAACTCGGCGGCAATGCACCCTTCATCGTTTTCGACGACGCCGATCTCGATGCGGCGGTGGCTGGCGCGCTGGCGTCGAAATACCGCAACGCCGGGCAGACCTGCGTGTGCACCAATCGTTTCCTGGTGCAGCAGGGCGTGCATGATGCCTTCGCCCAGAAGCTCGCCGCAGCGGTGGCCGGGCTCAAGGTCGGCAACGGGCTGGACGAGGGCGTCACGCAAGGCCCGCTGATCGACGGCGCGGGGCTGGCCAAGGTCGAGGAACTGCTGGCCGATGCGGTCGGGCAGGGCGCGCGCGTGCTGTGCGGCGGCAAGCGCCACGCACGCGGCGGCACCTTCTTCGAGCCGACCGTGCTGGCTGGCGCGACTCCGGCCATGCGTCTCGCCCGCGAGGAAATCTTCGGCCCGGTGGCGCCGATCTTCAGCTTCAGGGATGAAGCCGAGGCGGTGCGCATGGCCAACGATACCGAGTTCGGCCTGGCGGCTTATTTTTACAGCCGCGACATTGCCCGTGCCTGGCGCGTCGGTGAGGCGCTGGACTACGGCATGGTCGGCGTCAACTCGGGGCTGATCTCCAACGAGGTGGCGCCCTTTGGCGGCGTCAAGCAATCGGGACTGGGACGCGAAGGCTCGAAGCACGGCATCGATGAATATCTGGAGATCAAGTACCTCGCCATGGCTGGCTTGTGACCGCGTATTGACCGGATCGTGACCCCGTTGTGAATCTACCCGCCTCGATGCGGGCGCTGGGCCATCGTCCGTTCCGCTTGTACTTCTTCGGTCAGGCGGTGTCCATCCTCGGTTCCTGGATCCAGCAGGTCGCCCTGGCCTGGCTGGTGTATCGCCTGACCGGGTCGGCGGCGCTGCTGGGCCTTTCTGCCTTCGCCGCCTTGGCACCGATACTGGTGGTGGGGCCGCTGGCCGGCGCGTGGATAGATCGGCATGACCGACGCCGGCTGCTGATGCAGGTCCAGGTTCTGCTGTTCATTCAGGCCAGTGCGCTGGCGGCGCTGACCTGGTTCGAACTGATCGGGCCGACGCTGATCATCCTCATGTCGCTATCCCTCGGCGTGCTCAACGCCTTCGACACGCCGCTGCGCCAATCCCTGATTCCGGTCATGGTCGGCGGGCGCGATGACCTGCCGAATGCGCTGGCACTGAATGCGATGCTGTTCAACCTCGGCCGCTTTGTCGGCCCGCCGATTGCTGGGCTGATGCTGGGCTTCATGCCCGAGGCGGCCTGCTTCCTGCTCAATGCCTTTTCCTACATGGCGCTGCTGTGGGGTGTGGCCGCCATGCGTCTGGCGACGAACGCAAAGTCCAGCGGCAGCGTTGGCCATGTCTTCAAGGAGGGCGTCCGTTATGCCTTCGATACCTGGCCGATACGTACGCTGCTGATCGTGCTGGCCGTGCTCAATTTCACCGCCTCGGCCTATGCCGTGCTGCTGCCGGTATTCGCCAGGGAGGTGTTCCACGGCGATGCGCGCACCCTGGGCCTGTTGTGGGGTGCCGCCGGCTGCGGCGCCTTCGGCGCGACACTGATGCTGGCGACGCGCAACTCGGTGCGCGGCAGCCTGAATCTGGCGATCTCCTGCGTGGTCGTGGCGGCGCTCGCGCTCCTGGTGTTTCCGCTCACGGCAAATCTGGCGATCGCCCTGCCGGCACTGGCGGCGCTGGGCTTCGGCATTTCGGGTGCCAACGTCGGCATCAACACGGCGATGCAGACCATCGCGCCGGACCGCTTGCGCGGCAGGGTGGTTTCATTCTTTTCCAGCATCCGTTTCGGGCTTGACGCCATCGGCGGCCTGATTGCCGGCAGCATTGCCGCCTTGACCAGCGCTCCGGCCACCTTGTTCGGCGAATCTGCGATACTGCTCGCCCTCTGCGTCTGGCTGCTGCTGCGTGCCGGACGTCTGCGTCAATCGGTGACACACTAAATGATCTCTACAGAAGTTTTGCTGGCCTTCCTGGCCGCCTCGGCGCTGATTACCATCGCACCCGGCCCGGACAATTTGATGGTGCTCTCCGTCGGCATCAGTCGCGGCCGTTCCGCCGGGATCGGTTTTGGTCTGGGCTGTGCGCTCGGCTGCTTCACCCATACGCTGTGGGCGACGCTGGGCATCGGCGCCGTGGTGCTGGCCTCCGAGGCAACTTTCACCACGCTGAAAATGGCGGGCGCCGCCTATCTGGTCTATATCGGAGTCAATGCATGGCGTTATGCCGGAAAGATGGCACTGATCCAGCTCGATTCGGGTAGCGCGGAGCCGATCGGCGCACATTTGCGCCGCGGCTTCATCGCCAATGTCATCAATCCCAAGGTCGCCCTGTTCTTCATCGCCTTCCTGCCGCAGTTCGTCGATCAAACACGTGGCGCGGTGTGGCCGCAGATGCTGCTGCTGGGTGTCTTGTTTGCGGCGCAAACCGTGGTGATTTTCGGCACCCTCGGCTGGTTTGCCGGCAGCATCGGCGTCCGTCTGCAGCAGCGGCCAAAGCTCGCCATTTGGCTCGATCGCTGTGCCGGGACAATTTTCATTGGCCTGGCGCTGCATCTGGCAACGGCGGCACGATAGTCGTCGCCCCCGGGAGGGCTTGCCGATCCGCCGTATCACCAGCGCCGACTCTTGCAGCCGGATCCGCACTGCCGTGGAATCACCGCCGCCGCGGCAAAAAGGTGGCACTGCTCTTGCTCGTCGATATCTGTATTGACGACAGGAGGCCATCATGGATTCGAGCGAACTTCTCGCACTGCTGACGCTCGCTGCGATAGCGCCCTATGTCAGCGCAGCCGCAGCCTGTTGGATCAGGCGTTCGCGCAAGCCCTCAAGTGGTGCAGACGCACCACCTTGAGGTCATTTTCAGAAGATCAGGGCGTGTCGCGCAGGCGCTACGGCCGTTCCCTGGCGCCATTGAATCACATCGATTCACTTTGAATGCGGAAGGCTTTCCGGATTGTCGCCAGGGCTTCCGGGCTGTCCCATTCCTTGGCGCCATAGAATTTACCGAGCACCCGCCCCTGCGCGTCGACCAGCAGGGTCAAGGGAAGCCGGTCGGCACCCAGCATGTTCTCGAGGAACAGCCGGGTGTCGATGAAGTGACTGAAGCTGGTCTTGTATTGCTGCAGGAAGACCATGGCCTTATCGGGGTAGTCATCGGTGGAAATCCCGATCACCGTGAATTGCTTCCCCCCGTAGCGCCTGGAGAGCCTTTCCAAAGAACCCATTTCCTGCCGGCAGGGACCGCACCAGCTCGCCCAGACGTTGATGATCAGCGGTTTGCCGCGGTATTCCGACAGCAGTCGGGAGGGCCCGGACAACCCCTGCATCGGTGCCTCGCGCAACGTCGCCCCGATGTCCACTTCGCCAGGCGTCTTCGCCAAAGCGAGCGGCGTCGTGCCGACCAGCAAGAACAGGATCAAACCGAAAATAGTCTTCATGCCTTACAGTCTACCAGTCGCTGGTTGTGGCGGAGGTCAGTTCGCTGATGCCGGACAAGTGGCCATGATGCCGGCAAGCGTGTCATTTGCGTGTCAGTCAAACAAGTTGACATCAAATCAACCACGCCTAGAATCTTTCGGTCGCGTCCGGTCTGTCATGGCCTGGCGAGCGAACACCACATCAAAAAACAGGAGGAGGCATGAAAGTGAAAAAACTCGTAGTGGCACAAGCGCTGGCATTGGTTCTGGTGGCCGGATCGGCCCTGGCCGATGTCACCATCGGCGTCAGCGTTTCGGCTACCGGGCCGGCCGCGTCGCTGGGCATTCCCGAAAAGCAGACCTTTGCCTTGCTGCCGCAGACCGTTGGTGGCGAAAAGGTCAGGTACATCGTGCTCGACGATGCCACCGATCCGAGCACGGCGGTAAAGAATGCCCGCAAGCTGACCGGAGAGGACAAGGTCGATGCGATCATCGGCTCGACCGCGACGCCGACCTCGATAGCGATTCTGGAAGTGGCGTTCGAGACCAAGACGCCGCAGATCTCCATGGCTCCGTTCGCGCCTGCCGCGGACAAGGCGCCCTGGGTGTTCATCACGCCGCAGAACTTCAACCAGATGGCCATCGCGATCGCGACGCACATGGCGGCCAACCACATCAAGACCATCGGCTTCATCGGCTACGCCGACCCCTACGGACAACTCTGGCTCAAGGCAATGCAGGGCGCGGCCGAAGCCAAGGGCATCAAGATCGTTGCGACGGAGAGCTACCAGCGCAATGACACCAGCGTTACGGGGCAGGCGCTCAAGCTCATGGCGGCAAATCCGGAAGCCATTCTGATCGCGGGTTCGGGAACGCCGGCCGTGCTGCCGCAAGCGACCCTGATCGAGCGCGGCTACAAGGGCAAGTTCTACCAGACCCACGGCATTGCCAATCGCGACTTCCTCCGTGTCGGCGGCAAAAACGTAGAAGGCACGATCTTCCCGGTTGGACCGATGCTGCTGGCCGAGCATCTTCCCGACAGCCATCTGTCCAAGAAGCCATCGCTCGAGTACATCAAGGTGTATGAAGCGGCCCATGGCGTCAACAGTCGCTCCACCTTCGGCGGCCATGGCTGGGATGCCTATCTGCTGCTGAATCGTGCCGTGCCCGAAGCGCTGAAGAAGGCCAAGCCGGGTACCGCCGAGTTCCGCGCCGCCTTGCGCGACGCGCTCGAGAACGTGAAGGAACTGCCTGCCGTGCATGGCGTGTTCAACATGTCGGCCAAGGATCACAATGGTTTCGATTCGCGTGCCGCCGTCATGGCCACCGTCGAGAACGGCGACTGGAAGCTGCTCAAATAGGCCTGGCCTGAATTGCGGCGGGTAGCTGGCCGCCGTCCTGCAACATCGCCCTCGTCGGGTTGCCTGGCGAGGGCGATGTTTCTTGGTGGTCCGGTTCCTTTCCGTGCAGTTCGTGAAGATCACTCGCCGGGACGCTAAGTGCTTCCTCGAAAGATCTGCATCAAGTCACGAGCAATCTGCTTCGGAGCTGTCTTGCCGGGTCTGTACCAGATCAGCGTCCAGTTAAGCGCGCCGAGCAGTGCCAAGCGGAAAATTGAGCGGTCGGTCGTGCCCGGAAGGTCAAGGTCAGCAACCAGCTTGCGGAATTGTTGATCGTAATTCTTGCGATCCCTCTCCAGTCGCTTTTGCAGCCGGTCCTCGTGAATGGCAAACAGACCGATTGCGGTAATTCGTGCGATTGCATCGCCGGCGACCGCGGAATCTATATGAACCGCGCAGGCCAGTTCCAGTCGCTTCCATGGATCTGCTTCAGCCCGGATTGCGGCTTCGCTGCGAATGACAAGCTGTCGAAATCCCTCGCGGTGAATCGCGACAAACAGGTCTTCCTTGCCCGGGAAGTGGTGATAAACGGATCCGGGCAGCAGCCCGACCTGGTGCGCGATATCACGGATTGAAGTACCGGCATAACCGTGCTTTACAAACAGCTCGGCAGCGGCCCGCAGTATTTGATCCTGGCGCTCGTTTGGCGCGACCGTTTCACCTGCCGTCCTAGCACCGCGCGACTTTTGCGCAAGCTTGCGGGTAATGTCGCCTCGCTTCAGTACGGCCAATTGGCTTGCAGTCAATGCCGTGTTGGCCCTTTCGGGTAATTGCTCAAGCTTCTTCAAGCGCTTGTAGGCGGTTTCCAGATTGTGTTTCTGCCAGATATAGCGCACGCCGGAGGGCGATATGGTCTGCCCGATCAACGCCAGTTCATGGGCCACTCTTGCCTGTCCGAACTGCGGATGTCTGCGCGCGAACGACAATACCGATGCTTCCAGAGACCCGGTCCCGGTATCCTTCTTTGAATATTCCGACCGTCCCATCAATTCCTCCGATCCCCTGTTGTCCTTGACTTTAACGTCGAACCCGTTTGCCTAGGCTAACTTATTGACAGTCGTTTGACAAGGTAGTTTTGATTTGCTAATCTGCCATCTTTGGCCGCGTAACTGACAAACAAGAAAAGCTTGGCAAAGGCTTCGCTGCGCGAGAGAAAATTTCAGTCCATCGGAGGAGACATGAAACCTTTTGCTATCGCCATTGGCCGGTCGTCCGGCCTGGTTCCGATTGCTGGAGCCGTGAGGCGCGCACGCCTGCATAAAATCGAAATCGGCCTTTAGGACGCCGATCAAATAAATACAAACCGGAAGGAGACCAAGAGATGAACGAGGAGAAAAGTTCTGCGCTAAACGGGTTTGCGCCCGCTGCCGTGGTTTCCGAAAAGCGCAGCGACGGGAGCATTCTGCTGAGCTGCCCGCGCAGCCTCGGACCCTATGCGCGCTGCATTGGTGAATATCTCGAGCATTGGGCTCAGGCGACACCCGAAAGAGTCTTCCTTGCCGAGCGCGACAAGGCAGGCTGGCGCGAGGTTACCTATGCCGAGGCATTGGTGGCGGCACGCGCCATCGGCGCGAGTTTGCGTCAACGCAGGCTGTCTGCGGAGAGACCGTTGGTGATCCTCTCCGACAACAGCGTCAATCATGCCCTCCTGACGCTCGGCGCGATGCACGTCGGCGTACCGGTAGCGCCCGTGTCGCCGGCCTATTCAGTGATGTCCAGGGATCACCTCAAGCTGCGCAGCATCCTCGACCTGCTCAATCCCGGACTGATCTACGCCAGCGACGGCGCCAGGTTTGCGCCGGCGATGCGGGCAGTGGATATGCATGGTGCGCCGCTGGTGACCGATAGCGGAGAGGCGCAGGAAGGACTGCCGATTCTTGCCTTCAGCGAACTGCTGGCTACGCCGGGCGGCGCGGAAGTCGATCGCGCCTTCGCTGCCGTCAGTTCCGACAGCATCGCCAAGATCCTGTTCACTTCCGGCTCCACCGGCGTGCCCAAAGGCGTCGTCAATACCCAGCGCATGCTCTGCTCCAACCAGCAGGCCATAGTCCAGAACTGGCCCTTCCTCGAAGCACGGCCGCCGGTGGTGGTCGACTGGTTGCCTTGGAATCACACCTTCGGCGGCAATCACAACTTCAACATGATCCTCAAGAACGGGGGCACGCTCTATGTCGACGAAGGCAAGCCGGCCCCGGGCCTGATAGAGAAAACGGTCGCCAACCTGCGCGACGTATCGCCTACGATGTATTTCAACGTGCCCCGCGGATTCGACATGCTGATTCCGTATCTGGAACGGGACGATGCCCTGCGCAAGCGCTTCTTCGCCAATCTGGACATGATTTTCTATGCGGCGGCAGCCCTGCCGCAGAACTTGTGGCGTCGCCTGGAAGAGCTCTCGGTTCAGGAGCGGGGGCATGCAACGGTAATGCTGTCGGCCTGGGGCGCGACCGAGACCTCACCGATGATCACCAACGTGCATTTCAAGATCGACCGTGCCGGGGTGATCGGCCTGCCCGCGCCCGGGTGCGAGATCAAGATGGTGCCGAACGCAAACAAAATGGAATTGCGCGTGCGTGGCCCCAACGTGACGCCGGGTTACTGGAAACAGCCGGAACTGACCAAGGCGGCATTCGACGACGAAGGCTTCTACCTGATGGGTGACGCCGGGCGTTTCGCCGATCCGCATGATCATGCCAAGGGCATCGAGTTCGACGGCCGCATCGCCGAGGACTTCAAGCTGATGAGCGGGGTCTGGGTGCATGTCGGCGCCTTGCGCATCCATGCCCTTTCCATGCTGGCGCCGGTGGCCCAGGATATCGTCGTCACCGGGCATGATCGCGAGACGGTGGGCTTCCTGATTTTTGCCAATCCGGTCGGTTGCCGGAGTCTGTGTCCGGACCTCGCGGCGGACATCCCTCTCGCACAGGTGCTGGCAGACCCGCGCGTGGCGGCGCATGTGCGTGCCGGCATGATGCAACTGGTGGACGAAGGCGGCGGCAGTTCCATGGTGGCCGACCGGGCGTTGCTGATGGAGGAACCGGCCTCCATCGACGCCGGCGAAATCACCGACAAGGGCTATATCAACCAGCGTGCAGTGCTGACACGGCGGGCCGCGTTGATGGAGCGCTTGTACGCTAACTCGCCGTCAGAAGAGGTCATCTTGCGGACCGCCTCAGCCTGAGCCCGGCAATGGATCTGCAAATCGCCTTACTGCTGGCGCAGGACGGAATCACCAACGGCGCGATCTACGCACTTCTGGCATTGGCGCTGGTGCTGGTATTTGCCGTGACGCGAGTGATCTTCATCCCTCAGGGAGAGTTCGTCGCCCTGGGGGCCCTGACCCTGGCGAGCCTGCAAGTCGGCAAGACTCCCGGCACGCTGTGGCTGCTGCTGGGGGCCGGGGTGGCAGTGGCCCTGGTCGACCTGGCGCAGGCACTGCAGCGGGGTGGTCGCCGGCGTATCCCTAGAATTATCGCCTGGAACCTGATCTACCCGGCCCTGGTGGCAGCCGCCATATTTCTGCTCAAGCCAACAGAGATGGCGATGCCGCTACAGATCATCCTCACCCTGGCGTTGGTCGTCCCGCTGGGGCCCATGATCTACCGGTTGGCCTTTCAGCCGCTGGCCGAAGCGCCGGTGCTGGTGCTGCTGATCGTCGCGGTCGCCGTGCATCTGGCCCTGGTCGGACTCGGATTGCTTTTCTTCGGGGCGGAAGGCTCCCGCACCCCAGCCTTTTCGGATGCCAGTTTCAACCTTGGCGGCATTGTCATCAATGGTCAGACGCTGTGGGTCGTCGGCTCCTCGATCACGCTGATCGCCATTCTCTACCTGTTTTTTGAGCGGACTTTCTACGGCAAAGCCCTGCGCGCGACCGCGATCAATCGCACCGGAGCCCGACTGATGGGAATCTCGACGGTGATGGCCGGCAAACTTTCCTTTCTGTTGGCCGCCCTGATCGGTGCTCTGTCCGGTGTTCTGATCGCTCCGATCACCACCATCTACTACGACACCGGCTTCCTGGTCGGCCTCAAGGGCTTCGTCGGGGCCATCGTCGGTGGACTGGCGAGCTACCCGGTTGCCGCTGCCGGTGCCATCCTGGTCGGCCTGCTCGAGTCGTATTCCTCTTTCTGGGCCTCGGCCTTCAAGGAAGTCATCGTCTTCACACTGATCATCCCGGTGCTGGTGTGGCGCTCGCTGACCACGCATCACGTCGAAGAAGAAGAATAATGCAGCGCGCGATTCTCGCCCTCTTTCTCGTCCTGCTCGGCATCGCTCCTTTGGTTCTGTCCGAGTTTCACGTCACCCTGCTCAACTACATCGGCCTCTCCGCCCTGGTTGCCTTGGGCCTGGTGTTGCTCACCGGTGTGGGGGGGCTTACCTCCTTCGGTCAGGCGGCCTTCGTCGGCTTGGGCGCTTACGCCAGCGCCTACCTGACCACGGCGACCGACCTGCCTGGATGGCTGGCCTGGGCCGGCGGCTCCCCCTGGGTGGGTCTGGCCGCCGGACTGCTGCTTACCGCTGTCGTGGCGTGGCTGCTGGGCTCATTCACCCTGCGTCTGTCCGGGCACTACCTGCCGCTGGGCACCATCGCATGGGGCATCAGCCTCTACTTCCTGTTCGGCAACCTCAGTTTCCTCGGCGGCCATACCGGCATTTCCGGCATTCCGCCCCTCGAACTTTTCGGTCTGGAACTCAAGAGCGGGCGGGCCTTCTACTATGTCATCTGGGTGATGCTGCTGGCGGCGGTCTGGATCACCCGGAACCTGCTCGACTCGCGCGAAGGCCGCGCCATCCGCGCCCTCAAGGGCGGCACCGTTATGGCCGAAGCCATGGGCGTGGATACGGCAAGATCGAAGATCATCATTTTTCTGATCGCAGCTCTCTTCGCCGCGCTCTCCGGTTGGCTTTACGCCCACATGCAACGCTTCGTCAATCCGACGCCGTTTGGCTTGCACATCGGCATCGAATACCTGTTCATGGCGGTAGTCGGTGGCGCCGCCAATGTCTGGGGGGCGCTGATCGGCGCCGGCCTGATCACCATCCTCAAGCAGTGGCTGCAAGACCTGCTGCCGAAGATCTTCGGCGCCTCCGGCAACTTCGAGGTCATCGTCTTCGGCATCATGATGATACTGGTGCTGCAACGCGCCCGCGACGGCCTGTGGCCAATCCTCGCTCGGCTGGTGCCGGAAGCCAGGCGCAGCAGCAGGGCGGTGCCACAAGGGCAAGCCCTGCCAAAAAAAGCCATGCCGCAAGCCGGTGCGGACATCCTTGAGGTGAGGAACGTGTTCAAGTGTTTTGGCGGACTGGTGGCCAACAATGACATGAGCCTGACCGTGCGTGCCGGCGAAGTCATGGCCCTGATCGGCCCCAACGGCGCCGGCAAAAGCACCATGTTCAATTGCATTTCCGGCGTGGACTTGGTCAGCGAGGGCGAGATCTGCTTCCTCGGTGAACGCATAGATCACCTCACCGCCCGGGCGATCGCCCATCGCGGCATGAGCCGCACCTTTCAGCACGTGCGCCTGTTGCCGGCCATGAGTGTGCTGGAGAACGTTGCCATCGGCACTCATCTACGCGGCGACAAGGGCGTGATCCCCGCGATGCTGCACATGGAGCGCACCGAGGAACAGCGTCTGCTGGCCGAAGCCGCCCGGCAGATCGAACGTGTCGGCCTCAAGGCCAGCATGTTCGAGCAAGCCGGGAGTCTGGCCCTGGGCCAGCAACGCACCCTGGAAATCGCCCGGGCGCTGGCCGCCGACCCCTGCCTGCTGCTACTGGACGAACCGGCAGCCGGCCTGCGCTACATGGAAAAGCAGGCCCTGACCGAACTGCTCAGGAGGCTCAAGGCGGAAGGCATGGGAATCCTTCTGGTCGAGCACGACATGGACTTCGTCATGGGACTGGCCGACCGGGTGGTGGTGATGGAATTCGGCGAGAAGATCGCCGAAGGCCTGCCCGAGGAAGTGCAGAGCAACCCGGCGGTGCTGGAAGCCTATCTGGGCGGGGTGGAATGAATGGAACACGAATCTAAACCCATCCTCGAAGTCGCCGACCTGTGCGTCTCCTACGGCAAGGTCGAGGCGTTGCACCATGCCAACCTGATGGTGGGCGCCGGTCAGATCGTCACGGTGATCGGACCCAACGGTGCCGGCAAGACCACCATGCTGGGCGCGATCATGGGCCTGCTGCCGAGGAGCCGCGGCCACATCCGTTTCCTCGGCGAGCCGCAGCCGGAGATCGAGGTCGAGCGCATGGTCGCCAAGGGCATGGGTCTGGTGCCGGAGTCGCGTGCGCTCTTCGGCAGCATGACAGTTGCCGACAATCTGCTGATGGGCGCCTTCATGCGTCACCGGCTCGGCCATCGCGATCATCCGGAAACCATGGAGCGGGTCTTCCAGATATTCCCGCGCCTGAGGGAGCGACGCGAGCAGCAGGCCGGCACGCTCTCGGGTGGCGAGCGGCAGATGCTGGCGGTGGGTCGTGCGCTGATGGCCAAGCCCAAACTGTTGCTGCTGGATGAGCCGAGCCTGGGGCTGGCGCCGCTGATCGTGAAGGAGATCTTCCGCGTCATCGCCGATCTCAAGCAGGCCGGCGTAGCCATCCTGCTGATCGAGCAGAACGCCCGTGCTGCCCTTCAGGTTGCCGATTATGGCTATGTCCTCGAAACCGGCGAAGTTGTCCTCGAAGGTCCCGCCGGCCAACTCGCCGATGACCCCAAAGTCATCGAATCCTATTTAGGCCTGGGTGGTGCCGCACGTGCGGCGTCCTCCCGGTCTCAGCCCGTTGCAAGCTGAAACCAAGGAGAAACAAGCGTGAGCGAAGTAGTGAGCCACACCACGTCCGGCGCTATTGCCGTCGTGACCATCGACAGTCCGCCGGTGAATGCCGTGAACCAGGCGGTACGTGCCGGCCTGAAGCGGGTGTTCACCGAATTGCGCGGCAAGTCTGAAATCAAG
>Ga0172379_10001221_pt1 | contig 53461 bp, 48 predicted proteins | sample GrowelOW334metaG_FD_119756 | JGI IMG/M metagenome (GOLD analysis project Ga0172379, IMG submission 119756) | Groundwater microbial communities from an aquifer near a municipal landfill in Southern Ontario, Canada - Groundwater well OW334 metaG | ecosystem: Environmental > Aquatic > Deep... | reverse complement strand
GGTGCAAATTCACCTAATTTATGACCTACCATATCTTCAACAATCAAAACCGGTGTGTGTTGTCGGCCATTGTGAACACCAATCTTTTTACCAACCATTTCTGGCGAGATAGTTGAGTGTCTTGCCCAAGTGTTAACAACTGTCTGTTCACCAGCTTTTAAATTCTGTATTTTCTTTAATAATTTTTCATCCACGTAAGGACCTTTTTTAAGTGATCTACTCATATTATTTCTTTCTCCTTCGAACAATCATAATACTTGAATATTTATTCTTTTTTCGTGTCCTTACACCTAACGCGTGCTTTCCCCAAGGAGTTTTAGGATATTTTAACCCAATTGGATTAACACCTTCTCCACCACCATGAGGGTGAGCCGCTGGATGCATCGCTTTTCCTCTGACAGTTGGTCTAATTCCCATGTGTCTTTTGCGTCCCGCTTTACCGATTCTTTGAGATGAATGGGTCACATTGGAAACTTGACCAATTGAAGCAAAACAATCTTTGTTAATTTTTCGAATTTCACCTGATGGCAATTTGACCTGAACCCATTTGCCTTCTTTGGCAACAATTGTTGCACTATTACCAGCCGAGCGAACTAATTTTCCGCCCTGACCTGGATGTAATTCGATATCAAAGATTCCCACACCATTAGGAATTTTGCTTAAAGTCGAACGATTGCCTTTTTGCATTTCGTTATCACCGGATGTTACTTCTTGACCAACTTTTAAACCTTCCCACGCTAGAATATAGGCCTTGACGCCATCTTCGAACATTACAAGGCTAATAAAAGCGCTGCGATTTGGATCATACTCTAAAGTTTCAATCTTGGCTGACATGCCCGGTTTACTATTTAAAGAAGTAATTAATCGATATTTTCTTTTTTCTCCGCCACCTTGATGACGAACACTAATTTGACCGGTTCTGTCTCGACCGGCATTACTTTTCAAAACCCTTGTTAATTTCTTTTCTGGTTTTTTCTTCGTCAAAACTGAATAGTCTGTGACTGACATTTTGCGTCTACCTGAATTTGTTGGTTTATATTTCTTAATCATTTTACTTATTTTTGTTCAAATTCGGCAATTTTTTGGCCCTTTTTCAAGGTGATAATCGCTTTTTTCCAAGCTTTTTTTTGGCCAGATTTACCTTTAATGAAAACACTTTCTGGTTTCTTGTTAATAACATTGACTTTTTCTACTTTGACTTTATATAAATCAGTAATTGCGTTGGCAATTTGAATCTTATTTGCTTTTCTACTTACTTTAAAAACGTAAGAACCTTGATCAACTTTTGAAACTGCTTTTTCGGTAATAATAGGGGCGATTAAAATTTCACTCATTTTTCACTCCCTTTTACAACTTCTTTTTCTTTAGACTTACTAGCAACTTTTTCCACAACTGGCTCACTGATGTTTGTAGGTTTGAAAATACCTTCAAAAGCTTTAATCCCGTCAACGTCAGTTAAAAGATAATCGTATTTTAATAAATCTAAAATGTTAATATTTTGGATCTGAATAACTTTAATATAAGGTAAATTAGCCGCTGATAATTCAAAATTAACATCTGTGTGGCTTAAAACTGCCAGGATTTTTCCTTCTTCAATCGGTAATTTTTCTAAGAAAGATTGAACCTTAGCGGTTTTAATTTCTGGCATTTTCAAAGATTTTACAACAACTAATTTATTATTTTTCAATTTTTCTGTTAAAACCGTCAAAATCGCTTTTTGAAGCATTTTTTGAGGTAAACGTTTATGAAAATTTCTAACATTTGTAGGGCCAAAGGTTATGCCACCACCAATCCAAATCGGTGAACGATTTGAACCTGCACGAGCATTACCAGTACCTTTTTGTTTCCAAGGCTTTTTTCCACCACCAGAAACTTCTCCTCTATCTTTTACACAAGCAATTGGTTGGCGTTTGTTAGCCAATTGTGTTTGTAAAACCTGGGGGACAAGTTTTGGACTTGAAGTCACCCCAAAAATTTCTGGGGATAATTCTACAGATTCTTCAGTTTTGCCAGTAGAAAATACTTTAACTTTCATTGTGACTCCAAATCAAAACATTTGTATTTTTTGGACCAGGAACAGCACCTCGAAGTAAAACTTCTTGGGACTGATCGTCGATTTTTATAATTTCAATGTTTTTAACTGTTACTCTTTCGTGACCCATATGGCCGGCCATTTTCTTACCTTTAATAACTCTTTCTGGATAAGTTGAACCAATTGAACCTGGCTGGCGATAGTTGTGTGAACCATGAGTTTTTGGACCTAAACTAAAATTATGTCTCTTAACAGTTCCTGCAAAACCCTTACCCTTACTTACGCCAGTAACATTGATCATTTCCTCTTCTTTGAATTGATCAATTGTTAGGCTATCTCCTACTTGATAAGTTTTATCAGTTTTAATTTCGTACAAGACTTTTGGTTTAAGATTTTCATCAACTTTTTTAAGATGACCCAATTCAGGTTTGTTAAATTTCTTTTTAACTCCGGCGCCAATCTGAAAAGCTGCATAGCCGTCTTTTTCTTGAGTTTTAATTTGTGTGACAATATTATTTTCTAACTTTATCAAAGTTACCGGTATTTGCACACCAGTTTCATTGAAAATCCTTGTCATTAAAATCTTTTTTCCTAAAATTGCTTTCATACAAATCTTTCGTCCGGAAACACCTATTTCACATAGATATTATCCTGACATTTAAATTCTGAACTTTGATATTTTTATAATATTATTAGGTTTTAATTTCGATATCCACACCGGCTGGTAAATCAAGACTCATAAGTGAGTCAATGGTTTTAGGTGAAGGATCCATCACATCTATTAAACGTTTATGAATCCTCATCTCGAACTGTTCTCGGCTATCTTTGTGGACAAATGGTGATTTTAAAACCGTGACTTTGTTTTTTTCTGTTGGCAAGGGAATCGGACCAGAAACAACTGCTCCTGTTCTTTCGGCGGTTTCTATGATTTTAGCTGAAGACTTATCAATGATCCGATGATCGTAAGCCTTCAGTCTGATTCTTATCTTTTGAGAATTTTTCTTTTGCATTTTTGCCAATTTATTTTTTATTTAACAATCTTGGAAACAATTCCGGCACCAACTGTTCTACCACCCTCGCGAATAGCAAAACGCATGCCTTCTTCCATAGCGACTGATTGAAGTAATTTAACTTTGAATTTGATTGTATCGCCAGGCATAACCATTTCAGTATCAGCTGGTAATTCTACTTCACCAGTAACATCGGTTGTTCGAATGTAGAATTGTGGTTTATAACCCTTGAAGAATGGTGTATGACGACCGCCTTCTTCCTTGGTTAAAATATAAACTTCACTTTCAAATTCAGTATGAGGTGTGATTGAACCAGGCTTTGTAATTACTTGACCGCGTTCAATATCTTCACGTTCAACACCACGAAGCAAAATTCCAACGTTATCGCCAGCAACACCTTCGTCAAGTTGCTTTTTGAACATCTCTACACCTGTAACAATAACTTTTTTAGTTGGTTTTAAGCCAACAATTTCTACTTCATCGTTAACATTGACTTTACCACGTTCAATTCTACCGGTAGCAACTGTTCCTCGTCCTTTGATTGAGAAAACATCCTCAACAGCCACCAAAAGTGGTTTTTCGATATCTCTTTTTGGTTCAGGAATATAAGAATCTAAAGCATCCATTAAATCACTAATTGATTTTACAGCTTCTGCATCACCTTCAAGAGCTTTCAAAGCTGAGCCTTTAACAATAGGGATTTCGTCACCTGGGAACTTATATTTCTTAAGTAAGTCTCTAACTTCCATTTCAACTAGGTCTAAAAGCTCTGGATCAGAGACTTGGTCTGTTTTATTTAGGTAAACAACAATATTTGGCACACCGACTTGGTAAGCCAAAAGAATGTGTTCACGAGTTTGAGGCATTGGGCCATCAGCGGCAGAGACAACTAAAATAGCGCCATCCATTTGAGCGGCACCAGTAATCATGTTTTTGACATAATCAGCATGCCCCGGACAATCAACGTGAGCATAATGTCTTTTTTCTGTTTCGTACTCAACGTGACAAGTAGCAATTGTAATTCCGCGTTCTTTTTCTTCAGGAGCATTGTCGATTTGATCAACACTACGAGTTTGAGCCAAACCTTTTCCTGCTTGAACACTTAAAATTGCTGCTGTTAAAGTTGTTTTACCATGGTCAACGTGACCAATAGTTCCCACATTAACATGGGGTTTTTTTCGTTCAAATTTTTCTGCTGCCATTTTTGTACCTCCGCTCCCTAATATAGTATCAGGGATATTACCTTTAAATATTTATTATTTTACTTTATTTTTGCTCCGTGAAAACGGAAAAAAACAAATTCATTTATTAGTATACCTTATACTCCAAAAAAAGTCAACTGTTTACTATACAGTCAAAAAACTCCCCTCACCAGAATAATAACAAAAGATATATTCTTCGTCAAGACTTTGTAAGCTCTAAGTATACTAAGGTTAGAACTGAAGAGTTGAATGTGCTAATTATTCCACCCAGAATAAGGACAAAAACTATAAAAGCAAAACCAAAAACAGCTACATACATCCAAAAGACTGCCATTGAAGCCAGATACAGACCAAAACCAAGAGCTGCCAGAAGCCCACCAACAAGCAAAACCACCAAAATCATAGCAATACCAGCAGCAATTCCTACAGCAATCAAGAGCAAGTAGACTATTAAAATATCTTTTATATTCTTTTTGAAAAAGTCCCAAGAAGAAACAATCGCCTGCCAAGCACTATGGTCACCTAAAACTGCTAATCTTTGAATATAAGGAGAAACAACACCTAAATACAGCCATAAAACTAAATCTACAAGAAAGATTAAAATACCATAAATAACCGCTAAAACATAAATTTTAGCAATCACAAAGAGAATAACCGGTAAAGCTAAAACAACAACTGAAAGCAAGACTATTAAAAACAGAAGGATCCCTACACCAAAAACCCGCCAAAATTTATGCCAACCGTAATTTAACCCTAACCAAAAATTGTGTTTTTTGCCTTTCTGGATTGCCTCAACTGAACCTAAAAGAGCTCCCTGAGAGATAATTGATAGAATTATCCAAAAGAATCCTAAAAGAAGAACTAGGCACAGAATGATAAGAATTATCCCACCATAATTATTCCAAAAATTACTAATCTGAGCTTGATTAATAGTATTATCCCATTTGTCAGAAAAACTCGATCCATTAGAAAATGACCCCCAATTACTACCGACGCCACCAGCTAAAATAGCAAATATCCAAAGATACCTGTTTTTAATGGTAATCGCGAAAGATTTCTTTAAAATAGCCATATAATCCATAATAAGTCCTCCATGTACTTTTATTATACTTAAATTCTAATCCCAAAACCATAAAAATACAAGCTAAAAAGCGAGATATGGTTTAATAAAATTTTTGCTATTTTAACCTATTTGATCTAATATGTAATTAAATAATTGTAAAGCTCAAAGGAGGGTTTTATGACTGACGAAAAAGAAACTAAAAAAGCACCTTCACCAGTTTGGAAAACAATTCTAATTACAGGAATCGTTTTGGTAATTATTTTTGGGGGTTATTTTGGTTTAGCATGGATTTTACGAAAGGCTGACAATAACTCCAGCACTTCCACTCCTAGCCCAACAAACTCAAGTCAAGTTGCAACCAAGCAAAAGTCTGGCAGCTTCGACAAAAATTTAGTTGGTACTTGGACATCCGATTGTTTGGTTCCGGACTCTAATAGTCCCTGGTCGGAAAAACATCAGATGGTAATTAAAGATGACGGCAGCGCTGTTCATACTCGTTGGAGCAATGACAGCACGAGTCATGACTGCGTTCCAAATTGGGAGCTAGGAACGGCAACCACTAATTACCAACTTACCACTCCACAAACCGATCAAGTCAATATACTGTATAGTGGTCAAACAATATATGATATCTATAAAATCTCTGGCACAAATTTAGAATTTGGTCACGGCTTCCAAGCTCATTATCCAGCTGGATATGATGCAACTCAAGGTCAATCAGAAAGCAATCGTTTTCATGACCTAAACACTTATATTGTTTACCATAAACAATAAGTTCTCTTAATTAATCTGTAAGGATGTCATTTATAACCTCTAAATCGCACCCCCGGGGTGCGATTGTCCTCTATTTCCCAGTGAAAACGAGCTCGTTGATCTTGACTTTCAGGTTCAGATGTGCTACAATTGCTTAGTTATTGAGCTTGAAATTTTTGAAACCAAGTAATTTCCGCACTTCCAACAATTCAGAACAGGAGGATTTTCAGTTATGACAAAGACAGAAGCACCGCCCATCCTTCCGACAATGGTTTTGCCGAAACCTGTTGAGGGTTTTCGGTTTGACAAAACGAAGGACGAATGGGAGCTCATCGAGAATGTCGCCCTTGAGGGCGAACCCACTCTCACATTGGATACCTTCCTTTTGGAAGGCGAGTCTAGGATGATTGGACACATAATGCTGGAGCGATCCAAAGAGGACGTCGAGAACAGAGGCGCTCGCGCTGGTCAGCTTCACGCCGAACGAATACTCGAACAGCAAGACAAGATTCCCGTCGAATGGCGGAAGTTCTATCTGGTATTTACTGGCACCGTTTGGCGTAGTCCGCGCGGCGTTCTCTATGTCCCATGTCTGCGCTGGTACGCTGCTGGCTGGCACCTGGACTGGTACTGGCTCGGCCTTAACTGTTACGACTACGACCGTCTCGTTCGCCTTGGCAAATAACTTTGACCCTTGGCCTCTCATTCCAACCCTCGCTTGGCATAAATGCTAGGCGGGGGATTTTTTTTAAATTTAATAACCTTAAAGTACACCTCGTAGGTGTACTTTAAATAAACCAAAAGAGTAAAAAGCAGAATTATACCTTAAAAAGAGAACCGTCCCCTAATCACATAAAAATACAAGATAGTAAAATGAATTGACATTTACATTAAAAAATGATAAAGTATCAGCGTTCAGTAGTAGCTGAAATACCTTAACAATTAGGAGGTCGTTATGACAAGAATCTATTGTTTTTTGCGCAATAACGACCTTTTAAGATGGTCGTTAAAATTTGCAATCGTGATAATTTGGCTTCTGTCAATTAACACATCTGCGTTTATTAAACATGCTTATGTTACGCTAAAAAGCCAACCGAAAATTCACTTAACACCTGACAAGCAGATAGAATTAACGAAGTACGGTGGAAAAAAAATAAGGGAAGCCAAAAAACTTGGTAACCGCTACTCTCCAGAAATGTACTTCAGAGATTTAAATGATATTTGGAAAAAATATGGATGTGTCACCGACTACAATATTAGCGTTCTCCAGAGCTATATGCACCAAAATATTCAAAGCATGCCAAATGGTGCAAAAATTTTAGAGAAGGCTAAGAACAAATATCGCGCTCGGCTTGATAAATTAACAGGTATTGATTCTAAACCAAAACCTGTCCCAAAGAAAAAGCAGATCGCCTTTTTAATGGGATTTTTGCAAACATATCTTCTAACTATTCTTTTTTCAATCCCAATCTTCTTACTTCGAATGATTGAAAAAGAAGGAATCTTGAAAACATTTTTCGCAAATAAAAAAGATTTCTTTTTAGCACCCATACTGTTTTGGCAATATATTTGGCAGTATCCTGAATTTATTTTTAGAGAAATTGATGTTGAAGCAGAGATGCGACGCATCAAGGGTAAATACTTTTCTAGATTAACTAAAGCTGAACGAAAGCAAGTAAAAGAAATTGCGAGTTCTAAAGAAAAGTATCAGGAATGGAAAAAAACATGTACCAGTCGATTTGCATTAGCGTATGTATTTTCATTTCTAGTAACAATTATCTTTTCTTTAGCAACTCCACCAGTATTTAGCTCGAATACATCTTTTAAAAAAGCTGTGATTCACCAACAGTATCAACGCGCAGGGCCAATTGCGGAATACAACGAAGCAAATCACGACACGGGAGATCAAGACTTAAAACAGTTTTGTTTTCCCGTAGCGTACAAAGAAAAGAAAACTTTCTTCGAAGCAAGCCTTTTGCAAGATACAAAATTTACTATCCCTAAAGGAGCAGTAATGTCAATTGATCATGTACCTCTTCTGGCTAGATTGGTTTGTCATTTGTATGAGAAATCTAATCTAAAAGCTAAAGGAGATAAACATGAAAACGTTGACTGTACTGATAGTATTTTTCGCTCTTACATGCCAAGTGCATGCAGCAAATCCGGCTGATTTAACTAATCTTCATCGCTGGTCTGGCCCGTTTTACAAGGTGGCTAACGACGATAATGATTGGTTCTTAAGTCTCACTCAACCTATCTGTGGAGTTGCGATAACTTATATCAATTGGCACTCTGAAGAAGGACATATTCAAAATCAGTTCATCTTCACCAAAAGTGTCAATGATAGTTTGGATATCGCCTTCGACACTGACAGTTGGGATAACTGTGACTACAAAGGCAAAAAAGATCTGACCTTCGATCTTCACAATAACGATGATGGCATTGGTTTGATGATACCGTTAGAGAAAAATGACCAAGTAGCACTTGGACTGCGTAAAAAGTTGAAAGGGCTGGAATTTTATAGCACTTTCAAAAATGGAGGCAAACCAATTCTCGGTCTTTCTTGCACGGATAGTAATAACATTACTTATCATGCTGCCATCTGCAACAAAAACAAATGGTTTCGTTGCACAAAGACTATCAATAACTGGTCACCGGAACTTAGAGTCAAATGGAGTGACAAAGATTCTGCTTTAGGCTTCGGTATTGCCTACTCGTACTAAAAAGTACAAGCTCAATCCCCCGGGATTTCCCGGGGGATTTTTTTTATCCCACTATTGTGCTAAACACTAAGTAAGCAAAATCATACCTTAAAAAGAGAACCGTCCCCTATTTAATAATTAGCTCTTCTTCATCTCTAGAGGCAGGCAAGCTTTATCACTAAGAAATCATGCGCTCAGCATCCTCTATGATTGCTCTTATCAGTATTTCCTAGCCAATACTGGTGAAATAATTATCGATTTCATTAAACAAGTCTGTTATTTTTGATTTATATTTATCTTTTAGTTCACTCTTTTCTGTAAGCCCCTCAGTAGCATCTGTTTTTTTGGTGGGTTTTTTATCCCGAACATCTTTTGCGGGAATTATTGCAAATTTATATTGTGTTTTGTACTTATTATTAAGTTTTGCCATTAATTCATTTTTATCTCCATCTAATATCCCAAAAACTTTTTGATAGCCAAGATCCATCAATATTTTAACAATTTTAGCCATTTTTTCTGCTCCACCAACTCCCCAACCGAAAATATTTCCTTTTAATTTTAACCCTATCTGCTTTGAAATTTTTGGGTAGAGTAACGCATCGTCTTGTCCTTCAACAAGGATTATTTCGTCCTGAAGAAAAAAAATTTCTTTTGATTCTAGCCCTAGAACATGAACATTACAAGAATCTGAAATAATATTTGTTATTATTCCAATCGAATTTTCTGATAAACAATCTGCTGAGATACCTTTTTCAGTTTGATGCATTCTCCATAATTTCCCTTTGTTGACCAAGGAACTCCAATCAATAAAATATGGTGAATGAGTAGCAATGATTATTTGTCGATCTTTTGATAACTCTCCCAATATTATGGATAATTTCTTTTGCCATATTGGATGCAATGAACGCTCAGGTTCGTCAATAACTATAATGTCTCCTGGGCTAGAATCATAAATAGCATCAATAACACATATAAGATTAACTATTCCGTCTCCTGTAGTTTCTATTGGGATACCGTTGCATGTAAGCAAATAATGGTTTGCAGATTGTTTATTTAATTCTAAAGAAATCTGACAATTGGTTATTTCTGAGTAATAGATATTAAAATCGTCAAGCTTTGCACATATAGCATGCATCCTAATTCCAACTCTCTCTTCGTAGGGAATAGCATTCGGATAATCATCTGGATATTTCTCATTCATTATTCCTATATCATGTTTATTATGCCCGATTGTTTTTTTAGCAATTCTTTCACTTTGAAACATTCTAACATAAGTTTCACGAGAATTCGCAATTGTTCCAATAATTCCACGTGTCTTGTTAGTAATATATCGATGAGCGTCAGTTATATAAATATCGAGAGCCCATGATTTATCCGCTGATACTACAATATTTTTATCATCAATAGGTACTTGATGTAGTTCACCATGAATATCTATAACCTTATCATCTCTTTTTAGTTGAAATATTTTATTGTTTATGAAAAATTTTAAACTAAATTTTTTTCCGTACAAAGAGCCGTGGGAATTATTAAAAAAATGGCTTAAAGTCGCCATTCTACCTCTTTGGCTCATATTATTAACTAGATCTAGCATCTCTATAACCGATGTTTTTCCTGAACTATTTGAGCCTACTAATAATGTTAGTCCACTTCCATATTCACCATTAGGTACAGCAAACTCTATCAATAAATGCTTTATCGAATTATACTCGCTAATTTCAATTGAATTTAAAAAATTTCTTTTCATTACACAATCTAATAAATTTTAACATCTCCATAGTATCACCCACCCATAAGTTGGCAAGGGCGAAAAAATTCTGAAATTACCTCAAAAATACACCTCGTAGGTGTATTTCAAGTAAGCCAAAAGAGTAAAAAGCGAAATCGTATCTTAAAAAGAGAACCGTCCCCTCTATTTACTGTTTAGTTCCTGGTTTGTCCTCTATTAAACAAAGCAGTCTTTAGAACTAAACAAGATTTCATTTTTGCACTTAACACAAGAAAAATTACAATCCCTTATTTCTATTCCTAAATCAGAACAGTTAAAGAATACTCTCATTCCCTGCTTAATAATTTTCTTAATTTCATGATTGTGCTGCTTATCAAAATCAATCGCTTTCAAAGTTGAATGATCATAGCAATTCCACTTATTCGACACAAATTGGTAAGTCTTCTTATTTTTTGCTAATTCTGAAAAATCAAAAATACAGAATGGTAACGGCACTGGATTAGTCTGTCCGCACGTCTTACATTCAGTTAAGAGCCTGGCTTTATTCTTACCCAATAAGCAATTACTTGGTGGTAGGTCTTTAGTCGCCCAATAAAAACCCAATGTCCCAAATTGCTTACGGTTATCGGCAAAATCCCATCCAAAATTACTAATAACCTCTTTGTTAGTGAGATTGCCCGATAGTTTCCAATCTAATTCTAAAAACTTTTCAGAAAGTTTCTTAGACAAATAATCTATGTTCGCGGGATGGATAGCATTAGGCTCAGAGGAAACTACCCATATACCTGACGTATGGATTAAAGCCAAAAAATAAATGTCATCAATTTTCACCAAAATATAATTTGCTCTAAAAAAGACTAAAGGAAATGGTCCCAAAAAACTTACAGCATAGCTCCATGAAAAAGGACTTTCACCAGTTTTCACAAATTGTATAACCTTACTAAGCTCTTCTTTTGCTATCTCAGGTCCAAGCTCTGCGACAACAGCATTTATAAGACATTTATGCAACGAACGGACAAATAAATCACTATACGTTAATGGAATTGCGCTATTAAGAGTGTAGCCATTATCACCAGTTTTTGCGCACACCATCCCTTGTTCGTTTACTAGATATTCTTTACTTTTTTCCCTTCTTGACTTTACTCCCTTACCACCTTTTCTCTTGCCTTTTATTTGAGGATCTCTTTGGTAAGCCAACATCATTAGTGGATGACCAGTTCTTAGGTGCATATCTAATTCATTGCCAAAATAATTGTTGCACTCATCACAAACAATGCCTTTCGGTAATTTCATAACACCTCCGATTGATTCGGGAATTATGTGTTCTTGTCCAACCGAATTAGTGGTATCAGAATCACACCATAAGCATGAATTTGTTTGGGCCATAGATTAATAATAGCAAATTACCAATAATTATTTAACAATTTAATTTATCTCTCGATAAATTATTCCTGCTCGTTAAGACTATTTTGGTTTGATATTCTAGTGCCAAATTCGTTAATAAAGAAAATAGAATAAACATATTTATAATCGAAACTCACATAAACTAACCAAAAGTACACCTACGAGGTGTACTTTTTAAGGTTTGCCTATATTGTCATATATTGTTTTAGTTTTTACTTTGACTTGCCGGAAATAATTTTTTCGGCAATGTGGGCTGGGACTTCGGCATAATGGTCAAATTCCATAGTATAAGAAGCGCGACCTTGGGTAATAGAACGAATAGTCGTCGCGTAACCAAACATTTCCGCCAACGGGACCATGGCATCGATAACTTTAGACTTTGCCCGATCGGACAATTCTTCAATTTGACATCTTTTAGAGTTTAAGTCACCCAAAACATCACCCATAAATTCTTCTGGAACAATAACTTCAACTTTAGTAATTGGCTCTAGTAAAATTGGGTTAGCTTTTTTCACACCATCTTGCAAAGCCATCGAACCGGCAATTTGGAAAGCCATTTCCGAAGAGTCAACATCATGGAAAGAACCATCATATAATTTTACCGATACATCAACTAAAGGATAGCCGCCAATGACACCTTTGGCCATGGCTTCTTTGACACCTTTACCGACAGCGGGAATAAATTCTTTAGGAATTGCGCCACCAACAATTTTATCAACAAATTCAAAGCCTTCACCCCTCTCACGAGGTTCAATTTCCAACCAAACGTGACCATATTGACCTCGGCCACCAGTTTGACGAATATATTTTCCTTCTTGTTTGACAGCTGATTTGATAGCTTCTTTGTAAGCAACTTGTGGTGCCCCAACATTAGCTTCAACCTTGAATTCTCGTTTCATTCTGTCAACCAAAACTTCCAAATGAAGTTCTCCCATACCGGCAATAATTGTTTGACCAGTTTCAATATCAGATTTAATTTGAAACGTTGGATCTTCTTGAGCTAAACGACTAAGAGCAATCCCCATTTTCTCCTGATCTGATTTTGTTTTTGGCTCAATTGCCACCGAAATAACCGGATCTGGAAAATTAATGGCTTCCAAAATGATTGGATTTTTATCATCACACAAAGTATCACTTGTGAAAGTATCTTTTAGTCCAACAGCGGCAGCAATTTCACCAGCAAAAACTTCTTCAACTTCTTCGCGAGTGGCGGCATGAAGTCGAACAATTCGGCCAATTCTTTCTTTTTTATTTTTACTGGCATTTAAAATATAAGAGCCAGCTTTAACTGATCCAGAGTAAACTCTAAAGAAGGCCAAAGTTCCTACAAATGGGTCAGCGGCAACTTTAAAGACCAAGGCCGAAAAAGACTCTTCGTCCGAGGCTTTTCTTTCAATAACTTCTTCTGTCCCTGGTTTTATACCTGTAACTGGCGGAACGTCAAGTGGTGAAGGTAAATAATCAATAATTGCATCCAACATTGGTTGAACACCTTTGTTTTTCAAAGCTGTTCCACAAAAAACCGGAATTAATTTATTGCCGATTGTCGCTTTTCTTAAAGCTTGCTTTAATTCTTCATAAGTTGGTTCAACGCCCTCGAGATATTTATTCAAAAGAGCATCATCTTGTTCGCTAATTTTTTCAATTAAAACTTGGCGCAATTTTGTAGCTTTTTCTTTTAGGTCTTCGGGAATTTCTACCTCTTTGACATCTTGGCCTTTATCGCCTAAAAACTCAAAAGCTTTCATACGCATCAAATCGATGATTTTTGTAATTCTTTCTTCAGTATCATTTGGAAACTGCATGACAACAGCGCTATCAGTTAAACGAGTTTTTATTGATTCAAAAGCTTTGTCAAAATCAGCACCCATACGATCAAGTTTATTAATAAAACAAATTCTTGGTACTTCGAATTTGTCGGCTTGATGCCAAACAGTCTCTGATTGAGGCTCTACGCCAGCGACGCCGTCGAAAACAACAACAGCACCGTCGAGTACACGAAGAGACCTTTGAACTTCAGCAGTAAAGTCAATGTGACCGGGAGTATCAATAATATTAAAACGAAACTTTTCTGTTGGATTATCGCGTGTTGCCCAAAAACAAGTTGTGGCGGCTGAAGTAATGGTAATACCTCTTTCCTGTTCTTGTTCCATCCAGTCCATAACCGCTTCACCTTCGTGAACTTCACCAATTTTATAAGTTTTTCCAGTGTAAAACAAAATACGCTCACTAACAGTTGTTTTACCAGCGTCAATATGGGCAATAATTCCAAAGTTTCGTGTTTTTTCTAGTGAATACTCTCGTGCCATTTTTTTCCTTTGCTCCTCGTTAAATTAAATTATCTTAAATACAAAAAAGAAGTCCCCTCAATTGTCATTGTATATCATTAAATACGGTTTTTCAAGGGACTCGGCAAAGATTGACATTTTCGCTAAACCTGGTAACATGCCAACATAGGGGGTACGAAACAATGGAACATGTAGAACCTATAAGAAAGATTGACATTTTTATTGGTTGGGGCTACGTAAAATGGCAGACTTTTGAGTATTGGCTTCATGCAGATATTGTTAATATGGTCTTTGTTGACGAACCAACTAGTGACGAAGACTTTTTTGTTCAAGCAGATATTAAGGTAAGATTAAGGCTGAAACGCATTGAGTCGGACGAAATTATTGAAAAAAGTTTCGATGCTAAAATCGGCTACGATAAAGAAAGAAAAACCTATTTCGTCGTTTACTGGCCACCTAACAAACGCAAGATTCAAGGTGAGTTAACTCATAATTTCTGCAATTTCAAACAAACCTTTGGCCGAGCTACAATGCTTCTAAGCGATATCCTCGAAAACAAAGCTGATGACATTGCTTGGTACATTGTTAAAAAAACTCTTACTACCACTCAACCGGTTTAACTACCGGTTTTTTAAAATTGCATTATTTTAAAAAAATTATATAATATTAATTGTAGTAAATACTTTTTTGTGGAGACGTGCCTATGATCCTAACCACATTAAGTATGGTACGCTAAATTACTAGCCTGGTTTCGGGTGGTCAAGCACCCTGCGTACCGCAAGCAGAGCCGGTTCAAACCGGCTCTTTTTTTAAAGATTTAAAAAACGCCCCAGGAAATGGGACGTTTAAGTATTAACACGCAAGTTCTGCTAGATTAAAATACCGACATATTGAAGAATCATAGCTAAGGCTTTTGAGGACTTCATTTTCTATTTGTTTAACTCTTTGTTTGGTAAGATTAAGAATCCGACCAATCTCGGTTTGCATTAAAGGAGATTCGTTATCTAAACCAAAACGTTTGGTTATGACTACCTGTTTTTTCTTTGAAGATATTTGTCCTATAGCCCTAAAAATAACTTCTTTTAGCTCTAATTGAACTAAATAATCTTCAGGACTAATAAAATTCTTGTCAGGTATTAAGCTCAATAAGGAATCTTGATTCTCACAATTATCTTCAAATTCACTATCCAAAATCGCTTTAACACCCATACCCTCCAAAATAGTGACCAATGATTCAAAAGATATTAATTCTCTGTTCGCTTTCACTTCATTTTTGACTAACAAAGAATGAAGGGTGCTAAGTTCCGGTTCGCAACCGTTTTCTAAATAATAACCATTGACTGCCCATTTAATTTTAGAATATGGTTCCTGAACCCAAGCTGGAATTCTAATCGTTTTACCAGAATTCCAAATAGCTTGAATTACCTCACGATCAATACAAGGAGCAGCAAAAGTAGAAAATTTATTACCTAAATCAGGATCAAAGCTATCAACTGCCTTAATAAGCCCAATATTACCCTCTTGAACCAAATCTGAAAAAGATAGGCCAGATCGATCAATTTTATCAACTCTGCTTATAACTAAACGAAGATTTGCTTCAATAAAATCCTTCCTTGCTTTTCTGTTACCACTTCTTACTAATCTTGCTAAAGATAATTCTTCTTCTTTACTTAGACGCGGAGACTTATCAGCTCTTTTTGACCAATAATCAGAAAGAGATTTGTTCTCGTAACTATATTTTTCATGTGCTACACGCTCTTCGTACATCTTCAACTGCCTCCTTAACATCAATATAAAAGATACTACAACTAACCAATAAAATCAATCTTTTGCGTAAAGGAAAAGATTTTGATATAGTTTGAAAAGTTACTAAAAAGGAGGCATTGTTCCTTGAAAAAGAAAAGGCGTCAGCTTGATCAGAGATACCGTTCAATTATAGAACCGATATATTACTCTATCTTGAAAGAGGTTTGTAAAAAAAGTGACTTAGTATCTGTCAGAACCGATATCTTACATGATATTGCTCTAAAAATTGAAGGCAAAACCCATAAACCTGATTCGCCGGACAATGTTGAGCTAGTCAGTAAAATTACCGAAAAAGCGATTAGTCGAATCAACAACCTTACTAAAGATATCGGTTGCGACATGTCGGATAAAATTGAGCAAGAGATATGCCGCATGGAAGTGTCTCGCATTTACAGACAAGAATTGGCCTTACAGCTCCTTTACATTTCGAGCCAACACTCAACTGACATTAGGCTCCAAATCATTAAGTTAGGACTTATTGGTCTCGGAGCGGTTCTTGCTTGGCAAATGGTTAAACACAATTGTGTCGAAGATGTTATCGAAAAAGCAAAAGCCCTAGCCAACGAACGAGAAGAAGCAGAAAACCAAGCTAAGATTAACGCATGGAACAAAGAACAAGAAAATCAATCATAACACCCTTTCTCCCCATATCAATTGATATGGGGATTTTATATTGACAATTACTCGTTAAAATAGTATAATTTTACCAGTTTCGGTAACAATGCACCTTTGACAATTTAGATAAGGAGAACGAAACAAATGAAAACGCAACTTGAAAAGTTGTATCAAGAAATGATGGCGGAAAAACCACGGGATATCCCACGAGATATCAAGAAAGTACGCTACAGAGATTATTATTTTGAAAATAACGATTTTGATGATCTCCTACTTAGTCCTATTTTCTTTGGACTTGGCATAACACTAATGTACAGTCTTCTTTTCTTCGATACAAGCAAAATAGATTCTCCTCTACATGTACTTGGTTTTTTCTTAAGCTTTTTTATCAGTATGTCTTTATATGGATGTTTTGGTGTTTTGTATCACCGATTGCTTCGATTGTTTGTAAATAGAAAGTTAGCGGAAAAAGTTGCGATTAATACCGACGACCCAGAAATTGTTCTAAAAGTCATCTCTTGGCAAGAGGGAAAGTTCAACACTCTCAAAGACGAAACAACAACTCGTATTGCTAAAAACCTTGAAAAAGCTGAGCAAAACAAGCAAAGAACAGAAAATTCTCTTCGAAATCTAGAAGAACGACTTGACACATTGTCCCTGAGCGACTTGGCACCAATTTATGAAGAAAGAATAGCCTGTGCAAAGATATTGATTAATAATTTCGAACAGGAAATTCTTAAAGCAAAAAATCAGCTTCAGCTAGTAAAGAAAGAAGAGGGCGATATTCAAGAGATTTTGGCCGAGCTTCGCTTCTATTACGATGATGTTGACGCTGGTTTTGTTCTTGAGCAAGCGAAAAAAGCCAATATTGCCATTATTGAAGAACGCGAGGCTATAGACAAACTAATTGCTAAGCTTTCTGAGCAATTGGCTAAATCCTCCGGTCTTTTAATAGATATTCGTGACGGTAAGTTGCAAGAAGCCTCTAAGGCAGCTGCTTGCCTCGAAATTGGTTACAATCCTGACCTAGACCTCGAACATGAAGGTCACGAAACAAACAGTATCTCTACTGGACAACAATAGTCCCCTTCTCCCCGTACAAATCAGTGCGGGGATTTTTATTATCAAAAATATTACTCGATTTGAGCAGACCTATTAGACCAAGCAAGAATCCCTGGGATTATAAAGTTAGCAATAGGAATAATCATTAAAAGTCCTATCCAACCAGGAAACTCTCTTTGTTCACTAATCCTCCACCACCACCAAAGAGTAACTGCTATAACCGCCAATGATCCCACAATCGGAATCCAGGCTAATAGGTAAACCAGCATAGTCAACCACGAGACCTGAGCGATTTGAGTTAAAAGATAAACATTAGCAATTGGAATCCAAGCAAGCCAACCATTCGGAGTGCCTGTTTTATTGGCAATCGTCATTACTGCCATCGCCATATAAACATACACAGCTAAGGCAAAAATCAAGATCGGTATTGAACCAAGCATTAATTCAAGTAACGATGATGATGAAATTTCTGGGTTTACCGTTACAGTTGGGGCCACAAATGGGCTACCAGAACTTTGAGCAAGAAATAATGATAACATTTTCCTCCTAATTAATTTTTATTTTATTTGTCTAATTATGTGCAAATTAAATTTTATTTGCAAGTTACCAAAAAAGACGCGAGTGGCGCCTTTTTTGATTTTTCCTTCGAAAGAAAAATGATTACTTCGTCGGCAATGTTCCTTTTTTGCGACCGACAATCAGGTAAACAATCGGTAGAATTGGCCCTAGGAAGAAAGCACCGACAACCACTAAGATCAGCCAAAGGGTTTTGTCGCTTGGGTTGGTGAAATTTCGACGAATGACGTCAATCAATGCCCAAAGCCAAACCACAAAAGTAGCAATCGCCAAAATCCAAACAAAGATCATTACTCCGGCGAATACTCCAACGGCTGCTGTCCCCGCAGCTGCGGCAGCAGGGTCAGTTGTGTAAGTATAATCCATTCGACCTCCTTAAGTTCACTAATTAGCGAACTTTAATTTAAGTATTGCAATTCCCGAAAATTTTGTCAAATTTGAAACTTAAAACCTTTTTTATTAGAACCGTGCGTAGTGGGCGAAGGCCTTGTTGGCCTCAGCCATACGGTGAACATTTTCTTTCTGTTTTATCGCCACACCAGTATTTTCATAAGCGGCCATTAGTTCTTCAGAAAGAATTTTGTCAAAAGAAGCACCTTGGCGTTTTCTACCTGCGCTAATTATCCAACGCATAGCTAAAGTTTCACGTCTAGCAGGTGTTACTTCCATTGGCACTTGATAAGTTGCCCCCCCAATTCTTTTAGGTCGTACTTCTAAAATTGGTGAAGCGTTTTTAATAGAACTCTCAAAAACCTCTAAAGGTTCTTTGCCAGTTTTGTCTTTTAAAATATCAAATGCTTTATAGACAAGATTTCGAGCTGTTTCTTTTTGTCCACGAAGCATAATTTTATTAATAAACTTTTCAACTGTGACTGAGTTGTATTTTGGATCGCCTTTTAATTTTCTTTTAGGAGCTTTTTTACCACGCATTACTTACCTTTCTTTGAACCATATTTAGACCGGCCTTGTTTACGATTTTCAACGCCAGCGGTATCAAACTTACCTCGAACAACATGATATCTAACACCTGGTAAATCTTTAACTCTACCACCACGAATCAAAACCACTGAGTGTTCTTGCAAATTATGGCCTTCGCCTGGGATATAAGATGTTACTTCTTGGCCAGATGTTAAACGAACCCTAGCGATTTTTCGTAAAGCTGAGTTTGGTTTTTTTGGTGTAACGGTTGTTACTTTAACACAAACTCCACGCAAAAAAGGACGGCCCTTCACAAACTCAACTGGTTTATTCTTTAAAAAGTTAAAACCACGTCGAAGTGCGGGAGTCTTTGTTTTTTTCTGTTTGGACTTACGCCCATATTTTAAAAGTTGTGATATTGTTGGCATATTATTTTAATCCAGTTCCAGCAGGAATTAGTTTACCAATTATTACATTTTCTTTCAAGCCCTGTAGCCTATCAATCGCTCCACGAGTAGCAGCATCGATCAAAACGCTGGTAGTCTCTTGGAAGGAAGCCGCTGACAAGAAGCTTTCAGTTTTCAAAGATACTCTGGTAATACCAATAACTTGATCTTCCGCGACCGGTGGTTTTTTACCTTTTTTGCCTAAATCACTGATTGCTTTTTCGAATTCCAAAACATCAATGATTTGCCCAGCAAAGAATTCCGAGTCGCCAGATTCTTTAATTTTAATCTTAGAAAACATTCCTTTAACAATAATTTCAATATGTTTATCGGAAATAGCCTGTCCTTGAGAAGCATAAATTTCTTGAATGCTTCGAATAATATATTTCTGTGTCGAAGTTTTTCCTCGAAGTTTCAAGGAAGAGGCTAAATCTAAATGACCTTCAGTTAGATCTTGACCTTTTTTAACTTCGTCACCATCTTTAATTTTAATAATTGTTCTTGGATTGACTGAATAAGTGACTGTATTTTTCTCTGTTGATTCAATAATAAGTTTTTTGCCAGAGATTTTAACTTTTCCAGTAAGACCAGATCTTATAGCCTTCTTTTCTGGAGCAACGGCAATTGCTTGACGGAACTTAACAATATCACCGCTTTTAACCGCTGGTTCATAATCTTCAATCAACTCATGTTCTTCTTTTTGTGATTCGGAAGAAGTTACTATAATTTGTTGAGCATTTTTTTCTTGGACAATTCTAGCTTTTCCATCAATTTCTGATAAAATTCCTGGGCTTCGCGGAACTCTAGCTTCAAAAATCTCTTCAACTCGAGGAAGACCCGAGGTAATATCTTCACCAGAAATTCCACCCATATGGAAGGTTTTCATTGTTAACTGTGTGCCTGGCTCACCAATTGCTTGAGCGGCAATAATACCAGCAACTGTACCAATCTCAACCGTTTTACCAGTTGCAAGGTCTCGGCCATAACAAGTTTGGCAAATGCCTCTTTCGGCTCGACAACCCATAACCGATCGAACCAAAACTTTATCAACATCACCATTTTCAATTGCTTCGCCCTGTTCTTCGGTAACTTCTTCGCCTTTTTTGACGATTACTTTACCATTAGCCTTAACATCGTTTATAACAATTCTACCAATAATTCTAGTGCTAAATTTCTCACCAACCGAAACTGATTCTTGGCGATCAATTTCTAAACCTTCCATTGTTCCACAATCTTTGGTAGTAACAACAATGTCATGAGCAACATCAACTAATCTTCGTGTCAAATAACCTGCGTCAGAAGTTCGAAGTGAAGTATCTGATTTTCCTTTACGAGCACCATGAGTAGAAATAAAGTATTCAATAACAGAAAGACCTTCTTTATAATTCGAGCGAATTGGTACTTCAATAATTTCACCAGCCGGGTTAACCACCAAACCTTTCATACCACCCATCTGAGTTAACTGAGCAACCGATCCTCGAGCACCAGAAGTAATCATTAAATAAACTGGATTATTAAGACCAAACTCTTTAAGCATTTCGCCTTCAAGTTGAGTACGAATACCGTTCCAAAGTTCAATAGTCTTAATACCCTTTTCACCATCAGTAATCAAACCTCTTTGGTATTGGTTATCAATTTCATCCAAAACTTTATCACCAGCTTTTAGGATACCGTCTTTAGAAGAAGGGATAACAATATCATCAACAGAAATTGTCATTCCTGAAAGCCCAGCATATTCAAAACCAATTTTTTTAATATTATCAACGAGATCAGCTGTTACTTGAGAACCAAAATGTTCAAAAGCATTAGTAACTAACTTCTTTAAGGCTTTTGAATCCATTGGTATATTTTGATACGAAACACCGTCAGGTAAAATATTATTAAATAGAATTCTACCAATAGAGGTTTCTACCAACTCACCACTGCCTTCTTTATCTCTAAAATAAACTTTGATTTTAGCTCGTACATGAATAAAGCCTTGATGATAAGCTAAAATTGCTTCGTTTTTAGAAGCAAAAATCTTACCTTCACCAGGTGCTTCCTCTTGGAAAGTTGTCAAATAAAAAGCACCGAAAACAATATCCAATCGAGGAGTAACCACTGGTTCCCCAGAAGCTGGTTTTAGAATATTTTTTGACGATCTCATGATTTGACTGGTTTCTTCCTTAGCTTGAGTTGAAAGTGGTACATGAACAGCCATTTGGTCACCATCAAAATCAGCATTAAAAGCATAACAAACTAGAGGGTGAACTTGAATAGCTTTACCTTCAATTAAAACAGGTTGAAAACCTTGAATACCTAGTCGATGCAAAGTCGGAGCACGGTTAAGCATGACATGGTAATTGGTGGTAATTTTTTCCAAAATATCCCAAACGATTGCCTCACCTCGTTCAATCATTCTGGTAGCATTTTTAACGTTATGAACATGACCATCATTAATAAGTCTGGAAATTACAAAAGGTTTGAAGAGTTCCAAAGCCATAATTTTTGGCAAACCACATTGATGAAGTTTCAAATTTGGTCCGACAACAATTACCGATCGTCCAGAATAATCAACTCTCTTACCAAGTAAGTTCTGGCGAAAACGACCTTGCTTACCACGTAACATATCGGAAAGCGAGCGAAGTTTTCTAGCGGCAGCCCCTGCAGAAACCGCTCGTCCTCGTCTGGCAGAGTTATCTACCAAAGAGTCAACTGCTTCTTGAAGCATTCTTTTTTCATTACGGCAAATTACTTCCGGCGCACCAGAAGACAAAAGCCTTTTCAAACGATTATTACGATTAATTACACGGCGATATAAATCATTTAAGTCCGAAGCGGCAAAACGACCACCGTCCAATTGAACCATTGGTCGAAGATCAGGAGGAAGAACTGGTAGTCTTGTCATGATTAACCATTCTGGTTTAATACCAGCATTTTCCATTTCGGCTAACAACTTCAATCTTCGAAGTATCTTTCTTTGTCCTGCTGGAGTTGTTTCGGCTAATTCTTTATTTAAATCTTTTTGAAGTTGAACTATGTCAACACCCTTTAAGTATTCAAAAACTGCTTCCGCACCAATACCAACTTTAACAATTTGACCATAGCGCAAAGATAAATCTTGATATTTACTTTCCGTTAAAATCATTTTCTTTGACAAAGAAACAATTTCTTGACGAGTTGCTTTATAGGCAATTTCAATCTTCGCCAAATCCATATTATTGTTAGCTGCTTTACCCTTGGCTTCAGCGTATTCTTTCTCTAATTGTTCCAATATATTCTTCCGAGTCTCTTCGTCAACTTCTAAAACCATAAAGCCAGCAAAATAGATAACTCTTTCAAGTTCAGCTGTTGAGAGATCTAAAACTAAACCTAAAATGCTTGGAACTCCGTGAACATACCAAATATGAGTTACTGGTACAGAAAGATCAATATGACCCATTCTTTCACGCCTAACAGCCGAGCGGGTAACTTCAACACCACATTTATCACAAATAACACCTTTATAACGAATTTTTTTATATTTTCCACAATAACATTCCCAATCTTTAGTTGGTCCAAAGATTCTTTCGTCAAAAAGACCATCGCGTTCTGGCTTTTGGGTGCGATAGTTAATAGTTTCTGGCTTTAGAACTTCACCATAAGACCATTCTAAAATTTGCTCTGGAGAAGCAATAGAAATTTTTAAAGCATCAAAATCAATTTTTGGCGCCTTATCTTTGGTAACAGTTCGATTCATTCTTTTTAAATTTGTATTGGCCATATTTTTTCCCTTAATTAACGTAAATCTTTTCCTTTATCAACTGATTCCTCAACCATTTCTGGTTCTGGAACATCTAGCTCTGTTAACTCAACATCTTCAACGGTTTCTTCAACAGAAGCATCGTCAACAATTTTTTCTTTTTCAACTTCTTTTTCCACTTCTTCTTTTGGAGTTTCTTTTTTTCGACTGGTAATATCAGTTGAATTTAACATTTCGACATTAAGACCTAATGATTGAAGCTCTTTTACTAAAACATAGAAACTGGCTGGAATTTGTGGCTTTTGAATTTCTTCGCCCTTAATAATAGCTTCATAAGCTTTTGAACGACCAACAACATCATCTGATTTTATGGTTAACATTTCTTGTAGTGAGTGAGCAGCGCCGTATGCTTCCAATGCCCAAACTTCCATTTCCCCAAAACGTTGACCACCAAATTGAGCTTTTCCACCTAATGGTTGTTGAGTGACCATTGAGTAAGGACCAGTTGAACGAGCATGCATTTTATCATCAACCAAATGGCAAAGCTTCATTATATAAATAATACCGACGGTAGTTTTTTGGTCAAATGGTTCACCAGTACGACCATCGTAAAGTTGAATTTTACCATCTTCCGGTAAACCTTCTTCTCTAAGCATCTCTTGAATTTTAGGAAAATCAACTGATTCAAAGATTGGGGTAGCAACTTTAATATTTTTCTTTTGAGCTGCCCAACCTAAATGAGTTTCTAGAATCTGACCAAGGTTCATACGAGAAATAACACCTAATGGGTTAAGAATAATATCAACTGGTGTACCGTCAGCCAAAAATGGCATTTCCGCTTCTGGAAGAACAGTTGAAATAACACCTTTGTTACCATGACGACCAGCTAACTTATCACCAATCTGAACTTTTCTTTGTTGAGCAATTGAAATTTCAACAATTTGGTAAACACCAGCTGATAGTTCGTCGCCTTTATCTTTAGCAAAAATTTTAATTCCAACTACTCGGCCATATTCACCATGAGGTAATCTAAGTGAGGTATCTTTAACATCTTTAGCTTTCTCACCAAAAATTGCTCGAAGTAGTTTTTCTTCCGCCGAAAGTTCTGTTTCACCTTTTGGCGAAATTTTACCAACCAAAAGATCACCAGCGGCAACTTCTGCACCAATACGAACAATTCCTTGTTCATCTAAATTAGCCAAAGCTTCTTCGGAAACATTTGGAATATCGCAAGTTAGTAATTCCGGCCCAAGTTTAGTGTCACGAACTTCGATTGAATATTTTTCAATATGAATTGACGTATAAATATCTTCGCGGACTAATTTTTCTGAAATAATAATGGCATCTTCGAAGTTAGACCCACGAAAAGACATGAAAGCAACCAAAACGTTTTTACCCAAAGCTAATTCGCAGTTTTCTGTCGCTGAAGAATCAGCTAAAAGATCGCCAACCTTAACTTTGTCACCAACTTTAACCATTGGTCTTTGATTAAGACAGGTTGCTTGGTTTGAACGTTGGAATTTCTTTAGTAAATATCTTTTTTTGCTTGTTTTAGTTATGAGAACAATTTCTGAACCAGAAACTTCTTCAATAACACCATCTGTGTCAGCAAATAAACATTGGCCAGAGTCCCTTGCAGCATCTTGTTCCATACCTGTACCAACAATTGGTGATTCAGGACGAATCAAAGGCACTGCTTGACGTTCCATGTTAGAACCCATTGAAGCGCGAGTAGCATCATCATGTTCAACAAATGGAATTAAAGCCGTTGAAATTGAAACGATCTGACGAGGAGAAACATCCATATATTGAATTTTCGAAACTCTCTCTAATTCAGGATCGCCATATTTTCTAACGATTGTTTTAGCTTCCATAAAGTAATTATCTTTATCAAGCTTGGCAGAAACCGGGGCAATAATTGCCTTTTCTTCTTCGCTGGCATCTAAATAAACAACTTTATTAGTAACTTTTGGTTTTTTATTAACAGTTTCTACCACCATATAAGGAGTTTCAATAAAACCATATTCATTAACTTTGGCATACGTTGCCATATAACCAACTAAACCAATGTTTGGACCTTCCGGTGTTTCAATTGGACAAATACGACCGTAGTGAGAAGAGTGAACATCACGAACTTCGAACCCAGCTCTTTCTCTAGAGAGACCACCAGGACCAATAGCCGACAAACATCTTTTATGCTCTAATTCTGCTAAAGGATTGGTTTGGTTCATAAACTGTGAAAGCTGTGAAGAAGCAAAGAATTCTTGCAAAACTGCCATAATTGGCCGAGCATTAATTAACTGATTAGGAGTAACCGTGTCTGGATCAAGAACGGACATTCTGTCTTTAATAATTCTTTCCATTCTAAGCATTCCGACACGAACCTTGCCTTGAATTAACTCACCAACTGCGCGAACACGACGATTTTTCAAATGGTCAATATCATCTTGTTCTGCCATTGGGTCATTATTAAGTCGAATAATTTCTTTAATTGTTTCAATAACATCATCTAGACGAAGAATACGGTTTTTGATTTCATCGGAAGCCTGCATTCCCATTCTTTGATTTATTTTATAACGACCAACTTTACCAAGATCATAACGCTTATGATTAAAGAACATTGCCTCAATAAAAGTCTTGGCTGTTTCAGGCGTTGCTAAATCGCCAGGTCGAATTCTTTTATAAACTTCAACTAAGGCTTCTTCGTATGTTTTAGCACTATCTCGAGCTAAAGTTGCTTTAATGTAATCATGGTCACCATTGTCGTTAACGCCGTCAAAAGCTTTAACGATTTGTTCAGTTGTCATTCCCAAAGCTCGTAAAAATGTAGTAACTAAAATTTTTCTTTTTCGATCAACCTTAACAGAAATAACATCACGGAGTGATGTCTCTAGTTCAAGCCAAGCCCCACGAGATGGAATAATCTTAGCACCAAAAAACTTACGGCCAGCCATTTCTTCCGAAACGAACAAAACACCGTAAGAACGAACAATTTGAGAAACAACCACTCTTTCAATTCCGTTAACAATGAAAGTTCCTCGATCAGTCATTAAAGGAAAATCGCCTAAAAAGACTGTTGCGTCTTTAACTTTACCGGTAATTCTGTTAGTTAATCTTACCTGGCAACGAAGTGGTGCCTGAAAAGTTAAATTTTTATCACGAGTAGTTTCTTCGTCGAAACGTGGTTGATCGACAGATACGTCCAAAAACTCTAATTGCAAAACTTTCCCGGTGAAATCATCAACGGGATTAATTTCTTCTAATAGTTCTTTAATACCCTCACGGAAAAACCAATTATAAGAGTTTATCTGGACTTCGATTAAGTCTCTAACTGGGAGAGATATTCTTTTTTGTTGACCAAGTTGTATTCTTGACACTAAAAAAATCTCCAAACAAACATACAGCAATAACTGCTGCGTAATAGCAGAGAAATTACTTTATATAATGAATTCTTTCCACCCTTGTTTCTTCCTTAATTTATTATCTAAATATACTATATAATAATTACTAATTTTTGTCAACCCCCACACTAATTTGTTTAGTAGTGAGGGGTCAAGGCTTTACTATATTATTGCGCAAAAGGTTGCACAGGAATTTGCCCCATAGACCCAAGACTAAAACTTTTTTGATTATGGAGTAAAGCACTTGAAATTGCCATAAATTTAGAATATTCAGCAGAGCCTACAGGATAAGTTTTAGCTAACTTATAATAATTGTAGGCTTTTTGATATCTACCAACAAAGGTTTTTTGCTGAACAATAGGAATTTGCGTTAAAGCAAATAGCAGCAAGACAAAACCAGCTATAAAAACTGTGTAAGATAAAACTTTCTTTATTTTAGTGACTTTCATATTTTACCTAATTAGTCATTGTACCAGAGACTCCCCAACCAGTCGGCCAAGCGGTTAAATCTAAAACAATAATTGTACTGTGACTGCTAGCATTGCCGCTGGAAAGATGCCTGTTGTATTGACCGGTCGTAGAAGTAATCGGACACGGTCCACTTGAAACACCTATGTAAGTTTTTGATGTAGTAGCGCAAAGATTAACAGGAGCACTATCTAAAGATATGTCACTGGCTACTACACTACCAGAAAGTGCCTGAGTATCAAAATTACTTGCCACCGACCATCTTCCTTCAGCATACCATCCGTTTACAGTGTATGTTATTTCGTAATCAGGTGATGCGCTACAACTGCCACTAGCATTATTCATACATCCAGATATCTTCCAAGCTCCTGGACCCAACACTCCTTTAACAGATGAAAGCCCACCACTTCCAGTTGGCACTGTATAGGCAACCTTTCCTCCAGGAGGATTACCACCCTGAACCGCAACTTGAACATTGGCGTATTTATTAATCGTCCATGTTTCGGAAAAACTGGTTGTTGCTGCCTTAGATCTTGATGGATATGTAAGTCCAAGCATACCCAAAGAAACTAAGATTAATGAAACGCCAAGGATAACCAATAATTTCTCTTTTGAAATCTTTTTCATTTGATTCGTCTCTCCTGTTTTACTATAACTTTGTTTATTTAGTTGTTCATTGTCCCGGTTATCCCCCAACCAGTCGGCCAAGCAGTTGCATCTAATGTTATGTTTGTATAATGAGTATTGGGAACATTATTACTAAGATGTCTATTGTACTGACCTGCTGTAGAAGTAATGCTGCATGCTCCAACAGGAACATTTATATAAGTAGTTGAGCTAGTACCACAAATGTTAACTACTGTATTATCAAGGGATACATCGCTACTCGTTAGTCCACCAGCCCCATTACTCGAAGGACCAGACTGATTAGCCGCAGTCCATGACCCTTCAACATACCACCCATTTACAGTGTACGTTATTTCGTAATCAGGAGAAGATGTACAACTACCACTAGCATTATTCATACATCCGGATATTTTCCAAGCTCCTGGACCTAATACTCCCTTAACTGACGCGTCTCCGTTATGTGTAGTCGGCACTGCATAAGCAATCTTACTCGTAGTAGCACTAACAGGGTGAACCGCAAGTTGAATGTGGGCATATTTGCTAGCCACCCAAGTCTCGGAAAAACTGGTTGTTGCCGCCTTAGATCTTGATGGATAGGTAAGCCCAAGTAAACCCAAAGAAACTAGGATTAACGAAACCCCAAGGATAATCAATAACTTCTCTTTTGAAATCTTTTTCATTTAGTTTATCCCTCCTGTTTTATTAATTAACAAATATTATTACTTACCAACCAGCGGCATTGTTGGTAAACTAGATGTTTCGTATTTAAACTCTTTTTGATTATAAAATAATGCTTTAGCTATTGCCACATATTGTTGGTGTTGACTGCTGGTTGGTGGAAACTTTTTAGCCATTTTGTAAAGATAATAAGCCTTATAATACCGTCCGATAAAAGTTTTTTTTTGAATAAAGGAAATTTGCGTTAAGGCAAAAACAAAAAACAAGAAACAACTAATAAATAACAAATAAGACAAAAGTCTTTTTAATTTAATCACGGTATTACCTTAAGGCGTAACTGGTGTACCTGTTACTGTCCAATGTTTAGGATAACTAAAGAAATGTGTGTAAGATCCTCCCGATGCCAGAAAACCACCATATAACCCTTCAAGAGTTTTCCTTGAACTTAAAGATGGAGCATAGTAAGTTGGACTATTCTCGAAAGTACCAGTCGTATTAATAACCGTCGCACTGGAATCATTAATATACGAAAATCCAGAATTATTAGCCGCAAAGCCACCATCATTCCAACCATCTGCTGTATAAGTAATGTTATACTGGCTAGATCCCATAGTGCTTACCACCTGCCAAACAGCTGGTCCAAGACTAAGATTAGCCCCTTTATAATTTCTATATTGTGTAACCGTCCAATTTTCTGTAAAACTATCAGCCGCTTTAGTTTTTGACGAGTAAGTTAAACCAAGTATCCCAAGAGCAATTAAGAATAATGAAACACTAAAAATAATTAAAAGTTTTTCTTTTTTCACTTATTTTCTCCTCCTGTTTTTATTGTATTACATTGGTTTTGCCTGTCAAATCTCTTGAGCTAAACTGCCTTTTGATGTTTTTAGTTTGAAGCAATTTTTTCTAAAAGTTCTTCGATACCTGCCCCGGAAACTGAAGAAATTAACAAAACTTCTTTTTTTATTTTTTTCGAGAGGTCTTTAGTGATCTTTTTTGACTCTTCTTCCGGCAAAACATCTGCTTTATTTAGAACAACAATTTCCTTTTTCTTTAAAAGTTCCGGATTCCAAGCCTTGAGCTCTTCACGGATCACTTCATAATCTTTAACTGCATCTTGGCTATTAATATCGATTAAATGAATCAAACTTTTAGTTCTTTCAATATGCCGTAAGAATTTATCGCCTAAGCCTTTGCCAACCGACGCGCCTTCAATTAGACCAGGAATATCAGCAATCACAAATTCTTGGTCACGATGTTTTGCTACACCTAAATTAGGTTGCAAAGTTGTAAACGGATAATTGGCAATTTTCGGTCGAGCATTAGATATTCTAGAAAGCAAAGTTGATTTACCAGCATTCGGCAAACCCACTAAACCAATATCAGCAATTAATTTTAGTTCTAATTTTAAGGTTTTTTCAATACTAGGCTCGCCTTTATGAGCAAAATAAGGAGTTTGACGCTCAGCGGTCGCAAAATGAGTGTTACCCCAACCACCATTACCACCTTTGACCAACCTCACAGTATCACCGATCTTAGTTAAATCGTAAACTACTTCTTCTTGATTATCATTTTCACCTTCCTCTATTGCTTTAATAACCGTACCTGGCGGAAGATTTAAAAATAGATCATCGCCACCCTTACCGGTTTGTTTTTTACCTCGGCCATCTTCACCATTTTTAGCTTGCCAATCTTTTTTTCTAGCAAAATCCGTAAGAGTATGAACTGAATCGCTTACGACAAAATAAACATCGCCACCTTTTCCCCCATCGCCCCCGTCTGGACCACCTTTGGGAATATATTTTTCATGTCGAAAAGAGACGCAACCGTTGCCACCTTTGCCTGATTTAATTTTAATTATTGCTTCATCGGTAAACATAATTTTTTATAATTCGTTAATGTTTGATATCGTAACATAAAATAACCTAAAAATCAAGATAAATTAATTTTTAAAGGTAACCCGTCGGGTTAACAGGCCTTCCGTTAACTCTTATTTCGAAATGCAAATGCACTCCAGTTGACCAACCAGTCGAACCCATAACACCAATCGGTTGTCCTTGATTAACCCATTGCCCTTGCGAAACAGAAAAACTACTCATATGGCCATAAAGGGTTTGGAAACCATTACCATGATCAATAACAATATGGTTACCATAACCTCCACCCCAACCACGAGTAGTTCTTACAACCGTCCCGGAGGCAGAAGCAAAGATAGTACCACCAGACCTTGAGTCAAGATCTATCCCTGTGTGATTACTTTCAAAACTAGTATGGCCAAAAACCTGAGACACATGCCAACCGCTTGTTGGACGCCTAAAAGTCCCGGCAAAAGCCTTCTTGGTGGAAGTTGTTCCGGCAACAATTTTCTTTTTATTTAAATTAGCCATTGTGCTCGAATCCAAATCTTGAGGCGGCAATTTTATCTGTTGACCAGGCTTGATTGTGTCAGAATTTAGACTATTTACAGCTTTAATTGTGGCAATTTTCAAACCATACTTCCAGCCAATACTAGATAGCGTATCGTTACCCTCAACAGTATAAGTAATTGTTTTAGTTCTCTTTTCGTTAGCTTTTTTTTGTTCTGGCTGATTAGTAATTTCTGTTGAAGTCAAAACTGGTTTACCCAAAAAATCTTTATCTTCTATCGCCAAAGCAACTGTTACCGGATCTTCTTCGATTTTAGTCGTATATGGACTAACAACCGAAACAACTTTAGCAACCTCTGCTGGCGATAAATCCATCACTTCTTCCGAAGGACTGTAAACACGATTTTCTTCAGCTGCCTTAGCAATATCGGCGACAACTGTAAAACTAGCAATAATTAAAATTGATATATAAGGGAGAAGTTTTCTTTGAGCAAAATCAATTACGCCTTCTGGAATACGATTACGAATTTTTTTGCCATAAAGAGAAAACCGATCTGAAATATTTTTTTGGAAAGATTTTAAGGAAAGATTAATAGTGGCACTCCTTTTTTGGATGCAATTTACAGTTTAAAGAAAACCGGACTTTGCGTCAAATGCAATTAGCGATTTTCTAATTTTACATTAATAGCTGAGGGCACAACTGAAGAAAAAGAAACACCAGCTGGCATTGTCACGTTACTGCGTGAAATATCAACTGAATAAGTACCTGGTTGATAAAAAGCACTAAGATTAATATCGAGAGAAATTTCTTTTGTTGTGAGTTTACTTAGATCATAAGTTGAGCCAGAAACAACCAAAGTTACTGTCGAAGGCTCCACTGAAGAAACTTTTAAATTTGAATTTAAATTCTTCCAATTAAAACCTACTTCAAGTTGTCTGGTTGATGTAATCGGCGAAACAATAACTTTTGCCTTAATAAGCGTTACATTATCTAAAATATTTACCCCAACACCAGGATTTAAAGTTGTTGTAAATTCTTTTGTTTGAGAAAGTCCAGTAACATCAATTTCTCGAGTTTCAATAAAACTAATATCGTTAATCAAAGATGAAGAAGCCGTCACAGCAACCGATGAAGGTTGCGCCTCTATTCCAGAAACCCAAAAACCTTCTGCCACTTGACCGGTAGTTACAACTTTTACCCCTACAGTTTTAGCTGAAGAAGCTTGGACTAAAGGAATTTCTGCTTCAACTTCGCTGGGCGTAAAATTCAAATTCTTAATTTCATTACCAGAAGAATCCAAGGCAACAACTTTAACAATTCTTTGAAGGCTATCTTTCTCACCATTTAGAGTAACTTTGGCGGTTGCTTCCAATATTTTACCAAGCAAAGATGCTGCCCCAGAAACCTTAACCCTTTCCGGCTTAATTTTCCAATCGCCAACCACTAACCCAGAAGCGGCTTTACCTTCTACCTGTAAAATAATAGGAATTTCTTTTTCGGTAACTTTTTCCAAACGAACAATAATTTTTTGAGGACTTACCTCAACAATACGAACATCGGTATCATTATTAGTAACTTTTACCGGTAATTCATAAGTTCCTTCGGAAAAGCTCGAGACATCAACTGTCGCTGAAAAAGAATTAGGCTCTAAATTACGCCAAAGATTGGCAGCAGCAACAATTTTGACAGAAACACTGTCAGTGTCAGAAACTGCCGCTAAACCTTGAGGAATGTTTTTAAATTCAATAGGAATTTTTCCTGGAAAACTACCGACTTGAGCTAGCCCAGAACCAACATATACCCAAACAATTATCGCCACCAAAAGGCTGGCAATTTTAGCCGGAAAATTTTGAAAAATTATCTTAAAAAAACGCCTCATGAAGTCACTCCTTCGATTTTGTGTTGAAGCATTTTAAATAAGAAGTCTTTAAGCTGACTTGTTTTTAAATCTGTTGTTAAATTACCACTGACCGCCAAAGAAATTTTCCCAGTTTCTTCAGAAACCACCAAAACAATTGCGTCTGTATCAGTTGTAATACCCGCTGCCGCTCTGTGACGTGTACCTAAATCATATTTAAATTCTTGTTCGGTTAAAGGTAACCAACAGTTGGCAGCAATAATATTACTCCCGGAAATAATTACCGCACCATCGTGTAAAGGTGTTTTTGGTGAAAAAATAGTAATCAAAAGTTGTTTAGAAATTTTAGCATTTAATAAAACCCCGGATTGAATAATATCTTTTAGACCTGTCTGACGTGTTAGAACAATAATTGCACCTTGTTTATTTTGTGAAAGAAAATCGATTGTACTTAAAATTTCCGTAACCACTTCTTGCAATTTGTCATTTTTCAAACCACCAAATTCACCAACAAATTTGGTTCGCCCTAATCTTTCCAAAGCCGATCTTAATTCTGGTTGAAAAACAACTGGAATGGCAACCACTAAAGCAGCTAAAACATAAGTTAAAATAAAATTTAAAGCCTGAAGCTGTAAGAGTCGCCCTAAAAGCATGATAATTATTAAAACAACAATGCCATAGAGAATTCGCATTGCCCTAGTTTCTTTAAGTAAAATATAGACCCAATAAATTAGTACAGCCACCAAAAGAATGTCGAGAATTTCAAAAGGCTGCTTGTGAAAATCAAATTGATTTAAAAAATAAGAAGCCTTATCGCTTGCCCCTAGAACTTTTTTAAAAGCTTCCTGACCTATCTCTGCAGAGTCCAATTTACCTCCACATTTATTATATCAAAAAAATGAGATTTAGTCCTATGCCCCTAAAATTCTTACCCTCTCCTCTTTTTCGTAACATTCGATTGAATCGCCAACGGCTATTTTCGTTGCCGTTGCTACCTTGAGTCCTGCTTCGAAATTTTCTAAAACTTCTGACATATCTTTTTTATCTTGTTGTAAATTAGTAATTTTACCTTCACCAATAGTCTCTTTATCACGAACAATTTTAACATCAGCACCATTTTTGATTTTGCCAGTTGTAACTTTACCACCAATAATTTTTTCGTTTTTATCTATCTTGAAAACCGCTAAAACTTGCAAACGACCGATTTCGGTTTCAATAATTTCCGGCTCTAATAGGCCTGATAAAGCGGCGGTAATATCGTCTAATAATTGATAAATAATATCGTAAATTGAAATTTTAACGTTTTCACGGTTCGCTAAACTCATAACTTCTGCTTGGGCTTTGACGCGAAAACCAATAACTAAAGCGTTTGAAGCAATCGCCATGTTAATATCTGATTCTGAAACATCACCAACACCTTCGTGGATAACATTAATTTTAACTTCGGAAGTGGAAATATTTTTGAGTGAACTTTTTATTGCCTCCAGCGATCCGGCAACATCCGCTTTAAGAACAATTTTTAATTCTTTGACTTTGCCTTCTTTAATATCTTTTGATAATTCACCAATCGAAAGAACTTTTCGTTTAATAGTTTTGGTTTTAACCAATTCTTTGGCAATTTTTTCGTTTTCAATCGCTAAAAATCGATCACCGAAATCCGGCAGATCCTGAAGACCGGCTACTCTCACCGGTGTTGAAGGAGTAGCTTCTTTCACTTTTTTGCCTAAATAATTTTCCATGATTCGAATTTTTCCATAAGTTTGACCAATAACAATTGGTTCACCAAGTCTTAAAGTCCCCTCTTGAACCAAGATTGTCGCGATTGGCCCACGGCCTGCTTGCATGTGCGATTCAATAACAACGCCGGAAGCAGGAATTGTTGGGTCTGCTTTCAGGTCTTCTAAGTCAGTCACCAACAAAATCATTTCCAATAATTTATCAATATTCTTTCCTTGCTTGGCTGACACTTCTACCATCGGTGATTTACCACCCCATTCTTCGGGCAATAAACCAATGTCGGCTAATTGTCTTTTGGTTTTTTCTGCGTCAGCGTCGGGCAAATCAATTTTGTTAATTGCCACCACAATTGGCACACTAGCTTCTTTAGCATGAGAATAAGCCTCAAGAGTTTGAGGTTTAACACCATCGTTAGCAGCAACTACTAAAACAACGACATCTGTAATATTTGCTCCATGAGCTCGCATGGCCGAAAAAGCCTCGTGTCCTGGAGTATCTAAGAAGGTAATAATTTCTTGTTTTTCAACCTTTTTGTCTTCCCGTTTTACATTCACTTGATAAGCACCAATATGTTGAGTAATTCCACCTGATTCAGTGGCAATCACGTCGGTATGACGAATAGCATCTAGTAGCTGGGTTTTACCATGATCAACATGACCCATAATAGTTACCACTGGCGGACGGTGCTTAAGATTTTTTTTCGTTGGCACTACCTCCTGCTTTGGACCAGCTTTTTCTTCTTTTTCTAATTTTAGTTCTATATTAAATTCGTCGGCAATAATAGACATTGTGTCGAAATCAATGAGTTCATTAATGGTTGCCATAACACCATTTTTAACAAGTTTAGAAATAATTTGAGTAACTGGCAAATTTAATTTTTCGGCAAATTCACGGACTGTCAAAACAGGTTGAATTTCAACAATACTGCGCTCTACTTTCTTTTCAGTTTCTACTTTTTTTTCTTCAACAAATTGCGCTCGAATTCCAGCGTCTTTTTTGTCCGCTTTGGCTTCTTTTTTGCTTAGTTTTCTTACTTTTCTTCTTGCCATATTGACCTTACTCTACCACTTCCAGGGGAAATTAGCAAGGAATCAAGTTGTAATTATACTTTTAAAACTATAGAAAAATTGCAACTCCAAGAGCCATCAATGATATAACAAGTATCCTGATATTATTAATAGCTACTTCTGATTGATAAATATTTTTACTTGCATATTCTAACAGTCTAAAACCTTTGTTAATATACAACATTATTGCTTCATCCCAATCTTTGTAATCTTGGAGTGCTTTAACAATATGATCTGGATGCTTATTTTTTAAATCAGTTTTTTCAAATAAAATATCCGGCGTAGACCATTTATGATAAGCTTTAATAAATTTTTCACTCTCTGATTGATACTTTTGCATAATAATTTTCAAATCTGAATTATAAAAAATATTTAAATTACTATTATTTATCTTCGCTGAATCTATTGTTAATTCTTGAATTTTCTTGATTAGCGGTAACAATTCATTCTTAACAAATAATGCGATTGCCTCATTACCTTCAGGAGTTTTAAACGGTCCGGTATCCATCCAATTAGCTCCTTATTCTAAATTAGTTCTCTTATATAATTCGCTGGCCTTATAATCCCAATACTTACTGGAACATTAATCAGCATATCACCTATTTTATGAGCCTGATTAAATGTCCCTGATGCTAATCCAATAATTTTTTTTCCTTTATACACAGGTGAGCCACTGTTACCAGGATTAACTAATTTATCTATCAAAATAAAGTCTATGGTATCATCTTGATCTCTATATTTCATAGCCCCAACTATACATTCACTTGCAGATAAAGTTATTCCAAGATTCATTTGCAAAAACTCATTTGCTAAAGGAAAACCAATAAAATAAATTTTATTTGTTCTTTTTAGCCCATTAATCTGATTATTTGTCATAAAATCAGTTTTTTTAAAACCAAATTGCGTTTTATAATAATCAAAATTTTTAATTTCAAACACGGCAATATCATTTTTGATGTCCATCTCTTTTTTTACTAAATCAAAAGACTGGTATTCCGTTTTATGCCCTATTACTCTCATAGGAACACCACAAAAAAAAGAATTTTTATCTTGATCAGGTACTTCGTTGTAAACATGTGCGCAAGTTACCAACCTTCCGTTTTCAACAATAACGCCTGACCCTCGAATATTAATAGCTGTTTGATTAGCATTGACTCTTTTCTTAATCCCAACAAAAACCGTATTGTGTTCAAATTTAGTTATCATTTTGTTTCTCCTTTTATACTAAGATTATCAATTTGATTCTGATTAGTAATTTTTGATTTACTCTTATTATACTCATCGAGTAATCTATTCATTTCTATAATAATTTCTGGTTTCTCAACAAAACGAGAAAAACAATATTTCTTAACTTTATCTAACGTTTCAGTCTCAACCTTATCTTTTACTATTTCCGAAATAATTCCTTTAAGGAAAGGTAAATTACTGATAACAGCTAATGCAACTGAAAGATAAACAATATTAGTTGGCAATTCACTGAAAAACAAAAAGTTTCCATTTTTTGAGAATTCAAAATATAAATAACCAACAATAAAAAAAGCTATAACTAAAAAAGAAAAAGCCGACAAAAAAAATTGACAATAAGGAATTAATTTCTTCATTACTATTCTTGATTTTTCATTAATTCTTTTATTAAAATTAAATATTTTCTACCACAATCTTACCTCTTTATCCAAGAAGAAAACAAGAGACCATAAACCATCCCGCATCTTTAAGAGCGTTTGTGATATTTAACAGGTTAAAATCCAACACCTCATGCCATGAGGTGTTAACAATAGCAAAATTATATAAAAACCTAAACCCCAAATCGCACCCCCGGGGTGCGATTTTTAGGTTAGGTTGAGATAACAAAAGACTAGGCGTCTAATTTTTTGCCCCAATAGTTACTTTCATCGGACTTTTTAGGCTTTGACGGTATTGCCTCTGCCGATTTTTCTTCTTTTTTATCTTTAGCTTTTGAGTCTTCCTTATAATCGTGAACTTTAATATTTTCAGGAATTTTTTCTTCTTCCTTTTCAACAACTCTTACTTCATCGCGATGAGCTTTTGCCCATTCAGGAATTTCACTTGTTTTAGTATCTTTTTCTTCTTTTGGTTCTTCTGTTTTCTCTTCTTTTTTTTCTTCTACAATTTCTTCGGGCTCTATCTCACCTTCCACTTTTTGATCTTCAACCTCTGCTTCAACTAATTCATTCTTTTCTTCCTTAACTTCTGCCTCTAGCGCGACTGCTTCACTTTCTGAGTCAGGAGTCGGGTTTTCAGTTAATTTATCTTCTTTGTCCTTAGAAATAACTGTTACTGAAGTAACTTTATCGCCAGCACCAACACGAACTAAAATTACACCTTGGGTATCACGTTGTAATCTTTTAACCGAAGCCAAAGCCATACGAATCATTTGACCCTTAGAAGTTGCTAAAATTAAATCGCTATCATCACCAACTGTTAGCCTCATACCAATAATCGAACCTGTTCGGCTAGTAACGTTGGCTACCCGCATTCCCATGCCACCACGCAATTGAACTTTGAAAAAGTTAAGTGGAGTTCGTTTGCCAAAACCCTTTTCCAAAACAACTAAAGCGTCTGTTTTTGATTCTGTGCCAGGCGACAAAACATCAGTTGCTACCGCATGATCACCATTTCTTAAATGTATACCTCTAACCCCAGAGGCTGTTCGACCCATTGGTCGAATATCGCTTTCTTTATATAAAATTGCTTGACCGTTAGCTGAAACTTGAAAAATTGTGTCTTCGCCGCTTGTTAGCCTTACCCATCTTAAACGATCATCTGATTTTAGTTTTATAGCCACAATACCTGTTTTTCTGACTTTTGAATACATTGAAAGAGCAGTTTTTTTAACTAAACCTTGTGACGTTGCTAATAATATATATTTATGTTCTTCTAATTTTTCCGGGGAAGCGGTAATCATGGCAGTAACTTTTTCTTCTGGCGAAATTTGTAAAATATTAACAATCGCTTGACCTTTAGAAATACGAGAAACCGCCGGAAGTTCGTAAACTTTGGTGTGGAAAATTCGGCCACGATCAGTGAAGAAATAAATATCATCATGAGTATTGGCAACCACCAAATGTTCAATCATGTCTTCTTCTTTGGTTTCCATGCCTATAACACCTTTGCCACCTCTAATTTGGCTTTTGTAAGCAGAAACTGGCATTCGTTTAATATAGTTTCCCCGCGTCAAAAGAATAATTACTTGTTCAGAAGGAATTAAATCTTCAGCGGAAAATTTACCTAAAGTTTCCGGAATAATTTTCGTTCGACGAGGAATAGCATATTTAGCCCTAACATCAGTTAATTCTTCTTTAATAATATCTAAAATTCTCTTTTCTGAAGCTAAAATTGCCTCTAGCTCTTTGATTTGCTTTAGCTTTTCTTGATATTCAGTTTCGATCCTTTCGCGTTCCAAAGCCGCAAGAGCCGAAAGACGCATATCTAAAATAGCGTTGGCTTGAATTTCAGTTAGTTTAAACTTGGTTTGCAAGGCTTTTGCCGCCTCTTCTCGATTGGCTGATTTACGAATAGTCGCAATAACTTCGTCAATGGATTTTAAGGCAATTCGCAAACCTTCTAAAATATGAGCTCTTTCTTTTGCCCGCGCTAAATCGAATTCAGTTCTTCGTCGAACAACTATTTTTCTATGTTTAATATATTCTTCTAAAATATTTTTAAGTGTCAGTACGCGTGGCTGAATACCGTCGACTAAAGCTAACATATTAGCGTAAAAAGAAGTTTGCATTAAAGTTAACTCATACAAACGATTGAGGATTTTCTTTGGGTAAGCATTGGATTTTAGTTCAATAACAATTCTTACTTTTTCCTTACGGTCTGATTCGTCACGCAAGTCAGAAATACCTTCAATCTTTTTTTCTTTGACAAGATCGGCAATTTTAGAAATAAGATCAGCTTTATTAACTTGATAAGGAATTTCCGAAACAATAATTCGGTATCCTCTTTTAGTTTCTTCAATATTGGCGACTGCTCGCATAACAATCCCACCCTTACCACCAGTATAAGCCGCTTTAATTTGTTCTATCCCATAAATTTCCGCCCCAGTTGGAAAATCCGGACCTTTAATATAGTTCATTAAATCTTCAACTGTGCAATCCGGATTATCTATTAAGTGAGTTGCCGCATCACAAACTTCACCTAAATTATGAGGCGGAATGTTTGTTGCCATACCAACAGCAATACCCATCGAACCATTGAGTAAAAGGTTGGGTAGTTTTGCTGGCAAAACCTTTGGCTCTTCTTTAGTACCATCATAGTTAGGTACAAAATCAACAGTTTCTTTTTCAATATCAAATAATAATTCTTCTGAAACCTTACTCATGCGAGCTTCGGTGTAACGCATGGCGGCCGCTGAGTCACCGTCCATTGAACCAAAGTTACCTTGACCATCGATAAGCGGCGCTCCCATATTAAAATCTTGGGCCATTCTGACCAAGGTATCGTAAACAGCAATATCACCGTGCGGATGATAAGACTTTAAAACTTCTCCAACGACGGCGGCACATTTTCTATATTTAGTATTAGAACGAAGCCCTGTTTCCCACATAGCATAAAGAACTCTGCGATGAACAGGTTTTAGACCATCACGAACGTCAGGCAATGCTCGGGCAATAATGACCGACATCGCGTAATCAAGATAGGACTCTTGCATCTCTTCTTCTAAAACACGCTCTCTGACTAATCCGAAGTCGGTTTTTTTGTCGGGAGCTTTTGTTTTAGTAAATTCAAAAGAAGCTTCTTCTTTAGCAATTTCTTCCGGATTTAAGTCTTCTGTCTCCGGAGCTTCTTGTTTATCTAGATTTTCTTTTTCTTCTTGATTATCTTGACTACCTAGATTATCTTTTTCATTTTTTTCTTCGTGATTGTCCACTTATATTTCCTTTCGTAAGAAATTCCGCGACAAGCGAATGCTTGTCTACTTTTCCTTTCGTAAACTATGTTTTTTTGTACCACTTTGTTTTTTTACTTCCTTTGGCGTTGATTTTGGTTTACCACCTTGTTTACCCATTTCGTGAACATTGTACCAATCTTTGTGCTGATGGTCTGTTTTTAAATACGTGTTGGGTTCTTGTAGTTTTTGATCGTGATCTTGCAAATGCTTAGCATCAGTTGTTTTTCTTTTGGGCATAATCCTCCTAAAATAATATTTTAGCGAGTCATTTTACACATCTAAATTTTTAACATTTTTCGCATGAGTCTGAATAAACTTTTTGCGCGGAGCAACTTCGTCACCCATTAACATTGAAAAAATTCCATCCGCTTTTTGGGCATCTTGAATTGTTACTTCTAGCAAAACCCTATGCTCCGGATTCATGGTTGTCTCCCACAATTGGTCCGGATTCATTTCCCCCAAACCTTTGTAACGTTGAATCGTATAGCCACTAACCATTTTCTTTGTAACCTGATCTTTTTGGTCATCATTATATGCAAACTCTTTCGCCTTACCTTTAATAATAGCGTAAAGTGGCGGTTGAGCAATATAAAGATTGCCGTTTTTAATTAAATCAGGAAAATGACGATAAAACAAAGTTAAAAGCAAGGTTCTAATGTGGCTACCATCAACATCCGCATCAGTCATAATAATAATACGATGATAACGAAGTTTAGCAATATTAATTGTCTCACCAATACTAGTGCCTAAAGCAACAATTAAATTTTTAATTTCGTCAGAGGCAAGCATTTTATCAAGTCGCGCTCGCTCAACATTTAAGATTTTTCCTCTAAGTGGCAAAATTGCCTGAAAATTTCTGTCTCTTCCTTGTTTTGCTGAACCTGCCGCCGAATCTCCCTCAACAATATAAAGTTCAGTTTTTTTAGCATCGCGCGAAGAACAATCAGCTAATTTACCAGGTAAGGTCATGCCTTCTAAAGCACCTTTTCGAATAACTGTTTCTCGAGCCGCTCTGGCCGCGAGTCTCGCTCGAAGCGACAAAGAACATTTTTCAACAATTTTTCTGGCATCGGCTGGATTTTCTTCTAACCAAAAACCCAAACCTTCCAAAGTTGTCTGTTCAACAATATTTTTAATTTCCGGATTCCCAAGTTTCGCTTTAGTTTGACCCTCAAATTGAGGATCTGGTAATTTAACGGAAATAATTGCCGTTAGACCTTCACGAGTGTCATCCCCAGAAAGGGTACCATCTGAGCCTTTAATCATTTCTGATTTTTTGGCATAGTCGTTAACAGCTCGTGTTAAAGCTGACCTAAATCCGGTTAAATGAGTACCGCCTTCGGTCGTATGAATATTGTTAGCAAAAGTAAGAACATGTTCATTGAAATCATCGGTATAAGCTAAAGAAACCTCTACTTTAATACCATTAATTTCTTTTTCAAAATATGCCGGTGGATCATTTAAAGAATTTTTGTATTTATTAACATATCGAACGAAAGAAGAAATACCACCTTCGAAGTAAAATGCATAGCATTTCTTAGGATCCGGCTCTTGGGACTCACTTTTTCTTAAATCGCAAATACTGATCTTGATACCTTTGGTCAAATAAGCTTGCTGACGCAAATGATTAATAATTGTATCTAGCGAAAATTCGGTATTTGGAAAAATTTCTTCATCAGGAATAAAAGTAATTGTCGTTCCTTTATCCGTAGCAGTGCCTATTTCCTTGACCGGACCTTTTGGAACACCACGTGAGTACTCTTGAGCATAGGCTTTACCGTCTTTGTGAACTTCAGCTTTCACCCAAGTAGACAAAGCATTAACAACCGAAACACCCACACCATGCAAACCACCGGAAACCTTGTAAGCACTATCACCCTCACCAAACTTTCCACCAGCGTGTAAAACGGTAAGAACTGTCTCTAAGGCACTTTTGCCAGTTTGTTTATGTATATCAACCGGAATTCCCCGACCATTGTCTGTGATACTAACTTTATTATCCGACAAAAGAGAAACTGTGACATGATCACAAAAACCAGCCATAGCTTCATCAATAGCATTATCAACGACTTCCCAAATAAGATGATGGAGACCTTCAATACCAGTACCCCCAATATACATTCCAGGACGGCGTCTAACTGGTTCCAGTCCTTCTAAAACCGTAATATTTTTTGCACTATAATCTGATTCAGCTGCCACTTGCAAACTTTCTAGCCCATAACTTAAAAATTGGGATAAATCCTTATATCTTTCCCCACTTTTTTATTCTTATAAATTTACTATAGCAAAAAAATATTTAAAGTAAAATCCCCCACAAATTATACCCACATCTTGACAAGTAGATGTTTTTAAATTAAAATGTGATGTAACTTAAAATTTTTTGTTTCCTGATACCAAATTCTGTAAAGGAGGTATTCTGTTATGGATGCCAAGACACAACTCCTCCCAACAATGGTTTTGCAACAACCACCTCCAAGTCTTCGATTTTACAGCACAACATTTGATCTTGTAGAAAATGTTGCTATCGAAGGAACGCCAATTCTTTGGCTAAGTTCTTTCATCCGCAGAGATGAGCATAAAGTAACCGGACACATTATGCGAAGACGCGCCAAAAAGTTAGGAAACTGCGCTGGGCAATTGCATGCTGAAAGAATGCTTTTGCAACAAGGAAGTATCCCTCATGAATGGAGGAAATTCTACCTAGTGTTCGCCGGCACTGTATGGCATGACTCAAGAGGATTCTGCATACCATACCTATATTACGACGACAACGAGTGGATAATAGATTTGTATTGGCTCGACCACGACGCCCTCAACAACGACAACAGCCGTCTCGTACGTTTCGAGTAATCACTTTCATTTTCCCGCTTAAAATAGTTCACCCAGAACTTAAGCGGGATTTTTTTTATTTTTTAGAGACCTTGGTATCTTGATTCAAAATTCCATTAAAGAGAAATTGTCCGTCAACATTAACAGTCAAACTTTCATCGTTTTTACCAGGTTGTTTTTGAACTAAAAGATTATAGTTTGACTCGTAGGGAACTAGATAATTTATTTCAATGATATTTGCCTGCCCCGGTTCAGTAGTAATTTCTGCCCCAAAATAAATTTTATCCAAATCTCTACTAACCTCAAATTGCGAGCTAATATCTTTTTGATTAACAGTTGCGCTTAAAAACTGAGCGTTTGCCGGTGCAAAAACTCGCAACCAATCTAGATTTTTGCCATCTGGCCAATCGTAAGTGCCTGCATGAACACGACTAATTTTTAAATTAGCCAAATACATTCTCGAACCATAGTCCGAAGTTTGTGTTAATTTATAACCAACATCTTGTTTAATGGAAAGTGACGATTTGTTGCCCGAATAACTATTACTATTAATATAAAGATAATCAACATTATTGTTTACCAAAAATTCATCTTTTAATTGTTGATTGGTAGGAATAGTCCCAGCCAAATTGTGCTTTTCGACTAATGATTGTTTGGCCATGTCTTTAAAATAAAAAGTAATTTCTTTTGTCACTAATTCATTTTTTACAAGATTAAACAATTTAACTTTGTCTTTTAAAGCATTGGCTAAAATTGTCGGATACATTTCTTTTAAAAATGATTTTGGTTCATTAATTACCCAATTTTCTGGATTTCGATAATAGATTCTTTCAATTTGTGATTGCGTTTCGTAATAAAAATTATCGGCATTAATTATTACATCTGATTTGTCTAATTTTACAGGACCAGTAATCTTTAACAAATCAACAATTAACTTAGCATTTATACCAACGACACCATCAATTTTATCTCCCGATTCTTGCTCGTAAAAAAAGGCTACATCGGAAGCCGCATCAGAAAAAGAGGCATCATAATTAGCATCGCGCAAAGCCCACGTTTGACCATTAAGCATTTTTTCCATCGCTGCAGGTGGTTTAACATAAGCTTTTTTGGCAAAAGCGTTATCCAAAGCATAAATATTAGTATTAAAAGAAATATTTTGAACTTCGTAATTTTTTACTTCCACAACGGCATAAGAACCGATAAAACCACCTGATGAGCGAAGCTCAGAATTATTTTGGAAGAGAACTAAAAATTTACCGTCACGAAAAAGTGACAAAAAATTTAAATTTGGCAAAATATAGGACGCGCTCAGTTTACCAACAAAAAGAAAACTCAAAATCAGAGGGATAACTAAAAGCCACAACCAATTTTTTTTCTTTTTTCTGTTTGGTTTTTTTCCTAATTGTTGCCAAAAAAATATCCCATCAACAAAACGAACCTGCTTCATACCCCACCTTTATACTAATTTAGTTCGATTTAGTATTTTTACCTTCAGCTTTAAAATAATCAACCGCTAAGGCTAAAATTGCCCCAATAATAATACCGGCAATAGTGCTAATTAGAATATTAAGCCATAAATTTGGAGTTGTTTCTGTTACCACTGGTTCAAACTTAACAATATCGTAAACGTTTTCTTTGTCGGAACGACCCATTTCATTGGTTTTTTCTTGCATAACAACGGCAGCCGCATTAATCAATTTTTCCGCTTCGTCTTTATTAGAGCTAGAAATCGAAACATTTATTGTCGCTGGTTCTTCACGAACCGCTTTAAAAATTTTTGATAGTTTGCTTTGCGAGACATCTGGCAAAGTTAAGTCCGCCTTAGTATAAATATCCTTAACAACTGCCGGTGATTCGAACCAAGTTGCAACAATTTGCGAATAAAGCCCAGATGATTGAACGTTGTAATAATTATCAAAAAGATAATAACTAATTTGCGACTGTTTAAGAGACGAGGCTTTGTTTACCGTTAGAGTTGTTGCCGCAAGATATGATTTTGGTTGCATTTTAGTAAAAACAAGAGTAGCAACAATCGCAATAATTATTACCCCCCAAAAGACCTTCCAGTACTTACCAATGATTTTAAAATATTCTCGTAATTCCATAATGGCTCCTCTTAGTCGCTCAATGTTTTTTGAGCTTTTAACTTACTATTAATATACTCTAATATTCGTTCTTTGAAAAGTTCTTTGTCAAACATTTCTGCATGAGCGCGAATTAATTTTGAATTAAAATTCATTTTTTTAAAACGCTTAACAGCCGTTACGAGACTTTGGGTTGTTTGTTTTTCAAACAAAACACCTGTTTTACCATCAATAACAGTTTCGAGCGCTCCACCCTTCCCATACGCAATTACCGGTCGGCCAGCCGCCATTGATTCCAATGGCACAATACCAGCATCTTCTTCTTGTGGGAAAATAGTCGCAATCGAATTTTCGTACATTTTTGCTAATTCTTCGTCGCTTACACGACCAATTAATTCAATATTCTTGGGAACACTTTTCTTTAGCTCATCGAAACGTGTCCCGGATCCAACAATTTTTAATGGTAGCTTTAATTTCTTGAAAGCGTTAATAACTAGATCTACTTTTTTATAAGGCTCCAGTCTTGAAACTATTAAATAATACTGGCCTTTATCTTTATGTACTTTAAATTGACGACAATCTACTGGCACAAAAATTGGATCCGATTCGCGGTTGTAATATTTTTTAATTCTTTTTTTAACATTTTCTGAATTGGCGATAAAAAAGTCTGGATTTTTGGAAGCCTTCAAATCCCACTTTTTAAGATATAACATTAAAGCTGGCATAAGAGGACGAATAAAAAATGGAATTGGAGCAGTTTTTAAATAACTTTTCGAGTCCGACCACAACCAACGGGTTGGAGTATTGCAATAACAAATATGTAATTGATTTGGATTGGTTTTAATACCCTTAACTAAAGCGGACGTAATTGAAAGAACTACGTCATATTTACTTAAATCAAAAGATTCTATTGCCTTAGGCATTAAACTTAAATACCATTTATAATTTTTAACAGCAAATGGCAATTTTTGAATAAATGATGGCCTAATATCAAATTTGTCATAACGATGAAGAGTCTTATCTTTATCCCAAATAATTGTGTAGACTGGCACTTCCGGAAACATTTCTAAATAATAATCCAAAAGCCTTTCGGCACCTCCAAGTTGAGTTAGTTCTTCAACAACAATAGCAATTTTTAGATTTTTCAACTGGTTTTTTGCCATTTTAGTACGCCCCATGACCTTTAATTACCACCCAAAAAGTTTTAACAAGAATCTGAAAATCTAGCCACAAAGACCAATGTTCAATATAGTACGCATCAAGCTTGACCCACTCATCAAAGCTTAAATCCGAGCGACCAGAGACTTGCCACATACCAGTAATTCCTGGTTTTACACCCAATCGACTTCTTTGAAATTTATTATATTTTTCAACTTCTTTTGGTAGTGGCGGACGAGGTCCCACTAGGCTCATTTGACCACGTAAAACATTGAAAAATTGAGGCCATTCATCAAGACTAGTCTTGCGAATAAATTTACCAAAACCTGTTAACCTTGGATCGTCTTTGAGTTTAAAAACCGGACCATCAGCTTCGTTGCGCTTACTTAATTTAAGTAAAACTTCTTCGGCTTTTTTACCACCATAATTTTTACCAGTACAATATTCGGCTTTCATTGAACGAAATTTCAAAAAAGTAAAAGGTTTATTTTCAAAACCAAGTCTTTCTTGACCAAAAATGATTGGTCCTTTTGAAGTTAATTTAACACCGAGAGCAACCAAAAGCATTATCGGTGAAAGTATAATAATTAATAAAAGCGAGCCCACAAGATCACTTAATCGCTTAATAATTCTGCCCCAACCATCAAGAGGAGTGCGTTTAAATTCTAAAATTGGTACACCAGCCAAAGTTTTAATATCAATATGTGAAGATTGAACCAAAAATAAATCTGGTGTCATTTTAAAACCAATTTGGTGTGCACGACAAAATTCTAACACTTTTGAAATTTTTGCTTGATTTATATGAGGGTTAGCAACAATAATCTCATCGGCCGGATAACGTTTTAAAATATCTGCTAATTTATCAATGCCATCTTCGTCGATAATCTTGATTAATTTGTATCCTAATTTTTTATCATTTTTAAGCTCAGAAATAATAAACTTCGAAGAAGAATTTTCACCTAAAACAATTACTCGATGAGTGCCAATTTCAAAACGATAAAGATACCGCTGAATAAAATGAATAAAATTACGACCAAAAGTAACCATAATAATCGCTGCTAACCAGACATAAACAATGATTAATCTTGAAAAGAAAAATGTTCTTGATAGAAATAACCAAGCAAGTAGAATTGCTACCGCTGCCGAAACTGCAACCAAAATTTTGCCAAATTCTTCCAATTTACCTGGACGATTTTTTAAAGAATAAAGTCCGGCAAAAACAAAAACCACAAACCAAATAGGTATTGTGATGAGAACAAATTTTAAATAATCTCTGAGCGGTTCAACATAAACAATTGGTACAAACTCAAAAACAGTTCGAAGTTTGTAGGCTATTACAAAAGAGACAATGACCATTGCCAAATCGACAGGGATTTGTAAAAAAGTAAAAAAAAGCTCAGATCTTTTCAATAAGATCTCCTTTCAAAATTTTCTGGCTTTAGTTTAACACAAAAACAAATATTATTCAAGCCTTAATATACAAGAAAACCCACTTTGCCACAAGATTTGAGCAAACATGGGCTTTCTTGAATATTTACGCAATACTAGTACTTAAGCTTTCTTAAGCATTGGAAGACCAGTTCGACTATTTTCCATAACTGCATAGCCTTCTGGTAGTTCTTCCATAACACCTTCTTTTTCAGCACGAGCAAAGTAGTAGATGGTTTGTTGTCTGCCACCACGTAGAATTACGTCTTTTGAGTGAAGGTAGTAGGTTTCGCCGGTTTTTTTCGATTGAACTGAATACGCCATTTAAATCACCTCCTTTCGTTCCCAATTTGGGATATTTCTAACCTTATATTAAGGTTACATACCCATTATCAGGAGGGGCATTTCTTTTGTCAAGAGGAGTGTCAAATTAACAGGTTTATTACAAGTTTTTAACCTAAAAAATAGCCTCAAAATACCCCTAAATTACCTAAAGATATCCACAGGATAAAGAACTTTTTGCACCCACCCAAATTCCACTCACGCCAAGTGGACACTCGGTTAAATGATGTAAATAATACTTGACATTTACGATGTTTTATGGTAGAATAAGATATCTCGAAGATGCTCTGCTTAAGGCAGAAATGGAGGGAAAGACCTTGAAAACTTATATCGCTATGGTTGTCATGATTTTGCTTTGCGCGATATCGGCTTTTGCCGGTGGACCGCCTGAACTCCAAATTCATTATGGAGACCAGATGATCACGGCAAGACTAGGACTTGTTGAGTCCTACATTCCAGCCGATCCGAACCAGACATTGGTTTTTACTGTTTGGGATCAGGATCCGCCTTGGATGAAGTTTGTTGAGTACCCAAGACCAGCAGTTGGAATTTTAACTAGCTGGTCAGGAGAAGTATGTAATCCAGTCGGTCATTGGGGAGAACCAATTCCACTAACGTGGGAAAGATTCAATAGTGAATTGGTAACGTGGCAAATGTGGGCTTTGCCCATCGACTCTTCTGACCCTATGGAATTGGACATAAATTCCGGAGGCGCTTTACTTCCAGTAGTCAGTGCAAACAATTCCTGGCTACTGGTAATAGACGCCACCCCAGTTCCTGAGCCCGGCAGCCTTGTTGCCCTCGGTAGCGGCCTCGTTGGTCTTATTGGTCTCGGCATTCGTCGACGCCATTAACCCCTCTTTCTTTTCAAAAATCCCACCTGCAAAGGTGGGATTTTAATTTACAATTATTTTGCCTCGAACCGTTCCCATTGAACAAGTAATAGAGTACTCCCCTTTTTTCTGCGGAGTAAATTCAAAAACAATCACTTTATCTTTTTCTAAAAATTGTGGTGTTTGCACTAGACCAGGAAGAGCAATTGAGCTCATACAACCGCCAACAGTCACGTTAGACTTAATTTCAAACCGTACCGGTTTTCCTGCCTGAACAGTAAATTCTTTAGGTTGAATATCTTCCCGACCAGAAAGATAAGTTGCTTTTATTAATTGAATATTTTTATCTCGAGATTCAGAAAAATCACTTTGCGCTCCGCCCTGATTTGTTAGTGAAGAAGAACTAGGTAATATTTTAATTTGAGGGCTCCCCTCAACAACTGTAAATTTGCCAGTGTACATTCCCATCGAACAACTAAATTTTATATCTCCCAACTGCGTCGGCGTAAATTCAATTACATTTTCCCCCAATGATAAAAATTTCTTAATATCAATCTTCGAGACAACAATGCTAGACGCACAAGAGCTGGCATCTTTCGAATCTATTATCCATTTAACCGGCATGTTATTTTGTACCGTAAATTTATTAGGTTTATAGCCAGCGGAAGTTTGTGTCATATTTACAACTTGAACACCATTTTCAATTTTCACATTTGAATCTTGACCATTGATTTGTGTACTATTATTAGGAAAACCTTTCCAACCAGCCAGATTAAGACCATTGGAAATATTAAATATTGCCAAAATAATAATTAACACACCAACAAATTTGTAAAATATGCTGGCAAAAGATTTTTTAACAATTGAGGTTAGTCCTCCTAAACCTAAAAGACCAGGGGTAGTACCTATTGCAAAAATACTCATAATCGCCGCGCCTTTTATAAAACTACCAGAGCTCACAGCATAGATCTGCATTGCTTGAGTAAAACCGCAAGGCAAAAAGAAGGTTAAAGCACCAACAACTGCCGAATTAAAATGACTATACTCTTTTTTATCACGATTAAGACCAAACATTTTAGCCAATCCTGAAGGCAAAGTAAGGCTAAAATCAGAGATCTTGGGAAAAATTTCTATCAACTGAAGGCCTAAAATTAACATCACCAACCCAGCAAATATAATCATAATCGCTAAAGAAACATTGGAAAATTGAAAAGCTTTGCCAATTAACCCAACTACACCACCCAAAACAAAAAATGACAAAATTCTACCTAAATTAAAAAATAAATGTGGTCTAAACTTTTGTAAAGTTGTTGCACCAGGATGCTTTTCGTTATGACGAGCTGAAATTGCCAACACCAAACCACCAACCAAAGCCATACAAGTCGAAACACCAGCCACAAGACCAATCATTAAAACCGCCGCTAAGCTAGAAGGATTGTTGCTAGTAGAATAACGAAGATTAGTCAAACCAAGCTCTTTGGCCAAAACATATAAAACTACTAATAAAATCAAAACAAAAACCAGGTCTTTGTAATCAATAGTATTTTTGCTAAACCATGGTTTTTTATTAGCTTTCACTGAACTTAAGCAATATCCCGCGCCAATCACTGCCTTTTCCACTTTTTCCATATCTAAGCTTATATCGCTATAAAGTTCGGCTTGGCCTTTTTTATAATTTATAACAACTTTTTTTATCCCAGGAATTTTTTTCAATTCCTCTTCTATTAACAGCTCGCAAGACCGGCAATGCATACCTTCAATTAAAATATTAGTTTTCATTATTTTAAAGTTTAATTTTTTTAAGTCTTAATGAATTTAAAACCACAAAAACAGAAGAAAAAGCCATTGATCCAGAAGCAATCATTGGGTTAAGCAAAATTCCGAAGAAAGGATACAAAACACCCGCCGCTATTGGAATACCTAAAATATTATAAATAAATGCCCAAAAAAGATTACCACGAATCGTTCGCATTGTTGCTTTAGAAAGTCGAATCGCTTGATACACTTTTCTTAAATCATTAGCAATTAAAGTTACATCGGCTGCTTCCATGGCCACATCAGTACCTGTTCCGATTGCAATACCAATATCAGCTTGGGCAAGTGCTGGGGCATCATTAATACCATCACCAACCATAGCAACAACATCACTCATTTGCAGCTGCTTAATTTTTTTAGCTTTATCTTCTGGCAAAACACCGGCTAAAATATCATCAATTCCTACCTGCCGAGCAACCGCTTTCGCTGTCCGCTCATTATCACCAGTAATCATAACTGTTTTGATACCTATTCTACGAAGTTCCACAAGAGCTTCTTTTGAATGTTCTTTTAAAGTATCCGCCACAGCAATTAAGCCAGCAATATTTCTATCAATCGCAAGGATCATAACTGTTTTACCCTCATTTTCAAGCTCTTGAATTTGCTTTTCTGTTTTTTCGTCAATAAAAAGTTTTTCGCGGTTGGCTAATTTACGATTGCCAAGATATATTTTCTTATTTTCAATTTCCCCCTCTACGCCCATTCCTGGAATAGCCTGAAATTTCTCTGGTTTTTTGAAACCAACATTTTCTTCTTCCGCTTTATGCACGATCGCCTCAGCCAAAGGATGTTCTGAACTCTTTTCTAATGAAGCGGCAAATAATATTATCTGGTTTTCTTCATACTTTGCGTCTATCGTTTTAATGTCTGTTACAACTGGTTTGCCTTGAGTTAAAGTGCCAGTTTTGTCAAAAACGATAACTTTTGTTTTGCCAAAAATTTCTAAAGATTCAGCATCACGAATCAAGATACCATTTTCTGCCCCAAGCCCAGTGCCAACTAAAATAGCCGTAGGAGTAGCTAACCCCAAAGCACAAGGGCAAGCAATAATTAAAACTGTCACAAAAACCACTAAGGCAAAAGTAAAACTAGGCGCTGGTCCAAAAATTATCCATAAAACAAAAGCTAAAATAGCAATGCCAATTACTATCGGCACAAAAATTCCCGAAACAACATCAGCTAATTTTTGAATTGGCGCTTTTGAACCTTGGGCTTCTTGAACCAATTTAACAATTTGTGCCAAAGCGGTTTTAGAACCAACTTTTGTTGCTTTAAATTTAAAACTCCCAGTCTTATTAATTGTTGCACCAATAACCTCATCGTCCGTCTTTTTTTCGACAGGAATAGACTCACCAGTAACCATTGATTCATCAATTGATGAATAACCTTCAATGATAATACCGTCGACAGGAATTTTTTCGCCGGGTTTAACAATAACAATATCACCTTCTTTAACTTCTTCGATTAGGATTTTTTCTTCCTTACCGCCACGGACAACGGTCGCTGTTTTAGCTTGAAGTTTTAAAAGTTTCTGAATTGCTTCAGATGCTTGACCTTTGGCTCGCGCTTCCAAGAAGCGACCTAAAATAATTAAAGTTAAAATAACTGTCGCTGTATCAAAATAAACCTCTCCCTTAATACCCGCTTTTTCAAAAAAAGTTGGTAAAAAGGTAACTGACACCGAAAAAAGATAAGCAGCCGTTGTTCCTACAGCAATCAAGGTATCCATATTAGCGCTAAAATGCTTAAGACCTCGCCAAGTTCCTTTATAAAATTGAGTTCCGAGCCAAATTTGGATCGGCGTTGAAAGAACAAACATTATATAATTTAGAGTTTGACTTGAGAGCATTTTGATCAGAGGCACATACATTGCGTAAGTTAAAATCATAATGATTATCGAAACAATAATCCCAGAAATGAATTTACCTTTCAAAACTTTAATCTCTGATTCAGTTTCAAGTTTTGCGTGTTCCGCATGATCTTCGTGACTCATACCAGACATTACCTCACCACTTGGCATTACATGATTAGTTTCTCCTTCAATCAATCCTTCGTAACCAGCTCTTTCAACCGCACTTAACAGATCGTTATCTTTAGCACTGCCAGTTACCGTGGCTTTTTTAGTAAGTAAATTAACAACAACCTTTTGGACACCAGGGACTTTAGAAATATTTTTTTCGACTCGAACCGCACAAGAAGCGCAAGTCATGCCTTTGATATTTAATACTTTTTTCATTAGAACAATCCTCCTTTTTAATTATTTGGATTCATAAATTTCTAAAAGCTCCTTTAGAACCCTTTGTCTTTCTTTAACATCACCATTTTTAATTGCCGTTGTTGCGCAAGTTTGTAAATGAGATTTCAAAACAATGTCGTTAACTTTTTTAAGAGCAGAAATAACTGCATTATTTTGTCTAATAATATCGATACAATATTTGCTTTCTTCAATCATTTTTCGATTTGCTTGCAAATGACCAATTAGGTAATTCATCCGATTAAGAATTTGCTTTTTAAAATCTTG
>Ga0172379_10001220_pt1 | contig 53489 bp, 47 predicted proteins | sample GrowelOW334metaG_FD_119756 | JGI IMG/M metagenome (GOLD analysis project Ga0172379, IMG submission 119756) | Groundwater microbial communities from an aquifer near a municipal landfill in Southern Ontario, Canada - Groundwater well OW334 metaG | ecosystem: Environmental > Aquatic > Deep... | reverse complement strand
TATTTTTGTTTTTGGCTCCAGTGCTGATTTCATTCAGCAATCCGAGGATTGAAGAATGAGTGATTGAGAGATTTTTGATTCGACGAGCGAATCTCAATTCAGACAATCTCAGTAAAGGAACGCGCATATTCTACCAAAATTTGACCAAAATTGCAAAACTGTTTTTAGCCTATTTCAACTTAATCGCGACAATTTCAGAACGACTGCCGGTGCGCTCAGTCGGTCCCCAGACGCCTGTGCCGCTTGAAATATAAATTTGGAAATTGCCGATGCGGTGCAGACCATATTCGTAGCCAGCGTAAATCCACTTCGTGAGGAGCGTGAAAGGAAAAAGCTGTCCGGCGTGGGTGTGTCCCGAAAGCTGCAAATCGATTCCGAGTTCTTCCGCGTCGGTGAAATTTACATTCGGTTTCCAGTATAGATTTTGGTGTTTGGTTTCGCTCGCGTCGATGCCGGTCGGGGAGTGCAGCAGTAAGATATTCGTCTTGGCCGGATCGAAAACAGTATTGTCCGCGATAATTTTGCGGATATTTTTTTCCTCGCCAATCTGCGGATAGGCAATGCCAATTAGCTGCAGACCGGATAGGTCGATGATTTCGTCCTCTAAAATACGCATTTTAGTTCCGTGCAAAATCCGCAAGGAATCGGCGATGCCGCGGTAACCTTCGTGATTGCCGGTGACGAAATAAACGCCTTGTTTAGTTTGAATCTCGTCCAAAAGGTGGACATAAGATTCAAATCCATCCGCGCTGCCATCCAAGAGGTCGCCGGTGATGACGACGATTTCCGGCTGAAGCTGATTGATTTCATGCACGATTTTGCGCAAAAAACTTTCACCCAGAACTCCGCCGAGATGTACATCGGAAAGCTGCACGATTGTTTTGCCTTGCCACTCCGCCGGTAAATTGGCGAGTTCGATTTCAATATTCTTTACGACCGGATGAAACACATTCAACATGCCGAAGAGCGACCAGAGAATCGCCGTGGCGATGACGATTTGGGCGACGATTCGGAGATTCAGGTTCTGTCCGAAAATCCGCGCTGCGCCGATTACAATCCATGCGAGCAGAATCAGCCAAAACAAATTCAGCAAAACTCCGAACCAAACACCGAAACTCACGCTGACAATTTTCGTAAATAAATTACTGGTCAGGCGTGACAAGATCATCGATCCCACCAGTCCGGCGAAGAGCAAGAGCAGACCAAGCGCGATTTTTACTTGGACGATTTTGTCCTCAGTCGCGAAAGCGCGAACGCAAAAATCATAGACGGCGAAGTGGATGCTGAACACGACTCCGAGAATGACAACAAAAAACATCCCGAGTATTTTAGCTTATTTTGTAGTGTTTAAATTTACCACAATGCAAAAATAGCTCGACCTATTTGGCTGAGCTATTTTTGTTTTTGGCTCCAGTGCTGATTTCCATTCGACAATCCGAGGATTGAAGAGTGGATGATTGAGAGATTTTTGATTCGACGAGCGAATCTCAATTCAGACAATCTCAGTAAAGGAACGCGTATATTCTACCAAAATTTGATAAAAATTGCAAATTTATTATTCGACAACTTTCTCATCGACTGAGTTTGTGTTGGTAGAATTTTCTATTTGGGTTGGCGTATCGGCTGGCCGTTCGCCGCGTGGAGGGCGTTGTCCGGAACCATCTTGCGCTTGCTGAAAATCTCCTGGCATTTTATTGCGTCCCGGTTTGTTGGATTTTTGCGCGCCGCAGCCAGCCAAAAGAGTGACTGCCAGCAGTGAGACGGCGACGACCGAAAGGAAAGTCTTTTTAGAATTTTGCAATGAAAGGGGATTTAAAAAATAAAACGCTTCAAAAATAATACGCACGGATTTTGAAACTTCTTTCATCACTCGCTGCGCAAAGCATCGACCGGGTCGAGGCGGCTTGCCTTGAGCGCGGGATAAAAGCCGAAGAAAATTCCGACCAGTACGGAAAAAGTGAAGCCGACGAAGATTGAAATCGGGGAATGGAGGACATACCAATCTTCCAAATTATTTAAAAAGGGAATTGCGATCTCGCCGATGCCGATGCCGATGATGCCGCCGATCATCGAGAGAATCACTGACTCTGCCAAGAACTGCGCGAGAATATCTTTTTGTTCGCCACCGACTGCTTTGATGATTCCGATTTCGCGCGTGCGCTCGGTGACCGTCACGAACATCACATTCATAATTCCAATACCGGAAACAATTAAAACAATCGCGGCGACCGAAGTCAAAAGTATCGTCAGAGTGGTCGCGGTGTCAGTCGCGGCGCCGACCATCGAGCCGGCATCGAAAATTCGGAAATCATTTTCCTTCGCAGCTTTCAGCTTGTGATTCGCGCGCAGGAGCAGCTCGATTTCCGCGGTCGCGAGATCGACGGTGTCGGCGTCAGTCGCGAGGAAATACAGATTCGGCTTCGTCGTCGAGCCGAGCAGATATTTCGCTGCAGTGGAGTAGGGCACGAGCAAAGAGTCGTCGTAGCTCATCGGACCAGTGCTCGAGCCGATTTCTTTGAGTACGCCGATGATTTCGAGTTTCTTGTTGCCGACTGTCAGGATTTCGCCGAGTACGGTTTCTGGGTCGGTGCCTTCATCCCAAAATTTTTCTAAGACTCCGTTGCCGATGACCGTGAGCAGCGCGGTATTGCCAGATTCGTCTTCCGTGAAGACGCGACCGGCTGCGAGACTGAGATTGGAAATGTCAAAAAATTTTGCCGAGCTGCCAAAAACCGAAAAGCTCGAGCTGGTTTTGCCGTAGGAAAGATCCAAATTGCCCTGTAAAACAGCTGTCCCAACATTCACATAGGCAGCATTCGCCAAAACATAATCGACATCCTTTTCTGAAATCTTGGTCGAGCTGGCGGAATCGCGTCCGCGCATGCCCATCACGATGACCGAGGTGACATTGAGATTTTTGTACTGGTCGGCGACTTTTTGCTGGCTGCCGAGTCCGATGCCGACGACGATGATGACAGTCGAGACGCCGATCACGATTCCGAGCATGGAGAGACCGCTGCGCACCTTATTCGCGAGTAGAGCTTCAAACGCCATTTTGAGAGTTTCGAAATTCATTTTTCTAATTTGTAATCGTGGCTCGTGATTTTTCCGTCTTTCAGAAAAACAATGCGGTCAGCATATTTCGCGGCTTCCGGTGTGTGGGTCACCATGAGGACAGTCTTGTTGCGCTCTTTGAATTCACAAAAAATCTCCATAATTTCCTTGCCCGATTTCGAATCGAGCGCACCAGTCGGTTCGTCCGCGAGAATAATTTCCGGATCATTCATCAGCGCACGAGCGATGGCGACGCGCTGCTGCTGTCCGCCGGACAGCTCGGGCGGGCGGTGCCTGACGCGTTCACCGAGACCGATGCTTTGCAAAAGTTTGGTGGCGCGCGCTTCGCGCTCTGCGTGCGGGATGCGTGCGTAGATTGCGGGCAGTGCCACATTTTGCAGCGCGGTCATGCGTGACAGGAGATTGAAAGACTGGAAAATAAATCCCATCTTCTTATTGCGCACGAAGGCGAGTGCGTAGTCTTCCCGAATCACGCCGATGTCGCGTCCTTCCAAAAAATATTTGCCGCTCGAGAGCGCATGGAGGCAGCCGATGATATTCAGCAGCGTCGATTTGCCGCCGCCGGATTCACCCATGAGCGCGACGAATTCGCCTTTTTGGATTTCCAAATCAATACCGCGCAAAACCGGAACTTCCTCGCCGTTCGCGAGAAAATACGATTTGTGCACATCCTCGAATTTGATCAAAACATCTTTCATCTTAGCTGGGTGGTGGTCCGCTCATCGTGCCTCCGCCGCCTGTGGGACCGCTGCCCATGCCGCTGCTGAGACCTTTTTCTTCGAAGAAAGCTTGCCTCTCTTCATCAGTCATATTCTGCAGCGCGGCGCGTTCTTCTTCGGTGAAGGCTGGCGCGCCAGTCGGGGAAGCTTTTGACGCATTACTGTCGGCTGCGTCGACTACGATTTGCTCACCTTCGGTGAGTCCGGAGCTGACTTCGACCATCGAGCCATCATTAAACCCGGTCGTGATTTCGCGCGAGGAGCCGTCCTCCATTGAGACGAAACTTTTATCATTTCGCGTGACGACTGCGCCGACCGGAATCGCCAGCACACCTTTCGCTTCTCCGACGACGAAATCGACATAGGCAGTCATGCCTTCGCGAATCGGCACATCGCTCCAATCTTTGAGCGCAATGCGTACGGGATAAGTCACAATGCCGCCCGTAGTCGTCGAAGTGAGCGAGACGAAAGTCACGGTGCCCTCGACCTCGGTATCTTCGATGGCATCGAAAGTCGCAATTACCCGTTGACCCTTTTGAATTTGATTGATCTCGGCTTCCTCGATATTTACTTCGATGAAGAAAGTGTCTTTATTCAAAATTGTCGCGAAGGTTTCATTTTGGTCTTTGATGATGAGGTCGCCGACTTGTCCATTGAGCTCGACGATTTCACCGTCAATCGGTGCGGTGAGCGTCGCCTCGGCGATTTGATTTTTAATTTTTTGGACATTGATCTGCGCCGAATTAATCTGCGCCCGCAGCGTGGCGAGATCGACAGCAGTTGCCGGTTCGGTCAATTTCAAATAGTTCAATTCCGCGACATCGACCGAATTTTGCGCACTGGCTTCGCTGCGTTTGGCACTGGCTCGCGTTTCGGCGAGGCTGGTCTCAGCGTCTTGGATGTCGTCATTGAGCGAATCGACTTTGTCAGATTTCGACAAAACCTGTGAATTAATCGTCTGCTTCGAGGAAATCAAGCTTTGTTCATCCGAGCTCATTTTGGACTGGTAGCTCGACGCCGAAGATTCGAAACTTGCAAGCTCGCTTTCAGTCAAAATTGTCGAGGTGGTCGTATTTTCAAAAGTATCGTAGAGCGAACTGAAAGCATCGCTGAGCTCGCTCGTGAGTGCGATGGCGGCGTCGATTTTCGCGACGACATCAGCTTTACTGGAGCTTGCCGAGACGGCAGTGTAATTATTCAAAAGATTCCGGTAGTCCGATTCGGCTTTTGTGAAGCTGATTTCCGTGTCGTGTAATTTCACAGAATTCAACGAGCCGAGTTGTAGATAGTAATCACTGTCCTGGTCGAGAATTTTATCGGCGGCGTCCAGACTGCTTTTCACATCGATCAGGATTGAGTCGATTTTGAGTAGCGCGTTTTCGTAAGCTTGCGCGACGGCTTCGAGTGTCGCGTCAGTTGTCGCGTCGCCATTCTCGATCGATGCCAAATCCTTCTTCAGATTCGCGAGCTTCGTCTCAGCTTGCTGAATCGAGAATTCATTGTCTTCCTGAGTTTTGGCGAGACTGGCTTTCGACGAGTCTAGCGATTTTTGTTGCAGCGCAATTTCTGTTTTAGTCGCGCCGTCGAGTTCTGATTGCAAGTTCGCGTAGGCCGTGTTCAGTGAGTTCTGCGCGCTTTTGAGATCGAGCTCCAGGTCGGTCGATTCAATCGCGGCGAGCTTGTCGCCGGCATGGACTTGGTCGCCTTCTTTCACATAGACCGCGGTGATGTGTTCACCGGTCGTCGAGAAAGAAACCGCCACGCCGTCTTCCGCGACGACATTGCCGCTCGAGCTCACGGTAGTCTGCAAATCAGTTTTCGCGACTTTGAAAGTTGCGGTGGTCGCTTCGGTCGGGCTGCTGGATCCGCTCCAAAAATAACCAAAAGCGAAGGGCGCGAGCGCGACGATCACTACTCCGGCGATTATTTTCTTCGAAAGAAAACGCTTCCAGCTCTTCGAAGTTTGCCGGCGTTCCAAAATCTCGTCGAGGGAATCTGGTTCTTGATTATTGCTTAGGTGTGGCATCTTTTTCAGTGAAAATTAAATTAATAAATTCGGCGCTGTTTTTTTCCGGACTGGTGCTATCGAGCCAAATCGCGACGAAATCGCCTGGTGCGAGTTCGACTGGAGAAATCACAGCATCATTTTTCGCCGGAAAATCTTGCGCACTTACGAGCTCGCGCACACCGGCGGCATTGCGGGGAGGTTCGGCACGCCGTGTGATTTCGATACCGGCGGGAATTTCGACGACGATATTTTCTCCGGTGAAAGCATTCAAGCGTTCTTCCATTTCGGCGATGCGTGCCTGCGGCGGGAGCGTGTCCAGTTTGGTTCGCTGCTGGTCGGTCGGAATTGTCGGCGGCTGTTCGAGCTTCGCAATCGTGGCTTGGTTGCCGACGAGCGAGATGATTTTTCCCACTACTTCGGGCGCGCGTCTCGGTCGGTCATCGTGTGCGAGTTGCGGCAATTTTCTGAAGTCGTGCCGCGGTGCGTGTTCGCCGGTCAAGATCCCGGCGGCGAGACTGATGACTGCGATTGCGATTAGCGCAATGCCAATTTTATTGAGGTGGTGTTTTTGCAAGGGGAAATAATTATGTAAACACAGTTTTATTTAAATACGCGCGCGCCAATAATTTTCTTTCGATTTTTGAAATAAAAATTTGTCCGGCTGCGTATAACTTCTTTAGCAACCCGAACCTTGAAACCCAGGAGCATGGAGGAAATTTTCAAAATTGTTTTAAAATTCGAAATTCGAAAATTTTGCTCAGCTCAGGTCGCGAATTAGTTTCGTGCTTCGCGTTAGCAGTATTGATTTCTAAATCAATGTAAGTGTAATAAGTGCAAATGGAATAGAGATAGGTAAGTTTAAAATTTATAAACTTTCAAATGAATCCCAAATGCCAAAAGCCAAAATTACTTGAAATCTGTTAATCTGAATTTTGAAAATTATTTTGTGAATTGGCGGTTTGAATCTTGAAATTTTACTTCTGCTTCAGCAAACTAAAAATTAGTTTCAAGCTTCGCGTCGATATTTCCACTCTCCACCAAAATTGCCTCCACTCCCAAAAGACTCGAACTTGGATTCAGATGTCGAGCTCGTGCGGCTCGCGCTCGCCGATTCTGACGACTATGCTCGCATTGTTGAAAAATATGAGCGACCGCTGCTCCGCTATGTGTTGCGCATTTCCAATATCTCCCGCGAAGAAGGTGAGGATCTGCTCCAGAATATTTTTCTCAAGGCTTACCAAAATCTGCGTGACTTCGATTCCAGTCTCAAATTTAGCAGCTGGATCTACCGCATCGCGCACAATGAGGTGATTAGTAATTGGCGCAAAAAATCCGTCCGCATCGCCGAAGTCAGTCTCGAGTCAGCCGAAGCGGCGCAGCTGCTGAAGTCGACGCTCGACATTCCGACGACAACTGACGAAAGATTTTTGGCCGAATTTGTTCATTCGATTCTCGCAAAAATTCCGCAAAAATATCGTGAGGTTTTGATTCTGCGTTACCTCGAGTCCAAGGACTATGCCGAGATTTCCGATATTCTGCATTGTCCGATGGGCAGCGTCGCTACGCTCGTCCACCGCGCCAAAAAGGCTTTCGAGCTCACCGCAGGAGAAGCGGTTCTCAATAAATTTATTTAATTTTTGCAATGCAGAAACTTTCTGAAAAAATCTTGACCGAAATTAAAAAGCGCAAATTGGCGCCGCATTCGCGTGCGCTTTTTCTCGTCAAAAACTATGGCATTTGGGTGCTGGCACTGATTGCGCTTTTAGCTGCGGCAATTTTCGTCGGGACTTTCTCTGCGGAATTACTCCAAGCCGAATGGGAGTTGTTGCCGCACTTCCCGGGCGGCGAAATGAATTTCATTGCCCATACCTTACCGATTTTTTGGCTCGCGACGATTTTGGCTGCCAGTGCGTTTGCGTATTTTCTCTTTCGTCGCACTAAGCACGGTTATCGTTTCGGCGTGCTCGCGGTCGCGGGTGGGATTTTTGTCGCGAGCGTCGCGGGTGGAATTTCATTGCTGGCGACACCGCTGCCGCCGCAGCTGCACGCTCTGCGCGTCCAAAATTTTCCACCGCATTTCGAAGAGAGTGAATGGATGGATCCCGAAGAGGGTTTTCTTTTTGGTGAGGTTTTTTCGATTGAGGAAAAGCTTTTGATTCTGAATGCTCGTGATGCGTCAGTCTGGAATGTCGATATTACGACTGCCAAAATTCCGCCGGAATTCGTCATTGTCATTGGTGAGAAAATTCGCGCAATCGGTACCAAGACTGATGATACCAATTTCACAGCTGACTTTATTTTGCCTGCCAATCCCAGGCAATTAGAACGGGCGAGATTTGAAAGAAACATGCCGATGCGCGCGTATTAGTTTTCGAAAACGCGTTTGATATTCGTCTGATCGGGCACAAGGCTTTAATTTTTTAATTCCAAAAAAATGCAAAACAAGACTATCCTCGCGGGGATTTCCGCGCTCACCCTTTCGGCAATCGTGCTTCCTTCGGTTTATGCTTTCGGCGGCTTCGCCGGTCCGGGCAATCAGAATTTCGATCCAGCCAAAACGACTGCGATCGAGACAGCCATCGAAAACCAAGACTTCGCAGCCTTCCAGACTGCGACCGGAAATACCAGGATGACCGAAGATCAATTCACCAAAATGGCTACCAACAGAGCCACGATGGAAGCCGATCGCACAGCAATCGAGACCGCAATTACAAATGGTGATTACGCAGCTTGGGTCAAATTAATTACTGCCAAAAATTCTGACGCACCGATTCTCGAAGTAATCACAGCTTCTAATTTTTCTAAGCTCCAAGAGCTTCAGAATTTGCATGAGCAGGCGCAGGCGATTCAGGAAGAGCTGGGAATTGAGAGTCCAGGATTTGGTGGCATGGGTATGGGTGGTGACATGAAGGGTGGCGAACACGGTAGAGGTGGGCGTGGCGGAATGTTCGGCAGTCACGACAATGACACAGACGAAGAGTAACTCTTAATTTTGAGGGTGGGAAAAAGCCTCCGCAAGGGGGCTTTTTGTTTATAAAAATTTTCCGTGCGGGGAAATTTCTAGTGGAATTTTTGTAGGTTTTACTTTCCCTTCGCCAATTCTTCCGCGCGTTTTTTCGCAGCGAGTGTCGCGCGCTCGACGATTTTCGTAAGTCCCGCCTTTTCAAAAACTTTCAAAGCTGCGGCGGTGGTGCCACCTTTCGAAGTCACATTTTCCCGCAGCTTCGCAAAAGGAATTTCCGAGATGTCGGCTAATTTTGCTGCGCCGAAAAAAGTTTGACCGACGAAAGCAGCAGCGTTTTTGCCGAGTCCCATTTTGCGCGCCGCTTTTTCCAGGGCTTCGGCGAAGGCGAAAAAATACGCCGGACCGCTGCCGGAAATTGCCGTCACTGCGTCGAGCATTTTTTCGTTTTTGAATTCGGCCTGTTCGCCGAAACTTTCTAAGATTTGGCGCACCAAAACTTTTTCGTTTTTCGCGACTTGTCGGCTCGCGTGCCAGCCGGAAATTCCGCAGCCGACGGCGGCGGGAGTATTTGGCATGACGCGCACGATTTTCGCCGAGCCGGTCAGTTGCTTTAGCTTCGCGACGCGCGTGCCCGCGAGAATCGAAATCACGAGCTTGTCAGTCGAGAAATTTTCGCACAAAGATTCAAGCGACTGCGGTTTCACGGCGAGCAAAATTACGCCGACTTGTGGCGCGACATCTTTGATTGAATGCTCGGTTTTGATCTTAAATTTTCTTTTCAATTCGCCGAGCTTGCGATTGTCGAGATCGACTGCGCTGATTTCCGCTGGCGTGAAAACTTTTTCCCGAATGAGTGATGCGATAATTGCTCCGCCCATCACGCCTGCGCCGACGACTACTATTTTTGACATAATTTTTAGATTTAAATTTGGCTAGACTCAGAAGATGGTGAAGATAGTTAATTTTTAAAAATTTGGATTTTGGATTTATTTACAAAATTATAAAATTAAAAATTTTTTCGTCCGTCGAGAATCTCCCGAATAATCTGGGGAATTTTTTTCGCGAGTGCCTGCGGAGTCGTACTCTCCGATTTTAACGCAATTCTTTCGCCGGCGAGACCGAGCAAAAACGCGGCGAGGCCTGCCGCTTCGAAGGCTGCGACTTCGCGCGCGAGTAAACCGCCGGTGAGTCCGGCGAGTGTGTCGCCCGATCCACCGACCGTCAAAATCGGATTGCCGGTGTTGTTCCACCTTTTGCGTTCGCCCGAAATAATTGCATCGGTGCGACCTTTTTTCAAAATTACGGCATTCAGATTTTTTGGCATTCTCTGAAATTCCGCCGCGTGGGGAGTGAGGACGACTTGCGTCGAAATGAATTTCGGTAAATTCGGCAGCAGTGCGTCGGCGTCGAGCACGAGCGGTTGGCGACAGTTTTTCGCGAAGAAGCTGACGGCTTTCCCAGTTTCCGAATTCCGTCCGAGTCCGGGTCCGAGGACGACTGCTGCATTTTTTTCGCGTGCGAAGTCGAGAATCTCGCGAGCAGCTTCAAGCGTCAAAAATTCAGTATTACCCTTGAATTCGTGGATTAAAAAATTGGGCGAGAATTTTTTCGTGGCGGCGAAATTTACTCCCGGTACGAAAATGTCGACGAGATCGACGCCGGCAGCGAGTGCGCCGAGTCCGGCGAAAAGTGGCGCGCCGAGATAATTCGCGCTGCCGCCGACGATGACGACGCGACCATTTTCACCTTTGTGAGAATTTTCTCTGCGTCTTGGAAAATAAAATTCCACATCGCCCGGTCCGAAAAATTGCTCCGCTGATTTAGGGATTCCGATTGGGACGACGATTTCGCGTGCGGAATTTTTGCTCGCATGAAAGGCGATGACGAGTTCGGGTCTGAGATTGCCAGTCGGGACATCGAGACTGACAATTTTGCGATTCCCCCCACTGAAGTGGGGGGTTAACTGGGTGTTGGAGTTTTTTAATTTCGTGATGATGTTCGCGATTGGTGCGCGTAGCTTGCCTCGCTGTCCGACTCCCAAAAGCGCGTCAACCAAAAGTGCGCCATCGATTTTGGTCGTGCTCGAATATTTGGTGATGAGCTCTTTCGGTAATTTTTTCAAATAAAATTGCGCGTCTTGATTTTTCACTGCGCCTGCCAAAATTACTTCGACGGGAATTTTTTTCCGCAGCAGCTCCAGCCCGACGACGAAACCGTCGCCACCATTACCGCCGCTGCCGCAAAAAATCTGGACTTTTTTTGGTCGTCCGAATTTTTGTAAAATCACGGCTGCGGCTTGTTTTCCAGCGTTTTCCATCAGTTTCCGTGTCAGCACGCCGCGGAATTCCGAGTTGCGATCGAGGACGGCGGAAGGGAGTGCTAAAATTTTCATGCTAAAATTTCACCTGAATTCTCCCAAATATGCTGCGAAAAATCACTTTCTTTTTTCTTTCCTTTTTTATTCTGGCGCCACTCGCTTTTGCTGTGACGCCGGTCAATGTTTTCGTACGCGAGGGTTGCGGTCACTGCGCCGACGAAGAAAAATTTCTCACCGAGCTCGCGCAGACGCGCAACGACTTCGAAGTTTTTTATCACGACATCGGTGAAGTCGAGCATCGCGCGCATTTCGATGCACTGACCGCGCTGGAAAAACTTCCGAAAGCGACACCAATCACGCTCGTCGGCAACACCATCATCCAGGGTTTCAGTTCAAGTGAGACAACCGGTGCGCGGATTTCCGAAATTCTCAATGCGGCAGCGGGCAAAGAAACGCTGGATTTCGAGCAATTTATCGCAGCGGGCGGTAGTAGCAAAGTCGAAAAAGTCGGCGAGGGGATTTGTCAGGATACCGGTGAAGTCTGCGCGGCACCGGAGGAAAAATTAATCGTCGATGTGCCTTTCGTCGGCACGGTCGATGTCGGGAAATATTCTTTGCCGACGATGGCAGTCGTGCTCGGTTTCGTCGATGGCTTCAATCCCTGTGCGATGTGGGTGCTGGTCACTTTCCTGATTGTGCTTTTGCAAATTGGCGATCGTCGCAAAATGTTCGAGGTCGCCGGAATTTTTATTTTCGCAGAGGCGGTGATGTATTACGCGATTTTGAATGTCTGGTTTACGACTTGGGATTTCGTCGGACTCGATCGCTTCGTCACGCCGATCATCGGCGCGGTTGCAATCTGCGGAGCGATTTTCTTCCTCTGGGAAGGGTTCACGAGTGACGGGACATGCAAGGTGACGAGTCCGGAAAAACGCGCGAAAATTTCCAATCAAATCCGCTCCCTGGCTTCGAAGCCGATGACTTGGGCAGTCGCGGCGGGCGTACTCCTCCTGGCTTTCAGCGTGAATATCATCGAGTTCGCTTGCTCCATCGGCATTCCGCAAGCTTTCACCAAGATTCTCCAAATCAATTCGCTGTCTTTTTTGCACCGCCAATTTTTGCTCGCGATTTACATCTTCTTTTATGTGGTCGACGATCTCATCGTCTTCGCAATCGCGCTCGCGGGTATCGAGAAGCTGGGCATCACGCACAAATATTCCAAAATCTCGAATATCATCGGTGGAGTTTTGATGCTGATCCTTGGCAGCTTATTGATTTTCGCGCCTGAGCTTTTGGAATTTGCCTGAGTAATTTACGACTGCTGCACCCTTGAATTTAAAGCTCTTTTCTGTTAAAATAAAGAAAATAAAAACCAAATATGAATCAAGCTTTCGCAGAACCAGTCCAAAAAATTGATACCTTGCTGACGCGTGCCCTAGGCGTGCCGGCAGATTTGAGCGCGCAGTTTTGCCAAAAATTAAACGCAGCGCCCGAAGAGAGTCAAAAGGTCGCGCTCGAAATGATTGGCAGAAAAGCCCTCGAAATCGAAGCTGGCAAAAAAGCAATTTTGCAAAAAATTCGCTTGATTAAAAACAAAATTAAATTGGAACAGGAAAGGCTCAATAAAAACGCGGCGGAAGAAAATCTCATCGCAGCTTTAAAAAACATTTAACAAAAATCAAAATGCCAGACAACGCAGAAAATCCCGCTTTCGGATTTATGAAAACCCAAAAGACAGAGATTGGCTTAAATGCCGAGGAAATGAAAGCTGTTCTCGATACAGATGGGAAGCAATTTTGGACAGATCCAGAAATTGCGCAAATTGCCAGCAAAACAAATGAATTGAATTTGGCAATTCAAAAAGAAATTGCAGAGTCGCGTGCACTTCTTGGTTCGCCCGAAGAAAACGCTGAAAGTGCGCTGGCGAAATTAGGTGTCGAGTTGGGGCAGGCGATTGACGCTGCTGAAACAGTCGAGCCGATTGCCGCTGCAATTCAAAAAGCAATTAGTGGGTTGCAGGCTAATGAGCGAGTATTCGCGAACAAATACAATACGCAAGCATATTTAGCAGATCTTGGAATTTCGGTTGATACCAAATTGATTTGAGTCGTTGAGTCATTAAGTCATTGAGTCATTGGTCATGGGTTCGGAGGGTTGTTGGGTCTTTAAGTCTTTGAGTCATTGAGTGGATTTTCTAAAGTCGTGCTGGTGCAAAGTAGAAACGCCCAGACGGGCGTTTTTTCGTTGGAGATTATTTTGTAAATTACAAGACTTGAAAATTTTCGCAGCTCAAACCTGGATTAGTTTCGGGATTTACGCTAAGAAATATAGCCAACAAACTATAATTCAACATAATCTACATGCTTCCTAACCATGCCGTTAACGGCATGGTTAAAAGACATGCGTATGTTGTTTTGCAGTTGCTTGGCTATAGCTTTCTTTTTTTGTCAAGGCGATTTTAAGAATGATTTTACAAACCGAGAAGCTTTCCCTATAATTTTCCGGCTGATTTTTAGGTTGTGAGTGAGTCGTGAGTGAGAATTGCTATTTTTCCTCACCTCATTTTATTTATGGCTACCCCAAAAAAAGCTTCTAAAAAAGAAGCGAAAACGCCAGCTCGCGCCAAAGCGACTTCCGCGGGACGCAAAAAGCTGGTGCTTGAATCGACTGTGAAAGCGAAGCCTTATCGCATTCCGGCGGTTTTGCCGAATGCGCAGACCGCGCGTCCGAAGAATCCGCGCCGCTTCCTCGACAAGAAAAAAGTGCATGTGCCCTTGCCAAATCTCGTCGAGACGCATCTCAAGAGCTACAACTGGTTTCTCGAAGAAGGTCTGCATGAGCTTTTTGACGAAATTTCGCCGATTCAAGATTCCTCTGGCAAAAAATTGGAACTGCACATTCTCAAGCATTCCATCGAGGCTCCTAAATTGACTCCGACCGAAGCGAAGGAAAAAAGCGGCACTTACGAAGGTACGCTCAAAATTCAAGTTCGCCTCGTCAATAAAGTGACGGGTGAAATCAAAGAGCAAGAAGTCTTCTTCGGCGGTATTCCGCTCATGACTGACAAGGCGACTTTCATCGTGAATGGTATTGAACGCGTCGTTGTCTCACAGCTCGTGCGTTCGCCAGGCGTTTTCTTCTCGCCGAATCCGCTCGTCCCATATTTTCACGCTGCCAAAATTATTCCGAAACGCGGTGCGTGGCTCGAGCTCGAGACAGACAAACGCGGTATCATTTCTGTCAAAATCGACCGCAAGCGCAAAATTCCAATCACAGCTTTGATTCGCGCTTTCACTGGCTGGGACGATGCGAAGATTCTCAAAGAATTTGCCGATGTCGATACTGCTGAAGGGCGCTTGCCTTTCATCGCGACGACGCTCGAAAAAGATCCGGCTGAGTCAGTCGATGAAGCGGCTCAATTAATTTACCAAAAAATTCGTCCGGGTGATCTCGCGACACCGAGCAATGCGAAGGCTTTGATCGACCAACTTTTTTTCGATTACCGCCGCTACGATATGGGTCCGGTCGGTCGTTACAAGCTGAATAAACGCTTCGAGCTCAAAACGCCGGCGGACAAAAAACACCGCATTTTCCAGGTTGACGACTTGATCTTGATCATCAAGCATCTCATCAATCTCAATAATGGCATCGGCGCGTCGGACGACATCGACCATCTCTCCAATCGCCGCATTCGTGCGGTCGGAGAATTAGTCCAAAATAAATTCCGCGTCGGACTTCTCCGTGTCGATCGCATCGTGCGTGATCGTATGACGGTCATGGATCTCGAGACGGCCGCACCGCAACAATTAATTAACGCGCGTCCGATCACAGCTTCGCTGCGCGAATTTTTCGCGAGTTCGCAGCTCTCACAATTCATGGATCAGACGAATCCGCTCGCTGAACTCGAACACAAACGCCGTCTCTCCGCGATGGGTCCGGGTGGACTTAGTCGTGAACGCGCCGGCTTCGATGTGCGTGATGTGCATACTTCGCATTATGGTCGCATCTGTCCGGTCGCCACACCAGAAGGTCCGAACATTGGTTTGGTCGTCCATCTCGCAGCGTACGCGCGTATCAATGAATTCGGTTTCATCGAAACGCCTTATTACAAGATTGCCCAGGACGCGCCGCTCAAAGTCGAAGAATTAGTCTTGCGTCGTGCGAAAGCTGATATCAAAGATGGCAACAAAATTCTCGCGAAAGAAGGCGAGCCAATCACGAAAGAAGCGGCGAAGAAATTAATTGAAACCGCCAAGAAAGAAAAATCCGAGCGCGCGCCGACTCGAGCGTACATCACGACGGACTTCGAATACTACGACGCAGACGAAGAAGAGAGACTCAAAGTCGCGCAAGCCAACTCAGAATTGGACGAAAACAACAACTTTCTCAAGACGCGTATTTCTTCCCGTGAAGGCGGCGATCCATTACTCGCGCATGTCAACGATCTCACGCACATCGACATCGTGCCGCAGCAAATTTTCTCTGTCACGACTGCGCTCATTCCATTCCTCGAACACGACGACAACACGCGTGCCTCGATGGGCTCGAACATGCAACGCCAAGCCGTCAACTTGCTCAAGCCACAGTCGCCGCTCGTCGGCACGGGTGCCGAGGCAATCGTCGCGCAAAATTCCGACCAGATTGTGATTGCCGAAGACGATGGCGAAGTGACGAGTATCGACGCTTCGCAGGCGACGGTCGTCTACCGCAGCGGCAAAAAGCAGACTTACAAAATCGCGAATTACCAACGCTCGAATCAGGGGACTTGCATCACGCAGCGTCCTGTCGTCGATCTCGGTCAAAAATTAAAACGCGGCGACATCATCGCCGAAGGCGCGGCGGTCCATGAGGGCGAGCTTTCACTCGGTCAAAATTTGCTCGTCGCGTACATGTCCTGGGGCGGCTACAACTTCGAAGACGCGGTCATCATTTCCGAGCGCATCGCGCGCACGAATCGCTACGATTCCGTGCACATCGAGGATTATGTTCTCGGCGTCCGCGAGACCAAGCTCGGTATGGAAGAAGTGACGCGCGACATTCCGAATGTCGCCGAAGAACGGTTGAAAAATCTCGACGCAGACGGAATCATCCAAGTCGGCTCTTATGTTTCCGAGGGCGATATCTTGGTCGGCAAAATCACGCCGAAAGGTGAGACTGAGCTGACGGCTGAGGAGCGACTGCTCCGCGCCATCTTCGGTGAAAAAGCACGCGACATGAAAGATACTTCGCTGCGCATGCCGGGTGGCACAGGCGGCAAAGTCATCGATGTCAAAATTTTCACGCGCGATGACGGTGTAGAGCTTCCGATCGGTGTCGTGCGCCAGATTCATGTGCATGTCGCGCAACGCCGCCAACTCCAAGTCGGCGACAAGATGGCTGGTCGTCACGGCAACAAAGGTGTCGTCTCGATCGTCGTGCCGGAAGAGAACATGCCGTTCTTACCAGACGGTACGCCTGTCGACATTATCTTGAATCCGCTCGGTGTCACGAGTCGTATGAATATCGGTCAAATTCTCGAGACGCATCTCGGCTGGGTGGGACAAAAGCTCGGCTGCAAATTCGCGACGCCGGTACTCGATGGTATTTCAACTGAAAAAATTACCGAACTCATGAAAGAAGCCGGACTGCCGGAAGATGGCAAAGTTCAGCTTTTCGACGGTCAAACGGGCGAACCATTCAACCGCAAAACCACCGTCGGTATCACTTACATGCTCAAATTAAACCACCTTGCGGAAGACAAGATTCACGCGCGTTCAGTTGGACCTTATTCTTTGGTGACGCAGCAACCGCTCGGTGGCAAAGCGCAACACGGCGGACAACGCTTCGGAGAAATGGAAGTCTGGGCACTCGAAGCCTACGGTGCCGCGCATGTTTTGCAAGAAATTCTCACAATCAAATCGGATGATGTTTATGGTCGTTCCAAAGCTTACGAGGCGATCGTCAAAGGCGAGGAAATTCGTCGCCCGCGCACACCGGAATCATTCAATGTTCTCGTGAAAGAGTTGCAAGCGCTCTGTCTCAATGTCGAGCTGCTCGACCTCAATCCGGTCAATGAATTGGAAGAGGATGAAATGCTGACAGTCGATGAAGACGAAAGTCTTTCCGTCGCTGTCACCAAAGGTGAGGCTGGTGCTGGCGTATTCATCCCGGAAGACGAGCAAATTTCCGAGCTCGAAGATTTCTCTGACGAAGAGCTGGACGAGGAGGCCTCACTCGACGCGGTCGGTGAAAGCTCGATCAAAGAAATGAAAGACGACTTAGACGAACTCGAAGAAGGGAATTCGTAAAAAATGAAAGCGCGAATTGCAATTCGCGCCTACTAACTACTTTCTTATGATTAAAAAAATCTTAAATCTCGTCGGGGTTGTCGCAATAATTTTGGTTGGTTTTGCGTCCATTCCTTCTACGGCTAGCGCGGCTAGTTTTGGGTCAAGTTGTATGCTTTATATGTATCAGCCAAGCGAATTTCAATATCACCTTGAGTTAATCAATTCAAATACATTTCAGAAAGATGCTCTGTGTCGAGTTGGGACATATCGAATCGAAAACAATACAGGCACTGCAAAAATAACAGCAATGTCTGAATATTCATTAGATATTTCTGTCTCGAATGGAGATGATTTTACTGTTTATGTAGGGAAGGATGGTGAAGAAATTAGTCGACATCTTCAAAGCCCAATCACAGCTGAATCAGATATAAATAATTGCATGAGTAGTGTTACAGATACTGGTGGTGTGTTTAGTATTGAGTTGCTTGGTAGCGACGGTAAGCGTGTTGCCCATTGTCGTTTTACCAAGTACGACTATAAGGTTTTGAGTGGCGAAGCCAAGATGACAGAAATGAATGAATATGTCTTATATTTTGATGGTACAAAAAAAGGAAAGATTCAGGTTACAACTACCTCGCCAAGCTATTATCAGGCTCAATTTGAAATAGGAAATTCTGTAACATCCACATCCTGCACTGACTCGGATGGAGGGAAAAATTATTTTATGAAAGGAAAGGGGACAGGTATTTATGGTGGCGGCAACGGTGTAATTTGGGGAGAAGATAGCAACAAGTGCTCTGGGAGACAAGATCTTAGCCTGAATTACGGCGTAGTTTCCGATTGTTGTGCTGACAGCAGCAATAACAATCAATTAAATGAGGCTTATTGTGACGAAAACGGTTTTTTACAATCTGTTGGTTATAGTTGCCCTAATGGTTGCAAAGACGGAGTCTGTATTTCTTCTGGATCTACAACCACTACGACTATTCCTCCTGCTGGTTACGAAGATGTAGTCATCACAAATCCGACTGCAGCGTCGAATCCATTTTCTGATGTTTCCATTTCTTCTATCGAAGGCAAAGCGGCAGTTGAGCTTTATCGTCGCGCAGTTATTGGCGGGTTCTCGGATGGCGAATTCAAAGGCAGCCAGCCGGTCAATCGCGCTGAGGCGGCGAAATTTCTTTTGCTCGCACGCGGCATTACGGTCGGTAATTTGAAAAATAATGGTCGCTTTGGTGATGTGAAGACTGGCGAGTGGTACGAAAAATTTGTAATGAAAGCAGCTGAGAAAGGAATTATTAACGGCAATCCGGATGGCACTTTCAGACCTGCTAATACTGTCAATACAGCGGAGTTTCTGAAAATGCTAACGAAGACTTTCAATCTTTCTACGAATCTTCCTTACACTTATTCTGATGTTTCTAGTAATGCTTGGTTCGCGCAGTTTGCTGGCGTGGCCCAGAAATACGACCTTTTCCCGAATCGAGGCAGCCGATTTTTACTACCATCACAAAATCTCACTCGGAATGAAGTTGCGGTTGCGATTTATCAATATTTGAAGAGTCGATAAAAATTTTAAATTTTAAATCCTAAATTTTAAATTAATTTCATGCCAAACGATCCAACCCTCGACCGCGACAAACTCCAAGCCTTTGACGCGATTTCCGTGTCGATTGCTTCACCCGAGCAAATCTACTCGTGGAGTTACGGCGAGGTCACGAAGCCGGAGACCATCAATTACCGCACGCAAAAACCGGAACGCGACGGACTTTTCTGTGAAAAGATTTTTGGCCCGTCGAAGAACTGGGAATGCTACTGCGGCAAATACAAGCGCGTGCGCTACCGCGGTGTCGTCTGCGAAAAGTGCGGCGTCGAAGTGACGCGTTCTGTCGTGCGCCGTGAGCGCATGGGTCACATCAAGCTCGCTGTCCCGGTGACACACATCTGGTATCTGCGCTCGACGCCGAGCCGTGTCGGTTTGCTTTTAGACTTGCCAGTCAAGACGCTCGAGCAGGTCGTCTATTTCGCAGCGTACATCGTCAAATCCGTCGATGAGGCCGGACGCGAAAAAGCACTCGCCGATCTCGAAGAGGAATTCAAGAATCAGCAGAAGCTCGCGCGTGACGAGTTCAAAGACAAAATGAACGAAATGAAATTGCTCCACAAATCTGCGGCGACTGCCAAAGAAATTGCGGCGCAGGAAATCACCGCGCTCGAAGATGAGGCAGTCAGTGCCGTCGAAGAAATCAGCGAGCAGTACCATGTCTCGAAAGAACAGCTCCAGAATCTCGCGGTCGGCAAAGTCATTTCCGAATTAAATTACCGCGATCTCTCGATGAAATTCGGTCATGTTTTCGCGGCTGGGATCGGCGCGGAAGCGATTCGTGAAATCATCGCCGAGATCAATCTCGACGAATTCATCAAGCTGCGCACCGCCGAACTCAAAAAGGCGACGGGTCAGAAGTACAAAAAAACCATTAAACGGCTGAAGCTCGCGGGTTCGCTCAAGCAGGCGGGTCTCAAACCGGAGTGGATGATTCTCACTGTTTTGCCAGTTATCCCACCGGATTTGCGTCCGATGGTGCACCTGGATGGCGGTCGTTTCGCGGCTTCCGATTTGAATGACCTGTATCGCCGCGTCATCAATCGCAACAATCGTCTTAAACGCTTAATTGAGATTGGTGCCCCGGAAGTCATTCAACGCAATGAAAAACGCATGTTGCAGGAAGCCGTCGATACGATGCTGCACAATTCCGCGCGCAGCGCGAAAGCGGTTTTCTCCGTCGGCGACAAACGCAAATTGCGTTCGCTCTCCGACATGCTCAAGGGCAAACAGGGTCGTTTCCGTCAAAACTTACTTGGCAAACGCACCGACTACTCTGGTCGTTCCGTCATCGTCGTCGGTCCGAAATTGCATTTGACGGAGTGCGGCTTGCCGAAAGAAATGGCGCTCAAACTTTTCAAACCATTCGTCATCGGTGCGCTGATCAAAAAAGATTTGGCTTACAATGTGAAGTCCGCCGAAAAATTAATCGAGCAAAATCGCCGTGAAGTTTGGGATTCACTCGAGGAAGTGATTGAAGGTAAAAAAGTGCTCCTCAATCGTGCGCCGACTTTGCATCGTCTCGGTATTCAGGCTTTTCAGCCGGTCTTGATCGAAGGCAAAGCGATTCAAATTCATCCGCTCGTTTGTCCGGCTTTCAACGCCGACTTCGATGGCGATCAAATGGCCGTCCATCTTCCGCTTTCCACCGCTGGTCAGAAAGAAGCTTCCGAATTAATCGCGGCGACGCAGAACATGCTCAAGCCTTCGACGGGTGAGCCGACGACGGCACCGACGCAGGACATGGTGCTCGGCTGCTACTATTTGACGCTCGTGCGCGATGGGATGACTGGTGAGGGCATGGTTTTCACCGACATTTCCGAGGCCGTCAATGCGTACCGTTTGGGTGTCGTCCATTTGCATGCCAAGGTCAAAGGTCGTTTGGCGGCGGGCGAAGAGATTCACGAGACGACGGTCGGTCGTTTGATTTTCAATTCTTTCGTTCCCAAAGAATTGGGCTTCCGCAATACCGTAATGAACAAAAAGGCTTTGAAAAAAGTCATTGGTGATGCTGTCCAATTTTCCGGTCAAGACAAAGCGGTGCGTTTCTCTGACGATCTCAAACGCATCGGCTTCAAATTTGCAACCAAATCCGGACTTTCGATTTCCATGCACGATGTCATCGTGCCGGAAGCGAAGCACGCTTTGGTCGAGGCATCCGACGAAGTCGTGAAAGAAATCAACAATCAATACTGGAAAGGCTTCATCACTGACGACGAACGCTACCACCACACGATCAAAGTCTGGGCGGAGACGAAGCAGAAAATTTCCAAAGAAATTCAAAAGGCGACGCCTGAGGACAACGACATCTTCGCGATGATTGACTCCGGTGCGCGTGGTAACTGGGGACAGGTGACGCAGCTCGCCGGTATGAAAGGCTTGGTTGCGAATCCGGCTGGTAAGACGATTGAGCTGCCAGTGAAATCTTCTTTGAAAGAAGGCTTCACGATTCTCGAGTACTTCATCGCGACGCACGGCGGACGCAAAGGTAAATCCGACACCGCTTTGAAAACTGCCGAAGCTGGTTATCTCACTCGCCGTCTCGTTGACGCCGTTCAAGACATTATTTGCCGCGAAGCCGACTGCGGTTCCAAAGATTTCGTCATTCAACGCCGCGCGGAAATTGAAAAGATTGGTGAGAATTTCGCCGAATCACTTTTCGGTCGCACGCTCGCCGGACCGCTCGCTCATCCGAAGACAGGTGAATTGCTCGCGGACGCGGGGACGGAGATCGATCGTCCGCTGATGCAGAAGATCGAAGAGCTCAAGATTGACGGCGTAGCGATTCGTTCGATTCTCACTTGTCAGACAGAAAATGGCGTCTGCCAAAGATGCTACGGTCGTGACCTCGGTCGCGACACGACGGTCGAAGTCGGCACAGCCGTCGGCATCATCGCGGCGCAATCCATCGGCGAACCGGGCACACAGCTCACCATGCGTACCTTCCACATGGGTGGTGTCGCCGGTGAAGAAGATATCACGCAGGGTTTGAACCGCGTCGAAGAATTATTCGAAGCGCGCGCGCCCAAAGCCGAAGCCGTCATTTCCGAAGTCTCGGGCAAGGTCAAAGTTCACAAGAAAGACAATCAAACGCTCGTCACGATTACCGCGAGTGGTGAAAGTTTCGACCGCTATTTGCTCGCGGGATTCACGCCGGATATCAAGATTGGCGAAAAGGTCAAAGCGAAACAAATCGTCGCGCGTGGCATCGGCAATCGCCTCACGATTAAGACGCAGAATGCGGGCGTAATTGAAAAAATCACCGACAAAGAAATTGTCATTTCCCACACGAAGGGCAATGAACGCGAATACGAAATTCCTCCGCGCGTGGGTCTCGCGGTGCGAACTGGCGATCTCGTCAGTGCTGGTGCGCCGCTCACGATCGGTCATCTCAATCTTCGCAAGATGATGGAGCTGACTGACATCAAGACCGTCCAAAATTACATCGTCAAAGAAGTTCAATCGATCTACACCGCGCAGGGTCAATCCATCAACGACAAACATGTCGAAGTGATTGTCCGCCAAATGTTCTCGAAAGTGCGCGTGATTGATTCGGGCGACACGACTTTCCTTCCGGGCGAGGTCACCGATTCAGTCAAATTAAAAAACACGAATGCCGCGCTCGTCGAAGCTGGCAAGAAACCCGCCTCCGCCGAAAATCTTTTGCTCGGACTCACGCGTGTCTCACTCCACACGGATTCATGGCTCTCAGCGGCATCCTTCCAAGAAACAATTCGCGTCTTGGTCGAAGCTTCGACTACGAAGAAGATTGATATCCTGCATGGCCTGAAAGAAAATGTCATCATCGGTAAACTCATTCCAGCCGGTAAAACCTATCAAAAAATGCATCCTGAAGCACTTACGCTTTAGCAATAATTCAATAATCTAATAAGTAAATGATTCAATGATTCAATAAGCAAATGATTCAATAACTCGATTGTTGAAATCATCAAAATTGATTAGAATCCCGCAACTAAATCTTAAATTTTCAATTTTAAATTATTATGCCAACCATCAACCAACTCGTTCGCAAGTCACGCAAGACACCGCGCCGCAAATCTAAGTCGCCAGCGATGCAGTTCATCTCGAACTCATTGAAATCGACGACGCGCGAAATGAAACTGGGCTGTCCGCAGAAGCGGGGAGTCTGTGTGCGTGTCTACACGACGACGCCGAAGAAACCAAACTCCGCCGTGCGAAAAGTCGCGCGCGTGCGTCTTACCAATGGCTACGAAGTGATCGCGTACATTCCGGGCGAGGGTCACAATCTCCAAGAGCATTCCGTCGTGATGATTCGTGGCGGTCGCGTGAAGGATCTTCCTGGTGTGAAATACCACATCATTCGCGGTGTGCTCGATACGACCGGTGTCGCGAATCGCAAACAGAGCCGCTCGCTCTACGGTGCGAAACGCCCGAAGGCCGAGAAGAAGAAATAAGTTTGTAAGGATTAAGTTTTAAGGAGTAAGGACTAAGTAAAAAGCGGTAGAGACGAGGCATGCCTCGTCTCTATTTTTTTTATCCACTCTCGTTTGCTCATTGTGATTATTGCTAAAAGTTAACCCACCAGATATCTGGTGGGTTAACGCTTTGAACTGAGTAGTTGTTAACTCACCACCTAGGTGGTGAGTTAACTTTTAGGCTTCTTTTAGCTTTTTTTGCGCAATCAAAATTTGACTTTGTGGTTGTGTATCGATTAGATTCTCATCTTGATATTTTGCTTTCTTATGCCCACAACCCAACGAGAGACACCTCAGATAAAACTTAAAGTATTGATTAAATATCAATATCCAATGGCACGAGACAGAATCGGAGGTTTACTTGGAAGATTGGATGTCTCGACGGTTCGTGCGCCAGAAATTAGTGATGATGGAATATTATCTATTCCGGTCAATCAAGCCTACTTTTTAGGAGACGCCATTATTCAAAAAATTATCGTTGGTCTATCCAGGCGCGGAGTTGATGCCAAAATTGTGACAGCAGAATAGGTGGTCAAATAATTTGCATTTCCCCAGGATTCCCTTAAAATCTGCCAACAAATTATTTCCCGATTTAAAGGTGAATTAATTAGTAATCTTTAATCTCTTTCCATGAAACGCAAACTTGTGAACGGCATTCCGTTCAAAGGCGACCTGCTTCCAGGTGCCGATCCGCTCCAAGAAAAATTCATCAACTGTCTCATGTTGCACGGCAAGAAATCCATTGCTCGTGAGATTTTTCGTAAAATGCTGGAAGAAGTAAAAAAGAAAGGCGAGGGCAAGCCAGAGGAAATTTTCGTCCTCGCGATTGAAAATGCTTCGCCGGCGATGGAAGTCCGCCCGAAACGCGTCGGTGGCGCGGTCTACCAAGTGCCGATCGAGGTCAATGCCAATCGCCAACGCATCCTCGCGATGCGCTGGATTCTCGACGCGGCGCGCGGAGCCAAAGGTCGTCCGATGCATCTCAAGCTCGCTTCCGTCATTCTCGAGACGGCGAAAGGTGAGGGTCCGGCCGTGAAGAAGAAAGAAGATTCACATCGCATGGCGGCCTCCAACAAAGCTTTTGCGCATTTCGCCAAGTATTAAAAATTTGCGAGTCGCGAGTAGACGACATTCGCGAATGTCACCTACGGGTTTTTTTGTCGCCTGTGTTTTTTGTTTTTGTTAAAATAGTTTACGAATTAACCCCACCAAAATGACCAAAAATTCAGACCACGCGAAACACGCGTTCTTTTACCTGATCGCTTTTTTCGCGCTGGGCTTCGTCGCGACCGCGATTGGTCAAGTTATTTTCCAGCTCATTAATCATACACTCGTCGAAACTACTTCGAGCTATTCGGGCGATTATCTCCAGTCGATTCTGCGTTTCGCGATCTCGGCGCTCATTATTTCTGCGCCGATTTACTATCTTGCGACGCGTAAAATCAATTCCGACCTGGCGAAAGGTCAGCTCGATCCGGAATCGGGAATTCGTAAATGGCTGACTTACATCGCGATTTTCATCGCGGTCGCGGTCGCGGTCGGCGATCTCATTACGACGCTGAATTCTTTTCTTTCCGGCGAAATCACACTCAAATTTTCGCTCAAAGCTGCGACGATTTTCGCGATTGTCGGCGGATTCGGAGCGTACTATTTCTTCGATCTGAAGCGCAAGAATTTTGCGCGCGATCTGACGATTCGCACTTTCGGCATTGCTTTTCTCGTGGTCACCGCAGCTTGTCTGGTGATTGCTTTTTCCTTGCTTGATTCACCGGCGCGAGCGCGCGCTTTGCGCGAGGACGATGCACGCATTCAGGATTTGCAACAGATTTCTTGGGCAGTCACCGATCTTTACAATTTGAATTCCACACTGCCGCAAAATCTAGATGTGCTTGCTGCTGACGGCAAGCTTGATGAAGATGTTTTACTCGATCCGGTTTCCGGGCAGCAGTACGAATTCACGATGATTGATTCTTCGAATTACACGCTGTGCGCCAATTTCGAGCTTGCGACACCGGACGATGATGATTACAGTGATCCGGCTTGGCAGCATGTGGCTGGTCAGGCTTGTTTCGCGGTCAGTCTTTCTGGCATTCAGAAGGACTATCCGATCGTCAATGTGAAACCAATTCGCTGATTGAGTTTTCCCAAGATTCCGTTAAAATCACACGGCTGTTAATTTTTTAATGACTCAAATTTCCACAAGCACGACCGGAATTTTCCCGAAAATCGGTGGGACTGCGCCGTCGTTGCGCGCGAATTTACACAAATTTGACCGTGACGAAATCGACATCGCGGCAATCGAAACCATCATCCAAAAAAACATCGAGCGTGCGGTCGTCGAGCAAATTGCTGCGGGCATCGACTTGCCGACGGACGGATTGATTCGCTGGACCGATCTTTTTTCGCCTTTCGTCAAAAGTTGGCAGGGACTGACGCGCCGTGGTATTCACCGTTTTTACGACACGAATACTCTGTACGGCGAGCCGGTCGTCGAAGGCGAGCTTGTTTTCACCGCGTCGCATGCGGCGGCGGATTTCGCAATCGCCAAAGAATTTGGCGCGAAAAAAGCGACCTTGCCGGGAGTCTTCACTTTCGCGGCAGCTTGTGTCGATAATTTTTATCACGACGCGAAAAAATTACGCTCGGTCTTGGCGGCGAATTTACTGCTCGAAGCGCAGAAATTGGTTGAGGCGGGTGCGGAAATTATCGAAATCCATGAGCCAGAGCTTAGCTGGAATCAAGTTGATGTCGCTGAAATCACAGCAATTTATTCCAAGTTCGGTGAGCTCAAAACCAAGATTCTGGTCACGACTTATTTCCGCAATTTTTCCCAGGCGACGGCAGACAGTTTGCTCGTGGCGAAAGTCGGGATTGGAATTGATTGCTCCAAACCTTGCGAGATTGTGAGTCTCGCGACTCCACTCCTGCAAGTCGGCATCGTCGATTCGCGCGAAACCAAATTGGAAAGCCTGGAAGTTCTCGCCGCTCGTCGCGCTGAGGCACTGCAAAAATTTCCTACCGCCGAAATTATTTTCGCGACGACGAGTCATGTCGAATATCTGCCGCACGAAATCGCGCTGGCGAAAATTGCACTTTTACAAAATGTTAAAAATTTGAAATGAAAATTGACCTGAATTTACCGCTTCTTCCGACGACCTCGGTCGGCTCGTTTCCGAAGCCGGAGTATCTCGCGACTGCGCGCGCGCAATTTTACAGAAATGAAATTTCCCGCGAAGCCCTGCTCGCGTTGGAAGAGCAGGCGACGCGCGAATTTATCCTGCTCCAGGAACGCGTCGGACTCGATGTCCTCGTCGACGGCGAAGCGGAACGCGGCGACATGGCGACTTTCTTCGCCGAAAAAATGAACGGCTTCAAAATTTCCGAGCCAGTCCGTTCGTACGGCAATCGTTATTACAAAAAACCACGCATCGTCAGCGCGATTGAATTTCGTGAGCCGATGACAAAACACTTTTTCGAGTACGCCCAAAAATTAACTTCCAAACCGGTGAAGGGTATGCTGACCGGACCGTACACGATGATGGATTGGAGCTTCAATGAATTTTACGGCAGCCGTGAAGAAGTCGTGCGCGCTTTCGCCAAGGTGCTGCGTCAGGAGGCAATCGAGCTCATGCAAGCGGGTTGCAAAATTATTCAGGTGGACGAGCCGGCGCTTTCAGTTCGCTCGGACGAGATCGAGCTCGCGGCGGAAGGTTTGCGCTTGGTTTTGGACGGACTCGAAATGTACTCAATCACGCACATTTGCTACGGGGCTTTCGAATTTCTCGCTCCCAAAATTCACTTGCTGCCGGTCGATCAGATTGACCTCGAATTTGCCGGTCGTGACTTCGAATTACTCGAGCAGCTGCGCGGTCATGAATTCCCGCAGGATGTCGGACTCGGCGTCTACGATGTGCACACGCACAAGATTACGCCGCAGGCGAAGATTGAAGAATACATTGCCAAGGCTTTGACCTTTTTCCGACCGGAGCAGATCTGGGTCGATCCGGATTGCGGACTCAAGACACGGACTTTCGAAGAATCTGAAAAAGGCCTAGCCGAGATGGTTGCGGCTACGAAGGCGGCGAGATTAAGTATTAAGTAATAAGTGTTAAGTAATAAGGACTAAGAACTAAGTTTGTAAGGAGTAAGTTTTTTTTGTTGAAATTTGAGAAATGGTCGCAACAAGTTAAAATTTGCTCGCATAATTTCCCCCAAAATGAAAAAGTTTCTGCTCGCGATTTTGATCGCGCTCGCTCCGCTCGCGCTTTTCGGCTGCGGCGATGATCCCGTGGACACGACTGCGACTGAAGGAGTCGCTTTCCAAACCATGCAAGGTATCGTCCAGAAGCTGGGTGCTTCGATTTACCAGCAGGGGACCCATCGTCTCGAAAAAGACGGCGCGCTCGTCGCGTTGCTCGAGGCGGCTAGTCCGCAGATTGACCTCGGTGATTTCGTCGGTGAAAGCGTCGAAGTTGAAGGGATCGTCTCGCCGACGACTGAAGGCAATTTGCAAATCATGAAAGTGGTGACAGTCACGCCGCTCAGTACTACGGCGGCTGGGACGACGGCCCAGTACGAAAAATTTTCCGACGAGCAATTCGGCTTCTCAGTGAAATATCCGACCGAGCTCACGCCGACTCAGACGCGGCGCGGAGTCGCGTTTTACGATTCCGAGGAAAAGGTTATCGAGGTTGTCGTGCTCGAAAACTCTACGAAACAAGAGCTTTCCGAGTGGCTGATTGATAATTACAATTACACTGCGGATGCGCTGCGTCGTGTTTCGGTCGCGGGGCTCATGGGCTATCAATTTCAAAATACGACCGGTTCGGTGATTTACCTCGGCGATGGGGCGCAGATTTTCACACTCGCGTGGTATGACAATTCCACAGAGAATCGCGCGCGGAATCGCAATTACTATCTCGAGATTGTGCAGAGCCTGGTCGTCGCTGGCGTCGACACGACCGGCACCAATGTCGCGTCGACAGCGGTCGCCGGCGCTGCTGCGAAGGGCGAATTTTGTGGCGGGATCGCGGCAATCGGTTGCGCGACTGGAATGACTTGCCGACTTTCCGGCAATTATCCCGATGCCGGTGGTATCTGCGTCGCAGCGACCACGACGATCACGACGACAGCAGTGACTTCTGATCAGATTGCGGCGAACAATAGCTTGCCCTCGATTTCCGCAGGCGAGCTGCAGCGCGGTTGGTATTACGGCGACCGTGATGCCAAGAAGCCCGGCACGCCTGATACCTGGATTCTCGTCGACGCGGGTACGCGCGCCGCGATGTGGCGCCGAGTCGATACCACGGTCGAGCCGACAATCACGCTGCCCGAGGCGACCGCGACAGCGAGTCAGCTTTCGGGTGAGGAACAAAAAGTTTTTGATTATCTTTCTGCGAATATCAATGCGCTCTCGCCTGAAGCAGCCACCAGTGGCACATGGCAGCTCGACCAGCTGGCCTTCGTCGATCCGAATTTCGTTTACGCGATTTTTTCTGCCGGGCAAGGTCAGCAGCAAACGCGGCGCTTACTTTTCACCTACACGATTCAAGATGGCAAAGTCGCAGCTGAGATGCAGGCTTTTTTCAAAGTAGGTGTCGAGCAGGATTGGCTCGTCGTCGAAGGCGCCGACACGGCGGCTGGCAAGGCACAGATGATTGTGAATACGCGCGGAGAAATCGTCACCAATGTCTCCGAAGGCTTCCGCCTTTTCACGGATTACTCAAATGGTTTTTCTTTCCAGTATCCGAAAGACTGGTACTGGCAAAAAGCGAACATGACCAAGTTTGAATTTTCCGATGAGCCCTTTCCGGCCGGGATTGCAGTTTTGACCGTCCAGATCATGAGCGGCAATGCTTTCGACTTCGGTATCAAAACAACTGAAAAAACCGAGACCGTGATTTATGCGGCGCTGACTGCGACCAAGAGTTTGCGTTTCGCTATTGCAGATTTGAATTATCTCGATGTGCTCGAGACCGCGAGTGAGTCGCTGACTGCGCTCAATTAATTTTCCCGCAGTTTGTATTTTTACGAAAAAGCCAGCGAATAATAGGCGTCAATCGATTCGAGTGATTTTACGAGCGCGAGTCCCAGCAAACAACTCACGATGACAATGAGTGTGCTCAGGATGATTTTGGTTAAGTCTTTGAGTTATTAAGTCATTAAGTCTTTAAGTCTTTAGCTTGTTGAAAACTGGAACTTGGAAATTATTTCGTAAATTACGAAACTTGAAAATTCGAAAATTTTTCCAACTCAAGCCTGAGATTAGTCTCGCAATTCGAGTTTTCAGTTCGTCGCTCAGGCGAAAGATTTTCCATACTTTAATTCTTCGCCGCAATCACATTTTTACCGACCCATTTGCGCAGGGCTTCGGGGATCTCGATACCACCATTCGCGAGTTGGTAATTCTCGAAAATCGCGACCAACATTCTGGTCATCGCGATTGCCGTGCCATTCAGCGTGTGGACGAATTCCGTGCCGCTGTCACCGCGAAAACGAATCTTCGCGCGGCGGGCTTGGAAATCAGTGCAATTCGAGCAGCTCGTCAATTCACGAAATCTTTTCTCAGTTGGAATCCAGACTTCGAGATCGATCTTCTTCGCCGCTGGTGCGCCGAGATCGCCCGCGGCGATATTGACTGCGCGGTAGGGTAGTCCGAGTTGCTGCAAAATTTCTTCCTGTACACTGACGAGGAAAGCGTGTTCGTCCCAGGATTTCTCTGGATCGCAAAACGAAAACATTTCAAGCTTGTCGAATTGATGGACGCGGAAAATACCCTTCGTGTCTTTGCCGTACGCGCCCGCCTCGCGGCGGTAGCAGGTCGACCAGCCGACATATCTTTTTGGCAAATCGCCTTCCAAAATTTCATCGGCGTGAAACATCGTGAGCGGTACTTCGCTCGTGCCAGTCAAAAACAAATCGTCGCCTTCGGCATTCGTCTCGCTCGACGGATTCACTTCGTAAATGTTCATCTTCTCATTCGGGAAGAAGCCGGTCGCGACCATCGCTTTTTCATGAACGAGCGTCGGTGTAATCATCGGCGTAAAACCCTTGTTTTGTAGGATTTCCAGCGCGAACTGCGCGAGCGCGAATTCGAGTATGACGGCTTCATTTTTCAAATAATAAAAACGCGAGCCGGAAACTTTCACGCCGCGGCGCGTGTCGATGAGGTCACAGATTTCGCCGAGCTCGGCATGATCGCGCGGTACAAATTCGAAATTGCGAATCGCGCCGACCTGGCGCAGTGTGACGGCATCGTCTTCGCCGCCGTCGGGCGCGGACTTGTCCGGGGGGTTCGGAATCTCGAGTAATTTTTTGTCGAAGGATTTTTGCGCGCGGGCGAGCTGTTCTTCGTAATTTTTCAAGTCGCTCGCGACACCTTTCATCTCTTCAATCAATTTCGAGCGCAGGGCAGGGTCTTTCGCGCTCGCGATTTTTTGGTTTGCTTCGTTTTGCGTGCGCCGCAAATTTTCCACTCTTTGCAACAATTCTCGTCGCTCGTCGTCGAGCTCGAGTAATTCGTCCACATCTATTTTTCCGCCTTTGCGGGTGACTGCCGCGGCAAAATCTTGCGGATTGGAGCGAAGTTTTTGGAAATCAATCATGCCGGGATTTTAGCAAATTAGCGTCCGAAATCCTCCCTAACCCTCCTTTGCGAAAGGAGGGAACTACAAAATAGCAGTTTCAAGAGTCCCTCTTGGCAAAGAGGGCATGCCTGCTGGTAGGCAGGGTTGGGGAGATTTTTAGAATTTAGAATTTGGAATTTATTTTCCAACGAAAGCAGTTGCGCGATGCGCCTACAAAATTTAAAATCCATCCACTTTTTCTAACGAAACTAGTAACTAAAAACTGTTTGGGGCTACCGAGCCGAAGGCTGGACTTCGTCCCTCAGTTGGCTAGAGCATCCCGACGGTCATCGGGAGGGTCAGGGTTCAAGCGGTTTTATATCACGAAAATCTGGGGCTGTAGCTCAGTTGGCTAGAGCACTTCCATGGCATGGAAGGGGTCAGGGGTTCAAATCCCCTCAGCTCCACCAAAATTAGTTTGTAGTTGGTAGTTAATAGAAGATTCTATTAACTACTGTCTATCAACTACGAACTCTTAGAATTGCTGTAAAAATCTCAAATCATTCTCGAAGACCAGTCGCAGATCTTTGATCTCGTGGCGCAGCATCACCATGCGATCGAGCCCGAAGCCGAAGGCGAAGCCGCTCCACTGCGTCGCATCGACGCCGACATTTTTCAAAACATTCGGGTGGACGAGACCGCAACCGACGATTTCGATCCAGCCGGTTTTTTTGCAGGCGGCACAACCTTTACCGCTGCAAATCGTGCAGCTCATGTCCATCTCGAGCCCGGGTTCGACGAAGGGAAAATAGCTCGTGCGAAAACGAAATTTCGCGTCAGGATTGATGAGCTGGCGGACGGCTTCTTCCATCACGGCTTTCATATTTGCGAGCGAAATGTCCCTGTCGACGACCAAGCCTTCGAGCTGGTGAAACATCGGCGAATGCGACGCGTCGAAATCATCTTTGCGAAAAACGCGACCGGGCGCGACGATGCGAAATGGCGGTTTGTGTTCTTGCATCCAGCGAATTTGGACGCTCGAAGTTTGCGTCCGCAGCATTTTTCCATCCGCATTCTCGAGAAACAAAGTGTCCTGTGAATCGCGGGCGGGGTGATCGGCGGGGATATTGAGCGCAGTGAAATTGTGAAAATCGTCCTCAATCTGCGGGCCGGTCGCGACGGCGAAACCCATTTTTTCGAAAACTTTTTCGGCCTCGCGAATGAATTGCGTGAGCGGATGGAGCGTGCCGCGTTCCGTTTTTTCACCGGGCTGAGTCGGATCGATCCATTCCGTCTCGGCGAGCTTCGCGAATTTCGCGTGTTCGAGTTCGCCGAATTTCGCGGCGATGGCTGACTCGATTTCGATTTTGACTTCATTCGAAAGTTTGCCGACTTGACCTTTCTCCTCGCCTGACAGATCTTTCAGTCCGCGCAGGATTTCCGTCAGCCGACCTTTGCGACCGAGAAATTCCAGCTCGACGGCGCGTAGGCTTTCGGTATCCGTCGAAGCGGCGATTTTCGCGAGGGCTTCGACAGAGAGCGTCTTCAATTTTTCAATCATTGCGAAACAAATTTTAAAATATTAAATGTTAAATTTTCAATTGCTAGTCTTTCGCGGAAAAATAAATTTCGACAAGCCCGACTGCCGCTGCAATTAGTATGCCGTCCCACCAAGTCAGGATTCGTAAGATTTGGAAAACAAGCGCGACTTCGATGGCAATCGTTAGAAAAATTGACTGCCGAAGCGCGATTGAAATGTGTTGCAGGTAAATTTCACCTCGTCGAAACCAGACGCGAAAATAAAAGCCGGTGAGCGTCAGCGTGCCGACGAGCGCGAGGAAAAGTGCAGCGAGGAAAAATGGCACGGCGAGCGCCGTCGAGGTAAATGGGTCGAGTCGCAAAATTACGATTGCGAGCGCGCTCCAGCCGAGCACGGCGAGGAGGGTGAGTCCGAGAAGATACGACTTGGAACTTGGAGCTTGAAACATGGAACAAAACTTTTTATTTTTTAAAAATTAGTCGACCGACTCTCCAATTTTTTTAGAATCGCCGGAATTTTAGCAAAATCGGCGAGATGTACGATTCTTTGACTCGGCGAATACAGCGCGGCGGCAGGATGATAAAGCGGTAAAAAAACTTGTCCGTCTTGGCGGCGTTTGGGCTGACCGTGTGCGGCTGAGATTTTGAGTCCCGGCAAGAAACGATTCATCGAATGTCGACCGAGTGTTGCGATTAATTTTGGCTGGATAATCTCAATTTGCCGAGCGAGGAAAGGCCAGCAAGTTTCGACTTCGATTGGCTCGGGATCGCGATTTTCTGGCGGACGACACTTCACGACATTGGCGATGAAAATATCCGCGCGCGCGAGTCCGATGGAGGCGAGCATTTCATTCAAAAATTTTCCCGCCGCACCGACGAAGGGTTCGCCCTGCAGGTCTTCCGACTTACCGGGACCTTCGCCGATGAAAAGAATTTCTGCATTCGGGCTGCCCGAGCCGGGGACAGTCTTGCTGCGTTTTTCGCAAAGTTTGCAATTGCGACAAACCGCTATTTCTGCAGCGATTTTCGCGAGTTCAACGGATTTTGTTGCTGTGTCCATTACGGGAATTTTAACACTGCTGGAGTCTTCACTCCCTCCCCTCACCCCTCCCAGAGGGAGGGGGATGGAAATAAATTTCTCCCAGAGGGAGGGGGATGGAAATAAAGTTCTCCCAGAGGGATGGGGAATTAGGAAAATGAATTTAACTTACTACCTAGGTGGTGGGTTAACTTTTTGATCCCTCTCAGAGAAAGGAGGAATCAAGTGAGACCTCTCTTAATCCCTCCCCTTCGGGGGAGCCTGCCTGCCGGTAGGCAGGGCTAGGTGGGGGTTTATAGGGATGGCAACAGAATTAATTTTTTGTCAGTGATTTTTGTCTAAAAAATTTAGCAATTTCTCGACTGCTTTTCCGCGGTGGCTGAATTGTGCCTTTTCACTTTTATTCATAGCAGCAAAAACTTTCTCGGCACCGTCGGCGCGGAAGACGGAGGAGAGGGGAATGCGCGGCAAAATCGGCGCGCCGATTTTTTCCAAAATCTCGCCCGTCACTTCGCCGCGAAAAAAAAGCGTTTTTCCAAAACCCCCCTCAATCCCCCTTTGGCAAAAGGGGAGGCGAGCAAAGCGAGCAGGGGGATTTGCCAGAGCCAGGACACAAACAAATTTGGCTCGACGATTTTTCTTGTTCTCCATTCTCGCCAAAAAATGCGCGAGCCAGTCCTCGTCACTGGCGTTTTCGCCCGCGCCAAAGCGGACAGTCTGCACGCCGAGCTCGCCCGGCAGTGCCTCGACCAGGATGCCGGAATCGTCGGCGAGTGCGGGGAGTCCTGTTTGTGCGCAGCAAAATTCCGCTTTGATCCGCGCGTTTTCCTCGAACGCCGCGCCATCTTCCGGCGGTAATGTTATTTTTGGAAAATCTTTCAGAGTCAGGATTTCACAGTCCAAATCAGCGAGCGCGGCACTGAGTTCACGCGCCTTCGATGGATTCGCGGTCGCGAGCAGTAATTGAAATTTCAGGCTAAAAATGGTAAAATGACGCGATAACTTTACTAAAAATGCAGACCATACGCCTTCGTTCGCCACGGCGAACTACGGCGCATTACACACTAACAAAATAAAATATGACTGTAAAAACCAAAACGACCGATGCCAAAAAACTTTACAACCTGCTCTCTGATGCCGAGGTTATCTCGGACGGCGAGCGGTCGTTTTGGCTCACAAATTTCGACCGGCTTTCCGAGCAGGCGAAAAACGATCTCGCTGCGATTCTGAAAAATGGCGAACGCGAATTGCGCCAGGAACGCGATGCGCACTCCGCGCGTGTCGCCGAGATTGACACGAAGTGTGTCGCGCAGCTCCAGGCAGTCGCGAAAGCCAACAAACTGAAAGCTTCCGCGGGAGATGACGACGAAGATGATTACGACGAGGAAGAGATTCTGCGCACCTTACAACAAGCTGGCGAAATTTAAAAATAAAAATTAACCCCAATAAAATGTCTTTCAAATCTGCCTTCGCTGCAATCGGTCAAAATCTCGAAGAGGTTGGGAAACAAGAGGGCGAAGCGCTCCTGGCGGATGCCAAAGCGCGTGGAACAGTGCTTGCGACTGAAGCGAAAGATAAGGCTGTGCAAAAAATTGCAGAAAAAAAAGATGCAGCTGCTGAAAAAATTTCAGCGGTGGCGCAAGAAAAATTAAATCAAGTCGCGGACAAATTGCCGCCGCAGGTAGTTCAGTCCGGCGCGAAGCTCGGTTCCGTCGCGCAAGACCTGACTGCCAAAGTGGATCAGGTCGTCCCAGTCAGCCAGACGCTCCAAGATGGCAAAACAAAAATTTTGACTGCGGCGAAATTGGATGCGCCGAAGGCCTAAATTTAGGCTAAAAAATTAAACTTAATCAAAACAAAATGTCTTTCAATAAAACTGCCGAAATCGGCGCTGCCGTCAAAAATGACAAACAAAATGAAGGCGGCGGCGGTCCGCGTTCCGAAAAAAAAGAACAAGGCAAAGAGTGGAGCAGCGATCTTCAAAATGAACTCGCGCAAAAAATTTCTGGCGCGACGAAAGAAGAATTAAAAAAAACGGCGGATGCTCTGCCGGTGCGACCCGTCCAACGCGGCGATACGCTTGGCACACTCGCGCAAGGCCTGACTGACAAGTTGGTTTGGAATACGCCGGTCGATTATCGCAGCTCGCGAATCGCGGAAGGCAAGAAGCCGACTAAATTAATCGATGCGAAGGATATTTATTCAGGTCAATTTGTTTGGGTTGAGAATGGCACGATTATTGTGGCAGATGGAATGCCACAATCTTTAGAGAAACAGGGCGAAAAGAAAAATGAAAAGAAAGACGAAGATGAGAATCATGAATCTAAGGACAAATCTGATGAGCACCTCAAAGAGGAATCTACAAACAAATCTACAAGTAATTCCGTAGCCGAGGAACAAGTTTCTCCAGCAAATAAAAATGGAGATGATGAAAAGACTCAAAAATCGGAAGTTCCTGTCAATCCAGTCGTGTCTGGGGCAAAGTCTGAACAGGCTCCGGCGACTCAGCCAGATTTGAATGGAACAAAAAATCCAAAGACAAGTGAAGCGCAATCAGCCAACCCGGCTAAGCAAAATAAATCAGGAGAATCGCAATCTAATTCAGCAGAGCCGCAATCAGGATCAAAGACAGAAAAGCCTAAAACCCAAGCTGAAAAAGAGGCTGCGCTAGAAGCCGAAATGGAGAAAAACAAGGCGGGCGTGCTTGCGCGTGTGCAAGAGTTAGGCGGCAAAAATCTTGATGATCCAATTACGATTGCTGGTCTGAATTTCACGCCACAGATTCATCCTGGGAATGGAGGATTAAATGGTGCCGAAGATTGGAATAAAAATGAATATGAATATTGGCGAAACGGCGCATATAAAGGTTACTCAATTACCATTGGAATTGGTGTCACGCCGCCACATGTTTTGCGTTATAGCCATAATTTTTCTTCTATTGAAACCACTGATGTCCTCCCCAATAAGGCTGGATTGGAAAAAGCAATTGAGGCAGTCAAACAGGAAATTGATGTAGAGAACGCAAAGAAAAATAAGCCGGAGGAAGCTCCGAAAACCCAAGCTGAAAAAGAAGCTGCACTGCAAGCCGAAATGGAGAAAAACAAAGCTGGCGTGCTTGCTCGCGTGCAAGAGCTTGGCGGACAAAAGCTTGATGCTCCAGTCTCCATCGCCGGCTTAACTTTTAGTCCAGATGATGGTAGTAATGTTTGGCGTGATAATGTTCACGAATGGATCTTTAATAACATTTATTGGTTCACAACCGATTATAAGGATGACAAAATCTGCTTTGGCATTCACACTCAATCACCGCATGTCTTGTGTTTTCAAGCTGAAGCTGAAGCTAAAAAGTCGTCAGATGTCCCAGGCGACAATAAGGCTGGTTTGGAAAAAATGATTGAAGAAGCCAGACAAAAAATTAATGCAGAGAACGCAGAGAAAAATAAGCCGGATGAAAATCCGAAAACCCAAGCTGAAAAAGAAGCTGCGCTAGAAGCAGAAATGGAGAAAAACAAAGCGGGCGTGCTTGCGCGTGTGATTGAGCTTGGTGGTAAAAAACTTGATGCTCCAATTTCTATTGCGGATTTAATTTTTGAGCCAGATGAAGGAAATGGTGGCTTGAGTAATGCCAATGATTGGACTGATGAAGGTCGCCATTATTGGTTGTCGATTGAATATGAAGGTCGGGCAATTTCTTTTGGAATTGAAGCTAAATCTCCGCACGATGTGAGATTTGGAACATCTAGAGTTAAAGGTTTTCCTACTTTAGTTTTAACTAATTTAATCGAGACGGAAAAGCAAAATATTGATTTGGCAGTGAAAGCCGAAAAAGCAGCCGAGCCAAAAAATCCGGCAGCGCGAGCACCTGAAACTCAGCCTGAAACCCAGCCTGAAACTCAGCCAGCAAGACCGCCTGAAATTATATTTGGTGATGACAATGGAAAATTAACGCCTGAACAAAATTCTCAACTCAAGGAGGCTTTAGATTCATTTCAGGCTGAGTTTGGGCTCAAGAATATCCGCGCGAAAACTTTTGGTGGAATTGGTTTTGACAAGCAAATAGTCGTTGATTTCAAAGATGATCAAGGTAAAGACCATACTTTGGATAGCGGTGGTCACCTCAGGATGAAAACAGCTCTTGAAGAGATTATCGAAAAATTGAATAAGTTTAATTTGTACGAACCAGAGTCAACTCCTGCGTCTCAAAAATACCAGGAAGCTCAATCAAAAATTGGAGAAGAGGCGCCTGTTTTTTCTCCATCCTCCAAGCCGGCAGCTGAGTCGCAATCAGTGAAGCCAGAGGTCTCAGTCGCTACACCAGAAGCGCAAGCTGCACAAGAAAAACTTGAAAAATTTGCGGAAGCGCGTAAAGCAGGTGTGCTTGCGCGAGTGAAGGAGCTCGGCGGAACTAGTCTCGAGGATCCATTTACATTACAAGGGCTAACTTTTTCGGAGTGGATGGTCGACGCTGAAAGCATGGCCTATCATATGGAAGCTCAATATAAAGGTCACGATATAGACATAATGATTCGTATGGAGAAGCCATATTCTTTCTCTTTGCACGGTTTTATCGGAGGTGTAGTTGACCGTGATGTTCCTAATAACAGCAAGCCTGAATTGGAGAAAATGATTGATGAGCTTAAAAAGGAAATTGATACAGAGGAGGCAAAAAATTCGTCAACTGGAAAATTTTTCGAGTCGGTTAGCGCGGGAGGCGCGGCAGCTTGGTCGTTCATCAAAGATAAATATGCCGAATATATTAACCCCAAAGAAGAAACGACTGAGGTGAAACCTGAATCAGATCCAGTCAAGATTGAGCGACCAGACACATTAGCCCGAAGACAGGAGAATGGTGATGCAGCTTTAAATGGAATTAATTCAGATGCTCTTGGTAAGCAGCTTGAAGCATACAAGCAGGATATTGCAGGTGGTTCGACCGAAACTCCCATCAATACGGCTGAACAAAATAAACCGACAAAAGAAGTTTTGGCTCAACGAATGCAAAAAAGCGGAAAACTTTTAGATACATTTTTAACGAAATCAGAGGCGCTCAAAAATAAACATGGATTAATCCAAGCAAATATCGCTGATCGTCTGACCGAAATTAGTAGCAAGCTCCAAAGCCCTGACCAAATCACATTGAAAGAATTTGATGCGATGGATGCCGCGATGGAACAATACATTATCTCGCTCGACAAGATGCTCGCGAGCAATTAGCTCAGTCGCTGATTAATCTTTTGAAATAAAAAATAGACAAGGGAAAAAAGGGAGGCGTCCGACATCTGCGATTAAGCAAATGTAGAGCCTCCCTTTCTCCGTTTTAATCACCTTTCTTGTTCCGCCGACTGCGGTTTTTGCAGCCGAGTTTTGCACAGCCGAGCCGGCGGAAAGAACTTATTCCGGGAAGACCGGGGCGTCGAAGACGCCCTTGTCAGACTCAAGGTGAGCCTTGGTGAAAGGCCACCTCGAGTCTATTACTTTCGCCGAGTTGGCGAATTTCTTCGTCCTCTCGGCAACTTCGAGCAGAGCCGCCCGCTGATTGGCGAGCTCTGATTCGACCTCATCGACGCGGGCGTCAGTCGCGGCGATGTTTTCCGAATTGTCGGCGACGCCTTTGGCGACCGCTTTCAATTCGTCTGCTGTTTTTTTCTGTTCGGCGGCGACCTTTTTGATGCCGACCTCATTTTTTTGGAGACGGTCGGCAAGCTTGCCGCGCTCAATCGCGGCGTAATCGAGCCGCTGGTTGAGCCGAGTTTGCTCGGTGGCGGATTGGTCAATCCGTTGCTCAATCCGGTCGCGCTCGTCGTTGAGCTTTTTCTCGGCATTTGCGGTCGCGGTTTTTAAATCGCCGACTGCGGTCTGTGCCGCGGCGGATGTTGTTTTCGCCGCTGCCGCGTCAGTTTTCGCCGTTGCCGCGTCGGTTTTTGCGGCCTCAATGTCGGACTTGATCGCCGTGAGGTCGGGCGAAGATCTCAGCCCAATTACGATAATCAGGATGAGCGCAACCAGTGCGCCGATCGCGCCGAGGACCCCGAGCCAACTGCGGGTTTCGCCCCAGTCGATTGGTTCCCTGGCATTCTCGGCGAGGATAGTCTCAAATTCAAGGAACTCCGCCTCACTGACCTCCTTCCAGTGTCTGTTGTTCCTGTAATTTGAGGCCTCCGTTGCGTCTTCCACCGTTATGTATTTATTCGGTTCTTCTACTTTTTGGAAGTAAAAAACAGCGGGGCGAATATTCCCGGGTTCGGCGGGCTTGGGTTCGGCGGGTTTTGGCATCGCCTCAGCACGAAGCTTGTGCTCCGGGATGAATGTCCAACCATCTTCAACAAAACGGGTTTCGTAATCCTCCTTTGTGACCTCCTCCCAGCCATTTTTGGCCAGGTAGTTGAAAAAAGGTTGGTCGCAGTCGCAAGCGACTGCAGACGTTTTTTTGCTGCTGTGATTGACGAAGTAGGATTTTTCTTCTGATGACATGAGCGTTTCTCCCTGTGATTGTTAGTTGTTGGTTGTTGCCCGTCTATTCGTTGTGAACCATCTCAGCCGGCAATGGCTGTGATGGGTTGAAATACTCCCACAAACTTCCTGCCGCCAAACTTATGGTGGCAGCCACTCCTAACGAGAATATAGCTATTACTAGTTTCTTCTTAAATGCCAAGACGCTTCTCCTTTTAGTTTTTTTAGTTCAGTTAATTTTCCCTAGACAGCCCGACTGCCAGACAGCTGTCATTACGAGGAGCGGAGCGACGAAGCCCCGAAGGGGTCCCTTCGGGATAATCTCAATCTTCATGAGATTGCTTCGTTCGTTGCCTCACTCGCAATGACGCTATGATGGTAGCCCGACTGCCTAGGGAAAAAGGAAATTTTGATAAATCCCCCTATCCCGCCAAGGCGGGATTTCCCCCTTTGCAAAGGGGGACTTTAGGAAGATTTTATTTTTTAAAGGTGATTCAAACGGAGAGATTATCTGCCAGCGAGACGGCTCGCGATCCGCCGTGGCGGATACGAGCAATCATGCACGAGCAGATTGCTCTCCATTTTGATCGCGAGATTTCAAAGAACGAAGCTTGTCCTCAGAAAACCAAGAATCCTGAGCAGGAAGCTGCCCCGCACTCAGAGGCAGCTTTCCACGCAGGATTTTTTTCGCGAGCTATGAGTGCATGGGAAATTGAAAAAGGAGGTTATTGTAAATAATTAAATTTGTTTTGTCAAGCGATTGGTCGATTTTTCCCATCTCGCCAAAAGCACTCAAAAAAGCTAGAATCTAGCGTGATGAATCAAAAATCTTACAAAATCGCAGTTTTGCCAGGGGACGGTATCGGCCCCGAAGTCATGGTCGAGGCGAAGAAAGTCCTGGAGGCAGTCGGCGCGAAATTCTCAATTGGTTTCGAATTCGATGAGCAATTAGTCGGCGGTGCGGCGATTGATGCGGTCGGGGAGGCTCTGCCGGCTGAGACTTTGGCAGCTTGTGAAAAATCCGACGCGATTCTCTTCGGCTCGGTCGGTGGTGAGAAGTGGAATGCGTTGCCGCCGGAAAAACGCCCAGAGGTCGGCGCGCTGCTGCCGCTGCGCAAACACTTCGATCTTTTCGCGAATATTCGTCCGGCAGGCGTGCTGCCGATGTTGCGCAATTCTTCACCACTCAAGCCGGAAATTATCGGCGACGGTTTCAGCTTCACTGTGATTCGTGAATTGACTGGCGATGTTTACTTCGGCGCGAAAGAGCGGGGCGCAGATTTCGCGAGCGACTTGATGATTTACCGTAAAAATGAAGTTGAGCGCATCGCGCGCGTCGCTTTCGAACTAGCCAAAAAATCGCGTCAGAAAGTGACGAACATCGACAAGGCAAATGTGCTCGCGACTTCCCAATTTTGGCGCAAGATTGTCGAGGAAGTTCACGCGCGAGAATTTCCTGAGATTGAGCTCGAGCATCTGTACATCGACAACGCGACGATGCAGCTGCTCGTTCGTCCGCAGCGATTCGACATCGTCCTCGCTGGCAATCTTTTCGGCGACATTCTTTCTGACGAGGCGGCGCAGATTTCGGGTTCGATCGGGCTGCAAGCTTCGGCTTCGATCAATGCGAAAAAGTTCGGACTCTTCGAGCCGATGGGTGGCAGTGCGCCGGACATCGCGGGACAGGGAATCGCGAATCCAATCGCGCAAATTGGTTCGGCGGCGATGATGCTCGATATTTCCTTCGGCGAATTGGCTGCGGTAAAAGCGATTAAGCAAGCAATCCTCGCGACTTTGGAATCAGGTCTGCGTACGGGTGATATTTTCACCGGCACCACTGGCGAGCAAAAAGTTTCTACCAAAGAAATGGGTGATGCAATTATTAAAAATTTAAAATGAAAAAAACCACTATTCACAAAATCTTCGTTGCGTTCATGGCTCTCATCCTTTTAGCGAGCGCGATTCTGCCGTTTTTTGCCGGTGGATTTTGAACCCTCCCCTAACTCCTCCCAGAGGGAGGGGGATAGAAATAGAGTTCTCCCACTAATTTATAAAACCGTTAATTCACAACTTAAGTGATGGGCTAACTTTAGTTATGGAAAATTTCTCTCCATTGCAGGAGCTTAAATAAAAATCCCTCCCCTTTGGGGGAGGCTGCCTGCCGGTAGGCAGGGCTAGGTGGGGGTAACCTAAATTCTCTTTGATTTCGGTCGCTTCGCGAAGCGTTTCTCTAGAATTTTGCGCGCAATCTCGCGATCGTCCCAGGGAATTTTTTTCGTGCCGATGACTTGAAATTGTTCGCAGCCTTTGCCAGCGAGCAGCACCGTGTCGCCTTTCTCCGCGTTCATCAGAGCGAAATGGATCGCCTTTTTTCGGTCGGATTCGATCGTGAAGCCCGCGCCTTCTTCACGCGTCACGCCTTCGCGGACTTCGAAAATAATTTTCTCCGGATTTTCAGTGAAAGGATCGTCGCTCGTCAAAACAATTTCATCCGCAAATTTGCTCGCGAGTGTGCCCATCACGGGGCGCTTCGTGCGATCGCGATCGCCGGTCGCGCCGAAGACGAGCCATAATTTCCCGGGTGTGACCGCGCGAAATGTCCGCAGCAATTTCTCGAGCGCGTCGGGCGTGTGCGCGAAGTCGACGACGACGCGGAAATTTTGTCCGGCCTCGACGGTCTCGAGTCGTCCCGGCAGTGGCTTCAGATTGCGAAAAACTTTGCGGATAATTGTCGGTCGAATTTTCAAGGCGAGGGCGAGCGCGCTCGCGGCGAGAATATTCGCGACATTGAAATTACCCAAAAGTTTGGTCTTGATTGCGAATTTTTCTTCCATGCCGATGACATCGAAAGTCTGCGAATTTTCGCGCACGGTGAGATTCTCGGCACGCAGGTCACCCTTTTTCAGTCCGAAGGTGACGATGCCGATTTCCGGAATGCGTAAAAATCGTTCGACACTCGGGTCTTCCGCTGGCAGGATGGCGATTTTTTCACCACTCGTTTGATCTTGCGCCAGCCGCCAAAAAAGCTGCTCTTTCGCCGCGGCATAATTTTCAAAATTGCCGTGGAAGTCGAGGTGATCGTGTGTGATGTTGGTCAAAATCGCGGCGCTGAAATTTACGCCCCAGACACGATTTTGCGTCAGCGCATGACTCGAAACTTCGATCACGGCGTAGCTGCAATTCGCCTCGACCGCTCGGCGCAAAAATTTCTGCACGCCGCCGCGACCGAGCGAAGTCATTTTCGTCAGGTTGTCCCACTTCTTATCGCCGAGCCAAAAATTAATCGTCGTCGCGAGCGCGACGCGCTCACCATTTGCTTCGAGGATTCGCGCGACGAGATTCGCTGTGGTGGTTTTACCATTCGTGCCCGTGATGCCGATGACCGTGATTTTCTTCGCAGGAAATCCGTAAAAAACCGCCGCGCCGACGCCCCACAAAAAATGCCATGTTAGGCGCAGGGGATTAGTTGGCGAAATTAAATTTTTAATTTTAGCGAGCACAGAATGATTTTACCGAATTTCTAATTTTAAATTTAGCAACAAATGCCAAATTCTAAAATCCAAAGATTTAATCAAGTTCAAATTGCAAATATTTTGGCATTTAACTTTGGGCTTGATTTGATATTTGAGTTGGTGTTTGTCCTGGGGAAGTTAATTCACGAGATACCTTGCCTACCGGCAGGCAGGTCTCGTGGGTTAATGTGATATACCTAAAATTTCGCGTGCAGTCGCACAATCTTTTTCAATCTGTTTTTTCAGTTCTTCCGCTGAATCAAATTTTCGTCCTGCACGAATTTTCGCCAAAATCTCGAATGCGGCTTCCGGCGGTGATTCAGTGAATTTCGTCAGAACATGAATCTCGAGCGTTTTTTCGTCGTCAAAAGTTGCGCGCTTGCCGAAAAATAAAATCGCCGGCCAGACTTTTTCGTCCAGAAAAAGGCGGGCAGCGAACACGCCCGACTCGCTTGGAAAATTTTCCGGCAGCTCAAAATTCAAAGTCGGAAAACCAAGCGTCCGACCGATACCGCGACCCGGGATAATTTTCCCCGAAAAACGCATTCAAAAAATATTAAATATTAAATTTTCAATTTGAAATTATTCAATGACTTCGACTTCGTCTTTGTCTCCGCCGACGAAGCTCATGATGACGAAGGCGACTGCTGGCAGTGAAAACCAAATGTTGTAGTTTTCCGTCATTAATTTCGCCAAGGTCGAGCCAGTCGTGATGTCGACGCCGAAGGTTGTCGTCGCCGTACCGACGAAAACGCCGCCGGAAATATAGACCAAAATAGTCGAAACGATGAGACCAGCCGAGAGAAAACCAAATGCGCCGGTGGTCGTGAGATTCAGAATCATCGAGCGCTCGTAATCCATCGCCACGAAGAAGCTGCCGCGGACTGTGATGAGCAGAATGACAAGTACGAAAAGCAAAATTTTGGAAACGACCAAAACACTTGGACCGAAATTGCCGACATTCAACACAAAATTCGGATCGGACAGCACGAAGGTGTCGAGTAAATTGCCGAAGCCGTCGGCGGTGAGCGTCGCGATGTAGGTCGCGATGATGATTTTGAGCGTGGAATTCCGACCGACGATGAAAGAATATGCCACTACGATGGCGAAGAAAACGATGATAAACAGATCCCAAGTCGGTAGAATTTGCATCGTAGGGAATTTTAGCGGAAACGAATTTTGCTTGCGAGTACCACTCAGGCTCTAATTTAATTTTGCCTGCTAAATAAAAATTCCAAAAATCAAATTCCAAACTCCAAACAAATAAGACTGTAATTTGGTGCTTGGAATTTATTTGGTATTTGGATATTGGAGCTTGGTACTTTCTATTACGGTTCATCGTGTCCGCCTTCGTTCCAGGGATTGCAGCGCAAAATTCGCCAAATGATTTTCGGTAGGGCGCGAATCACGCCGTATTTTTTCAGCGCAATTTTCCCGTACTCAGAGCAGCTCGGCTGGAAGCGACAGTAACCGTGCGGAAAAAAAACGCGCAGCCAGGAGTGATCGGGTGAGAGTGTTTTCTGATAAAGCCAAATCAATCCGCGCAAAAGATTGCGGGGAAGTTGCCAGATGAAAATTAGAAAGTTTTTCACGCCGGAATTTTAACTCGCTTTCGCCGAATTTTCCGCAATGATGAATTAGCGCGAGTTGAGGCTTGAACGCATTTCTGTGATGTACCGCTCAATCAATTCATCGAGTATGTTTCTCTCAGAGTCTGTAATTTTTATCAGTCCATCTTGTTTCAAATTTTGCTCCCCGTATCCTGGGATTTTTCCGGCGACATAGTCTAGAAATGTTTTCAGATATTCGGGATGCCATAGAGTCATCGTAATCAGCTCGTTTGCGTCTTCTATTGCACGCACGGCATTTCGCGAAGCGGCATGTCTGACAGCGTTGTAGTCTGGGACATTGCCCCAAGTCGATAAGCCTCTTTCCGGATTTTGTGTTCTTTTTTGATAACAGAATTCAAATAAAATTCCGAGCTCTGAAACAATTTCTCCGCTCAATACTTTTTCGTACCATTTTGTTGGCTCTACAGGAGATTCTTGTTGCATCAAATATTTTTGGTAGGCGTGGCTGGTTTCATGCAGAAATCTATATTGGTCAGTTTCATCTCCTGGTTTTGGAAATAAATTTTCCCCAGTTGCGCTGTTTTTTCCTAAGCGAAAAATATAATAATTGTACTGTTCGGTTGGCATTGGGAGCTCATTTATCGAAATTTTGTTGTTTCCATATTTGCAACCCCAAGAATTTCTCCACACATCAATTTTTTGAATGCAGTCTTTTTCGGCTAAAAATAAGCCTAATTTTTGCGGTAAGTTTTGGTTTGGATTGTTTGGTTTTATTTGACTCGGCAAGGTCAGACAAGCTGTGATTGCACTGCGAATTTGCTCGTGACTGAGTTTGTCACGGCTGCTTCTATCAAACTCAATCATTTAGTCAGGTTGTTTTTATCTCCATCTCCATTCGTAGTTTTTTCTCTCGCTGTTTTTGCGATGAGCGCTTGTTCCATGGCTGCGACTTTTTGTTTATCAATTGCCTCGACGGGTGCCCCGGCGAGTGGTGGTTGCTCGAGCTCGTCCGGCAATTTCGCGAAAGCCTTGTCTTTGACATTCGCGAGTTGCGCTTCGAGGTCGATGCCGATGCGCGCCGAAATTTCCTGATCGACGAATTCGCGTTTGCGTCCATATTTCAAGCGCGAATATTCTTTGATTAGTCCGGCGACTTTTTCATTTTTACCTGTCTCGTCCCAGACAGTCGACATCGAAAATGGTCGGCTCGTCGTGTTGTCGATGTTCAATTTGATGTACGCCGAATAATTCGCGATGTTGATGACATCTTGATCACTCAAAAGTGGCGCGTATTCTTTCGCCATGTATTCCGCGTCGGCAGCACCGATTTTGAAGTTCATCATCGTGCCCACATTACCGAAGACAGCGTCGCGAATAGTTGGATCTTCGCGTGAGCCACCCTCGGGACCGCTCTGGTGCGTGAGCTGACCGATGTATTGGTGCGCGATGATGAGTCCGAGGTGATATTTACGCGCTTCGGAGAGAATCGTCGCAAAAGCATCGGTCGCGAAATTTTGAAATTCATCGACATACAGCCAGAAATTTGGCCGCTCTTCTTCCGGTACATCGACGCGACTCATCGCCGCCATCTGCAATTTATTCACGATGATGAGTCCGAGTAGCTGCGCGTTGATGTCGCCGACTGCACCCTTCGACAAGTTCACGAGAATAATTTTTTTCTCGTCCATGACTTTGCGGAAATCAAAAGCCGAATGTTTCTGACCGATGATGTTGCGCATCATCGTGTTCGTGATGAAGGGTCCGAATTTCGCCGAGAAATACGGAATCATTTCCTCTTTTTCGCGCGCGCCGGTCTTCGCCATTTCCCGATCCCAGAAGCTGCGGACGACCGGATTTTTAATTTTCGAGATTTTGTACTGACTGAATTCGTCGTCGGTGAAGAGGCGGGGGAGGTCGATTAGAGTCGCGCCCTCTTCTTCGTCGTCCATGAGCGTGAGGCAGCCATTTCTGAAATAATGCTGGATGCGCGGTCCAAAAATTTCGCTGCCGAAAAGCTTGATAAAAATTTGCATCGCGGAAAGCGAGGCGAAATCTTTTTCTTCCGCCGTTTTCGCTTCGAGCAAATTGAGCCCCATCGGTCGTTCGAGGTCGGCGGGGTTGAAGATGATGACATCCTTCGCGCGTTCTTTCGGAATGTATTTCAAAATGTCTTCGATCAAATCACCGTGCGGATCGACGACGCCGACACCATCGCCATTCGCGATGTCCTGACGCGCCATGTAAGAAATCAAAGCGGATTTACCTGAACCGGATTTTCCAATCATATAAAAGTGGCGCGTGCGGTCGTCCGGTTTGATGCGCACTTCTTTCGTTTCGCCGCGATATTTATTCAGACCGATCAAGAGCGGCGCGTCTTCTTTCTTCGGCAAATTCACCGGCGGTGGCAGAATCTTGTATTTCAGCCATTCGATCAGTGGCGTGAAATTATAGCGGCTCGTCGGGAAATGAAAAATGCTCGCGAGTTCAGTTGGCACAAGCAGGCATTCTTTTTCCGTGATGGGCCAGACGCCCTGCGCCGGTAATCTTTTGCGGAAATTAAACAGCATCCAGCCGTCATTCAAAAAATCTAGGAAAATCATGCGGCGATTTTGCAGCCAATTCAGATATTCATTTTTGTACATGCCGAAAGCCGTCGCGAGTCCATTCGTGATTTGCTCGGCTGCAGCTTCGCTGTCGCTCGCGCCGACGATGCGAATCAGCGTGTCGAAGGCCGGTTGCGCGATTTTTTCACCAGCCTGTTTCAAGCTTTCGTCAGTGGCTTGATCGCGGACAGTGAATGGATCGCCGCCGCTCGCGCCGGGCTGATTCGTGCCGAGTTCACTGATGGCGGCGTCATTGCCGAGCACGAATACTTTGATCAGCGAAACCAGCCAACCGAGACCGGGGATGCCGATACTTTTCTTCTTCTTGAGCAGTTCACGGTTTAGAGCTTTGCGTGCGGATTTTTGCCAGCCGCCGATTAGGTGGCTGCCTTTGCGTGGACGGATGACGAGCTGCACGCTCGCGCGATCTTCAGTTCTCAATTTTGACAAAACATTGGTCAGCGAATTGAGCGGGTCATTTTCGACGACTTTGTAAGTTTTGAATGGTCGCCAGCTCGGCATTTTCTGGTAAAAGAAAAAGCACTTCGCGTGGGATTTCTTTGGTGCCGGCTCGGGCAATTCTTTCATCGGCTCGACATAGGCGTCGGGATAAAAACTCGTAATCTGTTTTTCGACGACGCCCGCATAATATTTATTTGTGATGACATAAAAATTAATTTTGTCTTTTTCGTAAAAAAATTCGAAGCTCACGAGATCAGTTCCGAAGATTGCTGAGCGAATAATGTTGCCGAGGTTCATTTCACTGATTTCGTGGAGTGCGCGGTAGAGTTGCTCCATCACGCCGATTTTTTCGCGGAAATCTTTTTCAGTCGCTTCTTCGCGGTCTTTGTGAGTTTCTTGCCGCGGTTGTGTCACTTTCAGGCAGACCAAACCGCGCGCCCATTGCAACTGGTAGGCGAGGCGGACGGAATACTTCACGATGTCCCAGATGAACCAGGCTGTTGTCACGAAAACAAAAATCGTGATGGTGTGATTCCACCAGCCGGGCGCACTGACATACCAATTCCACCAACCTTGGATTCTTTCCCAAGTCAGCCAGCCGCGCGCGAATTCGAAAAGCGCGACTCCGGCAATCACAAAAACTTCCCAGAAGCGCGCGATAAAGCGGATGAAGAAACCCATTGATTTTTTATTTTTAAATCAGGTTATTTTAGCAAAAATAAGCCCAAAAAGCAATGAACATGAAGCATGAAGCATGGAACGGTCACCTTAGTGTTAAAATGCGAAAGAAAGATTGAAGTGTTATGATTGTAAGGATTATTAAGAGCTTTGAAGATTGTTGGGTGGTCAAAGTCTTCAATTTTCAATCTTAAATCTTAAATCTTAAATTCCTTTGGTTATTCGCCGCTCTCGCCGCCGTTCAACTCGTCGTCGCTCGTATGCTGCGACACCAGTCCGCCGTTCGCGCTCTTCCATTTTCAAAAAAATCTTTTCCTCCGCTTCCAAAACTTCACTCAAGCTCGAAGTTGATTCGCGCATCGCGCGCGACATTTGGGCGATAATTTATTTCGTACTTGGCGTTCTCACTTATCTCTCGCTCGGTGGCGGCATCGGTCAATTCGGGCAGTGGTGGGTCATGAGTTTTCGGGGACTTTTTGGGATTGGAATCAATTTCGTGCCAATCATTTTTTTCGTAGTCAGTGGCGCACTCGTCGCTTCGAAGACAATCCAATTTAATTTCACCCGCATCTTCGGCATCGTGCTGCTCGTCGCGACGAGTCTCGGCATCGTCCATCTCTCGACTTTGCCGAATGAAATGCTTTCGGCTGCGCCGGAATACGGCGGAATTGTCGGCTTCGTCATGTCAGTTTTTTTGCGCGCGACTTTCGCGGACATCGGCGCCAAGATCATTCTCTTCGCTTTATTTTTAATCTCCATTCTGCTCGCTTTTGGTGTCTCTTTCCGTGATATTTTTTCGTTCGTCCGTAATTTAATTTACGGTCAGGAGGCGGCAAAACCAGTCGAAAATGGTAATTTGAAAGTGCGCGATTTCCAGAAAGAAGCGGAGGAGAAATCATCTAAAAGACTTGAAAAAGCTGAAGATTCAGAATCCAAAAAAGATTCCAAAACGGCGGAGTTTCGCATCAATCGTCCGGGCGCGGTCAAGCTGGCGGCTGAATTCAAGCCGGAAAAGTCCAAAATTTCCGACGCAGAGTGGACGCCGCCGTCACTCGACTTGCTCGACGAAGCGGCGAAATCAGCTTCAGTCGATGAGGTTTTGCTGCGGCGTCAGGCGGAGGTCATTCGCCAAAAATTATCGCAGTTTGGCATCGAGGTCGAAATGTTTGATGTGAATGTCGGACCGACCGTGATGCAGTACACCTTGAAGCCGTCCGAAGGAGTCAAGCTTTCCAAGATTGTGGGATTGAAACACGATTTGGCTTTGGCTTTGGCTGCCAAAAGTCTGCGTATCGAGGCGCCGATTCCCGGCAAAAGTTTAGTCGGCATCGAGATTCCAAATGACAAACGCACTTTGGTGCGCCTCAAAGAACTTTTGCTGTCCGATCAATTTTCCAAAATCAAATCGAATCTGCGTGTCGTGCTCGGGCGCGATGTTTCGGGCAACGCGCGCATTGCCGATCTCGCCGACATGCCGCATCTGCTCGTCGCTGGTGCGACCGGCTCCGGTAAATCCGTCGGAATCAATACTTTCCTGCTTTCACTGATTTACCAAAATTCGCCGAATGATTTGCGTCTGATTCTCGTCGATCCGAAACGCGTTGAATTGGTTCCATATAACGGCATTCCGCATTTGCTGACGCCGGTAATTAATGATCCAGAGAAAACAATCTCCGCGCTCAAGTGGGCGGTCGGCGAAATGACGCGTCGTTACATCGAACTCTCCAAAGCGAAAGTCCGTAACATCAAAGAATACAACGCGACGAAACCACCGGAAAAAATGCCGTACATCGTAATTGTGATTGATGAGTTGGCGGACCTCATGATGGTCGCGCAGAAGGAAGTCGAGGGCGCAATCATGCGACTCGCGCAAATGGCGCGTGCCGTCGGCATCCATCTCATTCTCGCGACACAACGACCGTCGGTGAATGTCATCACCGGTGTCATCAAGGCGAATATCCCAACGCGACTTTCTTTCGCCGTCACTTCCGGCGTGGACTCCAAGACAATTCTCGATGGAGTTGGTGCGGAGGATTTGCTCGGACAGGGTGACATGCTTTTCATCCCGCCGGGAGAGTCGAAGCCGGTGCGTATTCAGGGGGCTTTCATCTCGACCGACGAAGTGCGCAAAGTGACGAACGCCATCAAGCTCAATCTCGACGAAGAGCCGGAATACAATGACGAGATTACCGATTCACAAAAAAATGCCGGTGTCGTTTTGCCGGGCGTCAAAAATTCTTCAGCTGATCAGAAGCCGGGCGGCAGCGATGAAGACATCATTCGCCAGGCGGCGCGTGTCGTCGTCGAGACTGGTCGCGCTTCAGCCTCACTTTTGCAACGCCGGCTTTCACTCGGTTATGCGCGCGCAGCGCGCATGATTGATTTACTCGAGGAACGCGGATTCGTCGGACCGGCGGACGGAGCGAAGCCGCGTGCGATCTATGTGACGGCTGAGAAATTAGACGAGATGGAAGCAGGCGCGAGTGATCCGGAAGCAGCGGCGAAAGCGGAAGTTTCGCGACAATTAGATGAAATGGATCGTGGAAGAGGGGAACGCTAAATTAAATCCACATCTCGAAACTTATAAATATTCATTTGGTTCGAGGTCATTGGTCACTAGGTTCGGAGGGTCATTAAGTCGCTAAGTCTTTAAGCCATTAAGTCGTTGAGTGGATTTTCTAAAATCGTGCCGGTGCAAAGTAGTGGGTTAATTGAACTTGCGGGAGTCGTCACCTGATGCTGTCGCCAGCACTCCTAACCCCGGAATTAATTCCGGGGTTAAAAATAGGTTAAAAATGAGACGGATAAAAAATTCGAAAATTCTATCTTTACGCTGATTGTTGTTCTTCCAACCCATAAAAATCATTTTTTTCAGGGAAATAACTTACTTTATCGATTCTGACATCTGTGATGGGTCCTAAATTTTTATCAGGAGCAAATCTGACTTGGTTTGTGTTGCTCGGTTGCGGAAACCTAATTTCGGTAAATTTATCGCCTGTAGTGCTTCGATCTATTGCAACTTGTAAAGCCGTAATTTTTTCTCCACTCGGATTCTTAAAAGACAATCGCAAATCCAGCTTGCCAGTCCGCCGTTCTCTGACAATAATTTCGTGAGGAATTGGCTGGCTGTGCTCGAATTTTTGAGAGCTGATAGTGCCGCTTAGCTGGTCGCGAATGGAATCGACAATTTTTTTGAAGCGATTTGAAAGTGATAAAGACCGAGGAGTTTCCATATTTTTAGGATTAAAAGGTGCTTAATTTTAGAACAAAAAATCTAAAAGTCAAATCAGGCTAAAATACTTTCCGTGAAAGATTTCATGTCAATCGCGGTTGCCGAGGCAGAAAAAGGTTTGCGCCGCAAAGACGGCGGACCATTTGGTGCGGTGATTATTCGCGCTGGCGAGATTGTCGCTCGGGCGCACAACGAAGTTATTAAAAACTCCGACCCGACTTGCCACGCTGAGATGCAGGCGATTCGTGCTGCCGCGAAAGAATTAAAACGCTTCGACCTTTCTGACTGCGAGATTTATTCCAGCTGTGAGCCGTGCCCGATGTGTCTCGCCGCGATTTGTTGGGCGCGGATTCCACACATTTATTTTGGCGCGACGCGCCGCGATGCGGCAGCGATTGGTTTCGCTGATGCAGAAATTTACGATTTCATTTCCGATAAAATCCAAAAAAATTCGCCCGTCAAGAAACAACTTGGGCGCAAAGCTTGTCTCGTTCCTTTTCAAAAATGGCTAAATTTAAAGTCTAAAACTCAATATTAAAATGTCGAATTCCAAAATCTTGATTTCGAAGTTACAGAAATTTTTCGCCGCTCGGGGATTTACGCGCGCGGTCGTCGGGCTGTCGGGCGGAGTCGATTCGGCTGTCACGCTTGCGCTCGCGGTGCATGCGCTCGGCGCGGAAAATGTTTTCGGCTTGATTCTGCCGCGGCGAAATGTGAGCTCGGCTGAATCCAAAATGCTCGCCGAAAAATTGGCGGAGCAATTCGGTGTCCGAACTTTAGAATTTGAAATTGGCGCAATCATTGAAAAATTCTCGCCGCCGTGGACACAAAACCATTTAGCCGAAATCAATCTCGCGCCACGCATTCGCATGACTGCGCTTTACAATTTCGCGAATTCTGAAAACGCTCTCGTGCTCGGCACCTCGAATCGCTCCGAGATTTTGCTCGGCTACGGCACGAAATTCGGCGATTTCGCAGCGGATGTTGAAGTGCTCGGAAATCTCTTCAAAACAGAGGTTTTTGCGCTTGCGCACGAGCTTGAAATTCCACTTGAAATAATTTCCCGTGCGCCGACCGCCGAGCTCACTCCCGGTCAGACTGACGAATCCGAGCTGGGTGCGAATTATTGTGTGCTGGATGAAATTTTGCAGCGACTCGAAAAAAATAATTTTGCGTTGCCGGAGCAGGCGACTGAGCTGGAGCAAAAAATTCGCGCGCGCGTAGTTGCTAACCTTCACAAAACTGAGCTCACACAGATGCTTTGAAAATTGAGTTTTCTTTTTCCAGAACTCTCCGTTAAACTTTCCTCAATAAAAAATAACCCATTCCCAATGTCTCCAAAATCTATCTCTTTCCTTGAGCGCGTGACACGCAATCTCGGGTCGCTGTTTGTCGCACTCTTCGTCTTGTCGGCAGCCGCCTTGG
>Ga0172379_10001219_pt1 | contig 53496 bp, 47 predicted proteins | sample GrowelOW334metaG_FD_119756 | JGI IMG/M metagenome (GOLD analysis project Ga0172379, IMG submission 119756) | Groundwater microbial communities from an aquifer near a municipal landfill in Southern Ontario, Canada - Groundwater well OW334 metaG | ecosystem: Environmental > Aquatic > Deep... | reverse complement strand
TTTATCTGGTTTGCGATATTATTTACGCTGCTTAGCGGCCCATTTGAGGCTGCTGTGGCATATAAGAATGCTTCTCTGCCAAGGGCATCTGTCATACGGTATCTTTTCTATGCTTTTCTTACATTCCCCTTTACAACGTTCAAGAATGCTATTCAGGTTGTCGCCATCAGAGATGAGCTTTTGGGCAAACGAGAGTGGGTAGTTTCGCAGAGGAAAAAATGACAAATAGAAATATACACATTCTGTTTATATTATTTATCAGCATATTTTTTACGACAGCAGCCTTTTGTGACTCTTTTAATGATGAATTGAGCAAGGCACGAAAGTTTGTGGAACAAAAGTCGTATAGCGAGGCGATTAAGATATATACGAGTATCAGCCCGGAATTACATAAAGACTCAGGCTTGATAATAGAATGGGCACGCGTTTACACCTATGCAGATAATCATCAGGAAGCGATAAAGCTTTTTGAGGAGGTGCGTTCGACTCATCCGGAACGCTCCGCCGAGATAATCAGGGAACTGGCTGACCAATACAGGTGGAACGGCCAAAGAGCAAAGGCGGTGGAAGTATATAAAGAAGCTCTTGCGTTAAAACTTGAAGACCCGCAGATATACCTGGGATTGGCGGATGCACTATTTTCAGATGACAAAAAAAACGAAGCTCTGCAAATATACAGCGAGGCTCTTGAACGCTGGCCTGATAATACCAATGCGATGCTTGGCAAGGCCAATGTCTTAAGTCATCTGGACAAACTTGAGAAATCTTACGCGTTATATCAGAAGGTTCTTGACAGAGACCCTGAAAATCTCAATGCGCTTAATTCCCAAGCCAGAGTTTTGGTCTGGCAGGGATATCATCGTAAGGGCATCAGCAGGTATCAGGAAATACTCAATCGCTATCCGAATAATCCGGATGCGATAGAGGGGCTTGCTTTTGCCCTGCATTGGGTCGGAGATGATGCGCGAGCGGTCGAGAAAACCAAAAAACTTTTGGAATTTGAACCAAACCGTCCTGCGGCGAAGGATTTGTTCGCCCAGATTAAAAATTCTCAACATCCGTTTGTCAGACCTTATGGCAGATTTACCAGCGACAGTACGCCTCAAACTGTTGCCACAGGAGGAGTGCGTGCGGGATTACATCTGAATTATTCTACTTCTATAGATGGAATATATGAGCATCAGGTTTTACGTAAAAGAGACTCATCTGTGCCGACTTTATTCGCAAACCGCGGAGGATTCGGTCTTAGTAAAAGTTTCGGACACACCTACGAATTCAATACGTTTTTATACCAGACGCATTTTGACAAGGCTGATTTTGAGCCGTTCACTACGAATACCTGGTTCACCTATAAACCGGATGATTATTGGCGTTTTGATGTTGCCTATGAGCGGGAAACATTTGAAGATAATGATGCGATTCTCAATAAAATTATTACTGATAGCGTATCATTTTCCACTGATTTCAGATTGAATCGTTTTTGGTTTATTAGCGCAAAATACAAACGAAGCTATTATAGCGATGATAATCTGCAGAATCAGTTTTTTGGCACACTCGAATATCGCATTTCACACAAGCCTTACGTTAAGCTGTATTATAACTATTATTATTCTGACTGGGCACAGCAGGGACTTAATCATGGTTACTTTAGTCCCGCTTCGCTTTCTTCGCATTCGGTAGGTTTATATACAGGCATAGACATCACAAAAAAATTATTCGTCGAAGCCAAAGCTTCCGGCGGATATGAATTCCAGCGTAAACCGGACGACCAGCATGATATATCAAACCACCCCACTTGTTATGCCGCGGTAAGTCTTAACTATCGCCTTGCGGACAATTGGCTGCTTTCGCTCTCCGGCGATTATTTTACCACCTGGCCGGATCATGGTTTGAGTTCATATCAACGAAAAGGTGTCTACATAAGTATTACATATAATTTCGGCACTAAGCCTATCGGTATGCGTAGCGCAACCAGACCATCCCGCAGAACCGGGGGTAATTAAGCCTGAACCGGCTTGCCGAAAAACTCAAAACCTGTATAATAGCGGATATCTCAAATTAACGGAGTCTATATGACAAAGGAAAAACTCCTGAATCTGCTCGAAGAATCGCTAAAAGCTGAAGAAAACGCCCTGCCGCTCTACACAAAACACCTGAGCAGCACTTTGTTTCTGTCAGATTTTGATACTGACGAGCAGCGGCACATAATGCGAATTTTAAAAATACTGGAAGATGAATCAAAAGGCCATCGTCATACCCTGCTGTGCTTAATAGATAAAATTAAAGAGGATGATAAAGATGTTTACTGAACAGGATTATAGAGAATATTTTGCCGATTTGGAAAAAGCCGAAGGAAAAATGATAAAATGCCTTGACGAGATTTTGTCGGATATATCGGATGCCGATGTCGCAAAAACGCTAAACAGCATTCACAACGATGAATTCCGTCACCTGAATCTGGAAAAAGAACTGCTCGCAATCCTCAATGTACAATAATTTAATCAATATGAAAAACCCCGAAATAAACATCACTGAACTTTTTTATTCCATTCAGGGTGAAGGACTGCTTGCAGGCAGGCCGAGCGTATTTGTTCGTCTGGCGGGCTGCCCCCTGCGATGCAAATTCTGCGACACTTCCTACTCACAGGACACAAACGCCGGCAGAAAAATGTCCCTCACAAAAATAACAGAAGAAATAAAAAAATACTCCTGCGATCACGTCGTCATCACCGGCGGCGAACCATCTATAAATCCTCACATCGCCCTGCTGTGTGAGGAAATAAAAAAAATGAATCGCCATATCACGATTGAAACTAATGGCATAAAATTTATTGAAAATCTCCGCTGCGATTTAATGAGCATCAGCCCGAAACTTTCCAACGCTTACGAAAATCCCGCTGACTGCAAAAAGTTTTTGAAAATAGACCTGTTGCAAAAACTGATTGATAATTATAATTACCAGTTGAAATTTGTAATTGACCAGCCAAATGACGTTACCGAAGCAAAACAACTATTAAAAAAGCTAAAAAACATCGACATTTCAAGGGTATTATTGATGCCTCTGGCGAAAACCCTGGCTGAATATCTGAGCAAATGCTCATTGATTGCCGAGCTGTGCAAAGAGAACAATTTCACCTTCTGCCAGCGTTTGCAGCTCGAGTTCGGCGAAATTAAACCAACCAATTAGCCAAAGCAAGGCTTATTTCGCATTTACCACCCCATAAATACTTGCATTTTTACATTCTCTATGTTAAAATCGTTTTCGGTTTTAGAATTAGGAGGCGGCAAGAATGAAAAAGTTGTTTTTCTTATCCAGTCTGGTGTTTTGCCTTTTTTATGCGACATCCCTGAAAGCCGATATTCCTGTCGAGTTTGTCGGCCAATTCGGCGGAGCAAGCTACACTGTGGCTGTTTCGGGGAATTATGCTTATGTAGGCGTTGGCACTTCGCTGGTGATCTTGAACATCTCTGTTCCATCAACCCCAGTAAGGCTTGGCCAAATCGTCCTGCAGGGAATGGTTCAGGATATAGCTATAAGCGGAAATTACGCATATATAGCTGATGGTTCTTACGGCCTGCGGATAGTAAACATCTCTAATCCTTCCGCACCTTCTTACGTTGGCGGATATGATACAGACAGTAGTGCTTATGGCATAGCCATAAATGGAAATTACGCATATATAGCAAATGCTTATTACGGTCTTGCAATAATTAATATCTCCAATCCTTCATCACCTTCTTATGTCGGTGGATACGATACAGGCGGACTTGCTCGCGATGTAGCCGTAAGCGGAAACTACGCATACATAGCGGATTACGATGCCGGCCTTGCAATAATAAATATCTCCAATCCGTCCTCACCTTCATACATCGGCGGATATGATACAAGCGGAACTGCTTACAGCGTAGCTGTGAACGGAAATTATGCTTACATAGCGGATGGTTCTTCCGGCCTGCAGATAATAAATATTTTAAATCCGTCCTCGCCATCTTATGTCGGTGGATACGATACAAGCGGACTTGCTTGGGGGTTAACTATAAGCGGAAATTATGCATACATAGCCGATTTTACTTACGGTCTGCAAATAATAGATATAACATCCAACCCTTCGGCACCTTCTCGTGTCGGTGGATACAATACAAATGGAAGCGCTTTGAGTATTGCTATAAGCGGAAATTACGCATACATAGCGGACGGCGAAACCAGTCTGCATATTGTAAATATATCCACTCCTTCCGCACCTTCCCGTATCGGCGGATACGATACAAGCATATATGCTTATGACGCAGCCGTGAACGGAAATTACGCATACATAGCCGATGCGTATTCAGGCCTGCAAATAATAGACATCTCTAATCCTTCCGCACTTTCTTATGTCGGCGGATATAGTATAAGCGGAACCACTCGCGGCGTAGCCGTAAGTGGAAATTACGCTTATATAACCAACGGTTCTTCCGGCCTGCAGATAATGAATATCTCTAATCCTTCCGCACCCTCTTATGTCGGCGGATACGATACAAGCGGAACTGCTTATGATGTAGTTGTAAACGGAAATTATGCATACATAGCAGACTATGAGGCCGGTCTGCAGATAATTAACATTTCAAATCCTTCCGCACCTTCCCGTCTCGGCGGATATGATACGAGCGGTTCTGCCTGGGGAGTAGCCATAAACGGAAATTACGCATACATAGCGGACCATTCCATCGGCGGCCTTGTGTTAATAAATATCTCCTACCCTTCCTCGCCTTCCTATACCAGCCGGTACAATACAAGCGGATATGCTTATAGTGTAGCTATAAGAGGAAATTACGCGTATGTAGCCGATTACGCCGCCGGCCTTGCAATCATAGACATCTCTAATCCTTCTGCACCTTTTTACGTCGGCGGATACGACACAAGCGGAAGCGCTCGCGGTGTGGCTGTGAACGGAAACTACGCATACATAGCTGATGAGTATTACGGCCTGCAGATAATAGACATCTCTAATCCTTCCGCACCTTTCCGTGTCGGCGGATATGATACAAGTGGTTCTGCTTGGGGGGTAACCGTAAGTGGAGGCTACGTCTATGTATCCGACAGTACTGGCGGCCTCGTGGTTTTACGCGTAGATTATCCCGGAGATTTTGAACCGGATGGAGATGTGGATTTTGCTGATTTAAAGGAATTATGTGAGCATTGGCTTGAAACCGGCTGCATACAGCCTTATGGTTGCTTAGGAACAGACCTTGATAACGACACCGATGTCGATTTCAGGGATTTTGCAATCTTCGCTCATAACTGGGCAATGTAATAGCGGATTTTCAGTAGTTCTGCTCATACCGATTAACAAAAGGAGTGTTATGTCCCCATTGACCCTTTATTTCGCAAAAAACCTCTTGATTTAGTCTGTTTTTTCGGTATTATTCCTTTTCCAACATTGCTCGGGTGGCGGAATTGGCAGACGCGCCAGCTTGAGGGGCTGGTGAGCTTAGGCTCATGGAGGTTCGAGTCCTCTCCCGAGCATTGAAGTTTTAGAGCTTCTAACATAATGTAAAAGACACGGATTTACACTGTCGTTGTCATTCCCGCGCAGGCGGGAATCCATTTTTTTCTCTGTGTCCTCTGTGGCTATCTTTTCGTTATTGCTTCGCTCTTGAAAGATACGAGCCGTCTTCAGTACTGATTTTGAGAACTTCGCCGACTTCGATAAATGGCGGCACTCTTGTTCTCAGCCCCGTCTCCATAACAGCTTCCTTCATCTGATTTGTCGCTGTCGCGCCTTTCGGCTGCGGAGCGGTCTCGGTAACGGTAAGCTCAACGATCTTCGGCAGTTCAAGCGAGACAACATTTCCATCGTACATTAAGGTCGTAACATTTGTATCCGGCTTGAGATAAGGTATCATCTCTTCTACCATTTTCTTCGGCACGGTAACCTGGTCATAATTTTCGTTATCCATCAGCACCATACCGATATTGTCCGAGTAAAGGTACTGCATATCGCGCCTATCAAGAAACGCCTGCTCGATATCTTCCGTCGAGCGAAGCCGCTTGTCCACCGAGTTGCCATCGGCAATAATGCGGATTTTCGCCTGCACAAACGCACGCAAATTGCCGGGCGTAACGTGAACAGACTGAACGCAGACACCGAGTTTGCCATCAATTATAACGCCCATTCCGGGACGCAATTCACTTGCTTTCACCGCATTTCCTTGAAAAAACCCTTAAAAACCTGTTGTTATATAGATTTTTCAGTATATCTAAATTATGCCATCAGGTCAAGAGCGGAATTACTCACAAATGGCCTATCCAATTAAAAACCACTTTTTTTTCTTGATTGTTAGCTGGAAAGTGTATAATTAGATATTGTTTAATCTATTCTATGGGAGATTTAAAAATGAAGCAGGTTGTTCTCATTAGTCTACTTCGTATGAGAAATCCGAGTTAAACCAATCTGTTTTCCCGCCAGTTTTTCTTTTTCCATTTTCCGTCCGTAAAATCAGGTATCTCAATTGTGACATTTTTCCCATCGAGTGATTTTTGGGAACATTCATAGATAGCAGACCAGGAGGCCGCATCATACACATCAAGCCACGGCTCGCGGTTATAACGGAGCATATTAATAAAATCACGGAGACAGAAAAAATCTCCCCCGTCATGCCCGAACTTCTCCGCCTCTTTTCCAAATTGTTTCCAGAGAGCATGTTCATATTGCTGAAGCTTTGGATCGGCGCTTTCCCACTTAAATTGCAAGTGTCCGGTTTGTTGTGAATCGTCTAATAACGAAATGCCAAAGCGGTTGTCGTAAATGCCTTTGGTTCCCTGTAAAAGATAATAGAAAGAATGCGGGCGATTGGATTGAATGTCCAGGTCCATCTTGACAACCTTGCCTAAGGCCGTCTTGATAAGACAGGTGGTCATTTCTCCGAGTGTCCACTTCAATTGAGACGTTTTTTCCTTACCAAACCGTCTCTCATAAAATAAAGGTGCCGTTCTGTTGGGCATCGTTGAATAACAAGTAAGCCTTTCCAGCCGATCTCCTTCATTAATGCCCATGAATTTAAATATCGGACCGCCCGAATGGGTGGGGTAATGATTACCGTGATCCGTAGTCATTATTTCACCCCGCCAATTAATCGAACCGTCGGGATTATATTGGCCGGCTTTATATTCATGGATATAACCACATTCTCCATAATAAGGATCGCCGAAAAGCCCGCTTTTAACCATATTCAATACGGCCATGTTGCTTTTGAAATAGACATAGTTTTCAAACATCATGTAGTGAACTTTGTTGCGTTCTTTTGCCTCAACCAATCCTCTACATTCATCCAGTGTCTTGCAGGCGGGCACTTCACATCCAACGTGCTTTTTGGCGTTCATTGCGTCGATGGACATTTTGCCATGCCATTTAATCGAAGTGGCAATAAAAACCGCATCAAAATCGTCACGCTGCAGCATATTTCGATAATCAAATTCGTCTTTTGAATACCCCTGCGGCTCATTGCCTCTGGCGGCTTTTACAATTTGTATTGCTTTGCTCAGGGCGCTTTTATCAATATCGCAGAGAGCACAGACTTGAACTTCAGGGTAATCAAGGACTTGTTTTAGAAATCCGGTTCCCCTGCCTCCAAGGCCGATAAAGGCAAGCCGTATCGGCTTTGAGGTGTCCTTTGCGGCAAATAGTGAATGCGTTGTACGCGGAACCATATTCAAAAGCACGCCTGCTCCGATTGTTTTAAGAAAATCTCTTCGTTTAATAACATATCCTTTCTCATTAGTGCCTTGTAAATTGGTTTAACCTGCACCTTTGATACCATCATCTCGGCCGTTTCAAAAATAATTCTTTTCGGTCATTCTAAATTTTGGAAATTCGATGCTGTTTCATATTTCCTATTGTACATCCATCACAACTCTAAGGCCTATCATCGGCTGATTATCTTTCGGCCAGCGGTGGTTTCTGTCGGCGCTTCGGCATTTCCACGCCGGCTCGTTCCACGCTCCGCCTCTAATCACTTTGGGTTTGCCTTCTGCCGGCCCCTTGGGGTCAGTCAATGGCGTTACCTTGTAATAGTCTTCATCATAAATATCGCTGCACCATTCCCAAACGTTGCCGTGCATATCATACAAACCGAAAGCGTTCGGCTTATACTTGCCAACCTCACAGGTTCTATCCAAATATGTCCCTATAATGCCGTCAGCGTAAGGGTCTCTGGCATCGTAATTGGCAAAATCAGAATCTATGGTTGTGCCGGTGTTGAAAGCTGTTTTCGTCCCCGCTCTGCACGCATATTCCCATTCAGCCTCTGTGGGCAGTCTGAACTTCATTCCAGTCTTGTCGGATAGTTTTTTAAGAAATCGAGCCGCCTCATACCAGTTGACATTATCGACCGGCAATTTATCGCCGCCGAATTTGCTGGGATTCTGCTCCATTATAACGCGGTACTGAAGCTGCGTTACCTCAAACTTGCCTATATAAAACGACTTGGTCAATTTGATGTGATGCTGCGATTCGTCACTATCTCTTTTCAATTCTTCCATCGGAGAACCCATATCGAACTCCCCTGCCGGTATTAAGACCAGAGTAAGAGTTACATCATTGCCGAGGTCAATAGTTTTTTCCGTCGGAGCGGGAGTCGCTGCCTTCGGGGCGGCATTGGCCGGTGCCTGTGGCTTGTCTTCCTTTGCGACAGCGAAAAACGCCGCGACAAACACAACCATCAATACTGCAATTGCCTTTTTCATAATCGATTCCTTTCAAAAATAGGGCAGTTTAAATTCACTTCCGGATTTTGACCAAATTATATCCAACCCAATGCCTGAAACAAGTCCAAATTTTGGGATATTTTGCTGCGCATATAGTAACTGTACAGACCGGATATAAATGCTATAATTAGGCAATACTTTAATCAGGCATCAGATGCGACTTGTCATTCCCGCGCAGGCGGGAATCCAGCGTAAAATAGCTTCGGCTAACAACCGAATCCTTTACTGATAACCGATAACTGCGTTTCTGTTTTATGCCAAATAAAACCATTAACATAATAGACTGCGGCACAAAGGATTACCAATCCATTCTGGCTTTGCAGGAAAAAACCGTCAGCGGCCTGCAGGCAGGTGCGGGCGGTGATACTGTATTTATTGTCGAACATCCATCGGTAATAACTCTCGGCGCAAGGAGCAGCGCAAACAAACTTTTAAAGGATAAAGCGGCGATAGGAAACGCAGGCATTGAAATCGTCGAAATCCGTCGCGGCGGCGGAACTACCGCACACAACCCCGGCCAGCTTGTTATATATCCGATTATAAACCTGAAAAAACGCTCGCTCGGCGTTAGCGATTTCGTCCACCTGCTCGAAAAAATCGGTATCGAACTGCTTGCTGAACTCGGCGTAAACTGTGAAACAATAAAATCTCTGCCGGGTCTGTGGATAAATGACAGGAAAATCGCATCAATCGGCGTACAGGTAAAAAAATGGATTACCTGCCACGGAATCGCGATAAATATAAATAATGATTTGAGCATCTTTGATTTGATTGTCCCCTGCGGCCTTGATAATATTACAATGACCAACGCAGAAAACCAACTCGGCAAAAAATTAAATATGAACGATACAAAAAAAATATTAAATAAAATCCTTTTAGAAAATTTCCAAGGCCTGAAAGAAAACGTATAAACAGTGTCAATCCGTGTAAATCCGTGTCTAATATGAACCAAAACAATAAAAGACGATTGCCCGAATGGCTCAAACGACCAATGCCTGCGGGAACTGATTACAGCAACACAAGCGGCTTAATCGAAGGGCTGGGCATAGAGACAATCTGCACAAACGCCAATTGTCCGAACAGGGGCCAATGCTGGAGCAAAGGCACAGCCACAGTTTTAATCCTCGGCAGCATCTGCACACGAAATTGCAAATTCTGTTCCGTCATCAAAGGCACACCCCTGCCGCCAGACCCAACCGAGCCTGCCAGAGTCGCCGAGCTTGCCGAGAAATTAAAAATAAAATATTTGGTCATCACAAGCGTAACTCGCGATGATTTGCCGGATGGCGGAGCAGGACACTTTAAAGATGTGATTGACACAGTTCGCAAAAAAATGCCGGATATAAAATTTGAACTGCTCGTGCCGGACTTTAAAAATTGTCAGCAAAAGGCTCTTGAAATTCTCACCAATGCCCTGCCTTTCGTCTTCGGCCACAACCTCGAAACTGTGCCGAGGCTGTACAAAATCGCAAGAAGCGGAGCCAATTATCAGGCATCTCTGAATCTGCTTGAAATAGCAAAAAAACTCTTAAATAACACACCTACAAAATCCTCGATTATGCTCGGACTTGGCGAAACTGATGATGAAATTAAGCAGGTTTTATCAGACCTGCGAACCGTCAATTGCGACCGCCTCGCCATAGGCCAATATTTAAAACCTTCAAAACAATCTCTCGACGTTGTCGAATATATTACTCCTGAAAAATTCGATTTCTGGGCTAAATACGCCAAACAAATCGGATTTAAATGGGTTATGTCCTCGCCATTCACAAGAAGCAGCTATAATGCCCATTTAGACGCAAATTAACCTATATACTGGCTATTGACTACTAAATTTGCACTTCCCCTTTCATTTATTATACTCTATTCAGGGGTAGAATCTAAATGTTGAAATTTGCAGTCAAAAAAAGGCATCGTTCCGGCATTGCTTTCATACTCACAATGATTATCCTGACGATAATCGCCGCGTTTGCCGTTGCTCTGACCTCGCTGGCATCGACAAGCGTTCAAATAACCGATAATCGCCAGAAAGCAGGTTCGGCTCTCTCGGCGGCACAATCTGGAATCGACTACGCAAAATACTTTGCCGGTCAGATTACGGAAGAGCTAAAAGCATCGCCCACATATTACCCTGTAACTGATAGTAATGCAAATGCCGTTTGGAGCTTGCTGTGCACAAGGCTAAATACATCCAGCGCTGACGTAGTGAGCATAAAATATTCCGACAGCAGTAAAATAATTACAAACCCCATAAGCTTTGATTCAGACGCGAATTTCACGCTGCAGTTTTCACGCTGTGCCGAACCTAATGGAATTATCGTGCGTTCCATCGGCGCCGATGGTGATATGACTCGAACAATCGAAATGAAAATGCTAATAACGAAAAGTGGAGAAGTGCTGAACTACGCCATTGCAACACAATCCCGTATGTGGCTCACCGGCAATTCGACCATACACGGCAATATTTACAGCAGCTGGAAATACCAGAACATTTCCCCCTTTAATATAAGCCGTTATTCAACGGTCGAGGGAACTATCAATACTATCCTGACAAAAGGTACTACCGCTGGCCATTATGACGATCTCTACGCAGGCAGCGCCCTAATGTCATACCACCTTGAGACGCTGGACGAAAACGGCAATCCTGTCTATGATTCGTCGGGAAATAAGGTTTTCAACTCCACAGATCAGATACAGGGGCAGTGCGACGGAATCAATTACGGTGTTAATTATGGCAACAAGGCCGCGGATATGCCAGGTATGAAAATAACCGATTATGATACGACGACATACTACCAGGCCACCAGGACAACCAATGGTGGTGGAGGCGACATCCCTTATAGCGGCTCAGCTCGGGAATACACCGGCGACACTAACAGTCTGGACTCTACTAATGGAACAAAGTACCGCTGGGAGTATTTTCCTCATGATGCCGGCAACTACACCACGGGAAGCGGGCTACATGTAAAAAGATATATCTATAAAAATCAGGCCTTTAATAATCAATGTCTGCCAGTTAGTAAAAACGCGCTCTTCATAAACTGCACATTCGAAGGTGTCTTGTATATAAACTGCGGAACAACCGGAAGCACCTATAATAATGTACGCTTTGAGGACTGTACTTTTAACGGCCCAATTATCACAAATACGCCCAACTATTCAAACAGCACTAATTGGTGGATGAAAAACTGTCTCTATTTCACCGGAGAAGAAACATTCGACAATCAAAGGGATGATATCCCCTCTACAATCCTTGCGCCAAATTTTAACGTCAACCTCGGTAATACAAACCCTGACAGCGATGTTGAAAATAATATTCTTACTGGCGCAATCGTTGGCGGCATCGTGGATATTCGCGGAAATGCTGAAATAAAGGGCACTGTCATTTCGATGTTCGATACAAGCGGGTATTCAAGCGGTTATGTGAGTAATATCGGGGCAACACTCGATGACGGCGGTTCGGAAACGACCGAGTCTGGAGATATTGGTGTCATTAACATCACCCCCGACCCAACAAAACTTCTCCCAAGCGGCATTAAAACGCCGATTGTGATAACACCATTGCAGGATACTTATTCCGAAATTAATAGTTAAAAACTTTTTTATGAGGTAAATATGAGAATGAAAATTTTATTATTGCTTGGCCTGTTGATTTTCGTGATTGGCAGCGTCAGTGCGTTGTATGCTGAAGACGCAAATACGCCTGCCGACCCGAATGCCATAGTTGACCCAAATGGCGTAAACGACCCTAATATAGTCGTACCTGAGTAGCAAAGATTGGATTCCAACTTTGGTCTTGGCAAATTCGGCTGATTGTTTATAATACCGGCACAAAATTCCTGGTACGCCGGTATTATAATGAACTCTGTAAATACATCAGAAAATCACAGTAACAGCGCAAGCGAGCAGGAATTGCTCCGCCGCTATGTAGCCGGCGACAAAGACGCTTTCGAAGAGATTCTAACTCGTTATAAAGACCAGCTTTATGCGTTTTTAAGAAGATTTCTTAACAACCAGCAGCTCGTAGAAGATGCCTTTCAGGATACTTTCCTCCAGCTATATCAGAGCAGAAAAACCTTTGAAAAGGACAAACCTCTTCGCCCCTGGCTTTTCACTATTGCCGCAAATAAAGCCAGAGATGCCCTTAGAAAACAGCAAAGACACGATACCGTTTCAATCGCGGCGATGGCAGAGCCTACGGATTTAAGCGTCGATGATGTCGTCAATTCCTTAAAAGCTTATGAAATAACGCCTTACGATGAAACTGAAAAGACCGAACAGGCCGAAAAAGTCCGCCGGGTTATTTCTGAAATGCCACACAATCTTAGCGAAATTTTAATGTTAGCCTATTTTGAACAATTTTCTTACAAACAAATGGCTGATGTTTTGAGTATACCTATAGGAACGGTGAAAAGCCGGCTCCACACAGCCATAGTGTTTTTTACCAAAAAGTGGAAATCCGCCACTGGCGATGGAAAGTTTTAATGGACACGCTTACAAAAGAACAAAGGGACATACTGCTCGACTATTATTTCGAATGCGCAAACCAGCAGGAGTCTCGAATCGCTGCCGAGCTTTTGCAAAATCACCAGGGAGCAATTGAATTTTTTAGTAAGCTGCACGATTCCCTTTCCCCTTTGGAACATCTCAATACCGAAAACAGTACAAATTGCCCCGATCATTTAGTTGAAAAAACCCTTGCAGGCATTTATTTGCATAGCCAAAGCAATAATGATGAGCCGGTAAGCGTCACTCAGCTCAAAAAACTGCTCATCGCTGAAAGCGAAAAGGTCGCAACGAAACGACCGAGTTTCTGGAAAGGTCTGGCTGAAACCGTAGGCGTTGCCGCAGCGATACTAATCGCATCGGGCATCTTTGTGCCTGTTTCCCGAAATATGAGGGCGCACGCATGGCAAACCGCCTGTCAGGCAAACCTTTCAAGAATATCACGAGGCTTCACACAGTACGCAGGCGACAATCGGGGCTTTTTACCTGCCGTCGCCACTAAAGCAGGCTCGCCATGGTGGAGAGTCGGCTCAGAAGAACAGGAAAACCAATCGAACACCAGACACCTCTGGCTGCTTGTACGCAACGGCTACGTCGAACCAAAGGCATTTACCTGCCAGGGATGCAGCAGGGGAAAAGCCACAGAATTAAATAGTGGACAGATGGCAAAATTTTCCGATTTTCCGAACAGACGATATATTTCTTATAGCTTTAAATTAATTTCCGACTCCAACAAGGCTGTTTATCCGCAATCCGCAACACCCCTAATGTCCGATGCTAACCCGATTTTTGAATCCTGTCTTAAAACTCAAGCCTGCCTGTCAAAAGGTGAATTTGAGCCAATAAATGTATGTGAAAAACTGGCGAAAATAAACAGCTACAATCACCGCGCCAAAGGGCAAAATATTCTGTTCAGCGATGGCGTGGTCAGATTCACAACGCAAAGAATGTTCGCTCAAAACGATGATATTTTCACCATCAGAGATCTGAACGTCTATCGCGGCAACGAAAAACCAGACAACGAAGCGGATATTTTCCTCGTACCGTAATCAATCGGCGACATCAGAGCCTGAAGCGAAAGCGACAGGAGCGTTTTGTTCCCCCAAAATAAAAAACCCCGACCAGCGGCCGGGGTTTATAAAAAGCATAAGTTGTACCAATTTGTATTATTGTTTATCCGCCTTATAAAAGCCCCGGCACGGAATGTCTATCTGCTCCTTACCCTTGATCTTTATATGCAGCGTATCCGCAAACACCCGCAGCTTGCCTTCGCGAGCGGGAGGAGTTATTTCCGCTTCAAACTCAAAACGATTCTTGGTCTCTTTCTGACTCAAAACCTTTATTATGCCCTTATCTGAAACAGCCGATTCAATATCAATCTTCTCATTATAATTGCTGATTAGATAAATCGTCCGCTTTTGAGCCTCTTTTACAACAGCATCACGAACTATAATCGCGCTGGGCGATGCCTCAAACTCCCGCATACAGACATAATCAACCTTGACAGTTCTGCAGGTCGGGTGATTGATTTCAATCAGAACCGTACCGATGAGAAACCGCTTGAGATTTTCAACATTCACCTTTGGCTTAAGTATATGAGTCTGAGAAACTTTGTTCGGGTCGAAATCAAACTTAAAAACATCTCCCTGCGATGTAATCTTTGTAATCGCATAACTTTCGTTATCAATGCTCTTGAGTGTTATATCCTTTGCTCCGCCGTTTGCTGCGACCAAAGACAAACTGAGTTTCTCCGGCTCGACCTGAACCTGAGACCTAACAAACGCCTTTATTTCAAGCTCTGCCTTGGCATTGTTCGGGTCGTTGCTAAAAACAAAAACATTCTGCGTGGTCGCACCCTGGAACTTCGGAGCATGGAAACTTACTTTCAATGTGCCGCTTTCGCCAGGTTCATACCTTTTCTTCTGCAGGTCCGGCACAGTGCATTTGCAGGTGCCTTTCGTATTGGTAATCTCAAGAATGCCGGTGCCGGCATTGGTAAAGATAAAATTGCAGTCATTTAGACTATCAGGCGTAACATTGCCGAAATCGTGAACGACCTCTTTAAACTTTATCATCGCACCAGCTGGAACGGGTTCAGCCTTCTTAACTACAACATCATTTACATCCTTTTCCCCCTTGGCCCTTTTCGACAAAATTGTTTTTTTGTTCCCTTTGTCTTTGGACTTCGCCGCCAAAACATCGCCCTGACACAAAACAGACAACACAATCAATGCTGACATAACCGACAGAACCAAAAACCTGTAAAATTTGCCGCTCATAATCTTTTCTCCGATAAAAATCCAAGACAAGTTCATTTTAAATACCAAAGCCGTTATACTACCATAAAAAACAACATCAGCAACAAAATTTTGGGCGGTTTTTTTGCGGTTTTCTGCTGACTTTTACCCCGCCGTTTGTACTTAAATATCAATCTCCTCAACTTTCATCGGCTTAAATCTCTGCAAGTCGGCAACCTGATTCTTGCCAATCCGCACATCGAGAATAACCGTATTATCGCCGAACTGCCTGTCGATTATTTCCGCTGCCGATTCAAGATAACTTTGAATTTTACCATCCGCAGCGTTTATGGTAATTCTCAAAGTCGCCAGACCGCCTTCGTAAATCTCCAGCGTTTTTGCCTTGAGCAAATCGAGATTCATACCTGTTTTTGCGGATATGCATATCGCATCGGGATAAATCGTCTGCAATAATTCAAGCTGCGAATCCTTGGCGACAACATCAGCCTTATTGAGCAGGACAAGCGTGGTCTTGTCTTTGCAGCCTATTTCATCGAGAACCTTTTTGGCGTTTTGTGCCTGGTCGTGTGCCTCGGAGTTCGAGACATCGACAACGTGCAGCAGCAAATCGGCGTTCACTGCTTCTTCAAGAGTCGCCTTAAACGACGCGACAAGCTGATGCGGCAGATTCCTTACAAAGCCGACCGTATCGCTGAGCAGAACTTTTTTTGAACCCTCGATAGTCCACTGTTTTGTTCGCGTATCGAGCGTCGCGAACAATCTGTTTTCGACATAAACATCGGCATCGGTAAGCGCGTTCATCAAAGTGCTTTTGCCTGCGTTTGTGTAGCCGACTATGCAGATTTTGAACAGCCCGCCTCTATTGTCTATCTCTCTTATTTTTCGAGCGTCGATTGAGGCAAGTTCCTTTTTAAGTTCGGTCAGTTTTTTGCTGATGAGCCTTCGGTCAATTTCAAGCTGTTGTTCGCCCGTTCCGCGAGTGCCTACTCCGCCCGATGCCGCTGCGCCTGTCACGGTATCCAAGTGCGACCACATCCGGGTAAGTCTTGGGTATGTATATTCAAGCTGTGCAAGGGCGACCTGCAATTTTGCCTGTTTTGTTCTCGCCCTGCTTGCGAAAATATCGAGAATCAACTCGCTTCTGTCGATTACTTTTACGCCTATGATTTCCTCAAGCTCGCGAATTTGCGCAGGCGACAGGTTGTTATCGAAGATTACGACATCAGCCTTATTTGCCTTCGCCCTTTCGCCGATGTGCTTGGCCTTTCCGGTGCCGATATACGTGGCGGAGTGGGGCTTGTGAATTTTCTGCAAAACCCTGTCAACAACCATCGCCCCGGCGCTTTCGACAAGAGCAACCAGCTCGGCAAGATTATCTGAGTATGTGTTTTTTAAGACTGCTCCGACTAACAGAGCCCGTTCGTTTTGTACCGATATATTTTCCTGAAAATTTTCCAATTTACATCAGCTCCATTTAAACTTTTAACTTTTTGTAACATCCGGCTCAAGTCCCAAATCTTTTATCATTTGCAAATCCGCCTCAACCGCCCTGCCGGCTGTTGTAAGATAAACATCGCCGCTGATTATTGATGTAGTCCCCGCGTAAAATATCCAGCTCTGCATATCGCGAAGATTAAGAACACGCCCGCCGGCAGCTTTTATATGAACTTTCGGCAGAATAATCCGGTATAAGGCTATAAGTCGCAAAATTTCCAAAGGCTTCATCGGGGGCATATCGCCCATCGGAGTACCAGGTATCGGACTTAAAAAATTCATCGGCATCATATCCGCATCAAGCTCGCGAAGCTCAAAGGCCATATCAAGCCTGTCCGTTTCTGTTTCGCCGATGCCGAAGATTCCGCCGACACATAAACCAAGGCCCGCCTTTTTGGCAGCCTTCACTGTTTCAACTCGAGATTCGTAACTGTGCGTTGAAACTATATTTTTGAAATGATTTCTCGATGTTTCAACATTGTGGTTATATCTGCTCATACCAGCCTTCTTAAGCCGCATAAGCTGCTGATAATTTACAATCCCAAGCCCGCCGCAAACATCTATCCCCACTTCATTTTTTATCACTGGTATAAGTTTTTCAAGCCTCACCAATTCTTCTTCGCTGACTGCTCTGCCGCTATAAACTATACAAAAATGAGGAACACCCTTTTCTTTGGCGGCTTTGGCAGCAGCGATAATTTTATCATCGCTCATTAATTCGGTTTTTTTAAATGATGTGTTATGCTTGCCCGACTGAGCGCAGAATTTGCAATCCTGGCTGCATCCGCCGAGTCTGGCGGGAACAATTGAGCAGACTTTTATCTTCCTGCCGAAGAATTTCAGGCGTATCTGATTCGCCCAGTACAAAATATCCCAGAGGAAACTTTCGTCGAGCGAGAACAGGTACTCGCCCTGACTTCTATCGGCCAGATTGCCGGCCAGCACATTTTCAGCAATTTTCGTAATCTTTTCGTTCACAATATAACTTTCCGACCGACTAATTCCGTCAAATTCAATGCACAATTTTTATAATACTCGGCGCTCAAATGCACAGTCTGCCATTTTTTACTGCGCCGAGTCGCGCCTTTTTTATAATCTTCGAGCCTGACCGCGATAAACACATATCTTTTTCCATCAAGCTCAAAAATCTCTCTGCCATCCGTATCAACATCGATATTCTCAAGGTCATAAACAAAAATAAACAGACCCTGATATTTATTTTCGAAAATTTTTACCCAGCCCTCAAGCCCCTTGACATCATCGCTCGTCGCCCAATTCTGCAAACTGCCGAAGGATGCGAAGGTCTTGCCGGAAAATTTACGCCCCTTTATTTCCGCCATATAGGCGACTTCGCCCGGCGGGGAAAACACAAAATCAAAACTTTTAATATTACCCTTTGAGTATGTAAATCTTTTGTGCTGGTCTATCGGAATATATTTGAACCCGTTATCCTTCAGCCAGGACTCAAACGCCTTTTCATAGTGAGTGCCTGCGGTCAAAGACATAACCACTACCTCATCTGTTCAAAAAATTCCTTTTCCGATATCGTCTGCTGACTGCCGTCAGCCATATTCTTTACAACCAATTGCCCGACCTTATATTCCTGCCCGACAATAATGCACTTGGCGGCATTTACCACAGACGCTTGTTTCATCTGTTTGCCCAATGCTCCGCCTTTATAACTGAAATCCGCTTTCACCCCTGCCCTGCGAAGCTTCGCCGTCAGCGCCAAAGCCTCGCTCTGCAAACTCTCTTCCGCAAAAACCACAAAGCAATCAATTCCGCCCGCTGCAATATTTTTCAGCAGGCCTTTTTCTTCAAGTATAATGCCCAGAACGCAGTCGCCCATTCCGCAGCCGGTCGCCGTGATTTTCTGTCCGCCGAAATCCGCAAGCAGATTATCATATCTTCCGCCCCCGCAAATCGCCCGCATCTCGCCTGCCTTATCGTAGATCTCGAAAACTATGCCGGTGTAATATGCCAGCCCTCTGACAATACCGATATCGAATTTGCATAAATCAGCAATACCCATCGTTTCGAGCCAGCCGAAAAGTTTTTTCAGTTCATCAATCGCCTTATTGGTATTCTCATCAGCACCAGCAATATTCTTGAGCTTCTCAAAACTATCAACGCTCATCAAAGTAATAATTTTTGCTATCTTGTCGGCATCAGCAACCGCCTCTTCCAGCATCTTTTTAAATGTTTCCTGCGGTATCTTGTTTTTCTTGTCAAGCACAGCATAAACAGAATTAAGCTTTTCCTTTTCAATGCCGAAATGTTCAAGCATCGCCGCAATCAGCCTCCTGCTCGAAATACGCACCGAAATATCATTAGCCGTCAATCCCGCCGCCAGCAAATAATCAGCAGCACAAAAAATTATTTCCGCATCCGCCAGACAATCCTCAACACCGATTATATCAACGTTCCACTGAAAAAACTCACGAAGCCGACCCTTTTGAGGCCTTTCAGCCCTGCACAGCCGCGGCACGGAAAACCACTTTATCGGCCTCGGCAGCGCGTTTATCCGCTGATTCACCATTCGTGCAAGCGTAGGCGTTATCTCAGGCCTAATCGCAAGCATCCTGCCCCCGCGGTCCTCAAACGCGAACAACTGCGAAGCAATTTCATCGCCGCTCTTCTGCTGATACATCGCCAGATATTCGAAAATCGGGCCATCGTATTCAACAAAGCCGTTGCGAAGCGAGACCTTCTTCCAGAGGTCGGCAATAAAATTCCGCTTTGCCATATCCTCAGGATAAAAATCTCTCGTCCCTTTTACCGACTGTATATTCATACAATTCCTATTTCTTATCTCTGTGTCCTCTGTGGCTATTTCTTTTTTCTGCGATTCTTTGCCGCATTAACCGGATGGTCTGACTTATTATTGTCATACTTCACCTTCATATATTCTTCCATCTGCTTGTCATTAGTGAAGTGCAGCGAATAATCGTATTCTTCGCCGGTCAGTTCGCAATCAACCGTCTTATATCCCCGACAAATCTTAGGTCTTCTTTCATAAATTCGACAGCGATGGTTTTTCTCGGACAGATGCCTGCATTTATTTTTGATATTTATATACCAGTCGCCTTTTTCTACAAACACCGAAATATCCTTATGCGTCAGATACCAGCGAATATCATCGAAATCGCCTCTTTCCGTCGGCTTTTCAATAGGCAGCGCAACATATCGGCAGCAAAGTGCCTTACATGTATGACACAAAACCTTTTTAGCCTTTTTCGTCTTTTTCCTTTTAGCCATTATTACCTTCAAATTTTAACAAAATCTATGAATTGGTTATTATAGGCAAACTTATTAAATTCGTCAATAAGAAGGAAATAATAAGGATTTACAATGTTTTTTGCCACAAAGGCACTAAGACACAAAGAAACAAGACTTCAGACTTTAGATTTCAGATTAAAACTGATTTCTGACATCTGACTTCTGAAAGCTTTTTTCTGACTTCTGACTACTGAATGCTGAATACTGTCTTTCGACGCTGATTTCGCTGACCTGTCATTAGCCTGCCGAAACGGTCATAATAGTTATATGTATGGAAATTAGTATGATTTCCCCAGATTTCCCTATCCGCTCTGCATTGGGGCTGACGGAGCGTAGCTGAGCCAGCCCCAATACAACAGTCATCTTCGCAATTCTTCTATGCCAACGAATATCTCATGGTCGAGGTATTCATCAGACAGGTACAAATTGAACGACTCGATATCGCCGTTCTCTCATGTTGAGCCATGCTCAATTAACACCTACCTCCACATCTATCTTCTGACCAAACCATGTAACACTTTCCTGCAACATCCTCCAATCGGTTTGGTAATAATAACCTGGCGTATTCGGAGCGGTCATCGTAAAGGTAAAGGTCTTGGTCTGGCCGGCAGCAATTGAATCACTTGGACCCAGAAGCTGCCGAGTCGCGGCAAAAGGATCAGAGTTATCGACAGCTCCCAATTTGAAGTTAGTGGCTTGCGTCCATGTTGTTGTGCCTTCGTTTCGAACCGTAATATGCACGGTAAACACACTGCCTGCCGAAACTACCGACGGAATATCATGAGATATGATGCGCGCCCCTTTGTCAGGTTTGGCCACAACCTTAATAGTGTGGGGATGACTCTGACCGAACCACGCTACACCATCCTGCACCATACGCCATGTTCGACTATATGTACCAGGAGTCGCGGGAGCTGTAAGAGTCATGGGAAAAGTTTTTTCCCCATATCTGGCAATAGACTCGCTCCCACCCAGGAGCCATCGCCCAACGCCGAATAGTGTATCAGAGGTACCGAGACGATAAAGAGCGGCTTGGGTCCAGGTAGTGGTGCCAAGGTTCATAACAGTAACATTCGCATCATAAGTCAGGCCTGACACCATAAAATCGGGAATCGTATCTTCAAGAATAGTCGCACCACGAGCAGCGCCAACTCCCAGCGAACCAACTATAGGGTCTCCACCCTGGACGGGTAATTGATATATTGTGTCAATAAAAGGAGCTTCCCTGTAACGTGTTATCATATCGGGATATTTTCCAGCATTAAACAGGCTAACAACCAGATTCCGACCTTCACTGTAAAAAGCCTGAATAGGCGAAACATAGCCATCCATATTAATTTCGAGAGTACAGTTGGCTACCGGCTCCGGCACAGTCAGAAGATTTACTTTGATATTTGTAAATTCCCCATAGGCTGGTTTCTTAACTCCATTTGGATCTAAAATGCCACAACCCCCACCTGCACCACCGTATTGAGAAGGCAGGTCTCTCCACTGCCAACCCCAACAGCCGTCAACACGGGCTTCCGCGGCTGCTTCCATCATCCCTTTCCAAAACTTTCGCTGTTCCTCAAGTCGTGTAGTTTCATAAAGGAAAGCCGAATAAGCAAATTCCGTAAAGACAACAGGCTGATCAAGTCCAAGATATACCAGTTCGGCCAGTCTTCCGCGTAACCAGTTCGGATCTGTTGAGGAACCATTATAGATGTTGAATGAGACATAATCACATGCCTGAGATATCCGTTTGGCATCGGTGGTCAGTGTTGTGGCTGTTATAACATCTTGTGATAGAACGTCGCTCAGACCACGAATAACAGTATTCACCGTAATCATAGCACGCGACAAGGCCTCAGCTTTCACTCTTGACCGTATGTATTCCACTGTCTCTGCAAAACTATCGGCAATAAATGCGTAGTAATCATCAACCTTTTTATCCCAACTGCCGCTGCTGAGAAAATGGTCTCTAATATCAGGATATACCATAGCCGTCGTATCATCTGCACCCTGATAGCCCCAGGCGGAATATGCGTTGGCAGGAGAAGCATATTTCGCGTTAACCCAGCGATTCCATGCACGCAAAGTGGCATTGGAATGATTTAAAAAATAACCTATACTGTCATAAAACTCCTGGGCGGTGCCAAACGCATTGGCAAAAAAGGCTTCGCCTGTCAACTCAATAGACAGAAAGGAATCGTATGAGCCCAGATTGGCAGTGTTGATCAACTGAACCAGAAAATCAGCCGTGCATTTACGAGCTTCTGCATTAGTCCACATATCTGCTCCAACCGCTGTCCCTGCGTAATCTCGCTGTAATTTGGCCTTAAGCCAATTGGGCCACATGGGAGTCTCTAACTGAATCTTGATGCCATGATTTGACGCACGCTGGTAAAAGTCCTTAAGATTTGTAATAACAGTACTATTTAAAACACCTTCGCTGGGAGAGACATAATCCTGAAAACCTAAAAAAGTACGTATTGAATTAACGCCGGCCTTTTCCATATCAGCAAAATCATTTTCAATAATAGTGGCATTGTAAAGCGTTTTCCATACCTGTTCCCAATTAGCCCATACGGTTTGATATCTTGGAACATAGCTGGCACCAACCATTACAAACCGTTCGTTATTAATCCTAAACTGACCACCGGAAATTGAAACATTGCCCGCATTTTCCTTTCGGCACCAGACATAAACTTTGGATACATATAAAGGGTCAGTATTACCACCCCAAATGCGCAAATCACATGTATTCTCTCGATTACCAAAATAGGCATCCGGAAGGTCAAAAGTAGCCCACTTTAGTAATCCGGTGTTTGTTCGCGTAATACTCCCTGCAGTCTTCCAAATATTACTCGTTGCATCATACGCCAGAGCAAATGCTTCTGTGCCAATGTCATAATAGGCGATCGAAACATGCGCTATTGGATAATTACCCTGATAGATGTAGCTGTCATTAAGTTTGAAGTATATATACTTATCGGTGGCAGGAACAGTCTTTCGACAATTGTGAGCAGCATCATAAACAGTCATACCGCCAGCTATTTGCTCCTGCGTGAGACGGTCGGATTGGTTAGTGCTGAGAAGAGTTACATGAGGTCCCGGGCCGGCAGCTGCTATGTTCACGCACGCGAAAATCAGGCAGATTATCCACCTTACAAGAACAACAATTTTAATCTTTTTAGTTTCCATTTTCATACTCCTTAACATTAAATTTGCGATTTAGATACACTTTAACACACCGTTTTTGGTCAAATGCTCATAATTGGAGTCCGTCGAAGTTATGATATAGCCAGGGATAATAGTTTTATCCCTCATGTCTTACTCTTTCTCCTTTCATATTTTAGGAAATCTGGGGAAATCTGGGGACACCATACTAATTTTCTTTTCTTCTGACATTTTTTTGTGTTTCCTTTTTTGGTCTTCCCGCTTTTTTAGGTTTCAGCATTCTACTCAATATCTTTTCCAATTTCATTACAAATTTTTCGCTGCCAAGTGGTCTGCCGGTGTGTTCGTGCCTGCGCATTTTCTCCGCTAATACAGAATCAACCTCTTGTTTAAAAAAATCCTGCCAATCATCTATCTTCTCATTCAAGCCGTTACGTTTAACAAGGTTATCTTCTTTACCCTTAAAATATGCTGCCGTACTGCTCCAACGATATTGTTCAGGCCGTTTTGACATCCCCGCTTTAACCGGATTTATCGCTATATATCGAATTGCCGCTAACAGATATTTATTATCCATCACATAAGATGAAAATCGTCCCTGCCATAAATGACCCCGCCAATCTTCTCGAAAATTTATTCTGCGTGTATAACGGCGGTGAGCTTCGCCGATTGCTCTGCGTAAGCCGTCTTCTGACTGTGGAACCGCTATCAGATGAATATGATTTGGCATTAAACAATAAAACCATATTTCAACGCCACACTTTTCGCACCATTCCATCATTAAAGCAATGTACGCCTCATAATCCTCATCGCTGAACTATATGGTGCGGATAACCCGGAACGACTACTCTTGCCAATCTTGCCATATGCAGCCATATATATAACGTTATCTACGCATTGTCAATTATAAACTAATACAGTGTCCCCAGATTTGCCTGTTTTTATACATCTGCGCAATCTGCGTCAAAACTTGCCGAACTAAACCCGAATCGGCAGCACTAAGAAAGGCTGACCCTGCTGAAAAAGTTTACGCTGCATAGCAAAAACCGTATGGTTGTGCAAAAAACGTGTAATCACCGACTCATTTTCAAAAACAAGCTGGCCGCCGAAGAATACCGCATTTGGAAACTTCGCCGCGATCTGAATAGCAAGCTCGCCGGCAACCTCAACCACATCTGTACCTATATCCGTAGCCGACTCAGCATAATAACCTAACCGCCTCATACACTCGGCATAGTGTTCGGCTTCGCTTTTGATATATTCCTTGAGTTTGTCAATTTCTCCAGACCCCTTGAAATTGCCCGCATCAACAACCCCTGCCTGAATGAATACAAAATTGCTGAAAACGCCGCCAAACGTGCGATTGATTGTCAAAAGCGTATGAACGCCTAATCCGTTAAAACCGCTTACAAATATCACAGCGGTCTTTGCGTTGGTATCGCATCGGTGTTCCAAAGGCACAGGCTGGCTTTGAGCGTTCTTCTCAAATTGTTCCGCCAGTTCCTGCAATCTCGCCAGCTTGTGCATTACGCCGCGGTAATGCCCGCGAATGGCAAAAGCTATTGCCATAAGAAATCCAGTTACTAAAAGTGTAATCCATCCGCCTTCCCAGAACTTTACAATGCTGAGCATAACAAGAATAAAAAGCGTCAGGCAAAATCCAATACCGTTGATGGTAATTTTATGTTTCCATCCACGTTCTTCACGCCGGCATTGCCACCAGTGCCGTATCATACCGAGTTGTGAAAGGCTAAACGTAATGAACACATTTATGCTGTACAATACAACCAGAAAGCCGACCCTGCCGCGTGTAGCCAAAATTAAAACCACGGCTGATACACCCATAAGCAGGATGCCGTTTTGCGTTACGAGACGGTCGCTTAACGCCGCAAAACGAGTAGGAAACCACCTGTCTATAGCCATATTTGACATTACGCGCGGGCCGTCCAAAAAGCCCGTCTGCGCAGCCACAAAAAGCAAAGCCATCGCCGAGAGCATTGCAACCCAGACAAAAATCTGCCCCGACCCGGCAGGCCAGTTTTGGGTCATTTGCTCAAAAAGCGTAGCATTAAGCGTCTTTCCCGCCTGATGCTCGACATGATAGAGCAGATAAGCTAAAAACAGACCGCCGACCACCGCGCCCAGCGACAGCCCCATATAAAGCATAGTTCTTTTGCCTGTGGTAACTTTAGGCTCTCGCAAAATCGGCAGACCGTTGCTTACAGCTTCAATGCCGGTATAAGTACCGGCGCCAACGCTATACGACCGTATCAGAAGAAGAAACACTCCCCAGAATCCGAGTTGCGAATGAGTTGTATGTAAATCCCCTGCTGTTTGAACAGCGATACTCGGCAATTTGCCTATATGCGTTATTACGGCAAACAAAATCGCAAAAAGATGCGTACCGATAAAGATAAAAAATATCGGCACCCAAAGCAGAACAGACTCCCTTACGCCTCTGATATTCAGCAGCGTGAAAACCGCTGTAACAGCCAGAGCAAGCGGCAGTTTTAATGACAGCAATTCTGCGGGCAATATAGAGAACAGGGCATCGGCGCCGCTTGAGATTGAAAGGGCAATTGTCAATACATAGTCAACTAACAGCGCACAGCCTGATATTGCGCCGACCGTTGGCGAAAGCAGTTTACTGGCGACCAAATACCCGCCGCCACCGCCCGGAAACAACTCTATAATCTGCCAGTAGCTTGCGCATATAACGGCAATCGTTATCAGGCACGCGATAGCAACGAATGGGGACAACGCGTAATGCGTTCCCAAAGCCTTGAAAGCTTCTTCAGGACCATAGCAGGATGATGACAGACCATCGGCTCCGAGACCGACCCACGCGAAAACGGCTATCAGCGAAACTTTATGAAAAAGTTTTTCATCTGAAAGATTTCTTGCCTTGCCTACAAAAATATCCTTCATAAATCCGAATGCGCTTCTGTTATGCATACTCTTATTTTCCATTAAAATTGAGGCGCAGACAAACTGCGCCAAAACATTAAATGGGAATCTTGGACTCCGCATAGCGAAGCCCATAGGATTGCCCTTCCAAATGCCTGCGAGGTTAGCTGACGGGCTCGGCCTTAGAAGTGGCCTTGCCGTCTGTTGCCAGACGACATACGCCCCGTCCTTAAGTTTGCAACGTTGAGGAATCCGGTTTCCCCGCATTCGACATCAGGAAGGATGCCGAATTTAGGCTACCGCGACATTAGAACAAACATAAATAGCCTTGTCAAGCGTCAAAATACCTGCTCCTGACGCCGCAGCACAGTTTATTTCGTATCATCGCCGCATAAAAGCTTTTTTATCTGCTCTAATAATTTATCTGAGTCAAGCGGCTTGGTAAAAATAATATTGCCGTGAGTCTTTAACCTGAACCTCTCCTCTTCTTCTTTTGGAAACATCCCCGTTAAATATATCACGGGAATATTTTTAGTTCGGAAGTACCCTTTTAATTTTGCCCCTACTTCTTCGCCTTCCATTTCCGGCATTAAAACGTCAAGGATAATAATATCGGGACGCTGTAATAATGCCAAGCCTATGGCATCGGCTCCATTCGTCGCTTTGATAACAGAATATCCTTCAGAGGTTAATCTCTTGCCAAGCGTCTGCAGCAAATCTTCATCGTCGTCAACAATAAGTATTTTCTTCATAACATCCCCTTTTCAGTTAATGCCCTGTTATATCTGTAACTTTTACAAAACTGCCGTACTGTCTAAAAGTTTTTTTATCTGTTCTAATAATTTTTCCGCATCAAAAGGTTTGGCAAGAGTAATATTGCCGCCGACTATTGAGCCGTATTTCTCTTCCTCCGCCTTTGAAAATAGAGCGGTTAAAAGTATCACTGGAATGTTTCTGGTCGAAGGATGCTCCTTCAACTCTGCCGCCACCTGGCCGCCATCCATCTGGGGCATTACTATATCAAGCACAATGATGTCAGGGTGTTGCGATTTTGCTAAAACTATGGCATCCCTGCCGTTAGTCGCCGTAATAACAGAATATCCTGAAGCCGTTAATCTTTTGCCAAGCATCTGCAATAAATCTTTTTCATCGTCAACAATAAGCGCTTTTTTCATAATATCGCTTTCCCATAAAGCCTTGTTAAGGCAGCCTCTAAAAATTGCAACAACTGTCATTGCGAGGAGCGAAGCGACGAAGCAATCTCAATTATCGCTTCAAAGACGAGATTGCCTCGCTTTCCTGCACCAGTGTCTTTTCTACCATACTAATCAACTCTTCCGGTTCAAACGGTTTGGAAAGATACCCGTCCGCTCCGCAGTCTCTGGCTCTCTCGTCAAGGGTTCTGGTAGTCGCGGAGATTAAAATTACAGGGATATACTTTAGTTTGGCGTCCTTTTTCAATATTTTAGTAAAATCATCGCCATTAATCACCGGAAGATATACATCAAGAATTATCAAATCGGGTATAATGCTGCGAACGATATTCAACACCTCACGCACATCTGCGCAGCCATATACCTCATAACCCGCCTTTTTTAATCTAAGCAATGTAACCTTCAGCAGGTCAGGCTCATCGTCAACAATCAATATTTTTTTGCCCATAAACCTCTCTTTTTTATTAAGTATTAAATCCACCTTATCGTCAATAACCAATATTTTTTTGTCCACAGTAAACTCCTTTCTTAATAAACCCTAACACTCCGTTTAAAAAAATTTCTCTCTGCGCTCGTAATGGCAAATTTTCAAAAGAGCATTATATGTCATAAATATATACCAATATCGAATCCGGCTCATTTCTCAATTAAAACTTCTTCTATCTTTTCTAACAACTTGCTCATATCCGCGGGTTTGACAAAATATCCTGACACACCCAATTTTGCCATAGCCTCTACCGCGTGCTTATCGCTCAATGCCGTAAGGGCTATTACAGGTATGTTAAAAGTATTCATATTGCTCCTTATATTATCAAGCACTCCGATACCGCCGCCGGCAGGCATCATAATATCCAAAAGAATCAAATCTGGTTTTAATTTCAACGCCTGCGAAACGGCTTGTGCGGCGTCAAATGCCGCTTCTGTCAGATACCCGTTGAGCCGCAACCTCTTGCTGACCATCTGCACCCAATCGGCATCATCGTCGATTATCAAAATTGTCTTTGCCATAAGACCTCCATATCAAGGATTTTTTTACGATACACGACAGACAAAAATCATTTCTGCTTATCAAATGCCATTTTTAAATCGTTCTCGACAGTTTTCCCTTCTTCAACAAGCATTTCTTCAAGTTTCTTTCTGCTCCTAAGACTCATTGGAATAGTAAAATGAAAAGCAGAGCCTTTACCAGCTTCTGATTCAGCCCATATTTTCCCTTTATGGGCAAGAATTATATCGCTCGAAATCGCCAGCCCAAGGCCTGTGCCGCCTTTTTTCTTATCTCTTGTGCTGTCTAATTGCTCAAAAACCTGAAAAAGTTTCTTAATATCCTGAGCTTTAATGCCAATGCCGGTATCCCGCACGATTACATGCACCGCATTATCTTCCTGCTTAGAGCTGATGGTAATATTCCCTTTTTCAGTATATTTTATGGCATTACTCACCAAATTAGTAAGCACCTGAACAATCCTGTCTTTATCAAACTTCAGCTTGGATATGCTGTTGTCTATCTCTATCACTAAATCCAGTCCCTTTTCTTTTGCCAAAAGACACATATCTTTATTGACATCCAGCACCGCCTCATTAATATCATTTTCCCTGATATCAAACTCCATCTTTCCTGCTGATATTTTCTGGAAATCCAAAACATTACTAATCAGGCGTCCCAATCTGTCGGTATTCCTCTTGGCGGTTCCCAAAAGGTCCTTCTGCTCTTCATTTATCTCTCCTGCCAGCCCCTCATAAACGAGATTTATGCCCTCTTTGATTGCTCCCAGCGGGCTACGCAGCTCGTGCGAAACCATAGACGTGAACTTCGACCTTATCTCCGTAGTGGTTTTTTGCTCGTCGGCGTTTTTCAGTTCTTCTTCTAAATGCTTTTGCTCGGTAATATCCCTGACTGTCGCGTGCAGAAATACCTTTTCGCCATGCTCGATTCTCGATAACAGTACATTTGACGAAAATTCCTCGCCGTTTGTGCGTTTGTGTGTCCACTCGAAAAAATGTTTGCCCTTGCGCATCGCCGTATCTATCATCTCTTTGGCTTTTTCCTCCGAGGCGCTCCCGTCAGGCTGATGCTCCGGAGATAATTTCCAGGGGTCATAAGTTAAAAATTCCGCTTCGTTTCTCACCCTGAACATTTTTATTGTAGCTGTGTTCCCGGATGTATATCTCCACGAAGGCGGTTCCATAGTCATAATAGCGTCCTGGGACGATACGAACAGACTCCGATACTTATTCTCGCTCTTGCGAAGCTGGTCTTCTGCCTCTTTGCGCTTGGTGGTATCACGAAAGAATTCTATTAGGTACAGCGTCCCGGCAATTACGATGGTTGCTGAATTAATATCGGCATAAAAAACGCTGCCGTCTTTTCTCTTCACTGGTACATCTTCATTTGAATGGGATTCTCCTTTTACCTGTCTTTCAAATTGCTCAATAACATAAGGAAGGTCTTTTTCCGGATGAATACCCATAACCCCTAAACCTTTAATTTCCTCCGGACCGTAACCAAGCATCCGGCAAAACGAATCATTACCTCTGTAGAATTTTCTGCTTTCTATATCAACTATCACTATTCCGTCAACAGCATTGTCAAAAACAGTTTTAAATTCTTCCTCTTTCGACTGCGATAATTTCTTCTCCATCAGCTTTCGTTCCGTGATATCGTCAAAAATCGCGACCACGCCGCTAATCTTATTGTCCAGAGTGCGGTATGGCCTGATATATGCCAAATACCAGTTTCCCTCTTTGTCTTTTGTTTCAAACGTCTTTGGATAATGGGATTCTATTACTTCCAAAAGGATTTTCTCAAAATCAGGAATATCCACATTGAGTTTAATCCTGCTTATCGGCCTGCCTATGTCGGAAGAAATTACATTAAGCATCTTTTCCGCCTGCGGAGTTATCCTGCGTATCACAAGGTCTGTCCCCATCATTATTACAGGCATATTGATACTGGTGAGCAAGTTTATCAAATCGTTATTCAGCAGAACAACTTCACTATTCCGGCTCTGCAATTCCTCGTTGGTGGTGGTTAGTTCTTCATTGGACGACTGCAATTCCTCTTTGGCTGTTTCTAATTCTTCGTTAGTGCTTAGCAGTTCTTCATTACTTGACAGTATTTCCTCGTTCGCTGTTTTCACTTCTTCGTTGACGTTTTCCTGTTCTTCTATAACCGTCTGAAGATATTCTTTTGTTTCAGAAAGCTCTCTCTGGAGGGACTCGACATACTTTTCATCTTTAGCGGCGGATTTCCCAAAAGACTTTGGCAAATTCTTAGACTTGGCCTCACCGCTGATATCGTCAAAAAGCGCCAGAAATAATTCTTCTTTTAAGGGGCCGGATTTCACAGGAATAACCGTTATATTAACCCTCATCGTGCGGCCATTATACTTTACGTTCCGGGCTTCTATTTTTACTGTATGTTTCGTCCCCCTTGCTTTATATATCGCCGTGTGCAAAGGCTGAAACAGCCCTTTCGGCGCCAATTTGAATATGTTAAGGCTCGGTTTGCCTGATGCCGATTCAAGGAATCGACCGGTGTGCCCGCGAAACTGAACTACATCCATATCGCTGTCTATCAGAACGCCGCAGGGTGCGTATTCATTAAGCACTATCCGTTCCACCAAATCTTCTATATTGGTCTCTTTGCCTTTTATGACGCCTGTTTTTTCCTTAATTTCCAATTTCTTCTGCGGATAATATTTCTGACCTAATTCAAGTTTGGACTCTCCGGGTAAATATTTTTTTACAAAAATTCTCTGCCTTCTGTCTATCGTTTTAAACATATTTGAATAACCGCTTGCGGATTCCGAATTTCCCAAAAGCAAAAACCCGCCGGGCCTTAAACCGTAGTGAAAATTATGGAACATCTTTTTCTGTAAAACAGGCTGCATATATATAAGCAGATTCCGGCAGCTTATAAGGTCTAAATTCGAAAATGGCGGGTCGCTGAACACATTCTGTTTTGAAAAAATACACATCTCCCGCAGCAGCTTGGAAACCTTATAAGAGCTGCCCATTTTGGTGAAAAATCTTTTTAACCGTTCAGGAGTAAAATCGTTTTGTATATTTTTGCCGTAAATGCCCTGTCGAGCCTTGTCAATATTGCTTTCGCTCATATCCGTTGCGAAAATCCTGACGGTAACCGCACTCTTTTTGCTGCCCATTGCTTCAATAAGGCTTATGGCGATAGAATAAGCTTCCTCGCCGCTCGAACATCCGGGAATCCATATTCTTACTTCCTGACCTTTTGTCTTGTTTTTAAGAATCGCCGGCATTACCCGTTTTTTCAATATATGAAAAACTTTCGGGTCTCGGAAAAAACTGGTAACCTTTATCAATAAGTCTTCATAAAGATTTTCTACCTCGCCTTTATTCTCGCGGAGGAACTTTATGTAGCTTTTGAGGTTTTCCAATTTCAGCAAAACCATCCGCCTGGATATGCGCCTGTTGATGGTATTGGTTTTATAATGAGTGAAGTCCAGCCCGCTGGCCGAACGCAATATATCAAAAATACCTTCAAGACCTTTGGCTGCCGTTATCGATTTATCCGCTTTAACAAGCCCGCCGGACGATATAAGGGGATGTTTCGCTATACGCTCCAGCTCATGGGCAATCCTTTTGGGCGAAAGCACAAAATCCACACATCCTGCGGCAATCGCGCTTTGCGGCATACCATCGTATTTAGCGCTCTTTTCATCCTGCGCAAAAATAATACCGCCTTCAGTCTTTATAGCCTCTGCGCCAAGCGTTCCATCTGTCGCTGTTCCTGAAAGAATAACGCCGATGCCCCTGTTCCCCTGCTCTTCCGCCAGAGAATGGAAAAACCAGTCCACCGGCATACGTCTTAAACCGGCATTTTTCATCTTGCTGAGTTTTAGTTTCTTGCCCGCGATAGAAACATTAGCGCTCGGCGGTATTACATAAACATTGTTGATTTCTATGGACATACCGTTCTTTATTTCTCTTACAGGCATTTTTGTTGACCTGGCAAGCAGCTCCGTCAGCATACTTTTATGTTCCGGTGCTAAGTGCATTATAAATACAACTGCCATTCCAGGCTTAGCCGAAAGATTTTTGAGTAATTCCTGATATGCTTCAAGACCACCTGCTGATGCCCCGATACCGACAATGGGAAAAGATGCCGCTTTGATGCCCACAGGCATAGCCTTTTTCTTTTTTGATGTTCCTCTCATTTTTTTCATCTGAACCCCGCAAAAATAAAAAATCCAACCGTTTCTACAATGGTCAACTCTCTTTTGACGCAGAAACAAATGCTTAAGGCAACCTCTAAAAATGTCATTTGTCATTGCGAGCAAAGTCCTGCAGAGCAGGACGCAGCGCGGCAATCTCATCTTTGTATGGTGGGCTCTTAGCCCCCCGGCAGTTGAGATTGCTTCGTAGTTCTGATTTCATCAGAACTCCTCGCAATGACAGTTGTCGCAATTTTTAGATATACCCTATAATCAGCAATGTCCCTATTTTTTTCGGCTGTGATTTGGTCCCTGTTATATATAAGACTATACAGGTCTATAAAATATGTCAAACATTTTTTTTTAACAATTATAACTTGATATTGACATTAGCTTTTCTTGTCGTAAAATGGGTTTTTTTAGGACTTTTACTAAACAATCAGCCTGATGTCCGTCGCGATTTTGGTGTCATAACCATCTTCTCGACAAGCAGTTATAGACCGGAGTCATTATGACAGAAAACAAACAGCCGATTGACAGCCATGTGCAATTAGAGGCAAAAAAGCCGGAGATTAACAAATATTTCGAGGCTGCCATCAAATCGCAGTCTTCCGACCTGCACCTTAAAGTCGGTCAGCCGCCGAAGTTGCGTATGCACGAGGGCATCAGAAATACCACTGGCGACGCACTCACCGAAAAAAAAATGGAAGAACTCGTTTTTGAGATTCTCAGCGAAAAACAAAAAGCGTTTTTCCTCGAAAACGGAGCGTTGGACTTTGCTTATGAAGTCGGTCTGGAAAACAGATTCAGGGTGAACGTCTTCAAGCAAAGAACAAAAATTAGTCTTGCCGCAAGGCGAATTACATCGAAAATTCCTGCGTTTGAAACGCTGCACCTGCCGCCGGCCGTTGAAAAAATCGCCGATATGGCGCACGAGGGCATTATTCTCGTTACAGGCCCGACAGGCTGCGGCAAAAGCACGACTATCGCTTCGATGATTGACCATGTGAACAGAACCCGTTCCTGCCATATAGTTACAATCGAAGACCCGCTGGAGTTTATTCACACGGATAAAAAGGCTATCGTTTCACAAAGAGAAATCGGAATCGATGTGCCTGACTATGAGAGCGCGCTGCGGTCTCTGATGAGACAGGACCCAGATGTTGTGCTCGTCGGCGAAATGCGAGACAATGCAACGCTCACCGCGGCAATGCGGGCAGCAGAGACTGGACACCTTGTCTTTGGAACCCTGCACTCGGCAAGCGCATCACAAACCATTCAGCGTATTCTTGACCTCTATCCGCAGCAGGAAAGAGACCTTGCAAGACAAACTTTCGCGATGTGTTTTAAGGCCATCGTTAGTCAGGTGATTTTGCCGGGATTAAAACCCAACGCAAAAAGAGTGCCTGCGGTGGAAATCCTGATTTCAAACCCGATTGTCAAAAAACTTATTTCAGAAAAGCGGGAATCCGACCTTGATGCGGTTATCAGAGCCTGCCAGAATGAAGGGATGCAGGACTTTACTGAAAGCCTGCGTGCGCTCGTCGAGGGCGAATGGATTGATTTAAAAGTAGCTCTGCAATATGCCCCGAATGTCGAAGAACTGAAAATGGCGCTCAAAGGCATCAGGGCGGGCACTGGAAATATCTTATAAATTTAAAAATGAAAATTGAAAAATGAAAATTTACGGAGAGGCAATTTCAAACAGCAATTCTTCAATTTTCAATCTTCAATTTTCAATTATTTATTGACCGGAGCAGTCTTAAATGCCGATTATAGCGGTAATTCAAATGGGTGCATACATTTCAGTTATTAAACTGGCGGTTTTTCTGATTGGATTCTTTCTCTGGCTGCCGCTGCTTGTATGGATTAACAAAGATGCCGGAAAAGTTCACACAAAAGTTCCGGAATGGACGACTACTGTCTTTCTGGCGGGAAGTCTGGGCGTTATGGTCTGGCTGCTCATTCCGTTGTTTATCATCGGACTGCTGATGTATATAGTCGCTATGGCGACCGTTGCGATGATTTATGTAATGCACCGAAACAGTCTGGTTGACGAATTTCAGAAAGTCCTCACTGCTGAGCATATAAAAAGCCTGTTTGTCGATGAAAAAAAACAGGTGCAAAAAATTTCAAAAGGACTCGTTTTCGTAACCGCAAACAAAAATACCGTACCGATGCCTCAGGCAAAAACGCCGGAGTTTTTCGGTTTTAAAACCTCACAGGAATTTTTCGACGATGCCCTGTGGAGAAGAGCAAGCGACATTGCCCTTGTCCCATCGGCAGGTCAGTATCAGATTCATTTCGTTATTGACGGCGTTGTCGAAAAACAGCCGCCTCGTGAAAAAGAGGAAATAGAGTTTTTCCTCATATACCTCAAAAATCTTGCCGACCTCGATGTGGAAGAAAGACGCAAACCGCAAACAGGCAGATTTATCGTACAGAAAGACGGCAAGCCTTACGAATGGGAACTCACTACCGCCGGTACAACCGCCGGAGAACAGATAAGGCTAAAGCTGCTTGCTGAATATAACCTCATTCAACTGCCGGCGATGGGGCTTTTGCCCGACCAGCTTGAGCTGTATCAAAATTTGCGCAACGGGCAGAAAGGTGTCTTCATCGTATCGGGACCGAAAAAATCCGGCATAACCTCAACTTTCTATGCGGCTATACGTAATCACGACCCGTTTATAAATAACATAAACCTGCTCGAAAAGAAACCCGCAGGCGAAATCCCGAATGTAACGCAAAATGTTTATTCGCTCAGCGACACAGGCACAACAACTTATGCAAGAAGATTTCAGACGATGCTGCGAACAGGCCCGGACATCATAGGCGTAGAACACGGCGAAGAAAAAGACATCGCCAAACTTGCCTGCACAGCGGCTAAAGACAATAAAATGATTTACGTTACCCTCGAAGCGTCAAGCGTTGTTGACGCTATGGGTAAATGGCTCACACTCGTCGGCGACAGAGAGACAGCTATCGACAACCTCGTCGGAATAAGCAATCAGAGATTAGTAAGGAAACTTTGCGAAAAGTGCAGAGAGCCTTACGAACCAAACAGAGATATGCTGAGAAAATTCAATATCCCTGCCGATAAAATAAAAGTCTTTTATCGTCCGGGCCCGCTTCAATACGACAAGCACGGCAAACCTATCCTGTGCGACAACTGCCAAAGCACCGGCTTTCACGGCAGAGAAGCAATATTCGAATGTATCTTAATAACTGATGAAATCAAAAAGCTGCTCAAGCAGGCAAAGAATTCGACTGATATAGCAAATATCTTCAGACACGCTCGAATGCTGTATATGCAGGAACAGGCGATAAGAAAAGTCGCCACAGGACTTACAGGCATAAACGAAGTAATCCGCGCTCTTTCGGGTTCGCAGGATGACAAAAAAAAGAAACCCGCTCCGGCGGCAGGACAATAGGGAGTAAAAATGCTGGCTGAACTTGCTGTAGTTGTTGTTGTACTGGTGATGGTTATCTTTGTGTATCTAAAAGGCACATTGATTAAATCGGTTGGAATTTTAATAAGCGTTCTCGCTGCTTCAATCGTTACGATGTCATTCTTTGAGACTCTGGCTAAACTCGTCATAGGCTACGGCTTTGGCGGCGAATGGATGCCGGGAACGATTTTCCTGCTCCTGTTCGTATTAGTCTTTGTGATATTGAACACTATATGCGACCACTTCACGCCTGTGGATTTGTACTTCGGAGATTTTCCTGACAGAGCCGCAAGGGCTTTAGTCGGCGCTTTTGCCGGGTTTGTTGTCGCCGGCATTATCCTGCTCACCGCTGCTATGCTGCCTATCGGAACAAAATGGCCTTACGAACGATTTAATGCCGAAAGCGGTTCTGTTCGTCCGACCAGCCCGGACAAATCTTTGCTTTTGAACGCGGACGGATTTGTCGCAGGTCTCACTTCGTGGGTGAGTCAGGGTTCTATGGCCGGAAAAAAAAGCTTCGCGTTGTTTCACCCTGATTTTGTCAGCGAGATACACCTCAACAGAATCGGCAAAGATGATAACAATCTTTCAATAGCGGGTTCTGACGCAATCAGCGTAAAAGCCGCCTGGGACGCAAACAGCGAACTTATATCCGAAACAGACAAAAAAACCTTATCTGCCGCGTCAGGCACAAGGCTGGTAATTGTTCGTGCAGCCCTCGATGGCAGAGTTGTAAAGGAAGGCGGAGCATTGTCGGATAACGGCAGCGTCGTTTTCACACTGACGCAGTTCAGGCTTATGTGCAAAAATAAAGACTCTGCGGGCGACCTGAAAGGCAGCGGAGAAATTATTTATCCCATCGGCATTATCAAAAAAGCTAATATCGTGGAAGAGAAAAAAAACGCCGAGGATATCGTCGTTGAAAGGTCGTCTTTCGACAGTGGAACTAAAATGCTGGATTTGGTTTTTAATGTCCCGGCAGCCAAAACGCCGGTGCTCTTGGAATTTAAGCAGAACGCTGTCGCTCAAATTACCAGATTAGTAAGCGGAGAAAACATCCCCGCCCCGCTGAATTGAAGAATGAAGATTGAAAAGTCAGTTTTGTAGGGCGGGCTCTTCTTGTCCTCCATAGCTTTAGCGAAGGAGGAAGCCCACGCGGTTAAAAAATATCGGCGCAGCCGATTCAATAAATCTGCAATCTTCAATTTTCAATCGTTTAGTTGTCGCGTTTAATCTGTCGGTACAGAATAAACAGTTCTTTAAACGCACGGATGATTACGCTTAATTTAGCGCCGGTCTGCGTCCCCGCTGTTCTGGGATAATGGTGAACGCCGACCTGGGTTATTTTATATCCTTTGTTTTTTGCCCTCGCGAAAATTTCCGTGTTTATCAAAGCGCCTGTACTCTTCATTTTTATATCATTGAATATGCTGCGTCTGTAAAGTTTAAAAGCGCCGTCTATATCTCTGATTTTCATTCTGAACAATATGCAGACAAGCGTTGTCCAGCAGAAGGCGTTTAATTTCCTCATCAGATTGTCTCGCCTCTTGAGGCGATAACCGCTTACAATATCGTAATCAGCCATATATTTGAACAATGCAGGCAGTTCTTTAATATCGAACTGACCGTCGCCGTCGGTATAGAAGACAAATTCCTTTGTCGCCGCTGCAAAGCCGCTTCGCAGCGCAGCGCCATACCCGAGATTCGTCTTATGATGAACCGCTTTAATGTGATTATCGCTGGCGGCAAGAGCGTCGGCAACCTGTGCGGTATTGTCTTTGCTGCCGTCGTTGACGATTATAACCTCATAATCGATATTCAGCGGCTTTAAACAGTCCACTGTGGATTTTACAACCCGCTCAATGTTATCCTGCTCGTTAAAGCACGGAAAAAAAACAGATATTGATTTAACCGTATCCATACTTCTGCCTTCTCACTTCTACCTTCTAGATTCTAATCTCACCAGCGGGATTTGTCGCTAATATCTTTCTGTTTATCAGTATATTCCTTTATTTTATCGCTGTATTTTTTGAAAAGCTCAGGGTTGCTTCTGTTGATATTTTTCAGATACTCGGCTGCTATCATTGCGGATACCATTCTTTCACGGTAGCCGTTCTGCTTTTCATATTCCTGTTCCTTTTCAGCAAAGTCATTAAAGCAGTTGCTCAAAACCTCCGATATTTTGCCCCTGGCTTTCTGATTGCGGCTTGCGGCATTTATAAGCTCCACAACCAGTACCTGATAAGGTCTGCGTTTGCAGGCTTCAATAAGCATATCGCAGCCTGCATCAAACTTACTCTCGTCTCTTATTCGCAAAAGATTAGTGCCGATGGTGAGCTGTTTTGAAAAATCATCGGGAAATTTGGTTCTCCCATCAAACATTCCAATATACAGCGATTTGCCCTGTTCGGTGTTCACATTGACGTACAATTTCTGCTGGTCGTCAATAAATACGGGCAGCCAGCTCGTCGTTGTCTCCAGGCCTCTGACCAAAGGGGAATCAAATTGCCCAATCGGCATAAGAACCACCCATACATTTTCGCTGCTCAACTGTCGGTCTGTCCATTGACCGATGGCCTGATAATCAGAATTTGTAAAACCTCTGTCAGCACGCTGAACATTTCTTGCGACATCTCCGCCGCCCATTATATACATCCAGTGATTATACGCTGCGGTGTTATAAGCAGCCTGCGCTCTGCCGTCCATAAACAATTGCAGAGGTGTTTTGCCGGTGTTCGGGTCGGGGTTTTGTCCATAAGCGACAAATCCGCCTTCTGTCCAGTAGTTGAAGACCTCGCCTTTGAGATTATTATCCCTGATAAACTGACAAGCCCTAAACGGTTTGGCGTAAGATGCGCTCATTCGCATAAACTCGCTCGTCAGATAATAGCTGTCAGGCCACGGGTCAAGATAAACTGTCTTATACCAATAACCCCACCAGATACTCAAAAACGAAACCACTGCAAACGCCCAGAACGCAAAAACATACTGAACTAATTTCGGCATCCGTAAAACAGAAAAATTGCCGGTCGTCGCCCTATTCATCAGTGCAGAAATCATTTTGACGGTGCTGTCAAAAAACACCGCCATAAGCGGACATGCGGCAATCGCAGCGATAGGTATGAATCTTCGCGACCCAATTGCCATATAAATCGTGAACACCGCGATAACCAACAGCGGCAAATCTATCGTCGGCCACTGATATTGCACTGCAACCTGACTGTTCACTGCCGCATTTTTATTTATCTTTGCTTTTTCAAACTTCTCCTTCGGCTTAAACATCAGGCAAACCACCCAAACGGCCAAAAGCAGCCAGGCCAATATGTACATATACAAAAACGGCTGTTCATCGCCGACAGGATTGCTCCATTCAAACGCAGGATGCCATTCATTAACCGTCTTCCACAACTTGGCATCTTCGCTCACAGACACAACAAAGGTATGAGTCAGATTTGTCAGATGAAATGGATTAAAAACTATCATCGCGAAAAACGCGATAATCATTGCCGCCACAGTATGCCGCCACGCTTTAAAACTTATTGTTTTAAGCCTGCTTCTGAACGCGCCAAGCAGCAGCGCAACGACGGCGAAAATAATGAACATAACAAAATAAGTCCGCCTGGCATCATACGCATAATCGCCAAAAACGTCCTGCCGCATTAGTCCGTCAATCCCATCAGGATAAAATCTTGACGATGTCGCGATAAAAACTATAAACGTGCCGATGATGTGATAAATGTAAAATAATGCCGGCTTGACATTTTTCAGCCTTGCGAGAAAAACGCTGCCGCCAGCCAAAATAAGAATAAAGTAGAATAGGCCGTCTTTAAGGGGCGATATTTTTATACTCGCAAGATACTCATGCCCGCGAAACTTCAGCGCAAGAGCGTAAAAGAACAGCCAGCCTAAACAGTACAGTAAAACTGTCGAAACTTTTTTAGGCAAAATTTGCAGCAGATGCAGCCCGATAAACGGGACAAGCACAATGAACACATAAACATATCCGCCGTGCAGATTGCACCACAATACCGTTATAGGCACAATCAGCCAGATATACAAATAATTCCGATGCACTGTCAGCACGAATATAAACAGCAGAACAGCCGTGAGCATATTTGAAAAACCCGCAGGCCTAATATCGAGCAAACTCCTGCCGACAAACAATGCGAAACAGGCAAACACCGCCGAGACCGCGGGATTTACGCCTAAATGCCTGCCGGTGTAATAAACCGCTATCACAGTGATTATGTATATTGCGTATTTCCAATAAACCAGACTGTTGTAGCTGATATTCTGACCTTCAAAAGGCTTGTCGAATTTATCAGCGTCGGCAATCGGCGAATCGTGCGTCAGCCAATAGAAAAAAACGTGCGTCAGCCAGTTTTGATTGACCCAGCCGGTCGGATGCCAGAATTTTACAGTGTCAAGCCCGACTATATCGGTAACTTTCTGCGCCCATTTAGGCCAGGTTTTGACTTCTTCCGCTGTCGGGCCCGGTTTGTGCGAATTTGCGCTGAAAGGCTCAACCGTATTAACCCCATGATTGATAAAGTGCCTTCCGCACGCCATCGCGACCCATGTATCGCCGGCGCCGACCATATGCGTCGAAGCGTGCAATGCACATAATATCATCGCCCACCAAAAGATTAGCATTATCCAGCCGCCAAAGGCCGGCCTGTTTTTTTGCGGAAGTTCTAACTGTTCAGCCATTTAATTATTATCCTAAAAATGTCAGTTTATAATATTAGGTTCATTAAACAATTGTCGAATTGCCGTGCCGGAATTATTCTGGTCTATCGTAATAAAACACCGCGGCATATCAATAGGGTCTGCTACAAACATTTGAGTAGTCGATAAAGTTGAAGTTTTAAAAATCATCATCGTACCTACTACAAATAATGCTGCGGCAGATGTACCAAATCCAAACGTCCAGAATTTAAACCAGCGAAAATCCGGATTCTTCCGCGAATTCTGTACTTCGCAGGGAATTGCAGCCAGAATTTTAGCCTTCAGCCCCTGCGGCACATCAATATCACTGAAAGAACGCAAGTTTGCTTCCAGCGATTTTAATGATATCCCCTTGGAATTCATATTTAATCCGCCAAAAAAGTCCTAAGATTTTTGAGAGCCTGATTTATCTGCCATTTAACTGAGCCGGCAGGTTTATCAAGTATTTCAGCCGCCTGCCGAAAACTCAATCCCTGTATATAATGCAAAAGAACGCATATATAATCGGGTTCTTTGAGCCTGTGCATAGCCTTATACAAGGCTCGCGATTCGTCATTAACCATAACTTTTTGAAACGGGTCGGGACAGCCTGAATTCTCCGACCAATTTTCTTTATATCGAGCCAAAAAGGAATTTTGCCGATTCTGTTCCCTTTTGGAGTCTATAAATTTATGATACGCGATACGATGTAGCCAGGTTTTAACTGTGCTTTTGGCTCTGTATGTATCCGCCTTGGCCCAGGCCGCCATAAATGTTTCCTGAGTTAAATCCTCAGCGGCAGCCTGCTCTTCCGTCAGATACAAGGCAAACCGGTAAATTTCCCTATAGTTTTGGCAAATAATTTCCTTACATTCTTCAGTCGTTATTTCCATACAATCTTGGGCTGCCTGTTGTCATCGCATTTAAATCCCTAACTGCCTAATAGACGATTTTCAATGGTTGGGTGTTTGAAAAAAATATTTTTTTACCCGTTCAGCCATTTTTCAAACCTGTCAATTCCCTTCGTTATAAGTTCCATTGAGGTCGCAAAACTAAAACGGACATTTTTATCGCAGCCGAAAGGTCCGCCAGGCACAAGCGCAACATTCGCCTGCTCCAGCAGAGCCGCCGCGAAATCCATACTATTATTAATCTTCGCCCCGCCTATCGTCCTGCCGAAATGAGCCGAAACATCTGGGAAGCAGTAAAAAGCCCCTGTCGGCTTTGGACAAATAACGCCCTTGATGGAATTAAGTCTTTCAGCCATAAATTTGGCTCTCTTTTCAAACTCTATTCTCATTTTTTCAACTTCGCCATTCGGCTCGGCAAAAGCGACAACCGCGGCAGCCTGAGCGAAACTCACAGGATTCTGCGTCATATGCCCCTGAAGCCTGTCCATTGCCTTTATCACCTCAACCGGCCCTGCCGTATAACCCAATCTCCAGCCGGTCATAGCATAAGCCTTGCTGAAACCGTTAATGGTAATCGTACGGTTATAAGCGTCCTGACTAAGCGATGCGAAACTTACGAATTTTGTGCCGTCATAAACAAGCCGCTCGTAAATCTCATCGCTGAGAACCATTATATTTGTGCCTTCCAAAACCCTGGCCAGAGCCTTCAGTTCATCAGGCGTATAAGTGAACCCGCCCGGATTGTTCGGGCTGTTCATTAGGAACATTGCTGTCTTTGGCGTAATCGCTTTCTTCAATTGTTCAGGCGTAATTTTGTAGCTGTTCTTCGCGTCGGTCTGAACAACTTTCATAACCGCCCCGGCAAGTTTGATTGTTTCTGGATACGTTACCCAGTAAGGCGTTGGCACAATTACCTCATCGCCATCATCAAGAACAGCCTGCATAGATTCATAAACAGAATGCTTTGCGCCGATGTTAACAATGATTTGCTCCGGCTTGTAATCCAGACCGTTTTCGCGTTTGAATTTTTCGCTGATTGCCTTGCGAAGTTCAGGAATGCCCGGCGTTGCTGTGTATCCCGTTTTGCCTGCATTCATTGCCGCGATTGCCGCATCTCTTATATACTGGGGAGTAGGAAAGTCAGGCTCACCGGCTCCGAAGCCGACAACATCAATGCCTTTGGCTTTGAGTTCTTTCGCCTTTGTGTCAACCGCCATAGTAGCTGATGGCGGAACAGCCTGTGCTTTTTTACTGACTTTCATTCACTAATCCTTTGTTTTAAAAGGTTATTAAAAAATTACACAGGCAAAGATTAGACCATAATTTACAGTGTCGGTCAAGGATTTTATAGGAGTTAGGATATAGAAACCAGAAACACAAAACCATAAAAAAAGCATAAGGTACGAAACTTATGCTTTTATTTGTTACTTTGTCTGCGGTCTGCTGTTTTACAGCTCTAATTCCACGCCTTCAGGCACAGGTTCGCCCTCACGAACAACGCCCTTATCAACCAGCTTGGCGTAAGCGATGCAGTATCTTGCCCAGGGACGGGCCTCAAGACGCTGCTTTGAGATTCCCCTGCCGGTTACTTCACAAATGCCGTAAGTTTCATCGTCAATTCGCTGCAGAGCATCGGTTATTTTACGAAGAACTTTTCTTTCGCTATCCACAAGATTCAACGAAAATTCCTGCTCATAATTATCCGTGCCGATATCCGCCATATGTATAGGCATACTCGACAGGTCGCCGGCTGCGTCAAGACGAGACTTCTTAAGGGCTTCATCTTCGATTGAACTTACATCGCCCATCAGTTCGTGCATCTTGTCGAGCAGAAGTTTTTTATAATGCGCAACCTCTTCCTCTGTCAAATACTCGCTGGTCTTTGTATAAACAGGAATATTATTCTTCCGCGGTGCAGGCTTTTTTACAGCCTTGCTCTGAGTTGCTTTTTTTTCCATTTTCTCTTTCTTTTTCACTGCCTGTACCAATTTAAGTCCTATATAACCGTCTTCAATATTGTCACCGAGGCTCACATTAAGACCTGATAATATAGTAAGTGAATTGGCGGTTTGCAAGTTATTTCGATTTTATTCTTAACTTCTTTAAATAAAACAACTTATAGCACGCAACAAGACAAAAAAAATATGAACGGGCACAAATCCGAAGCAATAAACCAAGAAAGTTGAAGTTATTAGCTGATGGTGATAGCCAAATGAAGAATTCAAAATAAATTCGCCGCAGGCGATTCCATAAATTTTCACTTTTCAATCTTCAATTTTCAATTGTTTTTATGTTCTTTTGAATTGTTTTTCGAGCTCGGCCAGCCCAAACTTGATTACCGTAGGCCTTCCGTGAGGACATCTGGCCGCCCTCTCAATAGTCTGTTTATCAGCCAAAAGCTGGGCTATTTCGGCCCGTGAGAGTTTCTGACCGGCCTTTACAGCGGCTTTACAGGCTGCCATATCGAGGATTTTGTGCAGCAGCCTCTCGGAATCAACTTTCCCGACAGAATCACAGAGAATATCCAAAAGGTCGGTAATAAATTCCATAGGCCTGACCTTGTTCAGCAATGTCGGAAAACCCTGTACCGCAAATATCCCCGGCCCGAAAGGTTCAAGCTCAATGCCAAGCCTGTCTAATAAATCCTTATTGTTGTTTATAACATCAAGCTGCGCCGATGTCGGCTCAAAGGTTTCTGGTATGAGCAATTTTTGCGATTGCAGTTTGCCGCTGCCATCCGAAGCCAGCCTTCTGCAAAGCTCTTCATACATAATCCGCTCGTGAAGCGCGTGCTGGTCGATAATCAAAAAACCATCGTCAGCCTGCGCAACAATATAGCTGTCGTGAATCTGAAGATATTCCTGCGCAGGCGAGAAAGACTGTGTTTGCGGATTACTGTAAAAATCTTCTCTTGCCGCAACTGCCTGTGAATCGCTTCGCCGGGCGACGTTTGAAAAATCAAAATGTCGCTGTGATGTACCCGAAGATTTATTGTTATTAAAAAACGCCGCCATCGCGTCCGCAACTCGCTGTTTGTTTTCATTTTGCTCCCCGAAAGGAGCATAACCGGTTTTAGGCAGCGATGCGTGAACATCTATATCTATTGAAAGCAGCTTTTCACGCACAACGCCAAGCACCTGCGAATAAACGAGATTTGAATTGTCAAACCGCACTTCAATTTTTGTCGGATGCACATTGACATCAAAATTTTGAGCAGGCATCTGCAAAAACATAAAAATTGTCGGAAATTTGTCCGGCTCAATCAGGCCGCGATACGCTTCCTTAACCGCGTGGAGCAAAAACTTGTCGCGGATGAATCGGCCATTGAGAAAGAAATACTGAAATTTTGAATTGGCTCTGCCGCTGTCTGGCCTGCCAATCATCGCGGTCAGCTTCATATCCCGTTCACTGCTTTGCAATTCCAACAGCGACCCCGCCAAGTCGGCATTGAACAATTTTGCGATTCGCTCTCTTACGCTTTCGCCGGCGTTTAACCTGTAAAGCTCTTTTTTATTGTGCGAAAGTGCCAATCCGACATCCGTCCGGGCAAGGGCGATTCGGGTGAACTGCTCAACAATATGTGTAATTTCGGTATTGGCGGTTTTTAAAAATTTCCGTCTGGCAGGCAGTTTATAAAATAAATTCCGCACTTCGATAGTTGTGCCCGTATCGCCGCTGCATGGACGGACGCTTTCCTTTTCGCCGCAGTCGATTTCGAGTTTATTAGCCTCTATCTTATCTTTACATCTGCTTACGATACTGACTTTAGCTACCGAAGCGATACTGGCCAGAGCTTCGCCCCTGAAACCCATTGTGGAGATATTCAGCAAATCTGCGCTGGTTGAAAGTTTGCTCGTAGCGTGCGCCTCAAAGGCAAGAGCAAGGTCGTCAGCTTCCATTCCGCAGCCGTTATCGGTAACCGCTATTAAATTTCTGCCGCCGTCTTCGACATAAACATTTATATTTGTAGCGCCGGCATCAAGGCTGTTTTCCATTAACTCCTTAACGACGCTGGCCGGCCGTTCGATTACCTCCCCCGCGGCAATCATATTTATCATATTCCGGTCAAGTATCTTTATCTTGCTCATAGCAAATATATCACAAAGCTTATTTTTCTTTGGCCATCTTTAATGCCTGTTTGGCCAAAACACGGCAGGTCTTGCCATTACGGCTTATAATAACATACTGACCAAGTAATGCTTTTTTCTGTAAATCTTCCTTTACCGCCTTTGCGAGACATCTCTCTGCGACTATTGCCATTTTACTAATTCGTTTTGTAGCCATTTGACTGCCTCAAAATTCTTTCATATACATCTTGAACAAAAATACTTAGGTGTTTGCCCTTCTGTTCAAAAACAGGAATAGGTTTGGGTTCGGAATTATCATAACAAATCACTTTATCACATAGAGGAATATAAATTTTAACGAGATTATGCATTATACGAGGATACCGGCGATAAATTGTTTCATCGGGTATATCGTGTCCTCCCTGCGCGACGCGCTCGCGGACACGGCTTTTTGAAAATGCAGCATCAGGTATCCACAGGAAAAACAAGACAATTTGCCAGCCATCCTGCCTGAGTTTTTTCAGCAGACTAATATGACTGCGCCCCGCTAATGTTGCTTCGAAAGCAAAATCAACTTTCTTATCGATATTCGCGTAAATCTCACGAAGAAAAATACGACCTGCCTCATACTGAGCTGATAACGAGTCAAAAGGCGAAAGACCATAAGCAATGAGGTCGGCATTGACAAAGTTTCGGCAATCCGCTATTTGCGGCAAATAATGCAGTGCAAATGTGGTTTTTCCCGCGCCATTTGGGCCTGCAATAATAAAACAAGTTGGTCTCTGTTTTTTTCTCACAATTGTCATATTATAGCTGTTTTCGCGCAAAACTCCAGAGACTTTCCACGATGTGTTTTAAGAGATGTTCACGCTGACGACCGAGTGCTATCCCCTGTCCCCCGTTTTGCCGATAACCGAATTTCTGATAACTGCTTTCTAATCTGCGTCCGCTAAAATACCCGCAAAATTATCGGCTCGCGCTGCCTGACTTAGGCCGGCCAGATGCTGATTTTGCTCAATCACTCCGGCGAGCAGTGAGAATTGTTCCATTATAATTTCGATGAAATCGAGGTATTCAAACGATTTTTCAGGACTATAGCCCGGCAGGAGCATTATCACATGGCCGAGTGGGGTTGTGCCCGATGAAAGCGAAGACCCGACAATCAGGCAATCGTTGATTCTCGAAATCAAATGCTCGCAGCCGTCGTCAATTTTGCTGCAAAGGTCGCGCAGAAGTCCCTGATTTTCAAAGACTTTGGCAAAAACATCCGGCCTGTTGGACGTACAGCTGCCATCACGGCCAAGAACCGCTAAAATAATATCGGAACCGCCGATATTATCAAACATCATTTGTGCGGTACGCTCTATTACCGCTTCACAACTCGAATCAAAATCAACGTTTTTCATCTAAAAACTCACTTTCACCCCCGTTAATTCCGCTACCGTAATTTCGTCAATTAACTGCCGGGGTTTAATTAAAAAATTCGCAGCGATTACGATAAAATCAGCCTTTAGCGACCGGTTTGCCAATAGAATGACGGAAAATGATGTTTTGTTGCGTATCTGTCGCGCAGCCCAAATTTTAAGATTAAGGCAGTTGACAGATAAAATGGAAGTGGTTATACTGCCGCAACTTATAATTGATGCGCCCGTAGCTCAGCTGGATAGAGCAACGGATTTCTAATCCGTAGGTCAGAGGTTCGAATCCTCTCGAGCGCATTTCCATTTACCGCTGTATTCGCGCTGAACCGCCGCGGGCAAATGCCTTGACCTGTTCCACTGTAACCATTGTAGTGTCGCCCGGCGTGGTTGTCAAAAGCGCTCCGTGCGCCCAGCCCAAATTCACCGCATCCTGAGGCGACTGGTCTGTGAGAAGACCATAGAAGAAACCGGCCGCATAACCATCTCCGCCGCCGACACGGTCAACCACGTTAAGCTCGCAGGTCGGCGCCATATAGGCAGTGCCGTCAATCCACGCCACCGCGCTCCAGCTATGGTGGTTGGTCGAATGCACTTCGCGCAGCGTCGTCGCAACAATCTTAATATGTGGATGTTTTTTAATAACTTTGTCTATCATACCGATAAATGCGCTTGAATCTAATTTAGACTTTGCGGCTACTTCCGGCCCCGGTATACCCAAGCCCAATTGTAAATCTTCTTCATTGCCGACAAGCACATCAACGTTTTTAACGATGCGGTCGAGTACCGCAACCGCTCGCTCATGGCCGCCGGAGATATTCCAGAGTTTAGCGCGATAGTTGAGGTCGAACGATACAATTGCGCCGGCTTTCTTGGCCGCCTGCATACCTTCAATAATTACTTCGGCAGTCGTCGGCGAAAGTGCGGCAAAGATACCGCCGCTGTGGAACCATCGCACGCCGCCGGCAAAAATTGACTTCCAATCAAAATCGCCAGACTTAAGCTGTGCCGCAGCTTCGTTGCAGCGATTATAGAATACTACCGGCGCTCGCACGCCGCAGCCGCGATCACTGTATACTGTAGCCATATTGGGGCCATTTACGCCGTCATGTTTGAACTGCTTATAAAACGGTTTAACACCCATTGCGCGTACACGCTGGCTAATTAAATCGCCGATTGGGTAATCAACCATCGCCGTAGCAATGCCTGTTCGCATCTGGAAACAATCCGACAGATTCGCGGCGACATTAAATTCTCCGCCGCTGACATGAATTTCAAAATTTGTCGCTTTTCTAAATGGCACAATTCCAGGGTCAAGACGATGCACCAACGCACCCAGCGATACGATATCCAGTTCACCCTTCTGTGGGATATTAAGCCCGTACTTCATTATAATTTCCTTTCAGCTTTGCTTTGTATAAAAATAGTTATTTAAATCTTTCTCTCCACGACCATAATCCTAATCCGGGGTTGGAAACAAAAAATATTTCTTCGCCATTGACAGTATTAAAGCCGTCTTTGAGTTTTTCAGGATTATAAATCGCCTGCATTTGTTTCAAATCCGCGTATTTGAAATTAACCGACTCGATTTCTTGTTTTGAAACTCCGCCAGGGCAATATGTAATCGAAAATCGTCCTTCCGACGAGCCGTGAATCAAATGTGCCGCTGCGCTTAGATTATTTCTCAGCTCCTCATTTTTACTCACATCTTCCAGCGTCTTGTCAGTGCCGGCATAGCCGTATTTGCGGATGAGCCGGTCAATTTCTTTATCCTCGCCGAATTCGCACAACCCCGGCGCAAGGACAATCAGTTCGCCGCCGTCAGCCATCGCCATCCGCGTACGATAGATGCTCTTATTGCCTAACCATGTACTTTTATACTCGTACGGGTCGAGATAGACGACTGCCTTTTTGAGAGGCTTATCGAGCATCTGAAAATTGACTTTGAGCGAAAGCTCTGCCGCGCAGCGGAAGCATTCTTCATCGTCGCCGATGAAAAGCCCTCTGGTAACAGGCCCATGTACCGTCGAGTTCACCACCGTCTGCACATAGACAATCGGCATATCTTTTGCGAAATGTTCTGATGCGTAGTTAAGCACTTTACGCACCGGCGTATCGACTCTGCCCATAATGCGTTCCATACCATAGACCGCACCAAGAAAATGACTTTTATTAATACCTTCCGCACCGCCTGTGCCGACAAAGATATTTTTATTATAATTGGCCATTCCGATAACTTCGTGCGGCACCACCTGTCCAGGCGATAAAATCAGGTCAAACTTTCCATCAACTAACAGATTATCCACCTGTGCAGGCCATTCGTAATCAAGTTTGCCTTCACTTACCTGATGAACGAATTCCGCCGGCACATGACCAAGCGTCGCAAGTCCGCTTCGCCAGTCATGCACACGAAACAAACTATGCGGCACATCGCCAAACATACGTTCGATTTGCTGCGATGTCATAGCTGAGTGTGTACCCAGCGCAGGCAAAATATCCGTAAGGGCATCGCGATAGTATTGCCATGCATACTTCGTAAGTTCGCCGGCGCGAGAATAAAATCGCGTTATATCCGGCGGAACAGCAAGCACTCTGCGCTTTTTGCCAAGCTTATCAAGAGCCTCAAACAAACCTTCTTTAAGGTCTTTAGCACTCAAATTATCAGTTTCACTTCCACGCTTATAAAACAGCATTTTTATTTCCTAAATTTATTTCTCTATATTCTCTATGGCTCTATGGTGAAAAATAAAAAATCATCGACAAAGTCGATCCCACATTTTTTATTTTTAATCTTTGATTTTTAATTTTCTTTTACACACCGCTAAATGCTGAAAATCCGCCGTCAATCGGAACAACAATACCGGTAACAAATTTTCCCGCATCGCTTAAAAGCCACAGTATCGTGCCGACTAATTCATCCGCCTGACCGAATCGTCCCATCGGAGTATGGTCGATAATGGTCTTGCCGCGTGCCGTCAATTCACCGGTCTTTTCATCAGTCAAAAGGAAACGGTTCTGGTCTGTAAGAAAGAACCCCGGTGCAATTGCGTTGACGCGAATGCTCTTTGAATAATTTTGACACATATGTACGGCAAGCCACTGCGTAAAATTGCTGATTGCCGCTTTTGCCGCTGAATACGCCGCGATTTTCGTCAGCGGCCTAAACGCGTTCATACTCGATATATTCAAAATGATGCCTTCACCCCGCTCTGCCATACTCTTGCCGAAAACCTGTGAAGGCAGCAGCGTCCCTATAAAATTCAACTCAAACACAAATCGAATCGCATCAGCAGGCATATCAAAAAATGACATCTGCGGCGAAGTGGAGGCCTCTTTTTTATTGCCGCCCGCGCCGTTTATCAGAACATCAACCACGCCAAGCTCTTTGACTATCTTTTGATGAGCCGCGCTCACGCTGTCCTTGTCTAACACATTGCACTTGACAGCCAATGCTTTGCCGCCTTGCTTTTTAATATCATCGGCAATCTTTTTAGCGGCGTCTTCATTCAAATCCAGCACAGCCACTTTTGCGTCTGCCTGCCCCAATGCCTTTGCCATAGCGCCGCACAAAACTCCGCCTGCTCCTGTAATTGCCACAACTTTGCCTGATACATCAAATAAATTTTTTGTCATTTTTTTATCCTTATCAAATAAAAACCTGCTTAATGTGCCGGTCATAAATATTTTCAGTTACATTTTTCGCGACAATATCTTCATACTTTTCAAGAGCGACAATATACATCCTGCCAAGCTCAACCGCAACTTTAAACCTTTGCATAACTATCTTTTTCGATATATACTTACAGCCAAACATTTTAAGAAAGTAAAATTATGGCACGGGAACGATTACATAAGATATTAGCAGCTTGGGGCGTGGATTCACGCCGAAACTGCGAAAAGCTCATTTTAGGCGGCGGAGTGAAGGTTAACGGTAAAATTGTAGATACTTTGCCAGCCTTTGCTGACGAGAAAATCGACGTTATTACCGTTGCCGGCAGAAAAATCAGGCCTGAAAACAAGGTTTATTACCTTGTGAACAAGCCAAAGGGCTTTCTTTGCACGAATAACGACCCGGCAGGTCGAAAAAAGGTAATCGACCTTGTCCCGCCGGGCGGGCGGATTTTCTGCGTCGGCAGGCTCGACGCTGACACAACCGGCGCGATAATTTTGACTAACGACACCGCCCTTGCGGATACCATAACCCACCCCCGCCACGAATTGCAAAAGACATATATCGTAACCATAAAGGGCAGAGTAACCACCGAAGCGGTGGAACAGATGAAAAAGGGAGTTTGGCTGTCGGACGGCAAAGCTGTGCCGGGGAAAGTAAAGATTTTAAAGGCCCAGACGGCAGAAAGCATACTTGAGATAAAGATTTCACAGAGCCTGAACCGCGAAATTCGGCGAATAATGGCGAAATTCGGGTATAAAGTAACGGCGTTAAAGCGGTTAGCTATCGGCAAAATATCGACTTATAAGCTTAGCATTGGCAAATTCCGCCCGCTAACCAAGGCGGAGATTGATTATTTGAAAAAAGAGTAGAAAATTTCCCCCTTCTTTCCTAAAATATCCTTTTTAAATACAGAAGAATTGCTAAACTTTAGGCCGATAATACATTAGGGTACAGTTTAATTATGGATATTCACCGGAGATTATTGCATTGAGACTTGAAAAGATTGTTTTGGACGGATTCAAAAGTTTTGCCGATAAAACGGAGTTCACTTTTAATCAACAGATTACCGCTATTGTGGGGCCTAACGGCTGCGGAAAAAGTAATGTAGTTGATGCCCTCAAATGGGTGTTGGGCGAGCAGAGTACCAAGAGTCTGCGGTCTGGGCAAATGGCTGATGTGATATTCAGCGGTTCGGCGGCGCGCAAGCCGATGGGTATGGCACAGGTAAGTCTGCATTTTTCACAGGCATCATCGCTGGGGCTTGAGCAGGACGATTTGGAAATCACACGCAGATTATACCGCAACGGCGACAGCGAATATCTCATCAATAATAAAATCAGCCGAATGAAAGATGTCAAAGAATTGTTTATGGATACGGGCGTTGGCGTTCGGGCGTATTCAATTATTGAGCAGGGGCAAATCGCGCAGCTTCTGACGGCGTCAAAAGTTGACCGGCGGGTAATTTTTGAAGAAGCGGCGGGAGTAAGCAAATATAAGGCGCAGAAAAAAGAAGCGCTGCGAAAACTCGAAAGAACCGAGCAAAACCTTCTTCGGCTGGCTGATATTGTCGGCGAAGTGCAAAAGCAGCTTCGCAGTATAAAACTTCAGGCGGGCAAGGCGAGAAGTTATCTTCAGTACAGTCAGAGGCTCAAGGAACTGCGAGTAAGTTTTTCACTTGCGCAGTATCATCAGATAAAAATAGATTCCGATTTGAAAACCAATAATCTAAACGAACTTGAGACGCAATTCGCTTCTGCGGCGGCGGAAGTTTCGGATAAAGACGCAAGGCTTAGCAATCTGGCGGCGGAAATTATCGAAAAGGAAAATGAGATAAACCGCTGCGATAACGCGCTGGTGGCCATTACAAGCAAAATCGAACAGCAGCAGCAGCGAATAGAATTTCTGCAAAAAAGAATTGAAGAACTGCTCATCAGAAGCAAAACGGAGCAGCAGCAAAGCGAAAAACTGGGAATTCAAATTGAGGAATTTGAAAAGCAGCTTGGCCAGTGCGTTTCAGACGCTGAAAAGATTGAAGAAATAATTACGGTAAAGGCGGCGGAACTTGAAAAAGTTCAAACGCATATTCGCAGCGTAAATATGGAATGTGCGGAGCTTGAAAGTGAGCTTGAGGACGAAAAGACCGGCATCATAGATATTGTTCGGCGAACCGCACAACTGCATAACGAGATACAGAGCGTATCTATTTATCGCAATAATCTGCACGGTCAGAAGGACAGACTCAGCGGAAAAATTTCGCAAAGCGAAACTCAGCTTGAGCAGTACTTAGGCGGCAAGGCACAGAATCAGGCAAGACTGGGTGATATAAATAAAATCATCGGCGAGCTTCAGCAAAAGCTCGAAGACAAACGCCAGCAGATAAAAGATATCGATGCGAATGTTGCGCAGACCAATGAAATGCTCGCAAGAGAAAGAGAAAATCGCTCGGCGGTTGGAAGCGAAATCAATGTTCTTGCTGATATGGAAAACAAACGGCAGGGAATTGATAAGGCTGT
>Ga0172379_10001218_pt1 | contig 53504 bp, 64 predicted proteins | sample GrowelOW334metaG_FD_119756 | JGI IMG/M metagenome (GOLD analysis project Ga0172379, IMG submission 119756) | Groundwater microbial communities from an aquifer near a municipal landfill in Southern Ontario, Canada - Groundwater well OW334 metaG | ecosystem: Environmental > Aquatic > Deep... | reverse complement strand
TGCTAAATCGTCAAGAAATGGAAAGTTGGATTAATTGGTTTAATGAGAAAAGATATCATTTAGGGGTAAAAGATTTTCCTGCAAATTTGTATGTTAAGAATTAAGGTTTACTTAACAGTAGGAGAAATTATGAATAAATATTAAAAACATAAGGCTCAATCCATTCTTAGAACTTGGTTTATTAATTACATCGTTTCGTCAAATAATTAATTATATAAAGTAAGCATTTTTATTCAATTCATGGTGATAGTCAAAGAGGTTTCTGGAAAAGTTATTTTGGACTCAAGAAAGGAAAAGACCATTTCTGTTTCAATTGGAACTGATGTTGGAACATTTCATGCTTCATCGCCAACTGGAAAATCCACTGGAAAATATGAGGCTAAACCATATAAAAAAAATGTGGAAGGGGATGCTGAAACACTAAAAAAATTTAGCGATTATTTTTCTGAAGAACATATAGATAAATTTGAGGATTTAATGAGAATTGAAGATATTATAGCTAATCAAATTGGAGCTAATACATTATTTGCGTTCGAATCGGCTGTATTAAAGGCAATTGCTTATGAACAGAAAAAAGAAGTTTGGGAGATAGTAAATCCGGAATTGAATACTAAAAAAGCTAAATTTCCGAAATTGGTTGGAAATTGTGTTGAAGGTGGAAAACATTCAAATACAAGCAAAAAACCAGATTTTCAGGAGTTTGAATTAATTTCAAATATGGGAAGTGTAAAGAAGAATTATGAAAGAAATAAAAGTATAAAAGAAGAAATTAGGGATGCCTTGAGAAAATCTGATAAAAACTTTGAAGGAAAAAGGACAGATGAAAATGCTTGGATGACTTCTCTTAATGAAAGAGATGTGCTTGAAATTATGATTAAATTTCGCATCCCCTTAGGAGTTGACATTGCAGCTTCCAGTTTTTTTAAAAGAAAAAAATATTATTATGATAATCCTGTTATGAAAAGAGATTCCGAGGAGCAGTTCAATTATATTTCAAATTTAGTTAAAAATTTTAATTTATACTATATTGAAGATCCATTTGAAGAAAATGATTTTGAGAGTTTTGCCAAATTATTAAAAAAGTTCCCAAATTCTTTGATTGTTGGAGATGATTTAACTACTACAAATTCAAAAAGATTGAAAAAAGCAATTGAGAAAAAAAGCATAAATGGGATTATTATAAAACCTAACCAGTGCGGTTCGCTTCTTGAAGTTAAAAGAGTTGTAGAGATGGCAAAGGAAAATAATATTAAAATGATTTTTTCTCATCGTTCAGGGGAAACCGAAGAAACCATTCTTGCGGATTTAGCATTTGGATTTCAGGCAGATTTTTTTAAGTGTGGAACAGAAGGAGATGTTAGGATAAAAAAGATTTTGAGATTGATTGAGATTGAGGGTTCTATTTAATAAAATTATTAGGAAATATCATAATTGCCTTATGTAAAACCTCATAAAAATATGAAAAATCTAGGGCACAAATTATTCTATGAAATACGTTTATTATTAACAATTCGTATATTTTATCATAAAACTCTTTCAGAATAACCTTTTTAAACTCACTTTGCCCTGAAATCTAATGGTTGATATTATTGACAACATTAAGAACGAAGTTGAAGAAATAGTTGAGGAAGCTAGTGAGGCTCTTGGAATTGGAGAGAAAGCTGAAAAGAAAACAGCTAAAAAACCAAAGAAATCTAAAGATATTAAGAAAGAAGCGGAAGCAGAATCTGTTGATGAAAAAGTTGTTGAATCAATTGAAGAAAAAAGGAAGAAACTTTTAGAGAAAGCTAAAAAACTTGGCGCAAAGATGGATGTTGCAACTAGTGAAGATCTTAAAGAACAAGTTAAGGCTAAGAAAAAGGGAGAGATGCTTATTCCACTTGAAGATTATGTTAAATCTGGAATTTATCTTGGAACAAGAGTGGTTACTCCAAAAATGAAGCAGTTTGTTTACAGAAGAAGAGCAGATGGATTGGCTATTTTTAATACAGATATAATTGATGAAAAATTAAAAGAATCTATTGAATTTTTATCCAAATTTGATGCAAATCAAATTGTACTTGTAATAAAAAGACCTGCTGGATGGAAAGTGGCTCAGATGTTTTCAAGATTAACTGGAATAAGAACTTTTACAAAAAAATATCCTGCTGGAATTTTAACTAATACACAGCTTCCAGATTTTTTTGAAAATGAACTTACAATTGTAGGAGATGCTTGGTTAGATAAAAATGCACTTAGTGATACTCTTAAAGTAAATAAAAAAGTACTTATGATTTGTGATACAAATAACTTTCCGGTTGGAGCTAGTCAGATTGTGATTGGAAATAATAAAAGTTCAAAAAGCCTTGGAGTAATATTCTACATCTTAACAAGAGGATACATGAAAGCAAAAGGCTTGGACACCTCTCAAATTCCAGATATGGATTGGTGGATGGAAGAAGAAGTTGAAGTGAAGAGAGAAAAAGAAAAGAAGCTCAGGCTTGGAGTTAAAGCTGGGGCGAGATACGGGGTTTAAAATTTCTAATTGATGAATACAGATTAATTATCACCTCTTTTATTTTAAACGAGATTTTTATTTGATTATTTGCGGGGGGCTATATGATTTGCTCATAATTTTTCCATATAAACCTGATAAACTTATTCTTAAAATTCATTTATTACTAATTCCTTCGTATTGGAATATGCCTTTGTATTTATATTAACTTAATAGTAGTTACAATATCGAAAGATTTATAAATAATATCCCCCTGTATATTTCATGATAAACTTTAATGACGATGATGTTAAGGAAATAACAGATGTAGATTTAGAAGAATTAATTGAAGAAGGAGAAACTAATGCTCAGATAATTACCAAGGGAGATTTGGCTAATGCAAAAGGTAACCCTGCCTCGACAAAATATAATCCTCTAGATATTGATCAATATAAGGGAGTTACAATTGAAATAGGGCATGGAGATTCAATGGAACAATATTTAATCGGCGGGAAGGGTATGCCTTTTATGGGAAATGGAGTTTTATATGGGGTTACACCCTTAATGTTGGCTAGAGTTGATTATGATGAAGAGATTGTTCGAATAAGACCAAAAACCAAAAAAATTATACATCCTAGAAGAAATCTTGTGGCATCATATTTAGATGAATATGATTTAGGAGGAAAACAAAATTTTTTGAGATTATTTGATAATTGCAGAAAAATAGAGGAAGGACATTATATCATGGGTATTGGAAAAAAAAGCAAAGAAGACGTTGCGTTTGTAACAAAAAAAGTTTTAAAGATGTGGAGGAAAAAAATAAAATGATAAATGATTATGATCCTACAAATATAACCGCTTGGTTGGGTAGAGAAATAAGAACCAAAAGCGGAAGTGCATATTTAGTTACAGTTGGCAGTGAATTGATGAAATTAAATGATGATGAAACTCCATTAATAGGCGGTCTTGAAATGATTGCAGCAATTCCTCCAGCTCATATGGGGCAATTCGAAGTGGCAACAACTCCTGAAGATTTTAAAACATTAATGAGACTTTATGGAACAGGACCAGAGAAAGCAAAACCGGGATATTGTTTAGCTGTGATGATTGAAGGAAAAGATGGTTTCACAACAAGTAAGATAAAGGAAATTGTTGATTAGGAATAGATTTTCTGAGGAGTTGTTAATATATTGAAGTTCTTAGATGTTAGGAGCTACATATTATCTATATTTGAGCTACATAAAAACTGATTATTATCTAATAACCTCATAAACTTATTTTTGGAACTTGTCTTATTAATTACCATTTTTCTTTTTACGGAGAAGACACAAGTTTCTTCTTCCATCATCTTCTTTAAGATAGTAGGTATTCAAAAGAAAAAATAAAATTACTTCTTAAAAAATAACCAGCCCTTTTCATTTCCACCTAATTTTGCATGGATTAATTCGTACTGGCCTTTGAGTTTTTTTCCTTGGAAATCCACAAGAATTTTATTTGGAGTTTTTTCAATTAAAGAATATTTGCCATGATCCCAGATTTTAACCTTGCCTGCGCCATAACTTCCCTCGGGAATTACACCTTCAAATGTGGCATAACTCTTTGGATGATCTTCAACCTGAATTGCGAGCCTTTTTACTCCTGCTGTTTTTGGTGGCTCTTTTGGAACCGCCCAGGACTTGAGAGTGCCATTCATCTCTAGGCGAAGGTCAAAGTGGTGATTTTTTGCAAAATGAGAATGCACCACAAAAATTTTATCACCCGACATTTTTATTATTACGATAAGTTATTCTAGCTTTTAATCTTTTTCTATCCTTAATTTCTTCAGATTCATTATCTTGCCATTTGTACTCATAACATCTTATAGGAAATTTTCCTATATAACTTAAAAATTTTGGCGCATCTGATTTTTTGATAGCTAACTCATAATTTAAACCTGCATTTGTAATCCTGCATTTAATTTCTAATTCTTTATCAATTAATTGTTTTAAAAATAAAAGATCCTCTTTGCTAAATGCATCCAAGCATAATTTTATTTCTCTATAAAAATTTCCATCTGAAAGATAACTTTGAAGAAGTAAATCTGGAGTAATAATTAAATCTCTTGGAATTATTTTTATCCCTTTTTTATACCATCGTTCTCTAAAAGATTCAAATGTTTTGTATCTTCTGGTTTGCAAAAAACTTTGATAATATCCTTTATTTTTACATCTGTCATCATTAATCCACCTTGAAAGTATTGGACTACAAATAATTTTATAATCTAATAATCTCTTGAGGATATATTCTAAATATTCTTGATATTTACATGCCTGGGTAAATGAACGGGAAGGGCTTCCATTTTTTCTTTTAGGAATAGAAGCATCACCTAATAATAACCCATCAATAAATGATTGAACTTCTGAATTAATTATAAACTCTTTAGGAGTATGGCTTATCTCCATTTGAATTTTTGTGCTTCTAATTTTAATATTATATTTCTTGAGATATCTTCTAATTGTTCCAGGGTCTAATTTTAATTCTTTTGCAATTTGAGATATTCCTTTTTTATCCAATAAATAAAGTTTAGTTATCTTTTCCTTTGTTAAAATATCAAGATATTTTGGTTTTCCACCAATTGAGGATATAGAGTATTGCTCAAAAGCTGTTCTTATTGCAAGTTTATAGAATAATAAATATGCTTTTATTGTTGCCCAATCTTTATTTAGTTCTTTGGATAATTGGGCTATAGATTTTTTATTGTGGATGTATTCTTTTTCCAAAAGCTCTTTACTAATTTGCCCAGAATATTTTATAGAGTGCCTTTCCAAAGATTTCATTATTAAGAAGAATTATAAGAAGTATATAAATGAGTGTTTACATCGTGCAGTTACATTGCGTGGTGTTAGTGGATTAAAAATATTGACATTGTTTATTGAGGGGAAAGGGTTGTCAATTCTGGAAAATATATCTTTCCTACGGAAGACTTTTAAATGAAAAATCCAACGAAAGATTATGAGATATAAAGAATTAAGAGACTTTGAAAATGTAGGAGAAATTGAAACTACTCGTAGGTATTTTAATACACTAAAGAAAATATGCAAACAAGATGGATTAGTAAGTGCAATAGGTTATGAGCTTAGCTCTACAGGTCATTCTTTTATTATGAGAATGGAATATTTATTGAATATGTTCGTTGCAGGTTCGCCAGAAGTTTATATCGCAAGCTCTGGAGGATTGAGTGGAGCAATGAATGATATGGATGACGCAAGTGCTGAAAGAAAAAAATATATATTAAGAGCAGAAGATTAAAATTAATTCCCCCCGTCGCCAAAAAATAAATTTATTTTTTCTATTTCCGTCGTAAAAACCCGCGAAAGATTTATAAAGGCTTTTTTTGTTAGCAATATTAACTAAGATGAGTGCCTTAATGAAACATATATTGGGCGTCGAGCTCAGAATTAATGTTAGGGTATGAAGTATGTAGAAGCAGTCATCTAGTTGTATTTCTGTTATTATGATGAGTTGATAAAAAAATTAAAAATTATTTTTATAGTTTTTACTATTTGTCGACGGTGAATTATTTAATAGATGTATAATTATATAATATATTAATGATGTTGATGTCAAAAATATTGAGTGACCATAAGCCAATAGTTAGGAGAATGTGTGAAGTCATCTGAAAATCTTTATCAGTAAGATGGCGGAATGGAGTTGTTGTTTTTATTTTAAAAATAATGAACTATGAAATTTTATTAAATCCAGTTGATCCTGCTGGCGGCTGCGGCTCTCTGGTTTACACTAAGACATGCAAGTCTTTGTTCTTTAGAGCAAGGCGAACTGCTCAGTAACACGTAGCTAATCTGCCCTTAGGTCAAGGATATCCTCGGGAAACTGAGGTTAATACTTGATAGGAGATATACCCTGGAAAGATTTATCTCTAAAATTCGAGCCTAAGGATGAGGCTGCGGCGGATTAGGTTGTTGGCGGGGTAACGGCCCACCAAGCCGAAGATCCGTAAGGGCTCTTAGCGGAGAGGCCCTGAGAGGGAATCTGAGACACTATTCCCAGCCCTACGGGGTGCAGCAGTTAGGAATATTCTTCAATGCGCGCAAGCGTGAAAGAGCAAGCCAGAGTGCGTTCTTATGAATGCTTTTGTGAAATGCAAAAAGTTTCACGAATAAGGACTGGGAGAGACGGGTGCCAGCCGCCGCGGTAATACCCGCGGTCCAAGTCGCAGCCATCATTATTGGGTCTAAAATATCCGTAGCTTGCTTGGTAAGTTCCTTGTGAAATCCTATGTCTTAAACATAGGTCGTGCAAGGAGTACTGCCAAGCTAGAGACTGGAAGACGTAAGAAGTATGTTCAAAGTAGCGGTAAAATGCGTTAATCTTGGACAGACTAATAAGAGCGAAGGCATCTTACGAGGACAGTTCTGACAGTTAGGGATGAAGGCTAGGGGCGCAAAGTGGATTAGATACCCATGTAGTCCTAGCAGTAAACACTGCACACTAAACATCAGTGCCTCTTCGAGAGGCATTGGTGCTGTAGAGAAGTCGAAGAGTGTGCTACCTGGGAAGTATAGTCGCAAGACCGAAACTTAAAGGAATTGGCGGGGAGACACTACAACAGGTGACGTGTGCGGTTCAATTAGATTCTACACCGTGAACCTCACCAGGAGCGACAGCAGGATGAAGGTCAGTCTGAAGGGCTTACCTGACACGCTGAGAGGGGTTACATAGCCGACGTCAGCCTGTGCCGTGAGGTGACCTGTTAAATCAGGTAACAGGCGAGACCCACATGTATATTTAAATTACAATATACAGATTGCCTTGGTAACGAGGATGAAAGCGTGGGCCACGTTAGGTAGCACAGCCCGAATCCCCTGGGCGACACGCGCGCGTCAATGGTGAATACAGAGGGATGCAACACCGAAAGGTGAAGCCAATCTCATAAAGTTCATCTCAGTCCAGATCGAGGTTTGAAACTCAGCCTCGTGACGCTGGAATCTGTAGTAATCGTTCGTTAGCAGCGAACGGTGAATATGTCACTGTCTCTTGCACACACTGCCCGTCAAACCAACCGAGTTTAGTTATGGTGAAACTTTTCGAAGGAGAACCTTGGCTAGGTAAGGTAGGTTAAGTCGTCACAAGGTATCTGTAGGGGAACCTGCAGATGGATCACCTCCTATAATCTTATGATAACTACTTAATAATCGACGGCAAATTGAAATATACCGACGATTGTTTCTACATACATCTTATTTTAGTACACAGGAATGTGCAAGCAGAAGATTTTTTAAATGAAAATCTTTTAAGTATCACATTGGGCCTGTAGTCCAATGGTAGAATGCTTGCCTTGCACGCATGAGTTCCGGGTTCGATTCCCGGCAGGTCCATTTATTTTAAAAAATAAAATAATTCTGTGTACGAAAGAGTAAGAGCTTAGTTAAATAAATATGAATTCCCGTCGAGAGAGATTGGAAGGATGAAAATAAACAAATTGTGAAATGGAAAAATACAAATTAAGAATAACATATGTTCCAGAAACAGACACAACATTTTCACTAGATGTTTATGGTAATTGGCCAGAACGTTTAGAAGAAGTCAGAATAGCTGCAGAAGAAAATGCAAGGAAGTCTGCTATAGAAAGGAAATTAGAAAAACCTTTTATCACAACACTAGAAATTGATTAATTTCACAATCACAAATCATATTCACCAAAAGTGAAACACAAATGAAATATTTTGTGGGCGCAAAATAAAATTTGCGCATGCGAACGTAAGTTCGTGCGGTTCCGGAAAAAAAATTTCGGGATCGGTTCGAGAATAAACTTGGACAGTTATATTCAATGAGATAAGTACTGGAAATCCCACACATGAGATTTTAATTTATTAAAATTTCAAAAATAATATCTTAGTCAAACTTGGCAAAGACGAAAAAACTACTAATTTATACTATTAGACGGATAGCTTGGTTTTGGTAGATGAAGAAAGGCGTGGCAAGCTGCGAAAAGCTTGGGGTAGCCGCATGCAGGCATTGAACCCAAGATACCTGAATTAGTCAGAGATGACGAATTACGCGGGGAATTGAAACATCTTATTACCCGCAGGAAGAGAAAACAAATCGCGATTTCCTTATTAGCAGCGAGCGAAAAGGAAAGAGGGCAAACTGAATCTCCGTTTGAAAAGACGGCAGAGATGTGGTGAGATTGAGGCTAATTCGATGATTTAAATTTGCTGGAAAGCAAAACCTCAGAGGGTGATAGTCCCGTAAAATAAATCGATATGCTGTGTCTTAATAGAGTAGGGCTTCCCGGATTGGAAGTCTGAATATGGCAGGATTAACTGCTAACCCTAAATATAACCAAAGTCCGATAGAGAACTAGTACCGCGAGGGAAAGCTGAAAAGTACTCTTGAAAGAGAGTTAAAAGACTTGAAATCTAATAGTTACAGACGGTTACAGGTTTCACCCACTTCGGTGGAGAAGTTTGTATCGTACGTTTTGAAAAACGGGCCAGGGAGTTTACTTTTGTGGCGAGGTTAACCTTCTTTGAAGGGAAGCCGTAGCGAAAGCAAGTATGAAAATGCGTTAGTCACAGGGGTATAGACCTGAAGCCAGATGATCTATTCATGGGCAGGATGAAGTCTGGCGAAAGCCGGATGGAGGTCCGAACTAGTGCTACGTACATATGCTTAGATGATCTGTGAATAGGAGTGAAAAGCCTATCTAATCTGGCGATGGCTGGTTCCTGTTGAAATATACCTCCGTATAGTCTTGTTTAGTTTGTTGTCGAGGTAAAGTACGGATAAAATTCGCAGGAGCTTTTGCTTACGGAATTTTTTCCAACTCAGAACTTGCCAACTGCATTAAACAGGAAACAGGGCGATGTATGTAAAATACATTTCCGAGACCCAAACAAGGGAGACTACGGTTAAGGTCCATAAATTTATGCTAAGTGTATCAAAAGGAGTCTCGAACCTGAGACACTGGGGATGTAAGCTCAGAAGCAGCTATCATTCAAAGAAAGCGTAACAGCTCACCCATCGAGGTTTGAGGCCCTGAAAATGGACAGGGCTAAAGCATAATACCGATACCGTAGAGGCACTCTAGATAGAGTGTTCTTGTAAGCAGGCGTGGTTTTTGCGCAGAAGATTTTCCGAGAGGAAGATTGGAGCGAAAACCAATGAGAATCCTGGCAATAGTAGGACGAGATTTTCCTGAAAATGGAAAACGTCGTAAGAGCAAGGTTTTCTTGGCAATATAAGTTAGCCAAGAGTTAGTCAGAGCCTAAGATGCACCTTAACTGGATGCATCGATGGACAACATGTTAATATTCATGTACTAATTTGATTTTATAAAATATGGTTTGCTTTCGGATAAGTAAGCATTCTGCGGAATGCCATAGCAACGAAATTTTTTGAGAGTAATTCTAAGACAGAAATGAATTTGCTATAGGAAAGTTACCAATTCCAAGAGCCAGTGAAAAGACTATACTCTTAATCAAATTATCTGTACCCACAACCGACACTGGTGCTCTAGCTGAGAAGGCTAAGACGTGAAGGGTAAAACCAACTAAGGGAATTCGGCATATTGGCCCCGTGTCTTCGGATGAAGGGGTGTCTATCTTTGTGTTTTTCAGAAATGTTTAATGCATTGGTAGATCTCAGTAACAAGGATGGCCCGACTGTTTAACAAAAACGTAGCCAGTTGCAAACCCGAAAGGATGTATATAACTGGTGAGACCTGCCCAGTGATGGTGTCTCAAACCGTGTTTCAACGCGGCTAAGGCCCATCAAACGGCGGGGGTAACTATGACCCTCAACTTTAAGGGAGTCAATAAATTTGGCTGTATGCGGGAAACTCCTGTTAAGATTTTGGTACTCGACTTTATCGTCAGTAAAAATCCAAAATATAAGGACAATCCGCAGGAAACTAAAATTGTTAAAATAAAAACAAGGTTTTATAAAATTTAGAATTTGTAATTCAGAATGGATTTGGATGAAGAAAGTAAGAAAAAAGGTTCTGAAGCTGAAATAAGATTTAGAGAATGGCTGGATAAACACAACATTCCATATATCTATTTGCAACAAGACACTCAAACAATGTCTATTGCATTCAAAAAATATTTTAGCGGAAAGAGGCCAGATTTTTTAGTTTTGATTCCGAATTTAGGATTTATTTTTGTGGATGTAAAATATAAAAAATTGCATCCAGGATATAAAACATATCCTATTGATAGTGAAGAAACAAAAAAATATTCTTCATTACAAAGAAAATTTAATCTAAATATTTGGTATGCAATATCAAGTGAAGATTCTGATTATAAAACATGGCTTTGGATTCCAATATCAAAAGTATTTGAATCTGGAAGACCTATTTTCACATCGAGCAAATCGAAAATGGAATTTTATGCGGTTGAACCGCAGGAATTTATTCAGATTGCATTCAATGATTCATTAGACAGATTATTGTCGAAATGTTTTATTGAAGAGATGAATGAATAAACTTTTATTATTAATTAATTTTAGGATCCTCAGAGACTATACGCCAAACACAGAAGTAAACTGCGATGATATAGTCCGATCTTTATGGAAACATAAAGAGTTAATAAGAAATTATTAACCATCATGAAATATAAATCATGAAAGTAACATTTTTTGCTTAAGGTAGCGTAATGCCTTGTCGTCTGAATGGCGACGTGCATGAATGGTTTAACGAGGTCGTCACTGTCCCTAGTTGGAGCCCTCTGAAAATGCTTCCTGGCGCAAATGCCAGGGACGCCTAGTGGGAAGCGAAGACCTTGTGGAACTTTACTGCAACTTGTTGTTGTGAGTTTAAACGAAATGCCTAGAATAAGTAGGAGCGTCGAAGCGTCAATTTAGGTTGGCGTGGAGCAAAAGTGTAATACTACTCACTTTGTTTAAATTTGCTTACTCTTTATGAGGACAGCAGCAGGCGGGCAGTTTTGCTGGGGCGGCGGCCTGTCGAAAAGATATCGATAGGACTCAAAGACAAGCTCATCCTGCTTGGAAATCAGGAGTTGAGTGCGAAGGCAAAAGCTTGTCTAACTGTATTCTGCGCAGCAAGGAATGCAGAAGCGAAAGCTGGACTTAGTGAACCCACGTGCTTTTTTAATAGAAGCCGTGTCTGATAGAAAAGTTACCCCAAGGGTAATAAGCTGGTCGCACCCGAAAGTCCACATTGACGGTGCGGTTTGGTATTTCGCTGTCGGCTCTCCCTATCCTGCGCGTGCAGAAGCGTGCAAGGGTGTTGGAGTTCACACATTAAAAGGGATCGTTAGCTGGGTTAAGAACGTCGCGAGACAGTTTGTATGATATCTACTAGGCGTGTGGTTGTCTGAGTGAAACAATTATTTAGTACGAGAGGAACGATAGTTGGATGCCTCTGGTGAGCAGTTGTCAAATGGCAGGCTGCATAGCTACGCATTATATGGATAAGAGCTGAAAGCATCTAAGCTCGAAGCCATTCGCAAAACGAGACAACAAAGGCCGTCAAAGAAGATGACGTTGATAGAGTCCTTGTGTAAGATTCAAGCTTCGGCGAGAATTTCAGCATAGGACTACTAAAAGCCTCAATTTAGTTTTTCACACGCTATGGTTTGAAGTAAGATTTGTTTGGGATTTCCAGTACTTGTCTTTTTGTTTATTTTTCTAAAATTTAAAACAAAAAGTTGAGGGTAGTGAGAACATTGAACGAATAATTAATAATAAACGAATTTTAGAATAGATTATGCCACATTTCCTGCTCATATAATTATTAGATTTAATATCGCTCAAATATGAATAATATGTAGCTCAAGCACGTTTAAGATTTTTGTTGATTAATAATTTCGTTCGTTGAAAATCAAAATATATTTCTCCTACACAAAGCTTTTAAATTAATAATTAATGAGAATAAAATGAAATCGATTGAAGATATAGAAAAGGAAGAAAAGGCTAGAGAAATATTTATGGAAAGTTCAAAATTTAGGGGGGGAGATTGGAAACCATTTTTTGGAATAAATAATTATCAAAAAAGAAATGAAAATACTCCTCTTAGATACTGTGGGTCAAATTTTGCAACTTTATCTGTAATAACCTTGTTTGAATGCTATGCGCTTGTGCAAGCTATTGGTTATGTTTGTGATAAAATATTTCAATAATTACAACCCAAAGTTCTGAACAAAGTTCTCAATTACTTTAAATTCATTTAAAAAATCCATTCCTTTTTTTGTTAGGGTGTATTCTTTTTTATCTTCGTCTCGACCTTCGGCCTCGAACTTCACAAACTTTTTTTCTATTAATTCTGTTATATAATCTTTGAACATCTGGGGTGAAAGATTTGAGGCATACATTAGTCTTGTAGGCTTTATGCTTCTATTATGTTTTATTGCGACAAGAATATCCCTTATGACTTCAAGCCTCTCTCGTTTCTTTGTTTCTGACATTTTTTAGTTTATTTGGTAGATTTGAAAACTCCGTATAGGAATATCAAGAATACAATTATATTCAATAGATAAGTAGAAATTAAAATTAATTGGTTCCAATTTAAAAATATTGCAACAAGTGCATTTAATATCCAAGCGGCTAAGCTAAAAATCATTGCTACTAAATAGAATTTCAAAAATTTAGCCTTTTTATTTTCAAAATAATTAAATAAACTTATTATTGAAGCAATTAAGAAAACAACAATCTGTGAGAAGAACAATGCTGAATACGTTAGCCAAACCTTATCTATAACGGTTATTATAATGGCAAGAGTGTAGAAGAATAAAAGATTTGTGTGCCACAATGAAGTAAAATGTTTCTTTGTATCAACTTTTTTCCAAATTAAACTGTATAATAAGAAAAATCCTCCAGTTGCAAGGAAAAATTGAAATAAACTGTCCATTACGTTTCCATATAAAATTCCCATGCTGTTTGCAAAATAAGGTGCACCTAAAATATATCTAGTGAAAAAAGCTAGTCCATAAAAGAAAAATGCGTTTCTTAAATATCTTATACCTTGATGTAAACTTAAATGGAAAAATTTGTGGGTTTTCAATACAATAAAGGTACAAATTAATGAAATTATTAGAGCATAAACTACTTTGAAAAATTCTTTATTTTGTACGAAAACATCAAGCGCACTCATATGAAAATAATGGGCTGGAGGTTATTTAAAGATGTCGCTAGCGCGAATGTATCTTTAAATTATAATGGACGAATTGTTAATGTATTGAAATTCTTAGATGGGGGTTCAGGCTGCTTGCACATAGAATTATTAGGTTTTCCTGATAATCTTATGAGCAAATCATATGGAACAATTTATTCTTGGAACTCGTATTATTAATTATTAGTCTTTCTTTTTTTCGTCAACTTTTTCCCATCTATCTTTATCCCGGCCATAACACTTATCCATTTTCTTTTTCCAGAACTCATCTAAATCTATTCCTTGAGAATTGGCTAAGCAAATCATTGCAAAAATAACATCACATATTTCCCCTCCAATATCTGCAGTATCTTGTGGAGATTTTTTAATTCTTGGTCCATACCTATTATTTATTTCTCTAGCTAATTCTCCTAATTCTTCAGTAGATTGAGCAATAATAGCTAGAGGAGGAAAATATCCAATTTTATATTGTGAAACCCAGGCATCCACTTCTTTTTGTACTTCTTTTAATAATTCTTTTTCAGACATGTTAAATTAATGGATTAAGTATATAAAAGCATTATTATTTTTGATAATATGTCTGAACAATTAAAAGCATTACAACTTGAGATGCAAAATAATGCAAATTGTGAGAAAGCCAAAGTTCTACAAAGATTTTTCAAAACTGGAAAAGGAGATTATGGAGAGGGAGATATTTTTTTAGGGATACAAGTTCCAATTCAAAGGGCTGTTGCAAAAAAATATATCGAATTATCTCTTGAAGATCTTCAAGAGCTTCTAAATTCTAAAATTCATGAGTATAGATTGACTGCTTTGATTATTTTAACCACAAAATTCAAAAAGGCTAAGAAAAATCCTCTTGAAAAAAGAAAAATTTTTGATTTTTATTTAAGAAATGCTAATAGGGGTAATGTAAATAATTGGGATTTGGTGGATTTATCTGCTCCAAATATTGTTGGAGAATTCTTGTTGAAGGAAAACTCCACTCTTCTTACAGATTTGGCTCAATCAGAAAATTTATGGGAAAGAAGAATAGCCATTATTTCTACCCTGTCTTTTATTAGACAGAGAAGATTTGGTGAAACTCTTTCAATTGCTGAAATATTAATGAAGGATAAACATGATTTAATTCATAAAGCAGTTGGATGGATGTTGCGTGAGGTTGGAAAGAAGAATATGAATTCCTTAGAATTATTTATCAGTCAGAGATATAAATCAATGCCGAGAACAATGTTGAGATATGCTCTTGAAAAGTTTCCAGAAGATAAAAGACAATTTTATTTGGGGAAAAAGTAAATTATGTATCATAATAATCTTTAAAAGTTATAAATCATCCCCTACAAGATGGAAAGTTTAGATTCTATTGCCCATCCGATGATTATAATAAGAAAACCAGAATTAAGAGATTCATCTTTTTATGTTGGTTTTGTAGATAAAAAAGATGTTAGCCAACTTTCAGGATCTTTCTTGCCCTCAACAAAAATGAATGGCCAGGAAGAATTGCTTAAATATATTCGGGAAATAGCAAGAGCAAATCCTTGCAAAAAAATTGGAATAAATCTTTGTACTGATGAATATTTTGATGATGCCACAATCAGACAACTACCTGATTTATTATGCTCAATTTTGGACCCCCATAATGAAATGGTTCAGTTTGCACATAGAAATCTTTTATTATATAATGATAATTAAATTTCAATTAAATCATCACCAATTCATCTTGAGTTGAGACAACGCGCTCTAATTTATTTATTTTATCAATTTCTTTTAGATCTTTAGCACCTATACTAGGATGAGCTACCTCTTCTGGATTGGAGTATAATCTATTTGAATAATATACAGATTTTTCTCCATCTCTATCCACGAATCTTAAGAAATAAACAATTTCTTGTTCTCCATTTTTAGAATAAATTTCTATAGGATCAAGTCTGTTTATTCCTAATTTTTGAAAATCTTCTTTTTTCATTTTAAGAATAAAAATTTAAACTCAATAAGTTAGGGGGGTTCGTCTTCCATTTTGCCTCTTTTTATTTTTTATCTCCTGTTTTTTAATTGCTGATTTTTATTTTTTTAACCTTGAACTCTTCTATAGGGAATAGTGCTATGAAGAACAGGAACCGAAGTTCCTGCCCCTCAAAGCGAAGAGGTTAAAGTTTGTTTAAAAGAGTATGATTTATTTTTTCTCTTTTAATATTATAATCAGATAAATTCCCTTTATAAGCGGTCAGAAGCTCAACTATATATCCAAAATATATAGGAATCCTATATGTTTTAATGTGACTTTAAAGTAATGAAAATTGATTTAGCGACGGAGAAAATATTTATTTTGCTTTCTTAATTAAAATAGGGTAAACTTTTAGCAAGAGCTAATCGTTTTGATAAATTCTTTTCAAGACTAGATATTGATCTTTTGTGCCCATTTATCCATAAAGAAGTCTTTTTAGTTATTTTATTAATTATTTCTTCTTTAGTTCCAATAGATTCATTTTTTGGAAAAAAATAAAAACAGCTCTCAGGATGGTCATATTGAGTAAAACTCATTGGTTTAAATCTATCTACGTGCCCATCTGTGAAAAAACCGCAAGGATTAAACACAAAAAAAATTAATTCTTCTAAAAAGAAATAGCGATTATGTTCTCTATCAACTAAAGCTTCAAAAGCATGATACTCAGATCTCCTGCTTCTTGGACTGTCCCTCCCAGGAGGCTCATTTTCTAATAAATTTATAGCTATCTCTTTTTGTTTTTCAGGGGTAAGTTTTTCCCCATAATAAAATGGCTCTCTTTCGGCTAAAGGAGGATATCTTTCTGGCCAATTGTTGTGCGTTGGAATTAATGAATTATTTAGAATTAACAATTTTGGAAGTTTATTATTAAGAATTTGTTCAACTTCTTTATAACTTAGCAAAACACCTAAAATCTCAATACCCTTCAAAAAATATAGGGGTTCACCAATTTCATCTATTGAAATTATATCTGATCTTATTGGAGATTTACCCAATGTAAGATATTTTCTATCCACCAACCCACATTTGCCTTTTTCTTTTATTTTCCCATTATAATCAATATCTTCAAATTTATCACCAAAACCCCCAAAATGGGGAGCAGGGGGAAGATCTCCGAATGCTCTTTTAAGCTCTTCTTCCAATCTTGAGTTCGCTTCATCAAAAGAAGAAGCTGGAACAGGAATATGCCTATGACTAAGACCAAATTTTTTTTTCTCATACCCCTCAATAGTTTTCCAATTAATTGGCCACATATAATCTTGTGAACTTACAGGTACCCATGCATCTACTAGATACAATTTTTTTCTTTGAAAATTCATTTTATTTCACCCTCCAAATTGCCCCACACAATATTTAAATACTTGTTGTCATATATATGATGACATTAACTTAATAATCAAAATGAAGAATGAGCTAATTCAACTGGGATTGACAGAGAATGAAGCGGAAGTTTATTCTGCAATATTGGATATAGGCTCCACCAATGCAGGAGCTATTATAAAGAAAACAAAACTCCATAGAAATATTGTCTATGATAATCTAGATAAATTAATTGATAAAGGGCTTGTAAGTTTTGTGATAATAAAAAATATCAAGCATTTTGAGGCAACATCCTCAAAAGAACTTAAAGATTATGTCGCTAGAAAAAAAGCAGAGATTATGAATGAGGAAAAAATAGTGAATAAACTCCTTCCGCAAATAAATAAAATTAGAGCTTCCCCTCAGATAAGGCAAGATGCAACAATATTCAAGGGAGAAAAAGGACTTAAAACAATTCTTGAGGAAATAACAAAAACCAAATCAGAATTGTTAGTGTTTGGGACTGGATGGGGAATGCAGGAAACTCTTGGAGCTTATTATGAGCAATGGCATTTAAGATTAAAAATAAACAAAGTAAAATGCAGGATTCTACTTCCAAAAAATAAAAGAAATAAATTTCTTAAACCATTCACAGCAAAATATCTGCCCGATAGCAATATAATCCCTTCAACTATTGCAGTTTATGAGAGTAAAGTTTTAAATGTAATCTGGGGGCAAGAACCCATTGCAATTTTAATAATTAGTAATGAAGCATCACAATCATATAAGAATTTCTTTAACTTATTATGGAAGATAGCTGGGAAATAACACTAAAAAATTATTATTAATTATTCGTTGGGCAGGGGAAAGTATATTTTAATCCGCTTTCTTAATTAAATTTACTAAAAAGTCTCGGGATTTATGTTGTTTGTAATAAGTATACCATTGCGGTTTTCGGTTTATTCTCTCTATTAATCTTTTCTTTATTATTTGTTTGTCTTTTGAGCTTGCTTTCCATCCTTTTAAGAGAGATTTTGGAATTCCTGCCAGAGACAATTTCTTTTTTGGAGCAAATCCTCTGCGCAACATTTCTCTTTTAATTTTTTCATGCCTTTGTTGGAGATATTTGAGCTTATTTTTAAAAAATAAAATATGTCCAGTTCCAAGTTTGTAGTTTTTTGGAATTTTGTCGAGAGAGGTTGTGGGGTGATTCTTTACAGCACTCACAAGCATTAATATTTCTAAATATTCGGCAATAAGATGTTGATCTGTGAGATATTTTGGATTGATTATGTTAACGCGAACCATGAATTATATAAGAATAATGAATATAAAAATTATTTGTTAATTATTTTTTATCCAAACCTTTTCTATGATCGGATTTGGCTTTTACAGGTTGTTCTGCAAACTTTGTTTCGTGTTTCTTTTCTTTTGCCATTTCTTTTTCCATGGCTTTTCCAGCTTCAATTGTTGAAAGCTTTTTTTCTTTTTCGTCAAGAGTGCTTTCTATTTGTTTTTCTACAGATTCTTTAGCTTTTTCTCCAGCTTCAGCTTCTTTGCTTGGCTTTTCTTTCTTTTGTTTTGAAGCAACTTTTTCTTGTGCTTTGTCAAATTTATCCTCACGAGCCTTTTTCTGTTGGAAATATTTTGGAGCTTCAAATAATTCAACCATTACAATTCCTTTTTCATCTTTTGAAACACTAACCTTTATTTTATGAGGGGGATTTTTTATTCCTCTAGACCACACAAATTCATTAAGAAATTTTCCAAGTTTTATTTTGCTTTCATCATTATCATAAATTTTCATGTGCCTCATCAAGAATTTTCTTATTTCCAATATAGCTTTTGGAGTTCTTTTGTACTTTGCAACATGCTGATACTTATATCTAAGTGGAATAACATAAGTTCTTTCAATTTTTTGTGATTTTGTTTCTGCCATTTTAATATCCCATCGCCTTGTAAGCATAATTTATTTCATGAATAATTACTAAATTTATTTCTGCATTCACACGTGCATCTAAACCACAGGCTGTCCCTAACTCTGCGGTTACTGCTGCACCATGATGTTCCATGGTATCAAATATTTGATCGTCTCTTTTTTGAGCGTGCCTAAATCTTGTATCTGTTCCTGTTCCTACTCCAGAAAATACTTCAAATCTAGCAATGTCCCATACTCTTTGATATCCTGCTATAACTCCTTCTCCTGCCATTTTATCCAAAGTGTGACTTCCTCCTTTTTCCTGGTTTAATATGCAACTTATTTCTTCTCCAGCTTCTTCTGAATCTTGTCATGGCAGAAGGATGCACTCTTTTACCTTTTCCATATTTTTTCAAAACAGCCCAAATAGGTGCCCATTTAGTTCTACGACCTTGAACGGCTAATTTATCTTTTTTAAGTTTATATTTAATTCCCATTTTGATTGTTTATTTTATTCCCTCCAAGAAACTTTTTCCTTTTTCAGTTAAATGTCTTCCAGGTTTTTTGCTTCTTACACCCTTAACAGATTTTACTATTTCGGTAAAACCTGCTTTATCAGACTGTTGAAGTATTACACGTAATATTTTTCCACTACCTTTTTTGAATCTTTCAGGTTGAGTACCACGATTCATTCTTGAACCATATCTTGTTCTTAATCTTGAAACACCTACGATATTTTTCTTATAGACTTGTCTTAAAACACTTGCTGCTCTTTTATGCCAAAAATCAACATCTTCTATAGGTCTTTGTTTTGCCTGTCCAGATTTTACATATCTAACCCATTCTGGCTCTTTAAATTCTGGAACTTTTTTCAAAGCTTCAGCTAATTTATTGTTATATTCTTGCGCGTTTAACTCAAATACTGAACTCATTTTGTTTATAGTATTAAATAGCAATTTTATTAGCTATTTTGTTTTTCAAGCATTCCTTGCGGAATTAGAATAGCACGTGGCTATTTGCTTAAAATTATAGAAGAGGGAGGGTTTATAAATGTTTAGACGAAGCACTAAATAATTATCACCTCTTTTTCTTGAAATGGAATTTTTATTAGGTTATATGGAACAATTATGAGAAATATAAGGCACAATATATTCTTGGAACTTGTATTATTAATTACTTCGTAGAAAACAATATGATAATCAAAATCACACAGTTTATAATCCCTTAATATTACATATTTCTATAAAATGAGCTCTTTAGAAAAGACCTCGGAGAAAATGGATATCAATTAAAATGACAATGAGTTTTGTTCAACTAGGAAAGCAGGGAATAACAGATAATTTTATTTCTACTCTTAAAAGCCACTTTCAAAAGCATAGTGCGGTTAAAGTAATAGTACTTCAAAATGCCAGGCCTTTGGGTGCTGAGGGTAGAACAAAGGTAAAAGAATATGCAGATAAAATTATAGAGAAGCTTAATGGAAAGTTTGCATTTAGAATAATTGGATTTACAATATCAATAAGGAAAAAGGGAAAATAATCCTTAGAATTTGCTATATAAAACCTACTTTTCAAGAATAGATTTATTTAAATACCCATCACATCATTAAAGTGTATGGATAACAATAATTCTTGTGAAAAGTGCCACGGTACTGGAAGAATAAGAGGAGATGATGGTTCTATTCAAACTTGCTGGGATTGTTTATTAGCAGGAAAATTAGATACTCATTCAAAAAAACTTCCTGAACATAATATTAAGTTGTAAATTTTCTAGACTAAACGGACTTTTAATTAATAATAAACTAATTTTAAGATAGATTGTTGTCTCTGCTTGCACATACTTGTTTCATATGGCCCCGATAAATAACCTCATAAACTTACCTTCAAATATATTCTTATTAATAATTCGTTAAAAGAAGTGATAATAATTTAGTCTTCTTACTTATTCCTAGTAATATTATCCACATTACAAGAATCTAATTCTTTTTCGAATGACTCAATTTCTGACTTTTTTATCTTTATGTTCTTTGTTTTTTTAACTCCAAAGGTTCCAACTTTCATCAAAGGTAGTTTATAGATGTCTCTTCCTTTGAACTGATGAATGGCTATGTCTTTCTTTGAATCCCTCCAGGCTTTACTGTATTTTGCGCAAATGAGAGCGGCCTGTTTTATTTCATCAGAACTTGGCTTATTCGATTTAATATTTACAAAAGGACTTCCAACGGCAACTGTGTGGAAAACTTCCTCATTTGGTTTGCATTGTTCTACGAGGAATTCATTACTTTCAGCATCCCTGCCTGCTAAAATAGTTGTTCCGGATTTTGTTTTGAATTCTCGAAATTTAAGATTTTTTGGCATTTTATTTAAGATATTAAATTAATTCTACTTTTTATGGGTTTCTAATTTTAGATTTAATTTCACATAAATTTTTATATTCCAAATGTATTTAGTTTTTAAGAAGATGGGATTAATTGAGGATATTAAAGAGCAGGTGGATAGAGGATTCGAAGAGACAAGTAAAGTTAAAAATAAGAGTGAAAAAAAATTGGGAGAGCCTCTTGATTGGAATACTGATGCTGAAGAACCAATTTATTTAGATGAAAAAAGAAAGAGGAAAAATGAACGGCTTGATAGGAATGAAGAAACAGAGTTGTTAAGAAAAAGAAAAGAGGATTTTGAAGAGGATGATTTGACTAAAATAACAAAATCCCCACATTTACATGAAGAGGGCATAAATGATTCCCCTCTCACGAAAGTTGTTAATGGAAAGAAAGTGCTTTATCTCCCCGAATTTGATTTGGAAGAAGATATGGTTGGTTTTTGGAGACATAAATGGCCCTCAAAACATCTTGGAAAATTTGGAATGAAGTGGCAAGTAAAAGGAGCTATGGAACCTATTGTTTATAGGCCAACAAAAGAAGAATTAAAACAACCTGGAAGATCTAATGTTGAATTGAAACCTGCTAATTCTCCAGAACTTGCTAATAAAACTCATCAAGCGTACGCTTTAGAAAGAATAAAAGAACAAATAGATGAATCAGATGTTATTGTTTTTGGAAGAACAAATAATAATTTTTTGCGCGATGTTTTTGAATATGCTAAGGCTACGGGAAAAGTTGTAGGTTATGAATTTGATGATTTACTTATTGGTAAGCATGGTTTTTTCAGAGAACCAGGTAAGCATGGAGAAAAAAGTTTAGGAGATTATATTGAAGAGCAGGTCAAAGGTGCGGATTTTGTTACAGTTACTACCCCCTATCTTAAAGAGGTTGTAGCAAAATCTAGAGGTAATAACAAGAATATTTACATTATCAAAAATAGGTTACCTCTTGACGTTATAGGAAAATACATGCCAAAAATAAAAAAGGCTAAAGAGAAAGGAGAAATAAGAATTGGTTGGGCTGGAGGAAAATATCATTTCGGAAATGTATTTGCTATGAGAGAGGTTATGAAGAAGCTTCATGATAAATATGGGGATAGATTAACATTTGTGTTTAAGGGTTTTAACAGCGAAAATATGCTCAATCCAAATGAAAAAAAAGCACTTTCAGAATTTGAAAACTTTTTTAAAAAAAATAGTATAAAATATGAATTGCATGGATATACGCCATTCAGCAAAGGTTGGGAAAATTATTATAAAGAACTTGGAAAATTAAATCTTGACATATTTTTTTCTCCAGCAGTTGAATTTAATCCAGAAAATCCAGAATACTGGCAGCATGAAGCAAAATCGGAATTAAAATATCTCGAGGCAGCATTTATTGGAGCTCCAATCGTAACTCCTGCAATCGGGGGGCACAAGCATGAAGTTAAACACATGAAAACTGGAATGCTTGTTAATCCTAAAAATCGGGAGGAAGGCTTTTATCGCTCACTTGATTATTTAATTGCAAATCCTGAAGAGAGAGAATATATTGCAAGAGCAGCTAGAAAAGATTTGATTGAGAAAAGAGATGCAGAAATTAGTTCAACAGAACTTGCAACAGTTTTTGCAGAGCAAATTCAGAGAAAAAAAGGTAAACCTATGGAAGAAGTTTTAATGGAGGAAGCCGCTTAAAATGAATAATCATGCAATAATTTTAATTGGAGACAAGAGAAATACTAAGACGGTGATAAAATTTTTAGAGAATAAAAAATATAAAAAACTTTCTTCAAATGTTAAAAATATAGAATTGGAAATTAAAAAATTACTTGATAAAAATAAAAACATAGTTATTGAGGAATGGGTTTATGATAAAAATAAAATTAATTTCATCGTTCAAACTTTGAAAAATATTGAAAATCTTGAAATATATTGCTTCCATCTTAATTCTAAACCTACCCTTTCTGGAATAAAAAACATCCCTTTAGGTAAGGGAAAATTTTCATCTAAAAAAATTGGAGGAGATATAATCAGCCATATAGCATTTAATAATTACATGAAAATAAAAGAAATGCATAATCCATACATTTAATTTTTTATTCAATTATTTATTCGGATATTGAATAGGATAAGGTTTAGGTTCTTCTTTTTTAGTTGGCTTGGATTCTTCTTTTTTAGGTTTCTTGGGTTCTGCAAGTTTTTTTATTAACGGAGCTATAGCTGCAATTGCTGCTGCAATCCATAAGATTGGTGTCCAAATTCCACAGGCTTCGGCAGCCTTTAAAAAAACAAGAACTAAGGCTAATATTGTCAAAACCATCATAAAATATCTAATTCCTGGATGAATATTTTTTAATTCAACTAAAAGACTTAACAAAATAAATCCTATTAATCCTACTGTTAAAACTAAAACTGCTCGGGGGAGAAGAGCTTCCATACATTGTGCTGTGAGAGCAAATTGAGTTGCCATTAAACCCATTACAATTGAAAGAGCTAAATTTAATTTTTTATCTGGAAAAATGTCTGTTTTAAGTAAAATACCATAGATTATTGCGGAAACTAATATTAATGGAAGAAAAAAACTAAACAATCCAATTTCCTTGCCATACACAAAAATTTGACCCACCCCTCCTTTTTCAACTGCTCCTGAAAGCAAAGATATAAAATTTTCAATCATGTTGTTTGTAAAGCATATAGGTTTTTATTTGTTTTTAATGAATTTAATCTTCAAATATAAATTAACAATTTCCAAAGAAGTTTTTTGATTGGACCATTTTAAAGTTTTTAATGCTTTATCGTATGTAAGCCATTTGAAATCAGAATGTTCTTTTTTATCAATTGAAATTGTTTTGGGTTTTTCTACTTGTGCGGCATATAGGATATAAGTTTGCCCTTGGAATCCTCTTCTATCAGAATATTCTCTTGCATAAGGATATCTTCCTGAGAAATCAAATTTTTTTATTTTTAAAACTTTTTTAATGCCTGTTTCTTCTCTCAATTCTCGAATTGCAGCTCTCCTCTTAAAAAAATCATACCATTCAATTCCTCCTTTTGGAAATTCCCAACCAATCCAATGAAGTTTTCTTTTTAATACAAGATATTCTGGTTTTTTTGTTTTGGAATTGATTGAATAAACTAAAATAAAAACTGCTTTTCTATATTTCAGATTGCTAAAATTTTTCATTTGACCTCTTTTTTTATGAATATATAATAATAGAGGATTATTTAATAGTTTTGATTTATTGTTTTTTATTGAGAAATATTTATAAACAACACCTACAATAATAATAGGATGGTGATGAAGAGGGGTGTTGTATTAATTCTTGGAATTTTCTTGTTAATGGGAGTTTTTGGAGTGGTGAGTGCGCTTTTAAGTAGTGATCCTACAATAAGTAATCCTAGTGAAGGAGCAGATTATGATAGTAAAATCACTAATTTTTCATGGAGTACTTCTGATACTTTAAATTTAACCACAGATAAATGTTGGTACCAATTAAATGGAGGAGCGGAAGTTCCTTTGGTAAATTGTGATAGAGTAATTACTGGAATTAGTTCTCAAGAAGGAAATAATACCTGGACTGTAATATTAAATGATTCAACCACAAGAAAAGAAAAATCTGTGCATTTTTGGGTAGATAGCATTATACCTGGGATTATTTTAGTTAATCCAACAAGTCAGTTATCTTATACAAATCAAACTTCTTTTACTGTAAGTGCTAAAATTAATGAAACAAATTGGGCTGATGCTACTTCGCCAATCACATTTAATGTATGGGATACCCATAACCACCAAAATGTAAATTATCCTGTAGTAGACTTGTTAACTAATATTTCTTCCCAAATATATAATAGCATTTATGATAATGATGGAAATTATAGATATAATTTAACAAGTCTAGATACTATTGGCCATGAGGGATGGATTAATGGAACAATAATTATTGATACTAAAGCTCCATCTTCAGTTTCAGATGATTTTGCTTATGATGGTATATGGATTAATGTTGATCCAATCGTTTCTTTAACTGCAACAGATGCTCTTTCAGGAATTAATTATATTAAAAATTGTTCGGGTGTTGGATGTGATATTTCAACTGGAACAATATATGTTCTTCCAATGACATATTCTGTTGAAGGAGATTTTGTTATTAATTATGGAGCTTGGGATAAAGCTGGAAATTCAAATCTAACTGGAACTTTTAACGTTAAATTGGACAAAACAAAACCTTCAACAACAGATGATATAGTTGCTGGATGGCATAATGCAGATGTTACTGTAACTTTAAGTCCTTCAGATGTTTTGAGTGGTGTTAATTATACTTCTTATAAGGTTAATTCTGAAAGTTGGAATAATGGAACTTCGGTTGTTGTTTCAAGTGAAGGTACAAATACAATAAATTACTATTCAGTTGATAATGCAGGAAATGTTGAGGCTACAATGAGTAAGAATGTTCAGATAGATAAGTCTGCTCCAGTTACAAGTGATAATGCTCCAGCTGGATGGAATACTGGTTTTACTGTTACTTTAACTCCTTTTGATGGTTATAGTGGGGTGGCAAGTACATTGTATTGCGTTGATCAAACAAATAGTTGTGCTCCTGGAACATCAGGTACTTCAGTTATTGTTTCAACAGAGGGAACAAATTATGTTAGATATTATTCTACAGATAATGTTGGAAATACAGAAACAATAAAATCTGCTATAGTAAATGTGGATTTGACAAGACCAACAATTGCAATAAATGGAGCAAGTCCAATTGTGCTAGAAGCAAATGTAGATGCTTACACTGAGTTAGATTCGACATATTCTGATGGATTGTTGAGTGGAATAAATGCATCTTCATATAGTATAACTAATCCTGTTAATACAAATTTAACTGGAACATATATAGTAAATTATTCTGTTAAAGATAATGCTGGAAATTTAAATAGTACAACAAGAACAGTTAATGTGGTTGACACAACTGCCCCTATAATAACACTTGTTGGAAGCGACCCAGTTAATGTTGAGCTTGGAAGTGTTTACACTGATGCTGGAGCTACTGCATTTGATATTTATGATGGAGATAAAACTTCAAATATAGTTACAGTTAATCCTGTGAATGTAAATGTTGTTGGAACTTATATTGTGACTTATGATGTTTCTGATTTAAATGGAAATGCAGCTACACAAGTAACAAGAACTGTAAATGTGGTAGATACAACTGCTCCAACATTAAGTTTATTGAATCCTGTAGATAAGAGAGGTATTGCTTTTACAACATCAATTAATCTTGAATTTGATTATACAGATTATTCAAATGTAGGTACTTGCTCTTTACTTATTGATGGAGTAATAAATCAATCAAATAATAATTATAATAATTTTAGTGTGAATTCATTGAATACCGGAGCACACTACTGGAAAATTGTGTGTAATGATTCATATAATAATATAGGAAATTCTGTTGAGAGAAATTTCACATTATTGGAAAATGAAACTGAAGCTTTAGAATTTGGAGAGTATACTGATTTGACTCAAGTAGATATAGCAAATGTTACAAACTTCTTTGTTAATAATTCATTTGGTATGATAAATTATACTTCTGAGATTGATTTTTCAGATGGAGCAGCTTGGAGTAGCCATATAAATATTTCTCAAGAAAGAATTGAAGTTGATTCTACAGGACTTCCAAAATTAAATAAGGGTGCTATTTTGAGATTCTACAATTTGACTTTTGTTAAGCCAGAAGTTTTGAAAGATGGAATTTCTTTCTGTGTGAGTACAGGATGTACAGGATATAGTTATTCAAATGGAATATTGCAGATAACAGTTACTGGATTTTCAGTTTATACAGTTAGAGAGTATGTAGCTCCTGTTGCTCCTAGCTCTTCAGGAGGTTCTTCTGGAGGTGGTGGGGGAGGTGCAAGTAGTATTACATGTACAACAAGTTGGACTTGTACCGAATGGAGTGCTTGTTCTGATGGAACACAAACAAGAAGTTGTACAAAGCTTAATGCTCTTTGTAGTGCTGGAGCTCAACCAAGTGAATCACAAACTTGTGGAGCTACAAATAATGAAGAAAATTCTAATGGTGAAGTAGCAGGAAATGCTGAATCAAGTACTGGAGGAATATCTGGAATTACAGGTAACATTATTGGTTTAGCTACATCTGGAAATGGTATGATTGCTCTTGCTTTTATTGGAGTGGTTCTTGCAGGTATAGCAATTGTTGTGTATAGAAGAAAGTATGGATTGAAAAGATTTTAAGATGAAGAAATTTACAAAACGTATAATAATATTTTTAATTATCTTAGCGGCGATTATTATAGGGTTAATATTTATAACTAAGCAAACGTCAAGAACAATTTCATCTGTGTGTAATGATAATGGATGGAAACTAACTCCCCAGACTGATACGAATACTGGAAATCAAGCGTATATGTGTTGGAAGGCAGAAAATCCTTTGATTGTAAAAGATTCTTGGACATGGGGTTGTGAGAATGGAAATGAATTTGTTTATTATCATGCGAGTAATGATTTAACCAAGTTTCAAACTGATTGGCCAGATGTTTTTGATTTTATAAAGAGTAATTGTAAGTATTTGGTATGATAGATTGTGTGAAAAATTATAATAATATTTAAAAATACATTTGAGATAATTACATTATGCCAATGTTTGATAGATCCCAACTTGAATCAAGACTTTTGGGACCAAATTTTAAGAGAGTTGATAGCGAAAACAATAAGGAAGAATTTGCGAATAGGGAATTTTTGCAAGGAAAAGTGTTTATTGCGGTTCCATATTCAATAGAAGAATTAAAAAAAGTTTATCCAGATGCGTTTAGAGGAAGAAAATTTATCCCTCCCCTTTGCCAAGAAGAGTACATACACTATTGGGGGTGGAAAGATGAAGCTATTGAATGTGCATCTGTTGATGAAAAGTTAGTTAAGGATGATCTGGAGAAAATGATGCCACAAAAAAATGGAGGGCTAGAGGTTTTTACTTCTATTCAAGCAATACAAAATTATTTGGATTCTATCCAAAATAGATATCCCAAATTAAGGAAAATAAATATTAATGTGCAAACCTCTTTTGAAAGCGGAGGGATGTTTGGAAAACACAAGGAAGAAAGAGCAGATATTGGAAAGGCCATTGAGATCAATTTTCCAGAAGGATTTAATTTTGATAATTTTATTCCAGGATTAAATTATATATATCATGTTGATACAGATAATCAATTTGGAATCCTAACAATTAATTGTACTTATATTCCAGGCTTTAATAATTATATCGCACTTGGAACAAGTAAGGTTAAATCCGAAGTCATAGAACTAAAAAAAGCTTTTAATAAAGATTTGAAACAAAGAGCAAGAAGAAAAAAGAAAATGGATAATAATGCTCTCCATCAGGAAATGTTCTTTGCTGATTCTTATGAAAAAATGAGAGAAATCGCCAAAAAGCATAGGTTGAAAATTGAACCTTCTGATGAGGCATTATATATTGCAAATTCCGTAAGAGAAATAAGTCCAAATACACGTACAAAAAAGTTTATCTCTCTGCCGGTTGCAGAAATTATCCCTGTGGAAGATTTTTAAGAATCCTTATTCTCCCCACTTGTCTAAAGCTTTCTTTAGCTCTTCATGGGTTTTAGCGTATTCCTTAAGAGTTTTATGTTTTAATGTGGCGTCTACTGCTTGTCTCATGGCCTTTGCACCTGCAATTGTGCCGTCTGGATGACCATGGATTCCACCACCAGCTTGCAATACTACATCTTTACCCATAAAGTGAATAATCTTTGATACAATGCCTGGATAAACGCCACCAGAGGCAACAGCTAGAACGGGTTTAATTCCATACCAGTTTTGTTTAAGATTTTCTTTAGTTTGTTTCGTGTGTTGTTTTTCTAGATCTAATTGAATATGACTAACTTCTTTTTCTCCACCAGACATTTTTCCGAATGCGGTTCCAATATGCAGAGTATCAACACCGATCATTCTTGCAAACTGAGCGATTACTTCCATAGACATTCCATAGCCTTTTACATTTCTATCCATCATTGCATGACCTGCACGATGAGCATGTATTGGAAGCTTAGTATGATTTCTTGCGGTTTGTAATCCAGCCCATCCCAAAGTAAGAATATCAAGCATAATATAATTTCCTCCATGAGATTGCACAAATTTAATTCTTCTAAGCATTTCTTCGGTTTCTGCGGTGCAATTTACTAGATATACTTTCTTTTCACCGGTTTCTTTTTGTGCTTGTTTACAAGCTTTTATTGTTAATAGAAATCTCTTTTTGAATTTGTTAAAATTTTGACTTGTGAGATTTTCATCGTCTTTAACAACATCGCAACCACCCAACCAAGATTCATATGCAACCTTTGCGTGTTCTGCTGAAGTTAAACCAACTTTGGGTTTTACTATTGTTCCGACTAAAGGTCTATTGTAAACTTTGAGATATTTTCTTATTCCTGGAACTCCAAACTGAGGGCCTTTGAAAGATTTCATTAATTTTTTTGGAATACACACATCTTTCCAGTAAAGTGCTTTTGCAGATTTCATTCCATAAATATTTCCACCAATGGAAGACAAAACTTCTGGAAGATTTCCAAGCTCAAATAATTCTAAAGGATAAGCAATTCGAATTAAATGTCTTTTTTTATCAAGATAATAAACTCTTGGAGTTAGAGTCTTTCCTATCTTTGGATTCATTGTCCCAACATCGGTCCAAGTTCCTACTGAACTTTCTCCAGCAGTCATAGAAGCAACTTCTTCAAATTTAAATCCTTTTGCAGGAATAACCATATATTCACAAATTACGTCGGTGTTTTTAGGTCTGTATTTTAAATCAATAAAACTTTTGTATTTGTAAGCCTGTTTGGATGACATTTTTCACACTCTTTTATTATTCTAATATATATAATGCAGGATATGTTTAAAAATGTTGGGGGTTGATAAATAAAAATCTAGAAGTATGATTGAAGACTCGGTTCAGTTTATCCAGAAACAATACTTGTTGGACTAAGATATAAGACTAGAGCTATATCTATGAATAGTAATACCAAGAATATTATTAGATATGTCCAAAACTTTTGTTTAAAATTCTTCTTTAAAGATAATCTTATGATTTGGACTAAACTGACAATGAGCATGATTATTGATAGAATGAAATATCCTAGAATGATCCATGAAGTTAGATTGCCTATTTGAATGTTAATCATGGGGTTTAGTTATCCTAGCTACTACTTAAATGTTTTGTGGGGAAATTAAATCTTTTTTATCTCATAACCCTCAGCCTTATCGCTCAGGCTATAACCTAACTTGCTGATTTTATCTCTTAGTTCGTCAGCTTTCTTCCAGTCTTTGTTTTTTTTCGCTTGCCATCTTTCATTTGCTAATGCTTCCACATTTGATGGAACACTTATTGTTTCTTTTTTTAGAAGATTTAATCCAAATATTTCATCCATCTTTTTTATTGTTGCATATTTGCCTTTGGCTTTTTCATCCCTGAGAAGATTCCATAAAGCTTGAAGTGCTTTTGGAGTGTTGAGGTCGTCGTCCATGGCTTTTTCAAATTCTCCGATGTATTTTTTATGGACATCTTCATCTTTTTCTTCTGGAATTTCGGCACAGATGTTTTTTAATCTTTTATAGGAATTTTGAGCGTTCTGTAAATTATCCAATGAAAAATCTAGAGCATTTCTATAATGAGATGTTAAACACATATATCGATAAGATAATGGCATGAAAGCTTTTTCTTCTAATTCGGCAATTGTGAATAGTCCCCCTTTACTTTTGCTGACTTTTTCTCCTTTGAAAGTTAGAAAATTGGAATGCATCCAGTAATTAACAAACTTTTTTCCTGTTGCAGCTTCACTCTGTGCGATTTCATTTGTGTGATGAACAGGTATGTGATCTATTCCCCCGGTATGTATATCAAATGTTTCTCCAAGGTATTTCATAGACATTGCAGAACACTCTATATGCCATCCAGGAAAACCGACACCCCATGGAGAATTCCATTCTTGCTGTCTAACTCCAGGAGTCTCTGAAAATTTCCATAAAGCAAAATCTGTATTATTTTTCTTATCACGCATATCAATTCTTTTTCCAGCCTGTAATCCCTCTTTTTTTAATTTTGCAAATTTGCCATAATTTTTGAACTTAGAAGTATCAAAATAAATTCCATCATCAGTTTTATATGCAAATCCCTTTTTCTCAAGAGTTTTAATTAATTCTATTTGTTCTTTAATATGCTCTGTAGCTTTTGGCCAAACATCTGGTTCAATAATATTTAATTTTTTAAAATCCTGTCTGAAAACGCTCCAATAATGATTTGCTATATCTTCTGCTTTTTTACCTTCTTTTAATGCAGCTTTTTCCATCTTATCTTCACCTTCATCTGCATCACCTATTAAATGCCCAACATCTGTCACATTTATGACATGTTTTACATTATAACCATCATATTTAAGAGTTCTAATTAAAACATCTTCGAAAAGATATCGATACATGTTTCCAATTGTTTGATACCAATAAACTGTTGGACCACATCCATAAATTCCAACCTTGCCTTCTTGAATTGGCTTGAAAACTTCTTTCTTTCTTGTAAGTGTATTGTATAATTTAAGTGCCATGATTAGATAATGTAGAATGGATATTTAAATTTAATTTAGATTGAATGATTAACAAGAATCCCAAAAATGTCTTGGTTTAGCTTTTTCTAAACGAAGTAAAATCTCGTGAAGTTCTGTTTCTCCATTTTCATTATCCTTCACTTCTAATTCAATAACAATATTTGTTTGAGAAATATCTTTTGGAGGAGCTAATTTTATTATATTGGCAACTTTATTGCTTGTTGCTGGAACTCTGACATTTATAACATCTCCTTCTTGGGTTATAAACCAAGATTTTACTTCTTCAGTTGAAGCCCCTTTTAATGATTCTATTTTTATTATAGTAAAATTATAATCTTTTGACGCATTTATTGTTTGGATATAACAACCAACAACTTTCAAAGTTCCTTCTATTTCAACTTTTGGAATGTTTCCATCCTCACCAACACATCTTATCCCGTAATCAGAAATATCAAATAAACCAGCAATTTGTCCTTCAACACTAGCAGTTATATCATCAGTTATAAGAATATTAGGAGCACAAATATTTCTAGTAAAAATTAAACCAAAAATTATTATTACCAAAACAATTACAAAAACTATTAATGCCGGAACCCACCAACTCATCCCTTTTTTTTCCATTTTAAGATAATCTAACAAATAATATTTTTTAATGAAAATTCTTGTTTTTTGAGGTTAAATAAAATTTCATGTCCTATAACTTCTCCATTATTATTTGCAACGTAAAGTTCTACTTTAATTGCAGTTGGAAGTATATTCTTTGGGGGGTTTAATTTGATAATAGATACAAATCCTTGATGATCTGAAAGCCTAATAGTTCGAGTGTCTCCTTCTTTTGTTATAAACCAGGATTTAACTTCTCCTGTAGATGCTCCTTTTAAGGATTCTATCTTGTTTATAGTAAAATTATATTCAGATACATTGACTGTCTTTATATAACAACCCATCATTTGTAAATTCCCATCAGCAACAATTGTAGGAGGTTCACCATCTTCTCCAACACAAGTTACTCCATCCCTATTTTCTCCAAATAATTTATTAATTTCTTCCTCACTTAGTGGTTGATCTATTTGTGGAACTATACTTGGACCACAAAATACACTTCTCGTAAAAATCAACCCAAAAAGAATGATTACGAAAAAAACAACACCAACAATTATCCAGATTATTGTCTTCCTCTCCATTTTAGAATAACTTAACAAATCGCCTTACTCAAAGTTCCTACCTTTTCTAGATTCAAAAGAATTTCATGTGATTCGGTTTCTCCAGAATTTTCGTCAGCTACATCAATACTAATTGCTACAGATGTAGGAGGCAAATTTGCAGACGGAGCGAATCTAACAAAATTAACTGGACCTTCAGCAGATATCTTTGATATCTTCTCGTCTCCTTCTTTTGTAATAAATCCAAGTTGAGATTCACTAGCAGTTCCCTTTAATATTTCAATTTTTGTAATAGTAAAAGTATAAGTGTTTTGTTCATCTGTTTTAACATAACATCCAACAAGTTTTAAGGTTCCGTCTGTTCCTATTTTAGGTATTTTTCCGTCTTCACCTACACACTTTACTCCAAAATCAGAAATATCGAATAATCCAGAAATCTGTCCTTCAACAGCAGCAGTTATATCATCAGTGATAAGTATACTTTTACACATTATACTTCTTGTAAAAATTAATCCAAAAATTAAAACAGAAACCAATAAAACTATTGTAACAATAGTGCCCATTGTCATTTCCATGGCACCTTGCTTACTTCGTTTAGATAATTTGAGTTTTGAGAATTTCATTTTATTTAAGCAGGTAATGCATTTATTACAGCACTACTAGCAACTCCTTGTGATACAAGATAAACCATATAGATTATACTTGCAATCAAAACAATAGCACTTAGTACAATTCCCCAAATATTTAATTTTCTTGCTTTTTTTGATAATTCATCTGGAGATTTTTTAGAATTGCTCAATCCGATAATTCCAATAATTAATGCAGCTATAGGTTGAAAGAAAGCTAAGACTATGCTTAAAATACCTAATGTATATGATATCGATGAACGCTCTGTCATTTTCCTCTTTTAATAATATAGTTATGGAATATGTGTTTATAAAGTTTTTTAAAATGTTGAAATTCTCACACTCCATAACTTTAAAAAACGATTATTTCTCTTATCTTTATTAGTGTAAGGGATCCTAGCTCAGAGGGAGAGCACTACGCTGAAGACGTAGGTGTCCCGGGTTCGATTCCCGGGGGTCCCATCACCATTTTTCTTTTTAATACACAAAAAGAAAACTAGGTATCCAAAAGAAAAAATAATAGGCCGAACTAAGTTCAGCATTACCCCCATTTTTCTTTTTATCATTTAGAAAGTAATTTAAACTTAGTATTATTTTTTTATCAATGAGTGTTGAAGCAAGAGAGCATGTGGAAGATGGAACTAAATTTGTGAAAAGAGCTAAGGAACTTGAAAAAGCAGGAAGATTAGAAGATGCTGCTTCAATGTATATTCATGCTGCAAGAGCATATAGAAGAGCGGGCAGTAAAAAATTTACAGAACATTATTTGGATAAAAGTAAAAAGCTTGAAAGAACAGCGAGAGGAGATCAATTAGGTATTCCAACATGGGATTATTTTCAAGGTAAATATGATCTTGTTACATTAGTTCTTGGAATTATAGGAATAGCTATGGGATTATTTTTTATAACATTAAAATTCACAGGGAATACAATTTTATATGGAGATACAAGTGCAACAAATTGTATTGGACTGCTTTGTTTTTTTATTGGACTAATTGGATTATATACTTTTTTTAGAAAGAGATTTTAATTATCACTTATTTTGACGAAGTAATTAATATGAATATACATTTAGGGGTAAGTTTATGAGGTTATTAGCTTGGGGCCATATTAAATAATTATTGAAAAAATGTGGAACAATATATTCTTAGAACTTGTCTTATTAATAATTTAGTTCGTTAAATCATTAGTGAGCTTTTGCATAAGCTGCATCTATCTCTAATTCATGATCCGCCATTGAACTTAAGATATTTGCGGCAAGGCCAGACATTAATTCTAATCTTTTTTTCTCATCTTTTAATCTTGGATGATCTAAGGATTTAGAAATAATTGGTGATTTTACTATTAACTCTACAGGAACTATTGCCTCTAAAAAAGCGACATAATCATTTATCCATTGAGGATCTCTTTTTACTGTGCCTGCAATCCCCAACGCAACTTTTCCAAATCCTTCCCTCCATGCTATATAATTCTCAGACTGAAATTCATTTCTAAGTATTTCAAGTTCAGGAAGATATGGTTGATTTTCAGCTAGTTTAACGAATAAGTCTCCTAACTTACTTCTTAGTTTATATGAATAAGTCTCATGTTCTGGAAAAGATGAATTATCTGCCATAGTAAAAATTATAAATAACCAATTTAAAAATGTTGTTAAAAGAATAAAAAAGTGTAAGTTGGGAATAGGCCACCTTCTGTCATTCTTCGTTCCATTTCTGGACGAACAGAATGTGTTAACATTCGACTAAGCGCACATGTTGTGCTTGCACCAGTCAGGGTATTCGTTTCATCATATCTCCAGACTCGAAGCTTCCTCCACGAGTTCATAGCTCATCTGGAACTGTGTCGTTTCTGTAACAGAGCCATGCTTCACAGCATCAATCCTTTCGAATTGTGACTTTAATATAGTGGGCGGACCTTCCTCAAAACTTAGAAATCATATAATATATTTCTAGACAATTTAATGTCAAAGTCTCGAAGTTAACTACCCAACTTACAAAATCTATTGGGGAGAATGGTTTTTAAGGCTTATGTATTTAACCTATATATGGAAAAAAGAATTATTTTAAGCCTGATGTTGGGGTTAAGCGTATTTGTATTTGTTGCGGTATTTTTGAGATGTTTCCCATTAGGATGTACCTTTTTTGACTGGAAAGAGCTTGGAAAGATTTTTATTTATATTGTTATTCCAGTTTTTGTTATAACTTATCTTTTGACAGGATTACTAAAGAAATGGAAAAAATAAAGATTATATACCTCTATAGGTAATATTTTTTATGGAATTGAAAAATATTTATAAGTTAATACAAAATAAATCTATTTTACTTTTTCGTAGATTTTCTGGAAAGATAAGAATAGACAAAAAGAAAAAGAGATTGATATTACATGAAAGATATGAGAAAATAGTTAAATATATTCTGCGTGCATTAACAATTATTGGAATATTTTCCAGCGTATTAACTCTTCCAATTCATATATCTTTAATCTTAAGTATTTTATTTGTTTTAATTGAACAATTTTTAGAGAGAATAGGTTTTATGTTTAATACATTATTTATTCAACCAATCCCCACTCCAGACGATTTGAGAAAAGCAGAATGGTGTGCAAATAGATTTGAATTTGCTCAAGGAAATGTTGCAGATAAAGAATTCCTTATAGGACTAGTGTTCAAAGATAAAGAAGCAGGAGAAAAAATATTCAAATGTATTTCTGCATGGAATAATTTTGAAAAATGGGATATGGAAGACAACATCAAACTCTCTTTTATTATAGAGAACGAAAAAGATTATTCCACATATATTTATCCAAGTTCAAATAGAGAATCAATTAAAAGATTTGAATCAAAAATAAGGAAAAATGGAAAACAACACAATAAATTAATCTATACATTAATTATGTGTAAAGTTTTTCCTTATGGAAAACAATCAAATTTATATAAGTTCAAAGAAGAATATCAAAATTTTAATTTATTTACTTTAAATGGAAAACCTCAAGAATATAAACAATTCACTTTGAAGGGTTTTTATCTCAACGAAGGCAAGATGATTGCCTTAGATAATCCCCCTATTGAGAAATTTCATCTAAAAATAAAAGAAAGAAAAGATTTAAGAGAGGGAGAGGTTGAGTATGAACATGGAAAGTTTGTAAAAATGCTTTAAAACTCCTACAGATTTTGCAATACAACAGAATTTAATAAAAGTAGACAATAATTTCTATTTAGATAGTTTAATATATCATAAAAAATAATCAAAGTTATGACTGAGATTGATTTGGAAGAGCTAAAAAAAAGCAAGACAATTCGAGAATTGCTTGAATTTGGAATTATAAACATAGACAAGTCTACTGGGCCTACTAGCTTTACTGTTTCTGAATTTATAAAAAGATATTTAGGATTAAGAAAAACTAGTCATTTAGGCACTCTTGATCCTCAAGTTACAGGTGTGCTTCCAGTAGCATTGAATAGAGCTTGCAAACTTACTGGATTTTTCCTAGGTGAGGATAAAGAATATGTAGGAATTATGAGAATGCATGAGGAAGTTTCTATTAAAGAGATAGAAAAAGTTATTTCTGAAAAATTTCTTGGGATAATAAAACAGCTTCCTCCAGTTAAATCTCGTGTGAAAAGGGAAGAAAGAGAAAGAGAAATAAAAACCTTTGAACTTCTTGAAAAATCTGGAAAAGATATTTTATTTAAATCAAATGTACAAGGAGGAACTTACATAAGAAAATTAATTCATGATCTTGGAGAAGAAATGAAAATAGGAGCGCATATGCTTGAATTAAGAAGAATAAGAGCGGGCATTTTTTCTGAGGACGATAAGGATTATCCTGTTGTGAGTTTGTATGATTTTGAAAAGGCTGTTAAGGAATTTGAAGATGGAAATGAAAAATCTTTGAGAAAAATGATAATACCTGGAGAAATAATATCCAAACTATATCCTATTGTACAAGTAGATGAAAAAGAAATTTTTAGATTGTATACGGGAAAACCTTTTTTTGATAAGGCTTTGGTTAATAAAGCTGATTTAAAATTGGAAAGGGGAGAAAAAATAAATGTATTTTCTGGGAATAAATTTATTGGCGTGTATAATGTTGTAAAGGAAGAAGATTTATTTGCAAAACCAGAATTTGTGTTACAACCTATTAAGAAATAATTTTATCTTCTCTTTTTTCTTATTTTTACTTTTTTCAATTCTTTTCTTAAGAATTTGTCTGTCTCTTTTGGATTATGTCTACAATGATACTCCAATTCGCTTGCAGAGACGTGAGCATCTTCATATATTTTGGTATAATTTTTATCCAAAACTGATTGACCTCTTTTGATTGAAATCATAGAACCAGCTTTATGTTTAGCCATAATATTTCTTTCGTGAAGCTCATGCAAAAGTACAAATTTTCTTTCTCTCAAACTTAAATCGTCGTCGAGCCAAATCTCATTTTCTGGAATAAAGGGGTAAACCTTATCATGTCCTCCTTCAGTAAAATCAATAAAAAACATATCTCTTACCATTTGACCATTTACAACCCAAACTTGAATTTTCTTGCTATACTTTTTTAGAAGTTTTTTATGAATTGAATGCAAAATTTCTTCATGAGAGATATTGCTTATTAATTTCTCTTTGATTAATTCTGCTTTTTTTCTTTCCATCTGTTCAATTTTGCTTGCTTGTCGAATTGCCTGATGATATGTTTTTCCCTCAGCCATTAATCTATTTTCAACAATCATGTGCTCAATGTAAAATTTTTCTTCTCCGCCACCGCTATAAGGCTTGTCAATCCAAAATTCATTTTCAGGAATAAATTTAAAACTATAATGCTGTCCAAAATTAGTAAATTCCTTATCAATATGTGTTCTTATATATCTTCCGTCGACAATCCATACCTGGAAGTCAGAAAAAACTCCGTACTTTTTTATATAGGGTTTCTTTTTCATCTACTCTTTTTTATAACTTTTAAATAATGTTGTAATGAAATAGATTTATAAGATTATAAATGTTTTGTGAAAACTGAAAAATAATAAAAGCTACTAAAATTATAAATAGAATAACGAATTATTAATAATACAAGTTCCAAACGTGCTTGTTCAATCCATTGCCCATAAGATTATCAGGTAATTCTCATACTTGTTCAAAGTATATGTGGTCCCCAATCAGTTCAGTAAAAAGAGGTGATAAATAAATTTAAGTAAGATGATTTCCTAAGGAAATCATGAGAGAATTTGTATATTTTTCAAGTACGGCTAGAACTTCGGGAAATTTTGATTTGGAAAATCTTATGAGAGCTGGAAGAATGGACATTGCATGTCAAGTTGTGATTATGTCTTTTTTTGTTTCCCACCACATAAGGCCTAATGCAAAATTACATTTGGTTTTTAATGGTCCTCCAGATAGTCCAAAACATCTTGAAATGTTCCCGGGAGAAAATATGGATTCCGACGATGAAAATAAAATAAGTATAAGTAAGAAAGATGTAGCGGGATTGATAAAAAAAATGTTGTATAAGTATAAACAGGGAATAAAAAATGAAATTTCCAAAGGATATTCGATTGAAAAGAAAAGCTTTCCTAAAGTTATTGAAGAACTTCATTCGGAAGGAAAAGAAATTTTTATTCTTGATAAAAAGGGAGAAGATTTGAGAGAGGTAGAAATTCCAGAGAATTGTGTGTTTGTTTTAGGAGATCAAGATGGACTTCCAGGCAAAGAAATGAAAAGATTAAAAAAATTTGCTAAAAAAATCTCTGTAGGCCCTGAAATGTATTTTGCTTCACAAACATTAACAATTGTGAATAATGAATTGGATAGAAGAGGAATTTAATTAACTTGAAGCGTTATTAGTATTAGAATCACTCTCATCAGGAATAAAAACTGCAGCGGCAATTACACTTGTCCACAATCCTTCTTTATTTCCTTCCGCAGATTGAGTTATATTTGAAGTTTTGAAAATATGCCCCGAGGCTTTGTAAACTTCTTCTCTTTCCTGCCAAGCTAAATCTGGATTAAATTCTATTCCAAGAGTTGTTGCTAACATTGTGGCTGCAAGATCTTCTGCATAGTCTCCTGCCTTTTCACCTTTATCTCCAAAAGCGTGATGCTCGGAAAGATATCCATAATTATTAGAATCTTTTGGAACTGCTAATCCTATTGAAGCTGAAGCCAATCTGTTAGGTTCATTTGATTCAATTCTTGCCATTACGCAAAAAGTAACCTGCCCCGCATGTAATTGTTTTATTCCCTCTTCTTTAGAAACTATTTTACAGTTAGGAGGAAGAATGCTTGAAACCATAACAAGATTACATTTTTCAATTCCAGCCATCCTCAATGCAAGTTCAAAACTTGCAAGTCTGTCTTTATGAACGCCTACTCCTTTTGTAAAAAAAACTTTCTTTGGAATCATCTTTTAGTTTATTAATTATTTATTTAGAATAATATGTTTTTTAAACGTTACGGAACCATTTTTGAAAAAGATTCTATAATTAAAACTAACTAAATTATTAATATGAATATATTTGAGGGCAGGTTAATGAGGTTATTTGATAATTATTAGATTTATGTGGAACAAATATAAGTACCATGTAGCCCAAAAATCAGTTCAGGAAAAAGAGTGATAATAAAAATAATAGAAAACAAATATTTTTATATAGTTGGCATGCATTGTTAGAATATGAAACGCTCAATAAGAATTTATATTACGGGAACAGTGCAGGGAGTTTTTTTTAGACAATTCATAAAGGAAAACGCTGAGAAATTAAATATCCGAGGATTTGCGAGAAATCTTGAGGATGGGCGTGTGGAAGTTTTTGCTGAGGGAAATGATACTGAAGTTGAAAAAATAATTGAAATATGCAGACAGGGGCCAAAACAATCTCAAATAAAAAAAATTGAGGTAAAGGAAGAGAAATTTCAAGACTTAAAAAATTTTAAAGTTTTACATATATAAAAGGTGAGAAAAAATGCTTTTGATAAACACTGATGGTGGTGCACGCGGAAATCCTGGTCCTGGAGCGATTGGAATTATATTTAGGAAGGAAAGTACAATTGTCAATAAATATAGTCAATTTATAGGAAATTTTGTCACAAATAACATTGCAGAATATGAGGCACTTGTAAAAGCTTTAGAAATTGCCTTAACTATGGGAGAAAAAGAGATAACTTGTTTTTTGGATTCTGAACTTGTGGTAAAACAACTTTTAGGACAATATCAAGTTAAAGATCCTAAACTCACCCCATTTTTTATAAGAATACAAAAGCTACAGGATAATTTTGACAGAATTGGATATGCATATGTTTCTAGAGAAGATAAATTTCAAATAATGGCTGATGAATTGGTTAATCTTGAACTTGAAAAAAGAGGATACAAAAAGAAAATTCCTAGAAGATATTAAATTAGAGTTTACGAATCAGTAATATACTAAGAATTAAAAGTAACTTGTTTAATCCATTGCTCATAATATTATTAGGTAATTGCCCATATTTGCTCAAAGGATATGTAGCTCAATCTATTCTTGATTTGTAGTGCATTAATTACTTAGCTAAAAGAGGTGATAATTATTTAAACCGAAATTACTTGATTTTAAAATGGGAAGGCAAGAGGAAATAATACAGGAAAGGCACAAGAGAATTGAGGAGCTTAAAAAATTAAAAATTGACCCCTATCCAAATAAATATGATGTTAAGGATTATTCTGGAGAGCTTCAAGAGAAATATGTAAAGCTTGCCAATGAAAAATATACCAAAGACAAGGTTTCGGTTGCTGGAAGAATTATTGCTTTTAGAGATATGGGAAAAATTGCGTTTGGTTCGGTACAAGATTCTAAAGGAAAAATACAAATTGTTTTACAGGAAAAGGAAACTCCTGCTAAAGTTTTTGATTTTTGCAAGAATTTTATTGATATTGGAGATTTTGTGGGAGTTAAGGGAACTATATTCCGAACAAAAAGGGGAGAGCTTTCTATACTTGTGAGTGAAGTTGCAATGTTGTCAAAATCGATATTGCCTTTACCTGAAAAATTTCATGGAATTGAAAATGAAGAATTGAAATTAAGAAAAAGATATTTAGACATGATTATGAATCAAGATGTTAGACAGATGTTTGTCCGTAAGAGTGCGTATTGGAATGTAATTAGAAATTTCTTACTTGAAAAGGGTTTTATCGAGGTAGAAACTCCAATTTTGGAAACTTCTGCTGGCGGTGCTGCAGCCACTCCATTCAAGACTCACCATAATGCTTTAGATATGGATGTTTATTTAAGAATCTCTGTCGGAGAGCTTTGGCAGAAAAAATTAATGGTTGCAGGTTTAGGAAAAACTTTTGAGATTGGGAGAATTTTTAGAAATGAGGGTATGGATGCGGAACATCTTCAAGATTATACTTCAATGGAATTTTATTGGAGTTATGCTAATTATGAAGATGGTATGGAACTTGTAAAAGAAATGTACAAGAAAGTTGCCAAGGAAGTTTATGGAAAGATGAAATTTAAGAGAGGAGAGCATGAATTTGATTTTAGCAAGGATTGGAAGATTATTGATTTTTCCTCTGAAATAAAAAAGAAAACTGGAATTGATGTAAATAAGGCAACAAGAGAGCAAATTATTAGAAAATTAAATGAATTAAAAGAAGAATGCCCTGCAGATGTCAATAGAATTAGAGGAATTGATTTACTTTGGAAGCATTGCAGAAGAAATATTTCTGGACCGGCATTTTTAACAGGGCAATTAGCAGAATTAACTCCTTTGGCAAAAAGAGATGTAAAACATCCAGATAAGGTTCAACAATTTCAAGTTATTATTGCGGGAAGTGAGGTTGGAAATGGATATTCTGAATTGAATGATGCGATGGACCAGGAAAAAAGATTTATTGAACAGAGAAAACTTAAGGATGCGGGAGATTCAGAAGCTCAAGAGCATGACGAAGGTTTTGTTGAAGCTTTGAAATATGGAATGCCTCCAGTGTGCGGATTTGGTACTTCAGAAAGATTATTTGCATTTTTGGAAGACAAACCAATAAGAGAAACAGTTATATTTCCGTTGATGAAACCTGAAGCTGAAGAAGGAAAATAAGAATTTAAAATGGGGCTGATAATAAAATCTAATATAAGAAAAGTTGTGAAATCTCTTGATAAAGATAAGGCTGTGCCAAATGTGGCAGACGAGGTTGAAACTGCACTTGAAAGAAAGGTTGAAGATATTCTAAGAAATGCTCTTGAAAGAGCAAAAGCCAATCAAAGAAGAACTTTACAATCTAGGGACTTATAAAAATTTAAATATTTGACATTTATGACTTATTGATGGGAGAGGAAATTAAAAAAAATTCTGAAGAAAAATCCAAAAAAATAAATTTTTCAAAGCAGGGGAAAAAGAATCGCGCTGCTGGAGGAAAGTTTGAAGCAAAAGTCCGAGCGGATTTGGAAAAATTGGGGTGGGTTGTGAGCAAATGGATGAATACTATTGATTATAACAGAGAGGATGGAACTGGAAAGATAGTTCCTGCCAAGAGAAAATATAATCCTTTTATGAAAATCATGACTATTGGTGTTGGATTTCCAGATTTCGTTTGTTTTAGAAGAACTGAAACAGGAGATAATTTTGAGGTTATAGGGCTTGAGGTAAAAAGCAATGGATATCTGGATCAAATCGAAAAAGGAATGTGTTATTGGCTAATTGAAAATAAAGTTTTTTCAAGAATTTTAATCGCTAGGGTGGCAAAAGAAAAAGAAGGGAAAAAGGCTGGAATAGAATATATGGACTTTGTTGAGAAGTATAATAAAAAACAATAAATATTAAAAAAGATAAATTGTTGTTTATTTTATGAGAGAGGTAAGATTAATTTTAATTCTAATTTTATTATTAGGAATTGTTAATTTTGCTTCTGCAGAATGTAATTCTGGACAAATAGATGTTAACACAGCCTCTGCTGAAGAACTTGATAAGTTAACAGGTATTGGCACAGCCTATGCAGCAAACATTATTAGTTCGCGTACATTTAGCTCTGTGGATGATTTGATAAGAGTTAGTGGTATTGGAGAGATTACTCTACAAAAAATAAAAGATCAGGGACTTGCCTGTGTTTCTAGTGGGACTGTTCAAGAAGAAGAAAATAATACTGTAATTATTCAATCTGAAAATTCGGAAAACAAAACTGTTATTGAAGAAGAAACGGAAACCCCTGAAGAAAGCAAACCAAATTCTAGTGTAGTTAATAAAATGACTGTAAATGCCGACGTCATTTTAGATGAAGTTAAGCCAAATAATTCGGGAGAAGAAAATAAAATAATAATTCTAAGTTCAAAAGATATAAAAAGCCAAGAAAACTCTCAAAATTCAGACAAAAATAGATACATGCTTTACGCTCTTATGAGTTTTGGCACATTAATTTTATTTTTGATTACATTAAAATACAAAAAATACAAAAAAAATGAGCTCCAATAAACTTGATGGTACAAAAGGGATAAAAGTTACATTAATTTTAGAAATAATTGGTAGACCTCCCGAGCATCTTGTTGAGACACTCGAAGGAATAATAAAACAAATCGATGCTGAAAAAGGTGTGAGGGTATTGGATAAAAAAATAAGAGAAGCTGTGCTTTTGAAGGATCAAAAAGATTTATACTCTACTTTTGCCGAGATTGATATTGAAGTTGAGCAAATCAGCCATGTTGCAATATTAATGTTCAAATACATGCCCGCTCATGTAGAAATTGTCTCTCCTGAAATAATTGCATTACAAAATACGGGATGGAGCGATATATTTAGCGAGTTGACAAGAAGATTGCATAACTATGAAGAACTATTGAGAATAATGAATGCTGAGAGATTTATTATGGAAAAGAAGCTAAAAGCTTTACTTCCTGCAGAACAAGCTTCGAGTGTTCCAGTAATAAACGAAGAGTTAAATGCTCCAGAAACAAAATCTGAAAAGAAATCTAGAAAAAAGAAGGATAAAAATAATGAAAGTGGACAATAAAAAATAATTTACATTAATTTATTGCTTAAATTCTTTTGGTCTGTTGGATTTTAAAAGATTTATTGGCTTTCTTATTTTATTTAAATATTTAACTTTTACAAACCAAATTATTCCTATTAAGATTACTAAGATCATAAGCCAACCTATTATTTTGGCTGTACTTGTAGCAGGAATATCTGCACATTGGGTAATACAGCATTTTCCATCTTTTGTAACGATTATTGAATTATTTACACATTTCTTTGTAGAAGTTGGTGTGCAAAAGGTTCCATTTATCTGAGCACATGTCTTTGATTTTATCTCTGGAAGGGGTTTTGTTTGATTATTTGTAGTGTTGGTTGTTTGATTTAAAACAGTATTATTATAGGTTTGATTTATAGTTATATTAGCCTCAATTACCTCTTCAAGGGTGCTTGCAAGCTGATAAACAGGTATTTCGTAAGTTAAATTTTTTGAACTAAGAGTGATTGTTCTCCAAACATCTTCAAGTGAAAGAGTTAATTTAATGTCAATATCTTTTATTTCCCCAGATTTTAAGGTATAAGTTTTTTGAGTAATTTCTGATTCATTTACAGGTTTATCTCCTGTTCCAAAAAGCACATCAAAAAAACTTTTTGATTCTGCAACACCTTCAGAAGAATCTTTTTTATTAAGAGTTATAACTATTGAATTTGCCATAAGATTTTGTACTTGTATTGAAATATTTTCTTTTGTGATAAAATATCCAGGTTTTATTTTAAATGGAGCTTTTTCTGCAACAATAGTAAAATTTTTAACAAGATCGTCTGAGATTATATCTTCTCCAGAATAATATTCCGTATTTTTTATTACAATTGAATAATTATTTGCAACCTTGTCGCCAAGCATAGCATAAAGATAGTAATCTCCTGCAATTTCCTGAATCTCAAATTCTACTGGAACATAAACATTCTGTCTATAAAATCTTACATTCTGATCTTGTATACCTTGTAAAAAATTTCCAGATATCTTTGCTAAAAGAGTTTCATGCTCCATGTAAGAATCTTTCATTGAAAATTCAACTGCAGAAATGAATGAAATGCTTATTAAAATAGATACAAAAAAAATAATTATAAACCCCTTTCTCATAAGGTGAATAAATAAATTGGGTTAATAAAGTTTTATTTTCCCATCTCTCTCAACTTCTTAAGAACGTCATCCATTTGTCCAGGACTTTGCCTTTGTTGTTGCATAGGTTGTCTTGGAGGAAGTATTGTTCTATTCTGAGAAGAGAATCCTGATGGACTTGAAGGTTTTGAAGAACTTCCGCTTCCACCTTTTATCTTATCAAATAATGGTTTTAATTTGTCCTTGAATACAATTCCAAGTATAACTAATACAATCAATACTAATAAAACCCAAACCCACCAATAACTTGTTTTTTTAGTGGTCGGAGAAGTTGCTGATTCAACACAACATTTTCCTGAATCACATGAATCTGTAAGAGAAGTATCTTCTTCATAACCTGTGCTACAACTTGAATCACAAGTTCCTCCATCTTTTTCACAATCATTCTTTGTAACAATTGGTTTTGCTGTACAAGTACCAATACAACAACTCTCATACATAGACATTCCAGAAGCTTTAGGTTTTTCTGTTCCAGAACAAATCTGAGAAGAAGTACAAATTATTCCACCTAATTCAGAACAAGTTCTATCAGGATTTGCAGTACAACATGTTCCTGCTCTAGAACAATAGTATCCTTCTTTAACAGTACCTACGTCTGCACATTCTAATTTACTATTTGCACAATAATAATTTGATTTTAGACAATCTTCTTGAGTTGGACCACAACCCACTCCAGTACAAGGAGGTAGAGGATCAACTGTGCCTTTGTAAGTATTCCAAAGAGCATAAAGAAGGAAAGCGGTATCTATTCTATCTTCGTTATTCCAACAACCACTTGTAGCTTGTTGTTGAGTTTGAACCCAAGATTTTGTTTGAGTAGAAGCCTTCCCTGGATAAACTAAATATACTGCAAGAGCGGTATTAAAATAAATACTATCATCTGATCCTGCAATAGCCCAATATCCAGCAGATAAAAGTTTAGTCTGAACAGATTTAGTATAAGTTTCATAACCTGTTAATTTAGATAAAAATGCTTCTGGAAAGTATTTTGAATTGTCTTCAGCAGTTGCAATCAAATAAGGCATGTAAGCTGAAACATCTTTACCTGCAGCACTCATTGCTACAGCTCCCCATAATGTGCCTTCATAATCACAAGTGCTTGTACCGGGTGTTAAAAAGCATTGAGAGTTTACTTTTTCAGTTGTAGGCGTAGCAGAACTACTTGATTCAGATTCTTCAGCGATGTATAATTTATCGTTAGTAGCACCAATTTTAGTAGCACCAATTTTTTTGAAAAGTAAACTTGTTAAAAATCCTTTAGGATTTGAACAGGATATTAAAAAATCTTTATCAAGACAAGAATTATCTGGGCTAATTAAAAATTTGTAAGGATCAGAGTCAAGCACTCTAAAACAAGTTCCTCCTCCAGAAACAGTGTAATCTTCCTCTATGCTCAAAGTTTCTTGTGAACTTGTATCATATGAAACAGTACAATCAACTTTTTCACCATAAGTTTCAATTTGTAAATACCACTCAAGATTATTTGGAGAATCTGTTTGATTTAAAAGCCAATCAGTAACAGAAGTAATGCTCTCTTTTCTTTCTTTGAATGCAAGAAGTGCAATAGCATTATTTTTTAAAGTGCAAGAAGAGCCTTCGGTATAACAACCCTCCTCGTTAATAGCATTTACTATTTCACTTCTACATTTTCCCATAGATAAATAGTAAAATAATGATGTTTTTCCTGAAAGAGCATCACAAGGAGTTTCAGTTAATTTATTTTCTAAACATTTGTAACCTTTTGCTTCGGTTGTGTTAGCAGTAGCATTTGTTGCAGCAGAAAGAAAACCACATATTAATATGATAGATAGAAAAACAATACTTACAAATACCCTTCCTCTTTTCATAGGGTATATAGAAAAATATTGTTTATAAACATTTCTTTGATGAATTTATTTTTTTGGATTTTTTGGAGCAGGACTTTTATTTGAATTGCTTTTTTTAGAGTTATTATTTTGATTGCTACTTATGAAGTTTTTTCTTACAGTATAATTTACAGGATTTTTTGTTAAATTGCAAATACTATCTGGACAGCAAACACCGAAGCCCATGTAAAATTCTCGACAATTTGGAGGCATAAGGGGTTTTCTTTTGTAGTTCCAATCAATCTGAGTTTTTATATATCCTTCAAGCAATTTTTCTTTATTTTTAGAATTCCATGCGTAGAGTTTTTTTTCAACCTCTTCTCTTTCCATTCCAATTGAACGGAAAAAATTAAGCATTGCAAAAAGTGCACGCTTTTTTCCATCAGCAATTCCATTCATAGCTTTTAAAATGCATGGCGGAAAAAATTCGTCAGAAATATTGGCTATTTTAATAGGCTTATACTCTTGTTTTTTTGCAGAATCATCTAATACTTTTGAATAATCGCCAGATTTTTTTAGGCTTGATTTGTACCAATCTAAAGATTGTGAAAGAAGCTCGGAAGCCTCTCCTTCTATTGAATCTGGAATAAAATTTTTTATTTGAATTTTCATAGGGTCTGCATGAATTAATTCGAAATTTTCAAGTTCTTTTTGATTTAAAACTACGCTTGCTAAGGCTGTTTTTTCATGAAGAGAATAGGGCATTCTAAAAAGATGCCTTGAAGAAACCAAAACCAAATCTGGAATAACCTCTTTTGAAGCGGTATAATCTTTTACGTATTTATTAGGACGTTCAAGTTCGGAAATTTTTTCTATAAGCTCATTATTTATACAGTGCATCATGTAATTTGTCATTATTCTAGGCCATTCAGGAAACATGTCTGAAGTTTTAAGATTGTTAAATTGCTTGGGAAAGGCCTTCCATGGCACAATTAAATGGAAACCTTTTGAACCTGAAAATTTTATTCCTACATTTTTTATTCCATGAAAATTCATAACTTTAATTATTAACTTGGCCATTACTTTACTATAATCAATATACTTACTATCTATATCAATTATGAAATCCCAACCCATTCTTAGTTTATTTGAATCGGAGGAGGACATGCCGGTTTCTATTTTAAGAGGATCACTCCATAACTCTTCTGAACAATGAAAAGAAGTGGCTCCTTTTTTTACAAGTTCATATATATCACTAGGATATTGAAAACAATCGGGTCTTTTTCCAAATCCTTCAAAATATCTGGGACAAATTTCACGATTTAAAGAAAATTCATAAATTGCTTTTTGAATTTCCGGCCGGGAGTAATAAAATTTGGTTACACCTCGCACTCTTTGTTCTTTCAAGCTTTGCTCTTTTGGAGTTTGAGAATTATCCTCTTCCATGCTTGAAAGGAGGAGGGGTTGTTTAAATAGATATATTACAATTGAAAGATAGTTATAAATTGAATACAAAATTTGATTATACGAAATAGTTAATATACTAAAATTTTAGGATAGATTGTTCATGCTGCTTGCACATACCTGTTCCACATGGTAACTCATGATTATCTAATAACCTGATAATCCAATAGTAAAAAAGAGGTGATAATTATTAATAACTTGTTTCACTTTCAACATATAAATCTTTATATAATAATAGAGGGTTGTACTTATCATGCGAGTTAAACTTGAAAATCCAATCCTACTATCAAAAGCTATTGAACTAATTTCTGAACTAGTTGTAGAAGTGAGAATAAAAGTAACTGAGTTTGGATTTAGCATAACTGCAATTGATCCTGCTAATGTGGCTATGGTAGGATTTAAGCTACCAAAAAGTGCATTTACAAGTTTTGAACTCTCTGAAAATAAATCTGAGGTTTTAGGCGTCAATCTTGAAAGTTTAAAGAAAATCCTGAAGAGGGCAAGTTCTTCAAGTTCTGTAATTTTAGAAAATAAAGATGAAGGTACGCTAGAGATAAATATAGATGACAGAGTGAGAAGAAAATTTGAATTGAGCCTTATTGAGATAGAAAGTGAAGATAAGGAAATGCCTAGCTTAGATTATAGTTCTAAAATTGAGATAAATTCTGGAGATTTAATTGCTTCGGTTGAGGATTGTTCAGTTGTTTCGGATGCGTGCACTTTTTCGGTTAAAAATAAAAATTTTATAATTGAGGCTAAAGGATTGAACTCTGCAAGGACGGAATATTCTGGAGATGAGGTTAGAATAGAGGGAGAGGATTGCAAATCAAGATATAGTTTGGAGTATCTTTCAAAATTCATGAAGGCATCTAAAATGTGTGATAAGACTATGTTAAAATTCGCAAATGACCATCCATTGAGAATGGATATAAAGACAGAAATATTCGAACTAGGATTTATTTTAGCACCTAGGGTTGAAGTTGATGATTAAAAAGGATTATCACCTCTTTTAACGAATTGTTAATAAGAATATATTTGAGGGTAAGTTTATGAGGTTATTAGATATGCAGAAAATGTGGAACAATTATGAGTAAATCTGGGGCACAATTTATCCTTGGAACTTGTTTTATTAATAATTACCATTTTTCTTTTTAATACACGGAAAAGAACCAAGGTTCTTTCTCCACTATCTCCTTTAAGAAAGTAGGTATCTAAAAGAAAAAATAATTCTTCATAAATTATAACATATCTTTTTTCTTTTTTTGGTATTCTCTTTTTCCTTCAATTTCCTTTCTATAATAATCTGCTAATTCGTTATTGCCATCTTCTTCTGCTTCAGCTAATTTATCTTCATGTATGCTTATTTGATTTTCAAGAGATTCAATTCCTTTTTGAAGCCTCTTTTTTCTATTTACCATAATGTTTTACCTCATTTTCAAGAAGCATAGTTAATTTTTTTATGTCTTCTATTTTTATTTTTGAATTTGGTTTTTTGTCTTCCTTGATTATCTGATAAACAGAATAAATATCTTCAAATACTTTTTCATTAACATACTTTAATAGCCAGCTTTTGAAAAGTTTATTTGTGTAGGATTTTTTTTCTAAAATACATTTAATTATTAAAATTCCTCTCAATCTTAAAATTGTGGAGTATACTATAGTGTAAGATTTAAGATAATCCCCTTCCTGACTATCTAATTCTAAAAATTCATTATCAATTTTTATTATTCTTTTTGTATCCTCAATAAAGGAATTGAAATCTGATTTTTTAGGGGAGGTTTTTTTGAGCTCTTCTAAGAGAGAATTATTTAACAGAGATTTTGCCTCAAGCAACCTAGGATAAACTAAAATAGGGTGTTTTTCAAGTGTTTTTCTTATGCTTTCAATAGGAGTTATTGAAATATTATATTTTCCAGAGTGAATTTCTTTTTTCAATGAATCAGAAATTGCAATTATATCAATATCTGAGTTTTCTGTCTGCTCTCCTCTTGCATAGCTCCCAACCAAATAAATTCCTAGAAGATTTGGAAGATATTGTTGGAGTATACTAAACACCTCTTTATTTATTTCCGAAGACCTATCTATAAGGATTATTTTTGCTTCCTGTCCAACATATTCTCTGGGAAGAAGCACCCCTGCCCCATTGCCCCATTTGATTACTTGCCTATTTAATGAGTGTTCCATAGTTTATACAATGTTTATACATTTTTAAAGGTTTTGACTGTTTTTTTTCTTTATTTTAATCGTATTACTAAGTAATATTAGATATATTTAAAAATACTAAATAATACTAATTAATAAGCATACAAGGGAAATTAGAATGAAGTCAAGGATATCTGCAACTATAGACAAAGAAAGTTTGAAACTAATTGATGAAATAATGAAATCTGGTAAATATAGAAATAAATCCCATGTTATCGAGGAGGCGATAAGAGAATTTGTTAATTCTGAAAAACAAAAAAAATCAAAATGATAAATCTAAAATCAAATTTAAATAAAAACACACGTGGGCAAGTAACTATATTTATTATCATCGCTGTTTTAATTATTGCAGTAATTTCACTTTTCCTTTATTTTAGAACAGATGTAATAAAACCTTCAGAAACAAGCGGAACTCCTGAAGCAAATATTGAGGGTGGAATGAAGATATGCATGAATAAAAAAATTATGGAAGGTGCTGCATTAATAGGAGATAGAGGAGGATATTTTGCAAGTCCTTTGAATAAGACATTTAAATTTACGGACGAAACTAAATATTCCTCATTCCCATATTTATGTTATATTCAAAATTATTATGAGACTTGTACAATTCAATATGGTTCTTTACTTAGAGATGTTAATGATAATTTAAAAAAATATTTAGAAAGAGATATAAGAAATTGCATGGATGAGACAGTAAATTCTCTTGAGTCTAAAGGATATACAGTAGATGTGAAAGATGAGGGTTTTACACTAGAAGTTATTCCTGAAAATATAAAAATTAATATGCTCACAAAAATAAAACTAACCTATCAAGGACAAACAAAAAATTATGAAAATTTTAATTTTAAAGTTAAAAGTGCTCTTTGGGATAATGTGGCACTTGCAAATAGAATAATTAATTCTGAATCTATATATTGTTATTTTGATTCTGCCGGACTTTCTTTATTATATCCTAAATTTGAAATAAAAAAGGTTGTATCTTCGGATTCCTCTACATTATATAGAATAACTAATTTGGAAACTGGTGAAAAATTTAGATTTGCTGTAAGGGGGTGTGTATCCATGCCTGGAATTTAAAATAAAAAATAAGATGATAAAAATAAATAAAAAAACAAGTATTGGAATTTTAGTTATTGTAGCTGTGCAAATTTTATTATTAATTAATATGACTCCTGCTGAAAGTTATATAATTGGTGAGGCAAATATTTTAGAAAATAATCTTATTGTAAATGATAAAAAAGGATTTGATGGAAGTGAATTGATTAAAAAATCTGTTGGATTATTTGTTGGATTAATCTCTATAAAACAAATCGGAATAGTTTCTGCTGATGCGGCTTCAGATGCAGCTGCTGCTGAAGCACTTGCAAATTTAAGAGAATATTGTTGTGTGGAAACAACAAGAGGAGCAACTTGTCAGCCAACTACTTCTGAAACTTATCAAGATCAGTGCCCAGGTAATATGATTCCTACAAGTTGTGGAGAAACAACCGAATGTAATAAAGGTTGTTGTGTGGATTCAACTGTAGGGACTTGTACAAAAGGGGCTGTTGAGAGCAAATGTGATGGAGAGGGACAGACTTTTAAAAGAGGCGATGAAGAATGCGCGATTAATGAATGTCGAACGGGTTGTTGTGTTATGGGAAGCACATATTTTTGGGGAACAAACGCGGAATGTACAATAAAATCTTTGAGTCTTGGAGCGGCTTCTACATTTTCTCCAGGGGAGAGTGAAAGTAAATGTCTTTCAAGATATACCACAAATAAAAAAGGTGCATGTGTGCTTGCATCAGGATTAGTTAGCACTTGTAAATTTGAAACTCAGACAGAATGTACTGCTGAAAGTGGAATATTGTTTAAGGAAGGAATATTATGTACAAATCCAGAATTGCACACAATTTGTAAACCAAGTACAAATACTAAATGTAATGAGGGAGATCATAAAGTTTATTTTTTGGATTCCTGTAATAATCAAGCAAATGTTTATGATACAGCACATATAGTTGATGCTAGCGCAACTGTGACTGATAATTATTGGAAAGAAGTAATAACTACAGACTTATGTGAAGGAAGTTTTACAACTTGTGGAAATTGTAATGCTCCGCAAAGTTCTTGTTATGAATATAATAAAAAAGTTGATGGAGAAGCAAATAAACCAGATAAAGGAAATAATGTTTGCAGAGATTTAAATTGTCCAGGAGCACCTACAAGTATTGGAGAAAAAGCTACCGGTGGACAGGATAGAAAAAATGGAGATTCATGGTGTATTTATGATGGAGGAATTGGAAAGCCCGACGCAAGTGTTGATCCGGTTGGAAGCGAACATTTCCTTGCG
>Ga0172379_10001217_pt1 | contig 53511 bp, 51 predicted proteins | sample GrowelOW334metaG_FD_119756 | JGI IMG/M metagenome (GOLD analysis project Ga0172379, IMG submission 119756) | Groundwater microbial communities from an aquifer near a municipal landfill in Southern Ontario, Canada - Groundwater well OW334 metaG | ecosystem: Environmental > Aquatic > Deep... | reverse complement strand
CTTATATATCGGAAGTCTATAAGAGAGACATCAGTCCGAAGCTTACGCGAGGACTGAAGCGAAAGCAAAGTCATTCATACCGAAGTATGGAGAGACTAGAGCTTTCACTTTGGAAGCTAATTTTGCAATTAAGCTATTGGACGAAGTTTTACGAGATTACGTCCATTCTCGGTATGCATCAATAACAAAAGGCCTACTGTCTATGCCTTGCATCCCCATTTTTTATTTTTCAACGTTCTTTTATTTCGCGTCTAATCTCGCGATCAGTTTCGCGTTTTTTTATACTTTCACGCTTGTCTTTAGTTTTCTTTCCTTTTACCAAAGCAACTTCTACCTTGATTTTTCTATTTTTATTATACACTGAAATTGGCACAATTGTCAAACTTTTATTTTTTTCACTTCCTGTGAGTTCAATTATTTCTGCTTTGGTTAACAAAAGTTTTCTGTTTTTAAGTGGGTCATAATCCTTCGGCGCATTCTTTGGTTGAAATGGCGGAATGTTTGCATTAATTAAAAATGCTTCACCTCCGCGAACAATAATAAAAGCTCCTTCAAGTGACATTTGCCCTGCGCGGATAGACTTTACTTCCGTACCTAAAAGCTCAATACCTGCTTCGTATTTTTCTAGAATTTCGTAATTGAAACGTGCTTTTCTGTTTTCCGCATAATTTGCCATAGGCTTATATTACCATAATTTGAAAAGATTTTTCTTGTTTTAATTTTCTTGGTTTTTTAGCTTTTTTGTGATAAGATTTACAAATGGATTTTAATTTTCTAAACAAAAAAGGTTCGCAGAATAAAGGCAAAAAGGGGAAAGGTGGAAGTCTCTGGGGGAGCATTTCTGGAGCGATATTTGTCTTTATGCTCATTACTGCAATATATTTAGTTGTGTCTGACAGCGGGAAAGCTATTACAGAAATTCCTATTTCTGATCTTGCAAAAAGTGTTTCATCTGGAGAAGTAAAGAAAATCATAGTAGAGGGTGACAAGCTCACGATTACTTATCAAAATGATGAAATAAAAACAGCTAAAAAAGAAGTTGGGTCAACCTTATCGCAAACTCTTTTTAATTATGGTGTAAATAATGGAGCATTGGCAAAAACAGAGATTCAAATAAAAGAAGAGAGTGGATTTATGTTTTTACTTTTAAATATTTTGCCGTTTCTTATTCCAATAATTTTCATTTTAGTTTTCTTCTGGTATATCTCTCGCCAAGTAAAAGGCGCTGGCATACAAGCTATGACTTTTGGTCAGTCCAAGGCGCGTATCACTGATCCGAATGATAAAAATAACAGAGTGACCTTTAAAGATGTTGCTGGATGTAAAGAAGCAAAAGAAGAATTAAAAGAAATCGTGGATTTCTTGAAAAGTCCAAAGAAATTTTTAGATATTGGAGCAAGAATTCCAAAAGGTGTAATTTTAACCGGAGCTCCGGGTACAGGCAAGACTTTGCTCGCGCGAGCGGTAGCAGGGGAAGCCAGTGTGCCATTCTTTCATTTATCTGGTAGTGAATTTGTGGAAATGTTTGTGGGAGTTGGAGCTTCTAGGGTACGAGATCTTTTTAAAATGGCTAAAAAAGCTGCCCCAGCGATAATCTTTGTAGATGAAATAGATGCGATTGGACGTACACGCGGAGGTGGTTTTGGCGGGGGAAATGACGAACGCGAACAAACCTTAAACCAAATACTTGTGGAGATGGATGGTTTTGAGCCAAATGATAAAGTTATAGTGATGGCGGCAACAAACAGGCCGGATGTTCTCGATCCAGCCCTTATTCGTCCAGGACGTTTTGATAGAAAAGTTTTGCTTGATTTACCTGACCGCGCTGACCGTGAAGAAATTTTAAAAATTCATGCAATAAAAAAGCCCTTAGCGGAAGATATCAATTTGAAATTAATTGCAGAACGAACTCCAGGATTTTCTGGCGCTGATTTATATTCACTTATGAATGAAGGCGCAATTCTCGCTGCTCGCGAAAATCGCAAGAAAGTTTTTCAGTTTGATTTAATCAGAGCGATTGAAAAAGTTATGCTCGGACCGGAGAGGAAAAGTCATTTGCTTTCTAAGAAAGAAAAAGAAATCACCGCTTATCATGAAGCCGGCCATGCTCTTGTGGCTTCTGTTTTGCCTTTTGCTGATCCTGTTCATAAAGTTTCCATTATCGCTCGCGGTAATGCTGGCGGATATACTTTAAAGTTGCCTTTGGAAGAAAAGCGTTTGCAATCCAAAAAAGAATTTATAGATGACATCGCTATGTCTCTCGGTGGATATGTGGCAGAGCAAATGATTTTTGGAGACATTACTACTGGTCCATCTAGTGATTTACAAATGGCGACAAATTTAGCTCGAGCTATGGTTACACGTTGGGGAATGTCTGACGTCATCGGCCCTATTGCTTTGGTAAATGGTGGAGGAAGGCATCAATATGGTGAACCAATAGAAAAAGAATTTTCTGAAACTGTTTCTACAAAAGTAGATGCGGAAGTTTCTAGAATAATAAATGATGGAATAAAATCTGCGCAGAAAGTTTTAGCTGAACACAAGAAAGCCTTTGATGCCATAGCGCGCAAACTTATTGAAGTGGAAACTTTGGAACAAGAAGAATATGAAAAGATATTGACTGCACATGGAATAGTGTTAAAGAAGAAGGAAATCGTCGCTCCAGCTGAGACTTTGTAATCTATTTGTTTTTAGCTAAAAAATAATATATTCTTATATTTATAACCGTCCTTAGCTCAGTTGGTTAGAGCACAGAGCTTATACCTCTGGGGTCCTTGGTTCGAATCCAAGAGGACGGACACGTAATATTGGATTCGAACTAGAAAGGGGTCGGGAAAACCGTGGGTTTCCCAGGAGTGAAGATTCCAAGAGGACGGACACTGATTTTGTCAATTTGGGTGTATTATATAAGAGTGTTTATTAGTTAATTTTATAAATTTATGAGTAAAAAAATAATCATAATTATCATAGTTGTTTTAGCGGTAGTTGCAATTTGGTATTTCTTTTTCCCGAGAACAGTAGTTTCTCCAGCTAGTAGCGCAATAGGCGCAGGACAAGAAGCCACTGCAAAAGCGCAAGACTCTCTCAATTCAGTGGGTAAAGTAAATCCATTTAATGTAGATGTGAGTCCTTATTCAGGATATAAAAATCCTTTTACAAAATAATTTTTAATTTAATTTCAATAAAATGAAAAAGGAAAACATAAATATAATTTTAGCTACTATCTTTTCTGCTTTTATGATTATGTCTAGTATTGCTTTTGCTTCCACTGCTGATGTGGCGATAGACACAAGTGGGTTAACTTATCCGATTGCAGATCTTGGAAATTGTAAGGATCAATCAGCTTGCGCTACTTTTTGCAATAAACCTGCAAATATGTCTGCCTGTGTATCTTATGCTGAGAAGCAAGGTTTACTTAAAGGAGAAAATTTAAGAATTTCAAAAATAGTTGCTGAAAAATTTTCTAAAGGAGAAACTCCTGGACAGTGCCAGACAAAAGCTGAATGTGAGAATTTCTGCAAAGGAAAAGTAGCGAATATAAAAGAGTGTGTTTCTTTTGGAGAAGAACTTGGAGTTATTCCGGCAGATGAATTGGCTCAAGCAAAAAATGTTATAAAAGCTCTCGAAGGGGGAGCAAAGATGCCTGGTTCTTGTACTTCCAAAGAAGATTGTGAAAAATATTGCGCTGGCGGTTCGCATATAGATGAATGTCTCGCTTTTGCGGAAGTAGCTAATATTTTACCACCTGAAGAATTAAAACAAGCAAAAGCTGTAGCTCCGTTTTTGAAAAGTGGTGAAACTCCAGGAAAATGTCAGACCAAAAATGAGTGTGAAAGTTATTGTGGTGTAGATGGACATTTTGATGAATGTATAAATTTTGCAGAGAAAGCCGGTTTTGTTTCTAAAGAAGAAGCAGAAATTGCAAAAAAAGTCGGCGGAGTCGGTCCTGGTGGTTGCAAGGGGAAAGATGAATGTGAAGTGTATTGTAATGAAGAAGTAAATGCAGATACATGCGCAAATTTTGCAATAGAAAAAGGTTTGGTTGATGAAAAAACGGCTGATTTGATAAAAAACGGAATAGATGAGATGAAAAAAGCTATGGAAAGTTTGCCTCCAGAAATAAGAGCGGAAGTTCAAAGTTGTTTAGATTTAAAAATTGGCGCAGATAAAGTTCAAAGATTATTGAATAAAGAAATCAGTCCGACAAAAAATCAAGGAGCAAGTATTGAAAGTTGTTTTGCTGGAATACAGGCAAAAATTCAGGCAATGATGAAAGAAGGCGGGGGGAGTGGAGGGCCAGCTGGTGGAGCTCCAAGTAAAGAAGATATTCAAAAAATGATTCCAGACAGTGTTCCTCCAGAGATGAAAATAGACATTGAAAAGCAAATTGAATCTCAAGGTATGGGTGGTGAGAGGGGTGGTCCAAGTGGTGGTATGCCTGCGCTCGACGGTCAGGCTCCACAAATTGATTGTAGCGCTTTCACATCTACACCTTCATGTAGTTATGTGCCTGAATCTGTTCGAAGTCAGTGTGAGAAGTGTAAAGGAGAATAAAAATTTTTAGAATCTTTATTCAAAATGAAACTCTCCAGCTTTTGATTTAACTTTTTGTTTCAGTAGTGGGTAATGTGAAAGTTCAGAATCTTCTTCAATCAAACGGATGGCCTCTGTTCGTGCGGCTTCTACCATTTTTATGTTTTTTATTGCTTCCATGCCGAGGTCCGTGATACCCCATTGTTTTGTTCCACCGAGTTCTCCCGCGCCACGAAGTGTAAGGTCCAGTTCTGCTAATTCAAAACCATTTTTTGCAGTTTTGAGCGCTTTTAATCGGGCTATTGTTTTTTCACTCTTCGCTTCAGCAAAGATGTAACAATAAGCTTGGTGTGTGCTTCGAATTACGCGTCCACGAAGCTGATGTAGTTGCGCCAGTCCGAATCTTTCTGCTCCTTCTATTATTATGACTGTTGCATTTGGCACATTTACTCCGACTTCCACCACAGAAGTGGCGCAGAGTATATTTATTTTTCCTTCCGAAAATTCTTGCATCACTTCTTCTTTTTTCTCCTTGCTCATTTTACTGTGGAGGACGCCTATTTCATATTCTCTGAAAATTTCTTTTTTTAAGCGTTTCGCTTCTGTGGTGACAGCTTTCATTTCCAATTTCGCTGCGGAGGAGATATTTCCGGACTCACCACGAAAATTTTTTGCTAAAAATTTTCTCTGTCCGTCGTCGCCACTCCTCCCAAGGGTTCGCTCGGCAACATCTCCTCCTTCATTTTCTGCTTCAAAAATTCTCGGACAGATGACGTAAAGCTGCCGGCCGGCTTTCAATTCTTCTCGTATTTTTTCATAAGTTTCATCGCGTTTGTTTGGCGTAATTATTTCTGTGATTATTTCTTTTCTGCCGACCGGCATTTCATTTAATAGGGAAAGGTCCAAGTCGCCATAGATGGTGAGCGCGAGTGTGCGGGGAATAGGGGTGGCAGTCATAGAAAGCAAGTGTGGAGCGATATTGTCTTTTCTAATTAGTTTTCTCCTTTGAGCGGTGCCAAAACGGTGTTGTTCGTCTATTACAACTAATGCCAGATTTTTAAATTTTACGGTTTTCTGAATAAGTGCGTGGGTACCTATTAATATAGGTATTTCCCCATTTGCTACCCATTTTAAGAGTTGCGCACGGGATATTGTGGTCCATCCATTTGGATTTAATTTTGATGGAAATTTTCGGCAACCACTTCCGGTAATGAGCCCTATGTTTATTGGTAAATGTTTGAAGTATGTTATAAAAGATTCAAAATGTTGAGTTGCTAAAATTTCTGTTGGCGCCATATATGCAACCTGTAAATTTCCAAAACTTTGTCCATTTGGACGTTTTTGTACTGTCACATAACTAGCTGTAGCGGCGACGGCAGTTTTACCAGATCCAACATCACCTTCGAGTAGTCTGGACATTGGAAAAGTTTTTGCCATGTCATTCAAAATAGTTCCAATTGATTTTATTTGCGAATTGGTTGGGGTGAATGGAAAGCGTTTCAAGAAATCTCCAACTTCTTTTTCTGGGGTTTTTATCTGGAAAGATTTATTTTTTTTATATTCAAATTTATCATGCTGACGCTCCAGCTGTATGCAAAAGACTTCTTCAAAAGCAAATCTTTTTCGTGCGCTTTCTGCGTTGTTTTTATTTTTTGGTTTATGAATCCAAATGAGAGCAGTTTTCAATGTTGGTAAATTATATTTTTTTAAAATATCAGTTGGAATATAATCTTGAATATTGTCTAAAGTTTTTTCTTTTAATATTTTTTCAATTGCGTGATAAAACCATTTGCTGGTAATTCCGCGAGTCTCGGTGTAAATAGGGTAAGAGAATCCTGCGCCAAGGGGAGCCCTTGGTGTACTTGCCAAGGGCTCCCCTTGGCTGTTGGTAGTAGAGAAAAGTGTGTCATGCGAATCTATCGGCATATCTATCATCTTTTCAAATTCTGGATTGGCTAAATAAGTTCCATTTTTTCCACTCGTAACTTTGCCGGTCAATTTTACTGTGTCGCCTTCATGAATCATCTTTGCCAAGTATGCTTGATTAAACCAAGTGATTTTTATTTTACCCGAGAGGTCTTCCACTTGCCCTTCTGCCATTGGAATTTTTGTACGAAAACTTTTTTTTGTTTTTAAATTTGAAACTTTTCCATAAATGGTTGCCACGTCTCCGGAGACAAGGTCTATAATTCTTTTTACTTCGCTAATGTCGCTGTAACGGACAGGGAAGTGGAAAAGTAAATCGGAAACAGAAAAAAGTTTGAGCCTGTTTAAAGCTCTTTTTTGGTTAATATCTAGCCGAAATTTCAATTCTAGCTTATCATGAAGCTCCATTTACGAATTATATAACTAAATTAGTAATTAAAACACTTGATTTTCTCTATAAATAGGGGGTGTGGGTAACTACCTATTGAACATTTAATAAAATTTTATGCTATACTATACATATAGTATAAGATACATTCATTTATATTGTGCATCCTATAATAAATATGCAAGAAAAGAGTATTTTTCACAAATTTTTTATCGTTTTTAGCGTAATAATTTTCTTCTTTGCAGTTTTTCATGTTTCCAATATTGCTATTTCTTTTTTTGATTCAACTTTCGGAATAGAAGATGAAGACGCTTTATCTGCGCAATCAGGTGCAATAATTAAAAATTTTACAATTACTCAGCTTCCTGCTGTTCCTGGTCAGCCAATCAAATGGGTTAAGACCATAAAAGCAAGCACTTTAAATAAAGGTGAATATCTTTTGGAATTGCCGAAGACGGCTGATAGAATAAAAGTCACTCCCGTAAAACCTGTATCTAAAAAAACAAGCAAGATAGAAAAAAATGTTGAAAGGATTTTTTCTAAATCTTTTTCATCAAAAACTATCACGCTTACTAATAAAGATAGAATTAAATTAGCGCAAGAAGCTAGGTTAAGGACTGATTCCAAAGAATCTTTAGCTTTGGCTAAATCTTTTAAAAATTCAGTTAAAACAAAATCAAACTTTTTGCAATACATGCTCGCTAGTGTGGAAGATGCTATAGACTCTCTTGTAGAAACTCAGCCTGAGGTTGTTCAGCCATTTATTGAAACTCCAGCTCCAGAAGTAATTTTGCTTGATTTGACGACAGAAACTCCCGCTCCAATAGAGGAAGTTATTCCCACTGTTTCTACTGAAGGAGTTACTACCGAAGAAGTTACCCCTGTTGTTCCAGCTGAAGAAGTCGCTCCTGTTGTATCCACTGAAGAAGTTGCAACAGCTTTTACAGAAGAAACTACACCTGCTACAGAAACAACTTCTGAAGTTCCAGCTGTTTCTGAAGAAACAAATACAACTTCTGCAGATTCTGCAAGTTCTTCACAAATAGAAACTACTCCTACTGTTTCCACCGAAGAAGTTACAGAGGTTGTAGAGCAAAATGTAACTCAAGAAACAGTTTCGTTGCCAAACGTAGACTTAGCTTTACCCGAAGTAGTTCCAACCCCTGATGTTCAAGTAGAATATGAAACTCCTGCACCTACTATTGCTGAAACTGAAACTGATACTGGGAAGATTGTTCAAGTCTCTGCTCCTGATACAGTTACCACTACAACTACAGGAACAACAGCTGAACAACACATAACAAATGTTCTTGCTTTTACCAATATTCCCGAGATTTATAAAGTCGGGCAGGAATCTAGAATAAAAATTAAGTGGACAAACAACGATGACCAGCCGGTAGAATTTCATGCTTATGATTTGAATGGTAATGGCAAGTTAGACTATGTGGAATGGACTGTTCCACATCTCTCTACCCAGACATTTGAAATCATTTTTATTTCTAAAGCTTTTAGACTTGATACAGATCAAACTATTTTGGAAGATATCTATAGCCAAGTTCAAACACAAGATGGCAACTATGCATCTATAACAAATGGTCAATATGTCAGAGTCACTTTTGCTGAAGTATTAGACAATACAAACGATAATACTATCTATGCCAAACCAACTGATCCATCACAGCCGGTTACTATAGAAGTTTATCCAGTTTATACAGATCAAGATGGCAATCAAACTGAAGGATCAAGAGTAGCTATATTCTCTTCTATTAATCACGAAGGAACTTACAAAGTTTTGCTTACAAATCTTATAACGCCAACTAACCTATTTGATTTGAAAGTTGTTGGTGGGGTAGATATTGATTATATCGTTGATCCTAGTGCTACATTGCTTCATTATCTAATGAATGATAATGCTTCAAACACAACCGTAGCCGATGGCTCCGGGAATTCATACAATGGAACTGCTTCAGTAAATACAAGTTCAGTAACAACAACTGGGAAAATAAATGGAGCTTTAAGCTTTAGTGCTGGGGTTGCAAGTACTTGTAGTAATACTCCCACTACTTCATATTGTGGTGATTATACTGATCAAGGTAGTTGTGAAGCAAATAATTTTCATGGCGGTTGTACAAGTAATTTTGCCGCAGGCAGTTGTGATAATAATCCATACTTAGATTGTAGCGGGATGGATGAATCTACTTGTAATACTTATTCTGCTGCATGTACTCCAAATAGCACTTATATGGGTTGTTATTCTAATGGACTTTGTGATACTTGGGATGGGCAAGATATAGCAACTTGTACGGCAACTATGTATTGTTCTATGGATATGGATTATGGTGATTGTTATCCAAACATAGATTGTTCTATGGCAGGCGAAGGAGATTGTAATGGGATTTATGCTGACATTTGTGATGCTAGTAGTTCATTTAGTTATTGTTCAACATCTGGAAGCTGTAGTAACTTTGGTGGAGATAATTGTCCTACAAGTAATGGTTGTTCAACGACTCCTGGTGCTTGGTCATCTTGCTCAGGTACAGCAACTTGTCAAAATGATGTGAATTATTGTGCTTCAGAATCTGGTTGTTCTTGGGATCCCGGAACTCCAACTAATTATGTTTCAATTCCAAATACAAATGTTCCAACTGGTTCAAATCCAATAAGTATTTCTGCTTGGGTTTATCGTGGTGAAAGTTGTGGTGCTGGTTGTGGAGTAGTGGGTATAGGCCCAACATCTTGTAGTACAGATAATCAACATTTAGCTTTGGGTATTCCCGCAGGTGGTAATTTTACGATATGGCATCATGGAGGAAGTTATGATTGGGATACAGGATCTGCGATTTCATCTGGAGCATGGCATCATTTGGTGTACACCTCAAGTGGAACGCATGAATATGCTTATCTTGACGGTACTCTTCTTGTTGATAGAGCTCAAACGGCATCAATTTCAAGCAGTCCTGAAGTTAGGATCGGTTCTTGGAATGATGGATGTGGAAACCTCTATTATTTAGATGGAGCAGTAGATGATGTAAGAATTTTCAATTTTACTTTAAGCCAAGCTAATATAGATTTTATTTACAATAGTGGAACTGGAACGGAATCTGCATTGGTTCTTAATATTACTCCTTCTGCTCCGACTCTCGTTTCTCCGGCAAATGCTTCATATACTACAGATAACACCCCAACTTTATCTGCTAACTATACAGATTCAGATACTGGTGATGTAGGCACGACAAATTATCGCATCTCATCTGGTACTGCGCAGAACTGTTTAGATAATGCAAACATCGTCGCTTCTGGAACATCTAGTGAAACTGCTGACGAAAATGAAGATACTACTTGGACGCCTAGTTCAACTATCGGGAATGATGGCACATATTATTGGTGCGCGCAAAACAATGACGGCGTAGCCACTTCGAGTTGGACATCAATGGGGAATTTTGTTTTAGATGCTACCAACCCATCTATTACTATTACTTCACCAACAAATAGCGCAAGCTATAATAATACTTCAGTAAGTATTTCTTCTTCAGCGAGTGATACTCATCTTGGAAATCTTATATCAAATTTGGATTCTGGTTTGACGGCTTGGTGGAGGATGGATGATATAGATGGTTCAGGGAATCCGACAGATTATATGGGTTCATATAACGGTACAAAATATGGCCATGCAGCTCAAGTTTCTGATGGTAAATTTGGAAAATCTTTTACATTTGATGGAACTGATGATTATGTATTGGCTGATGATATTTCATTAACAAGCAATACTGTCAGTGCTTGTGTTTGGGTAAAAATAGCCTCAAGTAATACTGCACAAAGTAGTAATATGATTCTTGCTAAGTGGGATTCTGGAATTAGTAAAAGAATTTTCGGTTTATTTCAAACACTCAATACAAATACTATAACTTTTGCAACATCTAACACAGGTGCTTATCAGGCTGGAAATGTTCTTGTGACTACTTCATCAATGTATGACGGAGCTTGGCATCATATTTGTGGAATTCACGATGGCTCATACAACTATTTATATGTCGATGGTGATTTAGATAAAAGCGTAGATGCTGCTAATGGTTTGTACAATTCCAGTCTATCTACCTCAATTGGTTGTACGAGAGTATCTAATGCCTGCCAAGGAAATGATTATTTCAATGGTCTTATTGACGATGCGATGATTTACACTCGCGCATTGACTTCTGATGAAGTAAAAGCCCTTTATAATGGAACAGCAGTCAGTCATAGTTCAACTCTTGCAGAAGGAAGTCACACTTACAAGGCGTATGCGCAGGATACTTTAGGAAATATTAATAGTTCAGGACCAAATACATTTTCTGTAGACACTGTGGCCCCAGCTACTCCATCCGCAAGTCCTGCCGGTGGGACATATGATGGAGCTCAGTCAGTAACTCTTTCTTCTTCTGGTTCATCAAGTATTTATTATACGTTAGATGGTAGCACTCCAACTACCGGCTCCACTCTTTATACTACTGCAATTAGTATCTCTACCGCTACTACATTAAAAGCTTTGGCTGTGGATTTGGCAACCAATCAATCTGGTGTTATGACTGAAAGTTATTCTTTTGATGTTACAGCTCCTACAACTACAGCCACAGCTACATCTAACGGAAGTTCATATACTTTCGGCGACTGGACGCCGGCTAGTGTATCTGTCACTTTGTCTTGTGCTGACAATGTTGGTGGTACAGGTTGTGCTGCTAATTATCCGAAATATTGTTTAGACACTGCAAATACCTGTACTCCAACCACTACTTATGCTTCTGCTGTTTCAATCAGTACCGAAGGTACAAGTTATATCAGATATTTCTCACAAGATGCAGTTCCAAATATTGAAACAGTAAAGAGTTCAACTATCAAAATCGACACCTCTACTCCAGTCATTTCTAGTGTATCTCCAGCTGATGGTGGATATATTGCTAATGGAGAAAGTGTCACCTTCAGTTTGAGTGAAACTGGAGATTGTCGTTTAGCTCTTTCCGACACAGCTAAATCATATGACCAAATGTCTGGTGATACTCTCTGCTCTGTAACTAACGGAATTCAAATGTCTTGTGTTCTCCCAACTCTTGGAAATTCAGGGGATAAAAATATATATTTAGCTTGTAACGATTCATACAATAACAAAGATACAGCATTAACAGCCACTCATATGAGCTATGTCTTGAGAAGATCTGGTTCTGGAGGAAGTTCTTCAACATCCACTTCATCAACAAATACAGTAACCACACCTATAGCAGAAGAATCTTTCTCTCTTTCTATTAACAATGGAGCAACTACAACAGACAATAGACAAGTAAATGTAAGCTTCTCTTCTTCTAATCCAAACACTCTTGTGAATGCTGTCATCATTGCTAACAATCCAGACTTTTCTAATACCACAACTGTTCCATTTGTTTCAAAAGAAAATAGCTTTAATCTTTGCGGAACAAACAATACCTGTCCAGATTCCACATATACCGTCTATGCCAAATTCTTAGATTCAAATGGTTTTGTTTCTCCAGCTATTTCAAAATCTATTACCCTCAACGTCGTTCCTCTAGCTACAGAAGTTATTGATACAGTTAAGACAATCACAGAAAATGTAACTAACACCGCTTCTGAAATCGTCAATGCTATTCTTCCTACAGTGGATACTGAAAGTATCACTTATCCTCCTATTGAAGTTTCTGTTCCAACAGTTGCGCAAGGTTCTTTACAAAGCAAGTGGAGAATTGTTGTTCCGTCATCCATGAAAGACTTTGTCTTTGCTGACTTACCAAAAGATTTTCAAACGATTGTAGATAAATTCCCTCAAGTAAGCCGTGTTCTTCAGAAAGTGGGAATTACTTCAATGAATGATGCTTCTTCTCTAAATGTTGCTTCTCTTTCTTTGCCAGGGCTAACAGAATCTACAACTTTGCCTTCCGTTTTCACAAATGGTACGGCTACCTCTCTTTCTCTCACGAATGGCATAGCTACTTCTTTTGGTTTGGCTGTTCAGAATTTACCTATATCCAGTTTTTCTGCAGAACAAAAATCAGCTATTCCTACAGATGTTATTTTTGCCAGAACATCTGATGAAAAGATAGATCTTAACATTAAGCTTTCTCTTGACCAAAACGGTCTTGCTCTTCAGACCTTAAATACTATTCAAGGTCAGAATTTGAAATTGATCGTTAAACCAGATGGTCCAGCTAAAAGTATAGAAGGATATTTGTTATTCAAATCAAATGCGATGAGCAAAGGACAGTCTTTAGGAAGTGCATTAACGGCGAATGTTGCTAATGCTATGGAAATTACAGCGGAAAGTGAGGGAACTGTCGGACCAGATACTGATCTTGTTTTAAACAAGTTCTTCTTTAAAGATTCTGGCAGTGGTATTTGGACAGCAGATGTCGCTTCTCCGCTTGCTACAGGTCAATACGAATTAAAAACAGTGGTTAATTACAAAGCAAACAAGACTCCTAAACAACTCAGTATGGTGGTCGTGGTTGATCCGGAAGGGTATGTATACCAGAGATTAAATGGTGGGGAATTTCGTATTGTTAATGCAAGTGTTTCAATTTATGTGTTAAATGAAAATACAAAAGAATATTCTTTGTGGCCAGCCACAGATTATCGTCAGAAGAATCCGCAAAATACCGATGTCACTGGTCGATACGCTTTCTTAGTCCCTGCTGGAACTTATTATATTTCTGTTAATGCTGATAATTATTATGAATATAAGGGCGAACCATTTAAGGTGGAAGAGAACAAAGGAGTCTTTATTAATATCGAATTAAAACCAAAATTAACGTTTTCTAATATATTTACCTTACAAAACATATTCCTTGGAATAATTTCTCTTGCCTTGATTTATATGGCTGTTGCATTTACTGTTTGCCGGACAAGAAAATTATGATAAATTTTATGGGTGGGGTGAAAGATATTAATAAATTAATAAAATAAAATGCAAAATTCAAATAAGGTCACAAATACTATAATCACAATCCTAGCCTTCTCAACGATATTTTTCGCCTATTTTTATTTTTCCTCTTGTGTAAAATTTAGTAGCGCTGAAAAGACGATTGCCAGCCAACAGGTCAATGAAAAAATCCTTAATTTTTCTCAATTATTTTTTGAGAAAGTTTTACAAGGCACTAAAGAAGTTTCTTTTGATGACAGACTGCAATTAGAGAATTCTGTTCGAGCCTTGAATGATAAAGAGATTTTTGATTCTTGGACTAAATTCACTAATGCTAAAAATCAAAATGAAGTGCAAAAGAATTTCTACAATTTGTTTCAATTGTTGTTAAATAAAATCACTCCATAATTTACTCATTTCTTCCATGGAAAGTATAGGGAATATAACAACTTTTAAATCTGAGGAACAACTAAGAAAAGAAGTTGGACCAATTTATTTAGAAATTATCGAAAAACCTGAGATTGCTGAAGCGCTTGAATTGTTAAATAATTTATCTCCAGAACTTGTTTATCATTCAAAAAATCATACTCTTGAAGTTATAAAAGAGACGATTCTTTTTGCTTTAGCTGATGGTGCTAGCAGGGAAACCATAGAGGAGCAAGCTATCGCTGCTGCATGGCATGATGTTGGTTTTTTAAAAAAGAAGGGACAGAATGAAACTATTGCTGTTGATATGTTTAAGAGTAGTAAAGCCTTTAAAACGTTTCCAAAAGAGACAAGTGATGAGGTTGTAGCGAATATATTGGATACTCAAATGGTTTTGACAGCCACTGGCTTGAGTTTTACGAGTGAAAGAAGTGTGAATAAATATATATTGGACGCCGATATCGGAAATTTTGGCCGAACAGATTTTTTTGAAAAATTTTCACTTTTAGCAAAAGAAGCAGGGCTTGATCTTTCAAATAATGGAACGAAGAGGAATTTTATGGAATCAACTATAAAACTTTTAAGAAATCATAAATGGTATACAGAAAGTGCGCAGGCTTTAAGGCAAGATCAAAAAGAAGCGAATTTAAGGATGCTTGAAGAAGAATTAAATGCCTTGCCTATATAATGCGGAGAGGGAGGGATTCGAACCCTCGATCCTTTTAAGGGGATGACAGTTTAGTAAACTGTTGGTTTAAGCCACTCACCCACCTCTCCATAGTTTCATTTTGTTGCCCATCTCTTACCTTTCAATAACTTACAGAGAGTATAGCAGAAAAAATGAAAAAAAAGCATTAATATGCTAGAGTAATTAAGTTAAAAGGAGCCATGTCAGAGTGGTCTAACGTACCTCTTTGCTAAAGAGGCAGGGGCTTCAAAACCCCTCGACGGTTCGAATCCGTCTGGCTCCGCGTGATTTCAAATTATGATTGAAGGATTACCAAAAAATAAATTTGAGTTTAAATATTCAAACATCGCACCTGATGTTATTAAGAGTCTGCAAGTTTTAAAAAGGACAGGTTGGGTGAAAAGGGGTGTGGAAAATCCAGAATCTGTCTATGAGCACATCGTTGCCAGTAGGGATTTGGTTGTTTCTGAAATGGATTCCCTTGATGAATTTTCTCTTAAAGATAAAGAAGAAATTTTGGATATGCTAGAAATTCATGATTGGGCTGAGTCAGACCCAAAAGTCGGAGACCAGGTAGTCCTTAAAAATAATCCCGATAGGGAAGCATTAAGGAAAAAGAAATTCTTGCTTGAATTTCAGGCTATGATTAAAATTTGTGGAAAGTTGGGAGATAAAGGGAAAAGAATCTTGGAATTGTGGCAGAAGTTTGAAAACAGGAAAGATAAAGCATCTTTGTTTGCAGGACAGGTGGACAAACTTCAATCTATAGAAAAGGCTTTTGAATATGAACAAGACGGGGAAAAAGTTTCCACTCAACAATTTATTGACGAATATGAAGAAATAATTGTTCACCCAGTGCTTGTGAAAAGGTTGCAAGTATTAAAGAAAAAGTTGGCAGATATTCATAAATAAATGTGGTATTATTAGATATATGATAGAAGACCAATTTGATCCATATAAAAAATATAGAGAAGGGACAGCCAAGGAACCTGAAGCTACTTTTGTTAATGTCTTTGCAGATGTGCAAGATTTTCGTGGACTTTTTGAGAAGATTTTTAAAATTAGGAAAGAAAACCCAACTTTTTGTAAAGGAACAATGATAAATGATATTTGTGATCTTCGAGATGAAGTGAACTCTGTGAATCTTGAAAATGTTCTAGCTTCACCAAAATTTTTATCAATTACTCCAGAGCATGGTCTTCAGCCTGCAGTTAGAGGACTTTTAATAAAATTAAGCCAAATACCTAAACAAGAAATGAGGGGTGGGTATTCTACTGATTTGGGTAATTTTTTAGATGGTAAGAAAATATAATAAAATGTGCTATAATACCTAGGTCGGTTATTATTAACTTCATAATCGAATTAATCCAATGATTAGAGGAGAACACTAAAAGTGAATTGTTTATTTTAAGAAGAGACAGATCCAAGTATTTTGGCTGTCTCTTTTGTGTTAATATGAGTATTGTTATGTCACAGATAAACGAACCGCATGTAAAAAAGAGTTCCTGTTCTTATTGTGGAAATGCCCCAGTAAACCACACTTTTTCTTTCATTGAGAGCATGATTTCAATTACTTTAGATAGGTATGCTAAAAGATTCATAAAATATGTTCCATCTTTTGTAAAAGATTTTGTTGATTCAGTGCCTAAACTTTTATTTAATACTCTAGTTTTTTTAAGACTTGCAGAATTTTCAAAAGATATAAATAAAGCAAATACCTTTCGTTCCAAAATTATCTGGGAAGAAGCAAAAAAGAGGGGAATAGAAATGGAGCAAGTGATATTTTTAAATAGACCATTAGATTTTTATCGCGCGAAATTGAATGATAGATATTTTTACTTTGAAAGTATTCCAATTCGTCCAGAACGTTTAGATATGGAAAAAAATTGGGATGATAAAGTATTTCTAAAAAAAGAACTTGAAAAATATAGAGTGCCAGTTCCAGCGAATTTTGAACTTTCTTTGTTTGATTTTAAAAATTTAGAAAATATGTTTTCTAAATTGGTAAAACCAGTAATAGTCAAACCGCGAGTAGGTTCGAGGGGCAGGCACACGATTACCAATATAAATAATATTCAGCAATTAAAAGATGGAATCAGTGTCGCTAAGCAGATTTGTCCTTACCTTGTTGTTGAAGAGCATCTAGAGGGTAGCGTCTGCAGGGCGACTTTTGTAAATGGTGTTTTGGCAGGATTTTATGTTGCTCAAGCTCCGATTTTAAAAGGAGATGGTAAAAAGACAATCAAAGAATTGATAACAGACATAGATAATACGCGAAATGACAGGGTTGAACCGATACGAAAAGGAAAAGAACTATACGACCATATCGCGCGAGCTGGGTTTAAGATGGATAGTATTTTACCTGCTCAATTTTCTCTTCCGCTTTCACATCGTATGGGTAGACTATTTGGAGGTAAAACAAAAGAAATGATTAATGAAGTTCATCCGAGTTTTATTCCTGTTTTGAAAAAAGCTGTAGAAATCGTGGATTTGGCGGTGGTGGGTTTTGATTGCATTATTCCTGATCCAACAAAAGATGAAACTTTGCAGAAATGGGGAATTATCGAATGCAATACTTTGCCTTTTATAGATTTGCATTATTACGCCCTAGAAGGTAAACCAAAAAATATTGCTGGTATGATTTGGGATATGTGGAGATGAAAAAATTGATATTTTTACTTTTTCTGAAGCAAACCCCATTCTTTTTTGAACAAGATTTTACAAATTTGGAAGATGCTAAAAGTTATGAAATAAGCAGATAGGACATCTATGGAATAGTGGATGTGTCCTAGGAGCACCACTATTGCAAAAAGGATAGAGAAACTAAGGAAGATTGTCCTTTCTGTTTTATGTTCCCAAAAGATTAGAGCCAACAAAAATGGTAGTCCGGTGTGTCCGGAAAAGAATAGGTCATTACCGGTAAAGATGCCACTGAGAGCTTCATTGTTTAGAAAAAATGGCAGATCTATTACTGCATGAGTTGGAAATGGACTGATATGAGTAAGGGTGACGAAGATAGCTCTAATTAAAGTAAAAAGAGCAAGACTCTTCATTGCAAAAGGCATAAAGTTGAGTCTTCTTAGTCCTAGAAAAACACCCAAGACGGTCAGAATTATTGATCCATATACAAAAATTCCACCGACATCATAAACTCTGATATTGCTGAGTATTATATCTGTTACGGGTGTGGTTGATAAGCTGTTTACGTAGTCGATTATAAAAAATTGAGCAACAAGGCTGACCGTAAGCAGTAAAATACCGCCAAAAAAGGAAATAAGGAATTCTTTGTCGGAAAAATGATCTTTATAAGCTTGCATTTGGCTAGTATAACAGATTTTTATATTTTTACCACAAAAGATTCTATGGCTTCGGACATCTTTTTTACAGCATTATGTACAGTATTGTGGTCTATGTTCGGGATTACAATAAATTGAGAATTTTTTATTTCTTTAGAAAAAGTAATTGCATTTTTTATTGAAACCATTGAGTCTTTTTCCCCATGGATTATTAGAGTCGGTACGTTTATTTTTCCCAAATTATATTCTTGTTTGGGGCTCATAGATTGTTCCAGAGTGTAAAAATGTGCATGTAATCCGGTATTTTTCATATCAGCGAGATTTCTTTTTATATCCCAATCAGTAGAATTTATATGTTTACTATAATCCACGTGTCCGCGAGGTTTTGAATTGAAAGGTAAAATTTTCAAAATTATTTTAAACAATATGAGAATAGTACGAAAAATTTTATTTAAAAATCCTTTATTTAAATAAACTTCCGGTGAGGTAAATATATTTGCGATTATATTTTCTCTGTATAATTTTAAATATTCTAAATGGATAAGTCCCCCGAAAGAGTTGCTGATTAAGATAAATTTTGGAATATCTAAATATGTTACCAAATCACGCAAATCACCCACAAAATTCTTTATCTCATAATCCGAATAATTTGGATATTTTTTTGACATACCATGTCCGCGAATATCATAAGTTAAAACATTATATTTATTCTCAAATATTTTTTCATAGGGGATCCAAGCTGAAGAAGAACCGGAAACACCATGAATAAACACTAGAGTTTTTCTATTTGTTTGGAATTCATTTGTTCGGTAATATATTTCGTTTTTTAAATTGTATTCTTTCATTTGTTTTTGAGAGCGGAATAGTAAACTTTTTCTAATTGGTCGACGCTTTTTTGGATATCATAAGATTTGCTTTTTACTAAACTGGCATTACCGAACTTTTTTCGTAACTCAGGATTGGCGACCAATTTGAGAATCTGATGCGCCAAATCTTTATAATTTTCCGTTTTAAATAAAAGTCCATTATCTTCCACAAAGTAGCGAGAAGCGCTCATTTTGGCGTCAGAAATGATGATGGGCCTGCCACACGCCATTGCTTCTAAGACCACCATACCTTCAAGTTCGGCGAGCGAGGGCAGTATAAATATGTCGCTGGCATTATAAGCTAATACTTTATCTTCCTCGCTTACCATTCCAAGAAAAGTAACATATTTTTCAAGTTTAAGAGTTTGTACTAAATCTTCCAATTTTTGTCTTAAGTATCCGCCTCCAACTATCATTAAGTGTATGTTTGTGTATTCTTTAATAATATGAGGCAAAGCTTTTATTATCGTATCAACTGATTTTTCTGGGAACAATCGTCCAACAAATAATAATTTTATTTTATCACTAGGAATGTTAAATCTTTTATAAAAATCTCCTATGTCTTTGATTTTATATTCTTCCAAATCTATTCCATTACTAATTACGGTGGAGGGTTGATTTTTCCTGCTTAATTTTTCCAGTAAATTTCTCGCCATTTCTGTTGGATAAATCAATGATTCCGCTTTATTGTAAACCCAAGTCAAATATTTGTTCCATAGACGGTAGAGAGTGGGGCGGATTATTTTTGGTGTATCTGGAAATATATTTTCCGGCTGTGAATGAGAATGAGCTATTATTTTAATACCCAGAGATTTCGCCGCCCTGATTGCGACGATTCCAGCTGTCATCGGCAGAACAATATGCACAATATCAATTTTTTCTTCTTTGAAAACTTTTTTTAATTCTTTAACGGTTGGAAAAGCAGAGTACCATCCACCAGATTTTGGTATTGGGATACTGCGATAACGGTAAGCTTTTACATTGTTGTGATGGCTGTGGTCTTTGTGTTTATCTGAGCGGGCGCCAATAAAGATTACATTATGTCCTCGTTCTTTTAATATTTTCCCAAATCGAATAGTGGAAACAATAGAGCCAGCCTTGCCGTTTCCGATAGGGTCACAAACCATGGCAATATTTAATTTCCTTTTTTGTTTTTCCATATTAAGATTTTATATTAATTTTATATTTTCGGATAAGTATAAATAATATGACAGCCAATGCAATCACACTCACCACAGCTGCGTAATAGTCAAAATATTTTCCGATTACTTCATAAGCTTGCCCAAAGAGTATTCCTATCATCAGTAAAATAAACGATTGAACAAGAGAAACAGAAATACAAGTTTTAAAGAATTTTATATATGGTATGCGTAGTACTCCAGCAGCGATGAGTCCGGTGGTTCCGAATCCATATACTACTTTTGAAGCAATAATGGCTTTTTTATGATTCTCATTAAAATATATTTTTGCTTTCTCTAGTTTTTCATCGGTAATTTTTAAATAATGCAAAAATCTTTTTCCGAAATATCCAAAACAATAAGCGATGCTGTCTCCGGTGACATCACCTAGAATTACTATTATATATACAAGTAGGGGATTTAGGATTTTAAGAGTTACCAAGAATCCAGCGACCACCGTTAAAATCGGGCCCTCAACGATACCGAGGGGGTAGAGTATTAGATATTTATATGTCAGCAGTAATTCAAGCATAAATATAAAGACATTATATGGTATTTTTTCAGTTACACACCTATTGATTTTAATATGTAAATATGCTCTAATAACAATGAAAGCAAGATAGAAGAATCTTTGACAAAGGAGATCGTTTTTATGAAGAAATGGATGTGGGTACTATCTGCGTTATCTGTTGGTTCATTCGTTGCGGCGGGGTCAACGGTGACCTTATGGGGGCACAACAATCTTTATGGTTTTGTGTTGTTGGGGGTTGGGTATGGCTCAGTGATATTGCTGATGGGCATCGCTATGAATAAAATGCTCAATACTCCCATTGAGCAGATGATGACGGTTGTTCGATGCAGCACACCATCAGAAAGATCTGTGGTTGGTATTCTCGTCGCGTTCGTTTTTGGGATGGCGAGAATTATCGGGTGCATAGTTGCAGTAGTCGGTATTCTCGTCATCTGTTTTGTCGTCGCTGTGGCGATTTCATGGAAAGATGACACTGTCACGAGCTAATGAAAGGAGAACTAAGATGTGTGGATTTCCACCTATGGTGCGTGGAGGACGGCTTACAACAATTGTCGTCACAATAGTTGTTGCGACCGTTGGTCTTGTCGTCGCTTCAATACGTTTGTGTTTTTAATATCGAGCTGAAAGCTCACAACCCCAGAAAGGAGGTTCCAAACGGAAAACCGCCTCTCCGGGGTTTTCATTTTGTCTATTTTGTTTTCATTTACAAATAATGTGAGAAGATGTATTTTAATAAGGAAGAAAAGAAAGGAAATTTATATGGTACATCTATGGGTAGTTATTGTTCCAGCGATTTTTTTTGGGATAGTGGCGGGAATTGTCGTGCGGTTTTTCACTGCCAGTTTTCCACTGACCATTTTGGTCGCTTTGGCGTGTGCAGTGTTGGTTGGCTGGTGTTGTCATTGGCTAACGAAAGGAGTGTCAAGGTGATTACAAAAAAGTTGGCAATTTTTGTTTTGATCCTTTTAGGAGTTATCGCTTGTCTAGCTGGTTCGTTGTATTTGTACTAACAGGCTGATGTATTATGTCAGCCTATAACCCTAACGAAAGGAAACAAAGCCCAGTCGTTTAGGGTTTTTGTTTGTCTTTTTATAAAGAATTATCCATTGACAGATAAGGTTTTTTCTGTTAATATATTCTTAAATTTGTGAGGTGACGCATGGCGCGTTACCTATAAAAACTGAAGAAGATTGGAAAAAATGAAAACAAATAATGATGAGTTAGTTGGCGTCTATGGGGTGTTGAAGGAGTTTCCGCTTTGGATTATTGCGGCGACGCTTATGGCTATGATGGTGATACTCGTTGTTGGCAGGGGCTTTCTTGAAGGCCTGCCATACAATGTGGCCTACTCGTCGATTGTGGGAGAGAACGGATTTATCATTGTCGTACTCATTGCTGCGACGGTGTTGAAGCGTGAGCCCGTTTGTATTATGTCGTGGTTTTCATACATCGAGGCGCACATCTCCTTCTTGGTCTTGAGTTTGGCGATTTGTTTATCCATATCAATATTCACGCTCGACTTGCGATCAGGTCAATGGATGGACATCTACCATGACATTGTGGTGGCTCCACTGTTCATGTTCCTTACCATCATGCTCTTGCCAGTCATTTGGAAGAACAGCAGAGGGGTGGAGAAGAAAGTAACATTGTGTCTTATGTTGTTGTGGATCAGTTCGTTCGGTTATGACATTACGAAAGGGTCCCTCGCACAGCGTCCGTGGTTGCGAAGCCACGGTGTCCACATGCAGGAAGGAGGACTGAGATGACAAGACGAAGAGGATATGGAGTATTTGCGGCGATTGTTTTCATGGTGGTGCGATATCTAGTGTTGCCTGCCATCGCCACAATCGCAGTGGTATGTGGAATAATGTTTTTTGTTTGTCTTGCATGGCAACAATATTCATTAGTTTTACTGGGGCATTAAAAGTCCCCAAAAACATCGAGTGAAAGCTCACAACCCTGGAAAGGAGGTTCCAAACGGAAGACCGCCTCTCCGGGGTTTTCTATTTCTAGTGCGCCACAGTAAAGGCAATTATTTTTCTTGCGCCAGCTTGTTTGAGAATTTTCTTCGCTTCGCTTAGAGTTGCGCCGGTGGTGGTGATGTCGTCTATCAAAATTATATTTTTATTTTTTACTAATTCCAGATTTTTTACTGCAAATGATCCAATGATATTTCTTAAACGTTCATTTCGGTTATGAATACGAGCTTGATGTTTTGTTTCTTTTGGTTTTATTAAAATATTTTTTTCTAATTTAAAATTTTTTTCTTCATCTAATTTTATTAATTCTCGGCAAATTAATTCTGCTTGATTATAGCCTCGTTCTCTGTATCTTTTTGTTGAAAGTGGGATGGGAATAATGATAACATTGTTAAAATTTTCCATAACAGACAATTCAGATAGTTCTTCTAAAATTCTGTAATAAATAATTTCCGCAAAAATAGTGGCAAATCTTTTTTTACCGCTGTATTTGAGAAGCCACAACGCTTTTTTAATTGGCGGATGGCGATAATCGTATATTGGGAAAATCCATTTCAGGGTTTCTCTTTCCGCCAAGGGAATTTCTGAAAGACATTTTATACATATATCTTTTCCAGCCATTCTACAGGAAATGCAATTTATAGGGAAAACTAAATTTAATAAACTGTCTAATATAGTGTTAAAAAATGCCATTATGATATAATATTAACATAAATGAATAATCCATTTGGAGACATATTTTCAAGAATTAGTAATTTTATGAGTGGTGAAGTGAGCACCGCTTTGGGTATTGATATTGGTTCTTCTGCTATAAAGGTGGTAGAGATCAAGAAAAAGGGTGGCAAGGCAATACTAGAAACTTATGGATCTATCGCTCTCGGTCCTTATGATTCTCAAGATGTGGGAAAGGTTACTAATCTTCCAATTGATAAAATTTCAGAAGCTTTAAAAGAAGTTCTAAAACAATCTGGAGTCACCATTTCTTCTGGAGCTTTTTCTATTCCAGTACAATCAAGCTTAATCTTTACCATTGATCTTCCGACCAAAGTAGCGGAGAGTGAAATGTCGGCAATAATTTCCACAGAAGCTCGTAGATATATTCCTGTACCTATTACAGAAGTTTCTTTAGATTATTTTATATTACCTCAAAAAGAAGCTTCTTTCGAAGAAATGAACAAAGTCCCAGAGGCGACTGATGTTCCTAAAAAAGAGGGAGAAAAAACCGGAGTACTTGTTGTCGCAACTCAAAATGATGCTATTTCGAAATTTCGTTCTCTCATTTCAGAATGTTCTCTCTCTGCTTCTTTTTTTGAGATTGAGATATTTTCTTCAGTCAGGGCAAATTTTGAACACGAACTTTCTCCAGTTTTATTGATTGATTTTGGCGCATCACGCACCAAGCTTTCTCTCGTTGAATTCGGTATGGTCAAAAGTTATCATACGATAGACAGAGGAGGAGCAGATATAACTCAATCCATTTCTCAATCTTTGAGTATTCCTTTTTCAGAAGCGGAAAAAATGAAAAAAGAATTTGGCCTTTTTGGAAATCCAGCCGAAAAAAGTTTAGCTGATATTATCAGAATTCATGTTGATTATATTTTCTCTGAAACAAGCAATGTGTTATTGGGGTATGAGAAGAAATACAACAGAACTATAAGTAAGGTTATATTTACAGGTGGAGGGGCTCTTTTGAAAGGGCTGGGAGAAGTGGCGGCAAATAGTTTTCGAGCAGAAATAGAAATCGGACATCCATTTTCAAAAGTTCAAACTCCGGAGTTTCTGGAAAAAGTTTTAGAGACAATGGGCCCCGAATTTGCGGTTGCTTTAGGGCTTGCTTTACGTAAATTGCAGTAAAAATAGGGGAAAAGGGTGAAGTTATACACAATTTACTTTTATTATTCGTTGCATTGTAATATAATATAAGTACAATGGAGCCGAATTTTCAAACATCATTTATACCTAAAAAACCAATAGTAGAAGAACGCGATATAAAAACGCGATCTGTCAGTTTTTTTGCCATCATATCTATTTTTATATTGTTTACTGTATTACTGGCAACAGGTGGTCTTTATTTTTATAAAGGAGTTTTGACTACCGACATTACAAAAATGGAAAGTGATTTAAATTTAGCTAAAAATCGTTTTGAACCTTCAAAAATAACAGAACTTCAAGTGCTAGATAAGCGTTTACGTTCAGCTTCTGAGATTTTATCTAACCACATGGCTATTACCCCTATCTTTCAAGTTCTTTCGGATATTACAATGAAGACGGTTCGTTATACGAAATTCAGTTATAGTATCGGGACTGAAAAGAATCCAAAGATAACTGTTAAAATGAGTGGACAAGCAGTGGGCTATCGTTCGGTTGCGCTTCAATCCGATCTTTTTGCCACCAAAGATGAGGGTAAAAATTTTATAGATCCTGTTTTTTCCAACCTTTCGCTTGATGATAAAGGTAATGTTCTTTTTGATTTAGAATTCTTGGTCGATCCGTCTTTTGTTGATTACAAGCAGATGCTTTTAACTCAAAGTTAATTTTTTATGATGCGATTTATTATGCCAGTTATTTTATTAGGAATTAGTGTCACTGTATTTTTTGTATTTTCTAATCCATTTTTTAATGATATTACAAAATTACGTGCTCAAGTGGCTTCTTATGATGAGGCGCTTTCTAATTCCAAAGCACTTGAAAAAGAAAGAGACAAATTGACCACCAAATACAATTCTATTGATCCGAATAATTTAGTAAAAATCCAAAAACTTTTGCCAGACAATATAGACAATATCCGCTTGATTCTTGAGATAGGACAGATTGCCGCTCCTTATGGCATGGTCTTAAAAGATGTAAAATACAACACAGCTTCTGATACAAAAAGTGAAACTGCTCAAAATACTTCAGTCGTGCAGGGTGGAGGGTCAACTCAGGTTTCAAATAAAAATTACGGAGTTTGGGATTTAGGATTTTCTACAGTTGGCACCTATAATAATTTTCTTAATTTTACGAGAGATTTAGAAAACAATCTTCGAATAGTGGACATATCTTCGGTTGACTTTTCTTCCAGTAATACAGCAAGTGGTACGTCTTCTTCAGCTTATAAATATGATTTTAAGATTAAGACTTATTGGTTGAAAAATTAAAATCATAATATAAATTAAACAAAAAAATGCCAACCATAAAAAACATAATAATATTTATATCGATTGGAATAGTCATTGTTTTGATTTACATTTTCTTTTTCAAACCGGGAGCAGAAGTGCCTTCGTTGGTTTCTTCGACTACCACTACTACCGCAACTACTGCGACAACGGATACTGTAATAGTGAATAATAATGAAATGGTTGCCAAGGATTTTTTAACTTTGCTTTTGAGTGTGAAAAGCATAAAGCTAGACGATACTATCTTTTCTGACAATGCATTTATCAGTTTGCGCGATTCCAGCATAACACTTACACCAGATGGAACTGAAGGTAGAATAAATCCATTTGCCCCGCTTGGCGCTGACACAGGAACATCTGCAAACTCTCTTTAATTATGAGTCTTTTAGAAGAGTTAACAAAAGAAGGAATAATCGAGAATAGCCAAATAAGCGATATAAAAAATCGTGCTAAAGAAAAGTTTGCAGGAGATATAGATGCAGCTTTGATTGAATCTGGAGTGAAAGAAGAAAAAATCCTTGAAGTAAAAGGAAAGTTTTTACAGATTCCTATAAAAAAAATAAAGAGGGAAGAGATTTCTTTTGATACATTGAAATATATTTCAGAGGATTCAGCGACTCATTACCATTTTGTGCCGTTGGAACTCAAAGATGGAGTATTGGAAGTGGGTATTATAAATGGAGAAGATATCCAAACACTTGATGCATTGCAGTTTATTTCTGCCAAAATTGGTATTCCATTTAAGGTGTATTTAATTTCAAAAAGCGATTATGAGATTGTTATGGAATCTTACAAGGGTTTAGGGAATCAGGTGAAAGAAGCTTTGGAAGAATTAAATCAAGATGAAGTAGAAAGCATGAGTGAAGAGAACCTAAGCAAGGAAATAACAAAAGTAAAACCAGGGGAAGAGACGAAAATAGTGGAAGACGCTCCTGTTATAAAAATTGTAGCCGTGATTCTTCGCAATGCCTTAGAAGGAGAAGCTTCTGATATTCATATAGAATTTACTGGAGAAAAAGTAAAAGTCCGTTTTCGTGTGGATGGAGTTCTTCATACTAGTATAGTATTACCACCAAATGTTTATAGTGGAATAGTAGCGCGTGTAAAAATTTTAGCTAAATTACGTCTTGATGAAAAGAGAAAACCTCAAGATGGAAGTTTTAGCGCAAATATTGATGGACGAAAAGTTGATTTTCGTGTTTCTACTATGCCGGCTTATTATGGCGAGAAAATCGTTATGCGTATATTGGATGCGGAGAAGGGAGTTAAATCAATAGAACAGCTTGGTTTGTCAGAAGTAAATTTAAATATGGTTCGAGAAGCGATTAAAAGACCTTATGGACTTATTTTGATTACTGGTCCTACAGGTTCTGGAAAATCTACAACACTATATTCAATGATGAATGAGCTTGATAAAGAAAAAAGCAACATCGTTTCCTTGGAAGATCCGGTGGAGTATCACATGCCAGATATAAACCAGTCTCAAATGATGCCAGAAATTGGATACACTTTCGCATCAGGACTTCGTTCTATTTTGCGACAAGACCCAGACATAATAATGGTGGGAGAAATACGCGATAAAGAGACGGCTCAGCTGGCTATTCAAGCTGCTTTGACTGGACACCTTGTTATTTCAACTCTCCACACAAATAGCGCCATCGGAGCAGTTCCTCGTTTGGTGGATATGGGTGTCGATCCGTATTTGATTGCGCCGACCTTGATTTTATCTATTGCTCAGCGTTTGGCTAGGACGACTTGTCCTTCTTCAAGAAAGCTTGTTCCGATGGATGAAAGTATTAAAATACAAATTGAGGAACAGATGAAAGATTTACCAGCTGAATTCAAGAAAGAAATCGGGGCAAATGAAAAGATGTATGAAACTGTCCCTTCAAATGAATGTCCTTCAGGTACGAGAGGCCGTATTGCTGTCTTTGAAATGTTCAAGGTAGATAAAGAAATGCAGAATATAATATTAAAGAGCCCAACAAATGGAGAAATCTATAAACTAGCTCGAAAGCATGGTATGCTTATGATGAAGGAAGACGCAATGCTCAAATCTATTCAAGGTATTATTCCATTTTCAGAAGTATATAATTTCACCACTGAAAATGATTAAGGTCGCATTTAATTAAAAGTAATTTTGTGGTATAATTATAGGTGATATTTTAAAAATATATGGAAAAAATAAAAATTCTAATAGTTGATGACGATAGTTTTCTTTTAGATATGTATGCGCTCAAATTTAGCCAGAATAATTTTGAAGTTCATACGGCTCTTTCTGGTTCGCAGGCGATAGAAAAACTCAAAGGTGGATTAAATCCTGTTGTTATTTTGTTGGATATAATTATGCCGGAGATGGACGGTTTTCAAATGCTAGAAAAAATAAATAATGAAAAAATATCTCCCGATTCTGTAAAGATTATTTTGTCTAATAAGAGTCAGCAAGAAGACATTGACAAAGGTAATAGTTTAGGTGTGGCGGGGTATATTATAAAAGCAAATTCTACTCCAGTAGAAGTAATAAATCAGGTAATGAGTATCTTGGAGAAGAATTCTAAAGTTTCTAAAAAATAGCAATGGATTATAAGAAAAAACTTGAAGAACTTATCTTGATTGTCATCCGCGAAGGTGGATCAGACTTACATTTGGGTACTGGACGCGTGCCAGTTATTCGTGTGGCTGGAGAACTTATATCCTTAGTAAAATCTCCGGTTTTCACTGAAAAAGATACGATTGGGATTTTGGGGGAAGTTTTGGAAAAAACGAAAGTTGATAGATTTTTTGAAAATCAAGAAGCAGATTTTTCTTATGATTTTCGTGGAGAAGCGCGATTGCGTGGCAATGCTTTCTTCCAAAAGGGTTTGATTTGTATAGTTTTTCGATTGGTGCCGAAAGTAAAAACCATAGAAGAATTACATTTACCTCCGATTATTGGTGAATTAGCTCTCAAAAAACAAGGATTTTTCTTAGTCGTTGGTCCTGTCGGACAAGGTAAATCCACCACTCTTTCCGCTATGGTTGATTTAATCAACAACAAGCAAGCGCGCAATATCATAACGATTGAAGACCCTATCGAACATGTGTATGTGCCAAATAAATCCATAATAAATCAGCGAGAAGTGGGCATCGATACCAAGGATTTCCACATAGCTCTCAAATCCGTTTTTCGTGAAGATGTGAATGTGATAATGATAGGAGAAATGCGCACACCGGAAACTATTGCCACAGCTGTGACAGCAGCCGAAACGGGGCACTTGGTGCTTTCAACTTTACATACCAATAATGCTTCTCAGACTGTAGATAGAATAATTGATTCTTTCCCTGGAGATCAGCAAGATCAGATTCGCACTCAGCTTGCATCATCCCTCCTCGGTATTTTTTCTCAAAGATTAATTCCCAGAATCACTGGCGGACTTATTCCAGCCTATGAGCTTTTGTTGAATAATAATGCTGTATCAAATTTGATTCGTGAAAAGCGCACGCATGAGATTGATGTAGTTATAGAAACTGGAATGGAATCCGGAATGATAGACCTCAACCATTCGCTTATGGAACTCGTGCGAACTGGAGAAATTACTATAGAAAATGCTTATCAATATTCTTTGAATCCTAAAGGTTTAGAGCGTATGTTATAAAATTATGTTATTCAATTATAAAGCAATAGATAGTGCCGGAATAAGTAAAGAAGGGGAAATAGACGCTCCTAATCGGGATGTTGCTATAAGCGGACTCCAAAGACGTGGCTTGGTTGTTATTTCTATAAAAGACGAAGAAGAAAGTAAATCTCTTTTCTCAATTTCTTTTTTTGAAAGAGTTTCCAATAAAGATGTGGTTATTCTTTCCCGTCAGATTGCAACTCTTTTCGAGGCGCAAGTTTCTGCATTGAAAGCTTTTACAATGTTGTCCACCAACACAGAGAACAAGCTTTTGGGTAAAAAGTTGAATACTATCAGTGACGATCTTCAAGCGGGTCTTTCTATTTCCGGTGCACTCGAAAAGCATCCGGATGTGTTTTCTAATTTTTATATAAATATGGTCAAGGTTGGAGAAGAGACTGGAAAACTCAATCAGACCTTCCTTCACTTGGCGGAATATTTAGATCGCCAATATTCTATTACTTCTAAAACTAGAAATGCGCTCATCTATCCAGTGTTTGTTGTTATTACTTTCTTTGTGGTTATGATTCTCATGTTTGTAATCGTAATTCCAAAACTTTCTGCAATCATTTTGGACTCTGGTCAGGAAATTCCTTTTTATACGAAGATAGTCATTTCGATTTCAGATCTTTTTGTTAATTATGGTTTCTTTGTCCTTATATTTTTTGTGCTTTTGGGAATTTGGGTATGGAGGCTTTCTTCTACAGAAAAAGGAAAACAATATCTTGATTCCCTAAAGCTTTCTACGCCGGCTGTTGGTAATTTGTATAAAAAACTTTATCTCTCCAGAATAACAGACAATTTAAATACGATGCTCTCTTCTGGTGTTCCTATTGTTCGATCTATAGACATAACTTCCGAGGTTGTCGGTAGTCTTGTGTATAAAGAACTTTTAAACGAAGTATCAGACGGAGTGAAGTCTGGTCTTTCTCTTTCGGTAGCTTTCACTAAACATAGACAAGAAATTCCAAGTATTTTAGTGCAAATGGTTCAAGTTGGTGAGGAAACTGGTTCTTTGGGTTCTATTTTAAAGACTTTGACTGACTTTTATAAGCGTGAAGTGGACGATGCCATAGATACATTGGTTGGTTTGATTGAGCCAGTCATGATAGTTGTCTTAGGTTTGGGTGTTGGAATACTCTTGGTTTCTGTTTTGATGCCTATTTACAATCTTGCAGGTTCAATAGGTTAGCTGTGGATAACTTTCTTGCGTATACATTATGGTGTATATGGTATAATTGGTGTATTAAAAAATAAGTCGATATTATAAATTATTAGTTAATTTCAGCCCTTGGCTGATATCCGCCTTGGGCGGGGAAAATTATTATGAAAATGAAGAAAGGTTTTACATTAATTGAGCTTTTGGTTGTTGTCGCTATTATCGGTATTTTGGCGTCAGTTGTTTTGGCTTCTCTTAACACTGCACGATCAAAGGGTGCTGATGCAGCTGTAAAGGCTGATATGGCAAATGTTCGCCCACAAGCAGAGCTTTATTATGATGGTACTACGGGAAATGGTAAATATAATACAGGTTCAGCTACTACTACTTGTGCTACTGGTGTATTTGCTGATACAAATATCACAGCAGCTATCGCTCACATAACAGCACAATCAGTTGCTCCAGCTTGTTATACTAGCGCTGATGGTCAGAAATGGGCTATGAGTGTTTCAGCTCTTAAAGGAGGTGGAACATGGTGTGTAGATAATTCTGGATGGGCAAAAGCAGGTGTTGCAGGTACAGCAGGTACTTGTACAGCTAGCTAGTATTTAAAATTAGATTTTTAAACAAAAAAACCACCTAAGGGTGGTTTTTTTGTTTATGGTGTTTATGGTATGATATGTAAAGTTTTTATTATATAAATTAGATGAATTTTTTTCTAAAAATGAACCTAAAAACAGGTTTTACGTTGATTGAGCTTTTGATTGTTGTCGCCATCATCGGTATTCTTTCTTCCATAGTGATGTCTTCAGTAAATGATGCTCGAATAAAAGCCATGGATGTGGTTGTAAAGGGTAGTTTGAAAAGTATTCAAACTCAAGCGCAAATATATTACGGAGATAATGCAAATGCTTATAGTGGGTTGTGTGATGATCCGACAGTTTTGGCTGCTTTTAATAAAGCGATAGCAAATGCGGGTATTGGTACAGGGTATAATCAACCTCCTACATATAACGGTCCATATCCAGGTGTATGCAATGATACTTTTCAATTCGGATATAATGGATATGCAGTTTTTGTTTCTCTGAAGTCTCTCCCTCAATCTTATCCGAGTTCTTATTGGTGTGTCGATTCCACTGGATATTCGGGTATTATGACAAATGGGATTGGAGGAGGAGTTAATATCACCGGTCCAGAGCTTCCAAATAATTGTAAACAGAATTTGTAAATTTATTATTAAAAAATAAGTCGATATTATAAATAAAATAAAAATTATTATGAAAATGAAAAAAGGATTTACATTGATTGAGTTGTTGGTGGTAGTAGCAATTATCGGAATTTTGGCATCTGTTGTTTTGGTTTCAATGTCTTCTGCAAAAAATAAAGGCTCAGATGCATCAATAAAAGCAAATTTGCATACAGTTATAAATCAAGCAGAACTTTTTGCTGGTGATCATAGTGATAAATATTTACCAGTTGGTGTTACTGAAACTTTTGGTCCCGCAATTTGTCCTTCTGTCTATGATGCTTCCGGAACCAATATATTTGAAAGTAATAAGCAAATGTTTGATGCATTAAGTGAGGCAATTAAGCAAGGTAGTGGAAATAATTGTTTCAACTCTTCTACTGCATGGGCAGTGGCTATCGGTTTAAGGGCTGATACTAGTCATTCTTGGTGTGTTGATAACTCAGGAGTCGCTAAAGAAGTACCATACACTTCAGATACTGCAATTAGCGATACTGGAGCTTGTTTAGACTAAAAATAAGGTATAGGGTGTGATATAATGTAATTATGGTTTTTCCATTTTTCGCCATATTTTTTGTATTAGGTACTATCATTGGAAGCTTTTTGAATGTCGTGATTTTTCGAATGAATACACAAAAGTCCTTTTTCGGGTCTTTTGGTGGCAGAAGCGCATGTATGTCTTGTAAAAACAAGCTTACTTGGTATGAACTCGTACCACTTTTTAGTTTCTTGGGCCTTCGGGGGCGATGTAGAACTTGTAAAAGTAAAATCTCAATTCAGTATCCATTGGTAGAGTTGGTGACTGGTCTAATTTTTGCTTTGCTTTTTTTGAAATTTGAAAATATTTTCTTTTCTTCTGGTTTTGTATTCTTTATCACTTATTTATATTATGCTGTCATATTTTCAATTCTTATAGTTATCACAGTTTATGATTTAAGACATAAGATTATTCCAGATATACTTTCTTTTGTTTTTGGCGCATTGGCATTTATTGGATTGTTTTTCTTCCATAGCAATGGCATTTATTGGTATATTCCGTCAATCATGGATTTTTTGTCTGGTCTTCTCATAGCATTGCCTTTTGCTTTCTTTTGGCTCGTTTCTGGTGGCAGATGGATGGGATTAGGGGATGCAAAATTAGCAATTGGAATTGGTTGGATGCTTGGTCTTTCTGGCGCTTTATCTAGTTTGACTATAGCATTTTATTTTGGAGCTATTGTAGGATTGTTTCTTATAATCTTTTCAAAAATTTACGGTTGGAAGTATAAGATGAAAAGTGAAATTCCTTTTGCTCCATTTTTAGTTTTAGGAACAGTGCTGGTATTTCTTTTTGAACTTAACTTTTTTGTATTTATTTTTTAAATTATGAAAAAATTATTTGGGAAACAAAACAATAAAGGGATGACTTATGTAGAACTTATTGTGGTTTTGTCTATTTTTTCTATAATGTCTTCCATCATTCTTTTTAATTATCGGGAATTTCAGGGGAAAGTAGATATAAAAAATCTAGCCAGTGATATTGCTTTGAAAGTTGTTGAAGCCCAAAAAGCTTCTTTGTCAGGTAGTCTGCCTCCAGCCACTTCACAGTATCCTGTGACTACTACTTGGAAACCATCTTTTGGAGTTTATTTTGACACTACTTCTGAAAATAATAAAAAGAATTTTATCTATTTTACTGATTTAGACAATACAACACCTTCACAGAATGGGGTATTTGACGGTTCTGGTTCTGGTTGCACTGGAGAATGTTTAGAGCAAATTACAATTACAAAAGGAGATTATATTTCTAAATTAGAAGTTTTTTATCAAAATAATCCTACTCCTGTCAATTTAGATGATTTAACAATATCATTTTCAAGACCAAATTCCGGAGCGGTGTTGGTTTCAGGTGTTAATAAATTGGTGGATGTTTCTTACGCTCAAATTACAATTGCTTCAACTAGTTCATCTATTGCTATAATAAAATTATATCCCTCAGGTAGAATTCAAGTAAATTAATATGCAGAATAAAAACAACAATCAAAGAGGGTTTACGATAATAGAGACAATGATTGCCGTTTCTCTTTTTGTGGTAGTTGTTATGTCTGGAATGGCTGCTTTATTGAATGCAAATTTGATTCAACAGAAATCGCAAAGTATGCGTTCCATTATAGACAATATGAGTTTTATACTAGAAGATATATCTAGAAATTTAAGAACGGGGACTGATGTTGAATGTTTTCAAAAAGTAACAGAAACGGCTATAACAATTTCAGGTAATGCTCATAGTTGTTCAGATGGTTGGGCAATTGCATTTGAATCTGCTGACGGTCATCACAATAATACAGATCAATGGGTTTATTATATAAGTGATGATGGGAAGATTTTTAAATCAGTAGAGAAAGCAGCAGCTGGAAGTTTTATTCAACTTACTCCCGAAGAGGTGGTGATAGATATAGCATCCTCCGGTTTTTCAGTGTTAGGAGCAGAACAGCTTTCTTCTGGCGATGAGCAACAGCCTTTTTCCACTATCAGGTTAGTGGGTAACATAACTTTCAAGGATGTTGTGACTCCTTTTTCTTTACAAACTTCAGTATCGCAAAGAGGAATAGATAGATAAAATGAAAAATTATTTTTTACAAAAGAATAAATCTATAAAAAGTCGCAAAGCATCAAACACGGCGAGAGGTTTTACCCTTGTTGAAACACTTGTTGCCATTTCTATTTTTACTGTATCATTGCTCGGGATGATGACAATTCTTTCAGGAAGCATTTCTAATACTTTTTATGCTAAACAAAAAATAGTTGCTTCCTATTTAGCTCAAGAGGGTATTGAATATATCAGAAATATGCGTGATACTTATGTTCTCTATAGCGCAGATGGGCAGACTGGTTGGAATAGTTTCAATGATAATTTAAGTACTCATTCTTGTATGACTGAGAATGGTTGTTTCTTAAATGCGGATAATCTTTTTTCTTTACCTACTCCAATGCCGATGACTAAAGTCACTCTTACCGCTTGTTCTTCTTCAACTTGTCCAAGTGGTATTTTGTCTTACGATTCAACAACAGGAAAATATGGTTTTACTGGAACAGTTTCCACTTTTACGAGAAAAATTGTTGTAAATATTGTTAGTTCGGAAGAAACAAGGATTTCCTCTACTGTTTCTTGGGCCCAAGGTTCTGGAAATTATAGTATAGTGTTTTCGGAAAGTTTATTTAATTGGGTAGAATAAAAAAATGATAAAAAAAGTATTTAAAAAAAATAATAAAGGATTTGTAATACTTTTTGCCGTTACACTTTCAAGCATTATCTTAGCTATTGCTTTAGGTGTTTCCAACGTAGCTTTGAAAGAGATAAAGTTTGGTACTTCAGCCAAAGATACGAATGAAGCATTTTTTGCAGCTGATACTGGCGCTGAGTATGTTTTAAATGAAGACAAAAAAGGTTCTTATCCTTTGGCTCAGGTATATTCTGTTACTTTTTCAAATTTAGGCATTAATGGGCAAAGTTGCGCCAAAGCAACAATTGATAAAACTAGTGATCTTGTTACCACTGTTATTTCTAAAGGATATAATAGCGGGGGAAACGATCCTTCATGTGTGTCTACCAGCTTAAATCGCATTGAACGTGAAATAAAGATATCATATTAATTCCTATATGGATGATTTAGAAGAAAAAAAAAGAGCCAGTCTTGCAGTGTCTAGGCGAGTAGAAAAATTGCGAAGCGAAATCGCTAGATTACGAGATGCGTATCACATAAAGAATGATCCCACCGTGACGGATGATGTCTATGATTCTTTGACTCGCGAATTAAAAACACTTTTGCAAAAATATCCTGAATTTAACAATCCGAATGCTCCAGAAAACAGGGTTGCCGGAAAGCCACTTGATAAATTTGTTAAAGTAAAACACCAGACGAGGATGCTTTCTTTGAACGATGTTTTTAGCGAGGAAGAATTATTTGATTGGGAAAAAAGAATTAAAAAACTTTTGTCAGCAAATACTAAATTTGATTATTTTTGTGAAATAAAATTTGATGGATTGGCGATTTCTTTAATTTATGAAAATGGAAAGTTTACGCGTGGGGCGACTAGGGGAGATGGTTTTATCGGAGAGGACATTACCCAGAATTTGAAAACTATAAGTTCAATTCCATTGATTTTACAAAAGCCTTATCCTCCGTATTTGGAAGTTCGCGGAGAGGCGCTTTTGAGTAAAGAAACACTTTCAAGGTTGAATCTTGAGAATGAAAAAGAAGGAAAACCTTTATTTGCTAATACCAGAAATGCGGCAGCGGGAAGCTTGCGTCAGCTAGATCCAAATCTTGCAAAAGAGAGGCATTTAGATTTTATTGCTTATGATTTAATTGGTGAAAATTTTTTACCAAATCTTCTTCATTCTGAAAAACATAAGATGTTGCGACAGTTAGGATTTAAAGTTGAGAAATTGGAGGAAAAATGCAAGAACTTGGAAGAAGTTATTGTTTTTATTAAAAAGTTTGAAAAAATACGTCCTAGTTTTATTTTTGGCACTGACGGTATTGTGATATCAGTAGATGATTTGAAATTACAGGAAATTCTTGGTGTTGTCGGTAAGGCTCCACGATATATGGCAGCTTTTAAATATCCAGCAGAGAGAGCAACTACCGTAGTAAAAGAAATTTTAGTCAATGTCGGACGCACTGGTGTGCTCACTCCACTTGCGCTTTTTGAGCCGACCTTGGTTGCAGGTTCTACGGTATCAAAAGCGACCTTACACAATATGGATCAGATAGAACGTTTAGGTTTGCAAGTAGGAGACACAGTAGTGATAGAAAAAGCAGGGGATGTGATTCCAAAAGTTGTGGAGGTATTAGTTAAAATGCGTACTGGTAAAGAGAAAAAATTCAAAATGCCAACAGTCTGTCCAGCGTGTGGAACAAAGATAGAAAAAAGGGAAGATTTAGTTGCAAGTTTTTGCCCGAATCCAAAATGTCCGGCAAAAAATGAGAGGTATTTGGAACATTTTGTATCTGTGTTTGAAATCTATGAACTCGGCCCTAAAATTTTAAGGCGTTTTAAGGATGAAGGTTTGGTTACTGATGCATCAGATATTTTCACTTTAGAAAAATCTGACATAGCGCCACTTGAACGTTTTGGAGAAAAATCTGCAGAAAATATCGTAAAAGAGATAGAAAATAAAAAGCACATTTCATTTGCAAAGTTTTTATGGGCTTTGGGGATATTACATGTTGGCGAGGAAACAGCGCGAGATTTAGCTTTGCATTTTGGAACTTTGGAAAAATTGATAAACGGAAAATTTGAAGAAATAGACGAGATAGAAAATATTGGTCCAGCTGTGTCTAAAAGCCTTTATGAATTTTTTAATGATAAAAATAATTTGAATTTTATTAAAAAATTAGAAAAAAATGGTGTAGTGATAGAAAAAGCTGAAAAGAAAAAAGCTGGTAAATTCACAGGGATGAATTTCGTTCTTACAGGAACGCTTTCCACTATGTCACGTGAAATAGCGAAAGAAAAAATCCTTAATTTAGGTGGAAAAGTCGTGGGTTCTGTTTCCAAAAATACTTCTTATGTTGTAGCTGGCGCAGAGCCTGGTTCTAAGCTCACAACTGCTGAAAAGCTTGGGGTAAAAGTGATAGATGAGAAAAGTTTTATAAATATGATAGGATAGTAGCACGCACGGAGGCGTCGCATAGCGGTCTAGTGCGCAGACCTGGAAAGTCTGTGTGGGGAAACCCACCGAGAGTTCGAATCTCTCCGCCTCCGCCAATTTTTTTTGTGTTACAATTACTATATAAGTTAAAGTCGAATTTAGTATTTTAATATAAGTAATATTTATGAAAGGATATAATTCAAACATTGAGAAAGAGACATTGGCAAATAATAATTTTCGCAAAGTGCTTTATACAGCAAAGCATTGCCAGTTGGTTTTGATGAGTTTAAAACCAAATGAAGATATTGGTATGGAAGTTCATACGGATAATGATCAATTTTTCCGTTTTGAACAAGGAGAGGGAAAATGCATAATTGATGGAAATTCTTACAATCTTGAAAATGGGTCAGTTATTATAGTTCCAGCTGGAGCGCAACATAATATTATAAATACTTCTCCTACTCAAGATTTAAAGCTTTATACTATTTATTCTCCAGCTCATCATAAAGACGGTGTGGTGAGGGCTACAAAACAGGAAGCAGAAAAAGACAGTCCAGAATTCGACGGAAAGACGACTGAATAGTGGATGAAAAATATTCTCAAAAAAATCTTACTGTTAAATAAAAAAGAAGGTGAAACACCACTTTTTGCGTTGGAAAGTTTTCGAAAGAAAAATAAAGAATATGAAGATGTAAAGATGACTTATGCTGGTCGGCTGGACCCTATGGCGAGCGGGTTGTTGCTTGTGCTCACAGGAGAGGAGACAAAAAATAAAGAAAAATACCTAGCTTTAGACAAAGAATATGAATTTGAAGTTCTTTTTGGTTTTGCGACGGATACGTATGATATTTTAGGTAAAGTCGTAACCCCCACCAACCTCCCCCTTAATAAGGGGGAGGCAAGGAGGGGGTTTGCATTAAAGAATTTGATCAAAAAGAATTTAAAATTCTTTACAGGTAAATTTATTCAAAAGTATCCCATCTATTCGTCAAAAACCGTCAAAGGGAAACAGCTTTTTCAATATGCGAGAGGCGGGGAAGATGTAGAGATACCAGAACGAGAAGTGTTTGTGAAAGGATTAAAATTTTTAAGATTGAGAAAAATAAGTAATAAAAAACTTTTAGAAAATATAGAAAAAAGAATTAAAAAAGTAAAAGGGGATTTTAGACAGAAAGAGATATTAAAAATTTGGCGAAAGAATCTAAGTGTTAAACATTCGATGTTTGACACTGGATTTTATGTTGCAGGTTTTAAGGTAAAATGTAGCAGTGGCACATATGTGAGGGCAATATCAAATTCTCTGGGTGAAAAGATGGGTATACCAGCTTTGGCTTTTTCAATAAAAAGAACAAAAATTGGAAATTGGAGGTAATTGGAGTATCATATAATGATGATATTTTCTGCTTTAGTTACGATAATAGGTCTTTCGCTTTTTGAGGCGGTTTCTTCTGTTGATAATGCCATTATCAATGCAGAAGTCTTGTCTACGATGAGTGCTAGGGCGAGACGATGGTTTCTGACTTGGGGAATGTTTATTGCTGTTTTTCTTGTTCGAGGGCTTTTACCTTTTGTAATAGTTTGGTCTTTTAACACAGCTTTGACCCCATTTCAGATTTTGTCTGCCGCTTGGTCCAACGATCCTCTAGTTTTAGAATCCATAGAAAAATCAGCTCCAATTCTTCTTGTTGCTGGTGGAGTATTTCTTTTATTTTTATTTTTACATTGGCTTTTCCTTGAAGAAAAACATTTAGGTTTACCGAAAACAGAGAAATTTTTTATGTCTAAAGGTGTTTGGTTTTATGCTATAGTTTCTGTTTTACTTGCAGTTATTTCATGGTTTGCGCTCAAAGAAAATAGCATGATGGGTTTTGGAGCTGTAGTCGGTTCTAGTTTGTTTTTTATTACTCACGGTTTCAAACAAAACGCCGAAGCGGAGGAAAGGAAAATGCTTAGCAGTACTAGTTCAGATTTGAGTAAACTTTTCTTTTTGGAAATAATTGATACGACTTTCTCTATTGATGGAGTTCTTGGAGCTTTTGCTTTTACACTTTCTGTTCCTCTTATATTACTCGGTAATGGTTTGGGCGCTGTTTTGGTTCGACAAATTACGATAAGCAATATAGAACGGATAAAAAAATATGTTTATCTTAAAAATGGAGCGATGTATTCTATACTTGTTCTAGGGATAATAATGATATTACATAGTTTTGGCTTTAAAATTCCAGAATATGTTTCGCCAGTTATGACTATACTTATTATTCTTTTCTTTTTTTGGAAATCAAAATTGCATTTAGAAAATTGTGTAAAATAAGAAAATGGCATCTAAATTTGAAGGAGAATTCAATAATGGATATAAAAAGCTGAACAAATACCAAAAAGAAGCAGTAGATGCCATAGACGGTCCGGTTATGGTGGTGGCGGGGCCAGGCACAGGCAAGACGCAGATACTAGCGCTTCGCATTGCGAATATTTTAAAGAAAACGCATTCTGGTGCAGATGGAATTTTATGTCTCACTTTTACCAATGCTGCGGTAGAAGCGATGAAAAATAGACTAAAAAGCTATATCGGTGAGGAAGCTGAGAAGGTAAACATTTATACTTTTCATAGCTTTGGTATGAAAATTCTTGAAGAAAATTTTGAAGTTTTGGGTCTAAAAGAAAAACCTAGGCTTATGGATGATACTGGACGAGCCATCTTATTTGAAGAAATTCTCGCGCAAAATGATTGGCAGTATCTTTCTCCGCGTGGGGGAGCGATGAAATATTTTGAAGATTTAAAATCTCTCATTTCATTTACCAAGCGTGAATGCATATCATCAATTGAATTTGAAAAGGAAATAGAGAGAGAAATTAAAAATATTGAAAATGATGAAGGAAATATTTCCACTCGTGGCGAAACGAAGGGCACTCTTAAAAAAGAATCATTAAAGGCTCTCGAGGGGCTTATGAAATCAAAAGAGGTGGCGAAATTTATTGATTTTTATGAAAACGCAAAAAAAGAAAGAAACCTTTTTGATTACGATGATGTGCTCTTAAATTTGGTAAAAGTAGTAGAGAAATCAAAAGATGCAATTGCGCGAATCAGAGAGTCTTATCTATATGTGCTTGTGGATGAACATCAGGATTCTTCACGCGTGCAAAACGAATTTTTGGCAAAAGTTTGGGCGCCACTTGAAAAACCGGATATTTTTGTGGTGGGTGATGATCGCCAACTTATTTATGGTTTCTCTGGCGCTTCAATTGAACATTTTGCCGGTTTCCGCAATACTTTTAAAGGCGCCAAACTCATAACTTTAGTGGATAATTATCGTTCAACTCAAGTTATACTTGATGCCGCGCATGCTCTTTTGCCTAGCGTTATGTCGGATAAAAAACTCATAAGTCAAAATAAAATACAGCATCCGATAAAGTTGATTGAAGCACAAAATGAAGAAATGGAAATTTTAGCGGCTGGAAATGATATCAAAATTAAAATCAAAGATGGCGTTACGCCGAGTGAATGCGCTGTTTTGGTTCCCAAGAACGCTCAGGCTAGGGAAGCTATGCGCATACTTTACGGAATGGGCGTGCCTGTTTCTACCGCAGAATCCGTAAACCTTTTTGATGAGGAAAAAGCGCAGGCATTTTTACGGGTGATGAAAATAATGGACACTGGCGACCCCGTTTCTCTCTCTTTGTCTTTTTTTGATCCGATTTCTGATCTTACACCGATAGAAGCATACAAGTTTCTTTCGAGCCAATATATGCGCGAGTTTTCTTTCAATAAATTTGTCGGCAGTAATTCATGGATGGAAAAAATTTTAAAATTACGAGACGCAAAAGAAAAACATGATTTGAAATCTTTTATATTGTTTTTAGGGAAAGAACTTTTTGCGGATAACACTGAAAGAGAACTTACTTCCGGCGAAGAGATTGTGAATACGATATTGGGCCTGCTTGAGCGAGAACAAGAAAAAAATAAACATATAACTTTTTCGCAATTTGTAACATATTTGGAGAAGATTCAAATTTATGGAGAATTTGTGCCGATTGTCGGTGGAAAAAATGATGGCGTAAGGGTCCTCACCATGCATGGTTCGAAAGGTCTTGAATTTGATTATGTGTGGATTGGTCATATGGATGAAAAGTCGCTTGCTGGTGGAAAGAGGTTTGGGTTTACATTACCAGATAGCATAAAGGACAGGATAGAAGAGCGTGATATTGACGCTATCAAGCGAAAGCTCTTTGTGGCTATCACTCGCGCCAAAAGGTTTTGCACTCTTTCATATTCAACTCTTTCAAAAAAGGAAAATGAACGCGAGCTTGCAAAGGTGATAGCAGAATTACCTGAGGAAGTTTTTGAGAAAGAAAAAGTGAAAGATATTAAAAAAACAAAAGAAAAAAAAGATTCCCTATTGCCGGAGCTCATAAAATTAGTCGGAGTTAAATACAAAGATCGCTTTGTGTCTGCGTCGCTTCTTAACAATTTTTTTGAGTGCCCTTGGAAATGGTATTTTGCAAATTTGTTGCAGTTGCCAGAGCCAGATAATGAGCATTTTGTTTTTGGGAATAAAGTCCACAGCGCAATAGATTTGATTTTAAAAGAAAACAAAGTGCCGAGTGAGCGGGAGATTTTGGCAATTCTGGAAGGGAACAAAGAAATTGCTGAACTGATTTTGAGGTGGGCTAAAACGAGGTTTTCGGAGATTGCAAAAAATCGCAAAAATGAATATTCCATATCTTTACCTGACCCAAAATTTCCTCATTTAAAAATTTACGGTCGGCTAGACTTAGTAGAAAAACTTGATGGTAATAACGTGAGAGTTACTGATTTTAAAACTGGCTCAGTAAAAAGAAAATCTGAAATAGAAAAACTAGACGATGAAGGGCGACAGAGCAATCTCATGCGTCAGCTTGCCATGTATTCGTATCTTCTTCAAAATAATGAAAAATGGCGCGGAGTGGTTGTGAGCGAAAGCCGTCTGGAATTTTTAGAAGCAAAAGGAAAAGATGGAATTTATGATTATGTTGTGACAAAAAAAGATATTGATCTTTTAGTTCGCGATATTTCAGATTACGATAAAATGCTGAAAGATGGGTCGTGGACAAACCATCCTTGCAATCATAATTCATACGGGAAAAATACAGGATGTGAATACTGCAAAATGGCGGAGATTTATACTGGTCCGTTGTCTAAGAAGCCTAAATAAAAGCCTAAAACGATAAATACTATTATCAGGACGATTAGAATCACATCAATTTTTTTCATATTTAATTAGCAGGGGAATCTAGCGAATAGTTCCCTTGAATATCTTTGTCGTCAAATCTTCGATTTTTTTATGAACAACATCAATTTCTTCAGAAGTTAATGTTTTATCTAGTGAACGATAGGTGATGCGGTATGCATAACTTATTTTTCCTTCGCCGAACTTCTTGGCATTTTCGTATTTATCTATAAGCGTCACTTCTTCTACCAATCCAGGTGCGGATTCTCTGACGAAATCAAAATAATCATTTGGGATGAAGTCGTTGCTGACAACAAAAGAAATATCTCGAACTATAGGTGGATACTTACTGACTTCCACGAATTTTTTGCCGAGCTTTAGCTGTTTCTTTACTCTTTCGTCTTCTGACCAGAGCAAGCGAATGTCTGGGAGTTGCATACTGGCGATAGCTAGACGCTCCAAACCGAAACCAAAAGCCCATCCGTGATAGCCTTCAAGTCCTAGATTGGACAAGACAGTTTTTCTTACCATTCCTGAGCCCAGCATTTCTATCCATTTGCCGTTGATTTCTGCTTCCATTTCAAAGCTTGGGTCCGTATAAGGGAAAGTATGGTCATAAAAACGGAAATTTGTTTTGCCAAAAATACTTGTTGCTATATCTGTGAGCGCGTCTTTCAAATCTTGCGGAGTGATTTTCTTTTTATCATCTGGCGCTATGAGCCAGCCTCCGAATTGGTGGAAGACATTCATGTGGCGAGCGTCTATCTCATCTTTGCGATACACCTTGCCGTAACAAATAGCTCCGAGAGTTTCTTTATTTGCAATTCTTTTCTTAATTTCTGGAAGATTTAAATAGTAATACCAGAAAACAGTGTCGTGTGTTCTTAGAACATTGTCTTTATCGACATAGTAAGTGTCTGAAGGACTGCGAGCAGGGTGACCTTCGGGCATGTTGAATAAATCAAAAAGGATTTTCGTTGGTACGATTTCTGGTATTTTGATTTCATCGAAACCTTTTAGAGAAGATACTTCTTTTGCTTTTTTGACTATTTCTTCAAGTGGGCTTCCATGTGTGCGGGAAAGGTCAGGCATTCCTAGGTAGCGCTTTAATCGCATTGAATGAGCATCCTTTTTAGATTCCAAGTCTTTTTTGAAAACTGCTTCGTCAGAGGTTGATATGTCGTATTTTGCCATCTTTTTAGTTTAGATAAAAATCATTAAAAAGTAAACCCCTATATTAAATGTTTTATTGCATTTATATTCTGTTTTTGATATTGTTAAATTATGAGTTTCAATCAGGCAAATACTATTATAGGCATTATTATTAGCTCCCAAATGAGTGGAGGTCTTGCCTGTCCCTAAATTAAAATCCCAAATCTCGAATTTAGAAACAAGCTAGCTCTTCACCCAAAGGAGCTAGTTTTGTTTTCGGCTGGTGGTGCCGATTGCGAAAAGTAAAGATATTGGGAGGAGGAGTTGTTCTTTATGAACGTCGAGCATAACGGTCGACTTGTGAGAGTTTACGCAGACGGGGAAGGTGACATTCTCCTTCTCAGAAAACTTCTTTCTTTGGCCAATGAAAGGAAAGTGATGGGCGGGTCTGTTGGTGTAGTGCCACACGACATACCCAAAGAAGAAATGAAGGGAGTGTTTGTTTATCTCATTCTGAGCTGCGATTTATCACAGGCCCAAGATATGTTTCGGTCAGTTGGTGTTGATCCCCCAGTTGTATTTATTGACCCTATACTAGTAGGGGGGTTGGGTCGATAAAGATCGTTGAAGAAGGCCGTTGCGGGCACCATACCGCAACGGCCTCTTTTCTTTTTCCACATGAGTTTCTTTACACTTATTAAATAGATTGTTATTATAGAAATATGGTTCAGAATACAGATTCAAATAAATATTTTTCAGCAGTTTCATTGCTACTCAGCCTTAAATTTAGAAGGCTGATATTTGTGCTGTAAAATCTCTCAAAATAAAAACTTACAACTCAAACACCAGCCCTCTAAAGGCTGGTGTTCTCGTTTAGGGAATAAAACTAGAATCGTTCGTTGAAAACTTCATAATCAAACGAAGGGAGGTGTGAACTTGAAAGACCATATGCAAAAATTTATTGAAATGACTGCGGATGAACTGCGAGCTTTCGAAAAGCGGAAACGTGACAGAAGGCTTTGATACAAAAAAGAGCGTAAAGAGGCGAAGGCAGAGGACGGTTCAGCTACCGTAGCTCGCGTTGCAGATGGGCTGTAAAGTGATCAAAAATTGAGGGATGTTGCGACTTGTCGTGACATCCCTCTTTTTCTTGTTTTATTTTTCCACTTTTTATCAAAAATACACTAGCAAATGCAGTATAAATTTGTTATAATAGATGTACATTATGGCAAAAGAAAAGGACGAAAAAGACACATCAAAAGGGCATCATTATGATGCTTCTGATATCTCGGTTTTAGAGGGCCTAGAGCCCGTACGGCGCCGTCCAGGCATGTATATTGGTACTACAGGCCCAGAAGGGCTTCATCATTTAGTATGGGAGATTTTTGACAACTCTCGCGATGAAGCGATGGGTGGTTTTTGTAATGACATTGAGGTAGTACTTCTCCCAGGTAATCGTATTCGAGTGGCAGATAATGGCCGAGGTATACCAGTAGATATTCACAAGAAAACAAAAGTTTCAGCTTTGGAAACTGTTATGACCACTTTACATGCTGGAGGAAAATTCGGCGGAGAAGGTTATAAAGTTTCCGGTGGTTTGCACGGTGTGGGCGCATCTGTGGTGAATGCTCTTTCTATTTACTGCAAAGTAGAAGTGCATCGAGATGGCGGTAAATATATGCAGGAATATTCCCAAGGCAAGAAAAAGGCCGCAGTAAAGAAAACCGGCAGTTCAAAACTTCACGGCACAGTTGTGACCTTTGAACCAGACCAAGAAATTTTCAAAGATATAAAGTTTGACTGGAGCACGATAGTAAATCACATTCGTCAGCAAGCCTATTTAGTGAAAGGATTAAAGATTTTAGTTATTGATGCTCGTGGATGGGACCCTAAAAAAGGATTAGATGATTCAGACGTATTTTATTTCCGAGATCTTGGTTTAGAACTTCCTTCCACTTCTTTTTATTTTGAAGGCGGACTCATTTCTCTTATAAAGTTTTACAATAAATTTCAGAAGCCCGTTCAGAGCACTATTTTTTATGTTGAAAAAGAATTAGACGGTGTGGGCGTAGAAGTCGCTCTTCAATATGTGGATGACATCGTGGACCGCATCGTTCCTTTTGCAAACAACATCAACACTCCCGAAGGTGGAACTCATGTGACTGGTTTCAAGACGGCGCTCACGAGGACACTAAACACTTACTGCAAGAAAAATGAAATGATGAAAGAGTCTGAAGGCGGATTTACCGGTGAAGACGTGCTCGAAGGTTTAACTGTCGCTATTTCCGTAAAGCTTCGCGAGATTCAGTTTGAAGGTCAGACCAAAGCCAAGCTCGGCAGTATGGAAGCCCAAGGTGCCGTGGCCACTGTGTTCGGTGAAGCCTTCAATAATTTCCTTGAAGAAAATCCAGATGAAGCAAAAGCTATAATAAATAAGTCTATTCTTGCCCTAAAAGCTCGTAAAGCCGCTAAAGCTGCAAAGGATTCCATATTGCGTAAAGGCGCCCTAGAAGGTATGACTCTCCCGGGTAAATTAGCAGATTGCCAAAGCAAAGACGCTTCAGAATCAGAATTGTTCTTGGTAGAGGGAGATTCTGCAGGAGGTAGCGCCAAGCAGGGTAGAGACCGTCGCACACAAGCCATCCTGCCTCTTCGTGGAAAGATTTTGAATGTTGAACGCGCTCGCATAGACAAGATGCTCGCTTCAAAAGAAGTGAAGTCTTTGGTCATTGCTATGGGCACATCGATTGGAGACACTTTTGACCTTTCCAAAATGCGTTATCATAAAATTATCATCGCCACAGATGCCGACGTGGATGGTTCACACATTCGTACTTTGCTTTTGACTCTTTTCTACAGATATTTCCGCGCAGTGATTGATGCCGGATATATTTACATTGCTCAGCCTCCACTTTATAAAATAAAAAAGGGTAAAGAAATTTCTTACGCCTATACCGATGAAGAAAGAATTAAAATTGTTGGTAAGGGTGCAGATGTGAGTGAAATACAAGAAGTAGAAACAGATGTTCCAGTCGAAGAAGTTGAAGAAGCGCCTGAGGAAATAGCAAAGAAGTCAAACAAAGTGCATGTTCAACGCTTCAAAGGTCTCGGAGAAATGAATCCAGAAGAATTGTGGGAGACGACCATGGACCCAATGCACCGCATTTTGAAAAAGGTAAACATTGACGATGCTGAAGAAGCAAATAAAATCTTTGACATCCTTATGGGCTCCGAAGTCCCTCCTCGCAAATCTTTCATCCAATCAAACGCTAAGTTAGCGGAAATAGATATTTAACTATGATTTATAATGAGAAGCCGGAAGGATTTATTCCTGACATTGAATGTGTCAGTTGTTTGATTGAACATGAAGGGAAGTTTGTCTTACTTCATCGTCAAGATCATAAAATTCATGGGAATACATGGGGTCAGCCGGCTGGTAAGGTAGATAAAAAAGATAAAAACTTAAAAAGTGCTTTAGCACGAGAGATAAAAGAAGAAACAGGAATTAATGCAAAGGAAGATGAATTAATTTTCAGTAAGACATTTTTTGTAGCCCATTCAGATAGAAATTTTCTTTATCATTATTTTAAATTAAATCTTAAAGAAAAATTTGATATAGTTATAAAACAAGATGAACACAAAGCATTTGTTTGGGTCACTCTAGAAGAAGCTCTTAAAATGAAACTTATCCCAGACGAAGATCATTGCCTGAAATATATTTATGGAATTAAATAAAAAGTAATTTTACTTTTTATTTTTGATTTCTTCTAAAAACTTTTTCAATAGTTCTTCGAATGACATTTGTCCGAGTTGGCCAGCGTCGCGAGATTCGAGAGTTATCTTTTTCGCTTCGATTTCTTTATCACCGACGACAATCCAATACGGGATTTTGCTATTTTTTGCATTACGGACTTTGGTGCCGAGGTTTAGGTCTGCATCATCAAATTCTGCGCGGATGCCGGCTTCTTTCAACATTTCATAAACTTTTTTGGCATATTCGTTGTGATTTTCTCGCACAGGGATTATTTTCACCTGTGTTGGCGAAATCCAGAGAGGGAAGTTTCCAGCAGTGTGTTCTATTAAGATAGACATGAATCTTTCAATTGAGCCCATGATAGCTGCGTGAATCATAACGATTCTTTCTTGTCCACCTTTTTCATTTATGCAATACAAATCAAACCTCTCCGGCATATTCATATCTAGCTGGATGGTGGCGACTTGGTGTTCTCGGCCGATGGCGTCTTTGGCCATAAAGTCTATCTTTGGCCCATAGAAAGCCGCTTCGCCGACTGCTTCTATCGCTTTTTCTCCGTTTTTGTTGATTATTTTTCTCAATGCTTCTTCAGAATTGAGCCAGACTTCTTCAGTGCCCAGGTATGCTTTCATATTTTTCGGATCATGTAAGGAAAGGCGAGGTTGTAAAATAAATCCAAAAGTTCCGTAAAAAGTTTTAACGATATTATAAATTTTTCCCATCTCTTCGCTTGCGTCTTTTAATCGGCAGAATACATGCGCATCGTCTTGAGTGATAGAACGCACTCGTGAGAGCCCGCTCAATTCTCCAGTTTGTTCATCTCGGTAAACTTTTGTGGTGTTCGCATATCTCTGAGGAAGCTCTTTATAGCTCCATTGTTTTCGATTATAAATCTGCGTGTGGTGCGGACAATTCATCGGCTTCATTGCAAATTCGTGTCCTTCACGAGTATCTATTCTAAACAAATCATCTTTAAATTTATCCCAGTGGCCGGATTTTTCATAAAGTTCCTTTTTGGTTATATGGGGGATGTCTACTCGCTCATAGCCGACAGCTTCGCGGAGTTCCCAGACGAATCCGTCCAGCAAATCTCGGAGCATCGTTCCTTTTGGTGTAAAGAGGGGAAGTCCTGCGCCGACGAGTTCGGAGAAAGTAAACAAATCTAATTCTTGGCCGAGTTTTTTATGGTCTCTCTTTTCTGCTTCTGCGCGTTGAGCTAGAAATGCATCTAGTTCTTCTTTTGTGTTAAATGCGAGTCCGTAAATACGCGTGAGCATTTTATTTTTCTCGTCTCCACGCCAATACGCTCCAGCCACGCGGTCTAGTTTGAAACTTCCGGGAATTATTTCAACGCTTGGGTTTTCCAAATGTCCTCCACGGCATAAATCTGTAAACCCTCCGCAAGTAAATGCAGTTATTTTTTCCTTACGGTCAACTATTTCATTTATTAGCTCAGCCTTGTATTCATTATTGAAGAATTTCAACGCCTCATCCTTGCTCATTTCCTTGTGCTCCCAAGTTGTCCATTTTGGAAGTTTTTTCAACATTCTGTCCTCAATTTTCTTCAAATCTTTATCGGTTATCTTTTCTGCACCGAAATCAATATCGTAATAAAAGCCATTTTCTATAGCTGGTCCGAGGGTGAGTTTGATTTTATCAAATTTATATATGTCTCCGACTGCTGATGCCATTAAGTGAGCCAAAGTGTGCCTTGTGTTGTTCAATTTATCAGATTTTTCCATAGACTTTATAATATCATATTTCGTTATTTTGTGAAATTAATAAGGTGGTATAATCATTTTATGAAAAGTTTGCCTATTGATTTGAATACTTTTGCTTTCTTTCGGCGAGAAAAGGTTGATGGCAAGACTGTGCACAATCGTTGCGGACGGGATTTTCTTTTTTATGCGTTGGCCTATTATTTTCCAGAAAAATTCGGCGTGAACAAGATTACTGCTTATGATTTGGAACACGATGGACATTTTGGTGTGTCGGTTCCTTCATATTTAGCTTGGATGCAGATTCAATTCAGCAGAGTGCCGAAATATTTTAAGAAATTCAGTCTACAGCTCATCATTAATGACTACAAGATAAATTCTTTTTTTGATTTTGTGCAGGCGACTCTTTTTAGTCGCAAGAACTATGAAAAAGCGATTGAAGATATAGAAAAAATAATTGATAGGAATGAAGTTGCTGGAATAGATATCTCTATCGGTTATGGGGGATTATTGGACCATGTCTTATTTGTTTATGGTTACGATGCTGAAAGTTTTTATGTCTTTGAAACGACTGAAACCCCTATTCAATATGAAAGTGTTGATGAGAAAAATCCGCAAGTGATGAGAATTTCCAAAAATGAAATTAAAAAAAGATGGACCCATTTCGGCCGAGTCTGGAATGTTGTGAAAGTGGTATAATCATTTTATGAATGAAATAGAACAGATAAAAAAAGATATTGAAGAAATCAAAGAGAGAAACGCTCGTGTGGAGCTTGATAAGGCTTGGGAGACAAGTTTTGCTCGTAGATTGCTCGTCACTATTTTGACTTATATTGTTGTTGTTTTATTTTTCTTTTTCGCCGAATTACCAAAGCCGTTTTTAAATGCCATCGTTCCAACTTTAGGATTTATACTTTCCACGCTTTCAGTTTCGTATTTTAAGAATGTCTGGATGAAGGGGAGGAAATAAATTACTGTTTGAGTTTTGGGGTGAGGAGGAGTAGAATTTAGGAATTATGAATAAAATTAATACTAAACACAAAGTAATTACGCCAACATTGTTTAGTAGATCTAAAAAGAAAAATAAAAGTAAGTTTACTTTTATTGATTTGTTTGCAGGTATTGGTGGTACAAGAATTGGTTTTGAGGACTTTGGGGGAGAATGTATTTTTACTTCTGAATGGGATGGGTATGCACAGAAAACATACCAAGCAAATTTTGAGGAAATACCTCATGGAGATATAACTAAAATAAAAGCTGAAGAAATACCCTCCTTCGATTTTTTATTGGCCGGGTTTCCCTGCCAGCCATTTTCGCAAGCCGGATTAAAAAAGGGATTCGAAGATACTCGAGGAACTTTATTTTTTGATATAGCAAGAATTATCAAACATCATAGACCCAGTGTCGTATTTTTGGAAAACGTTAGAAATCTAGGTACACATGATAAAGGAAATACTTTAAAAGTTATAAAAAATACGTTAGAAAACTTGGGTTATAAAGTATTTATTCAAGTTCTAAATGCTAAAGATTTTGGTGTACCACAAAACCGTGCTCGTATATATATTATTGGCTTTAAAGATGATGTTGATTTTAAATTTCCAGTACCACCTAAAATAAAAACAAATTTAGGAAAAATTCTTGAAAAAAGGGTTGATAGTAAATATACTATATCAGATAGGTTATGGGCTGGACATCAAAGAAGAAAGAAAGAGCATCGAGAAAAAGGAAATGGTTTTGGCTACTCTTTATTTAATAAAAAATCAAAATATACTAGTACCATATCAGCTAGATATTATAAAGATGGCTCAGAAATTCTTATTGAACAAAAAGGTAAAAATCCTAGGAAGTTAACACCCCGTGAGGCCGCAAGGTTGCAAGGTTTTTCAGATGATTTTGTCATACCAGTCAGTGATAATCAGGCATATAAACAATTTGGTAATAGTGTTGCAATACCAGTAATTAAGGCATTAGCAAATAAAATAATAAAAACACTTCAGAACAAATAACCTATTTTGGGTTATCCTGATAAAGGATATATGCTTTTTATATATGGCACAAACAATTTATTTAACAAAATACAAGGTTCTAATTCATAAGTTACGTAAGGCAAGATGCGATAGTTTTTTAACTCAGGTAGAAGCAGCACAAAAACTTAAAAAACCACAATCATATATTTCAAAAATAGAACTTGGCGAAAGGCGTATTGACGTTGCTGAGTTGTCTTTACTTGCAAAAATTTACAAAAAACCGCTTACATTTTTTGTAAATTAAATTTATGAGTGAAAAAACTAAAATAATTGATAGTTTATATAAAGTAATGTGTACGTCTACTAGTACTACTTCTGATAGTAAACGCAAAAATAATGATTATTTTAAAAGAAGAGTTTTGGGTTTTAAGGCTGAAATTGAATTTGAAAATTTATTAGGAAAATATCCAAAAATTAAATTTCTTGAAGGAGGTCAATTTATTTCTAAAAGATTACCTGGAGATAAAGATAGTAAAAATTCTTTTATTTATACTACTGTTTCATTTGATCAACCAGAACTCTACTCTAGAATTTATACAATTATTTCTAATTGGGATGAAGTAACTAATTTGTTTTTCATAAAGATAGAAGATTCTAAATGGAAGGAAAGTGAGTTGGTGGTTAAAAAAACAAAAAAATCCAAAAAAGAACTTACTAAAATAGTTCTACCGTTTTATAAATTTTATAAGTTTAATAAATTAACGAAGTCTTTTGTTTTGGACGATATTCAGAGTTTTGATTCTATTTTAAATAATTTCGGTATTTCTTCAAAAACTCCCAGTGTGTTTAATTTACGTAAAAAAAATCAGTTTAAATATTTTAATCAGTATGATTTACAGATAATAAGAAAAAATTATGCAACTAGATACTTTCTTGATGTGATATTAAGAAAAGCACAAAACAGACAAATTATTGATCTCGATGGATTTATTGAGACCCCCAAGGAATTAATTATGGTTGAAATAAAAGAAAAAACTCCAATTACTCCTAAAAAGAGTTCTAAAAATACAATTAATTGGAGGTATGGATGGGATTCCAGACGTTTACTTTGGTATTCATATATTGAAAAGAAACTTAACATACGAGTTCTTTATAATATGCGTCAAGTTGATACTATAAAAAGCAGGAATTTTGTTCAATGGGATTCTGTTTTTTTAGACAGATTTCTTTATGGCGTAGGTTGGTCATTTAGTAGAAGTGGCGGTGGTGGTGGGGATACATTGCTTGCGCCTTATCTTTTTTTTGAAAGACTTGAGAATGTTTTAAGGGAACTTTATGATTAAAAATAAATTTTTAAAAATAGGGAACGAAGAATTATGGTTGTTGCATGCAAATGTAGAACAAGAGTTAAAAAATAGGGGACTGGTTAGAACAAGAAATATGGTAGGGGAAAGAGGGGAATTTATTGTTATTGAGTTTTTTAATAAGACTAAAGGTTTACCAAATCTTCAGGCTGCTCCTCAAGGAACACAAAATGTAGATGCAATAAGTAAAAAGGGTGAAAGATATAGTATCAAAACTATTACTTTTCCTAATACTACAACTGGTGTTTTTCATGATTTTGGAGAAAAAGATGATATAAAACTTCCAGATAAAAAATTTGAGTATGTAATTATCGTACAGCTTAATAAGGACTATACACCTAATAAAATTATTGAACTTTCTTGGGATTTATTTTTAAAATATAAAAAATGGCATAAAAGAATGCGTGCATGGAATCTTTCTATTACACAAAATCTTTTAAAAGATGCTTCAATAATTTTTGAGAAAAAATAAAAATGTCTCGTCTTTCTAAAAAAACTTTCAAATTCAAAAGCAAAGTTATCGTTTGGAAAGAGGGATATAACGAAGGAGTTGATAAAGGAGCATGGCGGTTTGCGCGAGTGCCGGAAGATATTTCAGTAAAGATAAAAGAAATGCAAAAGGGGAGGCTACGACGTGGATGGGGCGCTGTGTATGCGAAGGCAAAGGTGGGGAAGAGTGAGTGGGTGACTTCTATTTTTCCGGATAGGCATTCAGATACATATATATTGCCTCTTAAGAAACAAATACGTTATGAAGAGAATCTTTATGATGGAAAGGAATTTAAATT